>VFSW01015495.1_pt1 | contig 10472 bp, 17 predicted proteins | sample 5358111 | NCBI WGS metagenome assembly VFSW01 (sample SAMN11554181, study PRJNA540505) | mine drainage metagenome | isolation source: sediment from site ElyBrook_90M | place: USA: Ely Copper Mine, Vershire, VT | collected 2017
ACCCGAAGTAGACCTCGGCCCGGTCGAACGACCGCATGTTCAGGAGCGCCTTGTCGGCGGCGTAGTACGGGACCGGGTCCGTGTACGGGAAGGGGAGGGGGGCGGGGTCCGTCGCGGCGACAAAGACCGTCGAGAGCACCGAGAGATCGAAGTCCGCGGTGTACGGCGCACCGGGCGCGGGGGCAATGTAGATTTGATTCGCCCCGTAGCGCGCCCAGCCCCACGGCCGGTGCTGGTAGGTCACGAGCCCTCGGGCCTTGTCGGTGAGGGTGGAAAACGGGGGGTTCTGGAGGTTGACCCGCGTGGACCCATAGATCAGCCAGATCGTGAGGACGTCGAGCACCGTGTCCGAGTTCGCGCCGAAGAGTCCCTCGAACGTGTACGTGTCCTGCCCGATCGTGAGCGGCACCCCGGGCACGTAGCGACGAGTCCCGCCCGACCAGAGATCCCGCTGCCTGGCGGCGTCGTTGATGTCGGACGTGAGATCGAAGTCCGAGAAGAACTGCGACGGCGTGGTGTTCGTGGGGTCCGGGACGTAGGTGGCGGACAGGTCGTGGAGCAACCGGCGTGTCCGCACAAGATACGTCGAGAGACTCTCGCCCGCCATGCGGGCGGACCCTTAGCCGATCTTGACGGTGGTGACGGTCTCGGCGCTGACGCCGTTGTTGATGAACCGGATGTTGGTGCCGTCCGTCTCGAACTCGCCGGGGCTGATGCCCGCCGCGAGGACGTTCACCCAGCCCGTCAAGTCCTGGATCTGGAAGCGGACATCGGCCCCCATCGCGTAGGCGTAGTACTGGCCCGCCGCCGGGACGAAGGTGCCCGCCGCGGCGATCGAGTTGACGACCTGTGCGGAGAAGAGCGAGCCCGCAACGCCGGTCGCGATACCTGTCGGAATCTGTCCGCCGATCATGGGCTGGCTCCTTTAGACCGAGTCGAAGTTGAGGCCGGTGATCTTCGTGATGCTCTTCGGCTTGACGCAAACCAATTCGGCCACTGTGACCACCGCGCCGACGTAGCCCAACTGATAATTCGCCAGCGTGGACTGGAAGCCCGTGAAGGCGAACGCCGCCGCCCGATGCAGATAGGGCGAGGTGTACTTCCCCTTGAAGAGGTACACGGTCCCTTCGGTCCCATAGGCCGGATCATAGTAGATGGGCACCGACCCGACCATGAGCGCATTGAACGCGGAGCGCGGACCCTCCGAGACCTTAGAGAAGCCGGAGCCAGGCGTGATGACGAACTGTTCCAACCCCAGATAGTCCTTGGCGAGTCTCGACCACGTGCCGGGGCCGGTGACGCCGAAGTCCGGCGGCTCGCCGTTGTTGAACTTGGCGGCCGAGGTGATGTACGTGTTCAGGAGCGCGCGGGTCGGATCGACGGCGCCGGCCGCGATGACGTTGGCCTGGAGCCAGGTGTTGGCCGCTCGGGAGAGACCGGCGTAGGTGCCGGTCGCGGACGCAATCAAGGGCAGGCCGTCCATGTCCTGCGAGCCATAGGTGGCGTTGGTCCAGATCTGTGTCGAGTAGTACTCCGCCTGCGAGTTGCCCGCGTCGTTCATCCGGGCGGCCAGGATCGGGATGACCGCCGCGTCCCACTGGACCAGTCCCTCGGTGCCGAGGAACGGGATGGGCGTGATGATGATCTTGAGGTTCCACTCGGCATTGACGCCAGGGTTCAAGGCCGCGGGCTGGTTGAAGCGGCCCGAGGCGTCCGTAGCCTGCGTGTTGACGTAGGAGCCCCCCTGCATCGGGACCGTGATCGAGGACATGCCGCCGCCCGCCGGCTTGGCGTTGGCGAACAGCGCGGCCATGAGCGGCGTGGCGTTCCTCGTCTGCACGATGAGCTTTCCTGTAAAAGCGCGCCGCGTGAAGTTTTGCAACTCCGCGCCGGCTGGGCCGCCCGCGATAATCCCGATCCCGGTCTGGGGCAAGGTATGGTCTCCCTGTTACCGGCCGCGCCGCGCCGGAGTGCCGAACATGTCCGCGAAGACCTTCTCCACGAACGGCTCGTTGATGCGGTCGAGGTCGTCTCGCGGCCCTGTCGCCAAGAGCGCCTTCATGTGCTCGTCCTTGTCGTCGAACTGAATCTCGGGCGACAGCCCGGCTCCCCGAGGCTCGGCCAGCTCGGCCGCGTCGTAGAACTTCTCCACCGCGATCTTGATCGACTTCGGGCCGATCTCGTTGTCCACCATGAACGTCTCGATGGCGTCGAGATCCCCGGGCTCTGCGCCCGCTTCCTGGAGTTTCTCCCGGAACGCGGAGTGGCGGCGGCTCTTCCGGTCGTCGTCCAGCTCCTTCTTCAACTGCCGCATCTCGTCGAGGTCCGTCTTGAGCTCCTCCCGCACGATCGTCGGAAGGTCGATGTCGGGGATCGAGGCGTTGGGATGGAGGCGCTTGGCGTCTTCCTGCATCCGGCGCCGGGCCGTCTTGTCGCCGTAGAGCTTCTCCTGGAGGATCACCCGCGGGTCCTTCGCGGCGACGGCCTGCGCGATCCGGGGATTGGCAAGGGCCGCTTCGTAAATCTCGGCTTCGGTCAGGTCCGCCAGGCGCTCGTTCATGGGTTACTCGTTCGTCCCACGATTCGAGATTTCGGCCGTCTTGATGTTCGTGGGCGGCTCGACCTCGCGGAACGCCGTCTCGCCCTTCGGATACTTCGAGGCCGAGTCGAGCCCGCCGTGTCCCGCCATGCGCGGCTGGTTGTAGATCATCCCGGCATCCTGCTTGGTGTCCTGCACGTTCCGAATCGGGTACAGCTTCGGCCGGACCAGTCCTGCCATCACATGCCTCCTTGTGGGGCCGGCATCCCGCCAGCCATCGCTGCCATTGGGTTCGCACCGGGAACACCTTGACCTTGGAGCGAGGACTGCACCGCCGGCCCGGAATCCATCGCGGCGGGTTTCTGACCTGGGTACAACTGCGAGCCCATGAACTTCAACTCGGCCTGCCCCATGTCCTGATCAGGCTTCTGGAACATCTTGCCCAGCTTGGCGGCCGTCTCCGAGAGCGCGATCGCCATGTCCGATTCTTTGGGGAACATCGAAATCGCCATGCGGACCATCTCCAGACCCAGCCCGGCGACGACTTTGCCGCGGGCTTCCTGCCCGCCTTTCGGTTGGGGCCGGACGGCCGGGTCCACCTGATTCAAGGGCATGGACTACCTCCGCCACCGTGCGGCGCGCGCCCGCCCGAGGTTGCGGCGGGCCGCGCGCTTGGCACGACGAGTGGTGAGACGCTTACCGCCTGCGACCCCGCCGCCCGCCACGCCGATTCGCGACCAGTTCCTTGACGACCATGATGTAGCTCCTTTGCTTCGTGGTCTGTCGCGGCTCGCGTGGGATACGCTAGTAGCTCCAGGGCGCGACAAACCTGTCAAGACAGGAGACTACGCCCCGAAGGGGACATGAGTCAAGGGGCTTTCTGGGGACCAGCCCGCCGCGGGCTGACAGGGACTTACCGGGAGCGGCCTCCGCGACCGTGAAGCGCCTGCATTTCCTTGATCGCCAGGAGCTTCTTCGCCTGCTCGGCCTTGGCGTGCTGAATCTTCCGTGCCTTGGCCCGGAGGGCGTCCACCATCGGCGGCTGCTTCAAGGTCACGTAGTCCTCCAGCCCTATTGCGCCAGACTTCAAGAGGTTGTCGGCCTCGGCCTTGATCGCGGAGGTATACAAGGGGCTGGCCGAGTGCGAAGCGACCAGACAGACCACGTCCCGAGGGATCTGCGTCAAGAGGAAGCGCGTCCCGTCCGGCTTCACCATCGGGTCCGGTTCGAGCTGCCGGTGCAGCCGCCACATGAGCGTCGCCACCTGACTCACCGCGTGTTCGACCGTCATGGCCCGCTGGCGCAGATCCGGGGAGGCCAGCAAGGCCTGGGCACCCAACTGACTCCCTGATCGTGTGCCAGGCTCCGCCTGTGAGGACAACGGCCCCGGCAGGCCCCCCTGCTTCGCGAACTGCGTGTCGATCTCCTTGATCTCCGCGAAGGCGTCGGGCGGCATCTGCGGGGCCAGCCGCTCGGCCTTGGCGCCGGGGAGGGGGCTTGACATCGTGCCGCCCGGCGTTCGGAGCCGCTTCGCACGTTCCTCCACGTTGCCGCCCATGCCGGAGAGGAACATCGGCGAGTCCAGTTGCAAGTCCATGAGCGTGTCGATCTGCTGCATCCGGCGCTCCCGCCACGCTTGGAGCCCCGAGAGATCGTCCACGTCGGAGAAGCCCCAGGTATAATCCGGGGGCTCGTCGAGCGAGAGCTGCACGAAGGGATCGACGCCGCTGATCCCCGGCGTCCGACGGTCCCAGATGACGTCGGCGATCTCGCCGCCCGGCGCGAGACACGTGATGACCCGCCAGTCGCGAATCCGGTCGTCCACCACCCAGAGTTCCGCGCAGAGAATCCGCTCGACCTCGATCATGGCCTCGACCAGCGTCGGCCCCTGGACGAGCGCCCCACCCCCGGACATCGGATCGCCCACGTTGTCGAAGACCATGAGCGGCGAGGCCCCGCCCGCTACATCCGTCCCGGCTCCAAGATCCGACCACGCCCGCGCCTTGGCGAGCAGTTCTTTCTCGCGCGGGTGGTTTGTCAGGACGCGCCGGATCTGCGCCATGTTGAGGTAGAAATAGTGGACCATCGCCTCTTGCCGATTGAACGGTCGGTCCTCTTCCAACACGCCCACATCGGCCGGGTCCGGCACGAGGGTCACCCGCGCCTCCCCACTCTGCGCGGTGACTTTCCAGACGACGGACGGATAGACGTAGGCCCACTTGACCCCGGTGGAGATAATCAGGCCGGCCACGGAGTCGTGCCACGTCCGGTGAAAATCATCGCGCGCCGTTTCGAGTTCCGTCTCGAAGGTGTCCCCGTGCTGCGGCCCCGCGACCAATTCAAAGTGGACGCTCTCGGACTGGAAGAGGTAGGCGGCGGCTTGGCGGACGTGGACCTTCAACTGATTGTAGACGGCCCGGTCCCCGGACCCTGCCCCCGTCACGTACCATTGCCGGAGTTCCCGGTTGTAGGCTTGCCGGGTCGGGCGGCTCACCGAACACTGGCGGCCCAACTCGCTCATCTGCCCGCGACGGATCGACGGCTTCTCGGAGAGGATCATCCCGGCTTCTCGCGAAGCGGCACCGTGGGGATCGTCCGGCCTGACAGGCTCGCCAGCGTATCGACGGCGCCCTTGGGTGTCGCCCGGCGGTCCCGCGCGATCTCCATCTCGGTCATGGGCGTCGCTTTGCCCGGCAAGATCAGGCCCGGAATATCCTCGGCCCGCGCTTCAAATGTTTTCAGTTTGTCGTAGCGGTGCGGGTCCGATCCTCCGCCGGGCGGCGGCGTGTAGCCGGGCTTCGTCGCGTCGTAGTGATCGAACCCGGATTGCAAGAGCGCCGTGCTCCGGTTCAGATGGGACGACGAGGTCAGGCGAGAGTCTCTCTCTGGGGCCGCTCCGCGCACGACGGCGATCTTGTTGTAGAGCCGGGTGATGCGCTTGCTCCCGCAGACGGGGCACCGCTTCGAGGCGATGGGCAAGTCTTCGTAGACCGTGGCCGCGCCATCCTGCCGGCACTTGGGCGAGAGACACGTGAAGTCCGCCCGCGGAGTCATTGCGGGTCAGTATAACCCAGAGTGACCCAGCGCGGCCACGCCCAGAGATTCGCCAGCGCCGCCGCCGTGATCTGCTTGGAGTCCGTCAGCCTCGGCGTCAGACTGCCGGGCCGCATCGCCGTCTCTTTCGGAGCCGCAGGCGACGGCCCCCCCGTGTAGCCGTGTGGGTCGATGCGGGTCATACCTTCCCCCGGATTAGTGCGTCGAGATGGTCGTTGAGCCGCTTGATCTGGGCGTCATAGACCCGCCGCGCTTCGGTGTGCTCCGGGTACTTCGCGAGGAGCGCGCGGCGATCATCCTGACAGGCCAGTAACTTCTTCCGGGCTTTCTTGATCGCCGCTTCGCGTTCGGCCTGCGACTGCACATTCGACACCGTGGTCATCTGCCAGGTCCTCCTGGTTTGACTCCGTAGGGCATGGGCAACGTAGGGGGCTCCTCGGGGATCTGCAACCGCCGGAGAAACTGCTTCAACAGCCGCTCTTCCGCCGGGGGGGCGACCTCGGGCGTGTTCCGTGGCGCGACGGTGGCCTCCACTTCTTCCATCACCGTGTTCAACCAATACTCCACGGCCATCGCCGCCGTCACCGCCAAGTCGTCGTGGGCCACCCCGCCGGGCTCGATCCGCCCTTTGTCCCGGCGCAGCGCCGCCACCTCGCTCACCAGTTCGGGATCTCGGATCACGAGGGCGCCGCGCTCCACTTCGTTCCGCAACTGCTCCATCAGGGGCTCTTGCGTATTCGCGCCCGTGCGCCATTGCCAGCTAAAGGTCGGCGTCAGGGTGTCGGCACGTGTCCAGAGATACTCTTGAATCCCGCCCACGACATCCCGCAAGGAGCCGTGTCGCCGGGTCAGCCCCAGCCCGCGATCCTTGAGGCGCTTCAACTCCTGGAGCACCGCGGTCCCCGGCCCGTTGACATCGTAGATCAGCCAGCTCGGGTAGTTGCACGCCAAGTGGGCCAAGACCCACGCGAATTGATACATGGTCCCCACGTGGGCGTGATAGGTGGCGACCTGGACCAACTGATCCGGGTGGGCGCGCCACACCGTCACCGCGAACGAGTCGGCCTTCTCCGACGACCCGTAGGCCGGATCGCCCGCCGTGATATAGAGCCCGTTCGACATCGGCTGCTCCCAGATCACGAGTTGCGCGCCGGCCGCCCGCAACGTCTTGGCGCTCGCGTCCTCGTCGTCCATCTCGATCTCGTGCATCACGTCGTCGCCATTCTCGTCGAACGTCGTCCACCAATCGTAGCGGTAGCCCGTTGGCACCGGGGCGCGCGAGATCGAGGTGCGGAGGCGCAGCGCCGTCGTGGCAGAAATGAACGCCGACCCCGATGCCTGGAAGCTCTGCTCGGGCAACCACGGATGCTCCTGGAGGGCCAGCGCCTCGTTGTCGTTGATCCCCTTGCCTTCCGTCTTCGTGAAGCGCCACCACGCCAACTGCTCTTGGCTTATCACCACGCCGAAGCGGCGTGAGACTTCCGCCATCCACTCCGATTCATCCTGCGAGGGCGGTTGCGTCCCGTAGACCTCCCACGCGGCGGCCTGATCCGGGTTGTTGGGATCGAGGACGTGCGTGTCGAGCCGCCACCAGCCGATGAAGATTTGCCGGGTGACGACCGACCCCTCGGCCTGCTCCCACATCTCGTAGAGGACGCTGTACCCCCGTCCGGTCCCGACCCAGAAGTAGACTCGCAAGGGATGGGTGTGCGCGCGAGCGGCATCCAACGCTCCCAAGGCTAGTTCGTCAGTCCACGAATCCATCTCCTCGAAGTGGCCGTAGTTGATCCCCTTGGACCGCCCGAGTTCCCCTTCGTTGCGAAGGTTCGCCGCCTAGAACATCAGGCGCGAGCCTCGATAGACGCCGGGGATGGAGACCCACGCCAACTGCAAGCGGTTCGAGACGCGGGTCTGCCGGCGCAGCTTGACGGGGAGCGATTCGAGCATCTGGGCGATGGTGTCCCGGTGCAGTTCCTTGTTGGGATCGGAGTCCGCGACGTAGAAGCCCTGCAAGCCTGAGAACTTCATCAGCCAGAAGAGGTCGAAGGCCCAGAGCAACGTCGAGGTGCCGAGCTGACGCGCCTTGAGGATGACGAAGTCGTGGTAGCCCTCGGCCAAGCCCATGAAAATCTCGTCAAGCAGATACACCTGTGAGGACAGGAGGTGCATCCGGGTTGTGCCCAGCTCTTTCGCGTCGATCGTGACGCGGCGACAAAAGGACACGAATTCTTCGCGGAGTTGGCCCCACGTCGTATGGGCGAGGGTCGGGACCTGGACGTCGCGCCAGCTCACTCTTGCTCCATGAGGACGGCCCGGCGGCGCATCAACGCCCCGATCCGGTATTCGAGACTGGCCCGCGCAATGATGTTGGTCGATGTGGCGAGGGCTCGCAGTTGTCGAAGCGCGTCATCCAAGGCTTTCTCTCACTCCTTGAGGGTGGGAATCTGGGACGGCCGGATCACACGTCTACCGACACGGGCATGATGCGCTTGAACATCTCGAAGGTCATCACGACCAACCCCTGCGACGGGACGCCCTTGCCACGCCGGACCTTCACGGCCACGAGCCCGAGCTTCCCCTTGGGCCGGCCCTGTGACGCCGCGGTCTCGGCCAACTGGCTCAACTCCTCAAGGCTGAGTCGCTTGACCAGCTTGCATTGGGCGACCGCCAGCGGCCCCTCCACGTCGATCTCGTGCCCTGAGTTGGCGGGATACCGCTTCCCACCGAGCAACGTCCCGACTTCTCGCTCGAAGACCTTGAACGGCTTATCCGGCATCTTTGGCCTCCGTCGCCTCCGGCTCCGATTCGGAGCGCAGCGACGGCCCCGAAAGAAAGTCGGCAAGAATGTTTTCCATCGCTTCCGCTGGGGAGAGGCGTGGGTAGTCTGCGCGTTCGAGGGCTTGCAGGAACAGGTCCGCCAGGGCCTCGTCTACGGCGCCCAGATAGTTCACGGTATGTTTCACCCACGTCTCCGCCTGCTGGCTCATGGCGTGGCACACGGGCAGCCCTCTACGAATGCGGCCCAGAGCGAGCCCTCGGTATGTTCGGCGTGCATCGCCCACTTCTTGGTATTCGCATATTCCGGCGTGGCCATATAGGCGGTCCACGCGATCATCAACGGGTGATCCCCAGGAACCGGGCTCATGCCTTCGCTCATCTGGCTCTCCTCCTCCCAGCCGCTCCGGGTCGGGCGGTCATGGCTGGGGCTCCGTAAGAGCGGCTTGCGCTCCGAAGGCCGCTTCAGCATCCGGCATGTCCTCGGGCCGTATTCGCACAGCCACGAGTCCGCCTTTCGTGTACCCGTCGTAAAAGAATCCGGCGCGGATATAGCAGCGGCCCGGATCACGCTTCCGGCGCACCTTGTCCGCGTCGATGAACGAGACGAGGCCCAGGTCGGGAACCTCCGGCCATTGGTAGCGCGTGGCCGCGAGGGCATCACGGATCATGTCGCTAGCCAGTTCGCCACCTTCCCGCCGAAAGCACGAATTGACCCACGCGCCCGGCCAGCGATGCTTGACGTACTCCGCGAATTGCCATGAGGTGACCCAGACGGCCTTCGGAGCGAGAAGCACTACACAGCGGCCCGGTGGGACGAATTGCGGCGTCCCAACCTTCTGCCGATTGTAGTGGCGATCCGCGATAGCGACGGCAGCTGGATCGGCCCGGTGTGAGAGTGACCAAATCATTTCGTCCCCTCCCCATCCGGGTCGGCCAGCGCACGGGCGCGGAGGGCGGTCATGATCCATCCGACCTCGCAATCCTCTCTATGCGCGGGCCACCGTTCACCGCACAGATCGCAGATGTCGAAGCCTAGGACGTTCCGCATCTTCCAGCCCTTGTCGATAGCGGCTTGTACCTTCTCGACCGTCCCCCGGACGGCCTCAGCGGCGAAGGTGTCTATGGGAGGCAAGAGCAGTCCGGCCATCGTTTCAAAGAACTGACGTTGATTGCTGAGGCCCGGCGTGTCAGCCAACTTCGCCCACATGACCTCGATGTTCTCAGTCGAGAACCACATGGCCGACTTCGCGGTCGGATCTCCGTTGAGAATCCCCTCAGCGCCCCACCATGCGACGGCCAGCCTCTTCGCCACCGCCTCCGCGCTCGGGCTCGCGCTGGTAATGGCTTTCTCCGGGCCTGCATCAGCGTGGCGATGAACGCGGCTAGATCGATGAAGCAGGAGCCCGCGAGTACGATGTCCGACTCCGGGAAGAAGGCGTACTGTCGCCACGGACCGTACCATCGGACCTCGCCAAGTAGTTCGCCGTTCGCCTTCGCGTTGACGAGCCAGCGCCCAGTCTTGAGGCCGGCGTTCTCGATCGCCTCGAAGCGGAGCCATTTCGAGTCGATTTCTGGAGTGGCAATCCCCCCACCGCGCTCGGAGGTCATGGCGTCTCCCTCGGCGGCCCTGGTCATGGCGTCGCCTCGGCGGCGCGGAGAAGTTCGAGGACCTCGCCGCGAGTGAAGAGGCGGTCGTGCATCTTCTTTGGACTGAACACTTCCCGCGCCGCCTCCCGCGCCTCCCGTGCGCCGTCGAGCCGAGCGGCGGCGAGGGCGAGGGCGACTGCCTCCACCTCATCCTTGAAATGCAGCGCTATGAAGCCATCTGCGGTTTTGAGAGATTCTGCCTTCGCCACCGCCTCCGCGCTCGGCGTCAGGTCCTGGGTCATCGGGCATCCTTGAGCGTGATCCGGGGCGAGATCAGCACGATGTTGACGGAGAACTGATCCGCCGAGGTAATCTGCATGTACTCAGCCTGCCCATCTGCCGTCTTGGTAATTGTCACGCTCAACGGTTGCGTCGGCGGGAGGGGCGTGCGCTTTTTCGGGTCCGGGGGCCTCGGGGTCATGGGGCCGTCGCCTTGCGCACCGGCAACGTGGGG
>VFSW01015496.1_pt1 | contig 10471 bp, 12 predicted proteins | sample 5358111 | NCBI WGS metagenome assembly VFSW01 (sample SAMN11554181, study PRJNA540505) | mine drainage metagenome | isolation source: sediment from site ElyBrook_90M | place: USA: Ely Copper Mine, Vershire, VT | collected 2017
CCGGCCAAAATCCCGCTGCAAGGAATGCCCCTCCTAAATCCCCAGGCCACAAGAGGCCCTTTGTCTGGTTCCGATTGCATCTGAAGCTGGCCCCCAACCACGGGCCGCTTGCTCTGCTGGTCGAGTTGCCCGTCTCGCAAAGCACCTCCCTGTCCATCGGCAGTTCAACCGGCCCGGGCATCGACGTGTTCGCCAACGGAACTTCGATTCAGCCGGAAGGCCCCCACGGAGACGCTCCACAGCACTATCAGCAGATTTCCCGAATTTACAGCCTCGATGTGCCCGCCTCTGAGACCAATCTGGTTCTGGTGCTGCGCACTCTTTACATTCCCTTCGGTTATTCCGCCTATACTTCCTTCTTTTCCGGCCGCAACTTCCACCTCGGCAATCGCGACGATCTCGACGATCGGCTCGAACTGTGGAGCAGTCACGCCCTCTTCGAGCGCTTGCCCAGGGTGGTCAACTCCGTCCTGCTCCTGGTGCTCTCCTTCTTTCTGCTGGCCCTCTATTTCACCCAGAAAGGCCACGTCGAATATCTCTGGCTGGCGCTTAACGAACTGGCGCTGGCGCCCCTCGGATTTGTGGAGCTGGCCGGAAGCTCCGCCCGCCTCGACACCCTCTGGTACGCCGCCATCGTCACCCAGCTTGTGCTCATCTCGGTCTATCTCTACTTCGAGTTCCTCATCGCCTTCCTCGCCCTGCGCCGCCGCTGGTACATCACCCTGATGCGCTTCACCGCTCCGGTATTGGCCGGGGTTGCCCCGGTGCTGCTGGAGGTGGGCCGCAGTTGGGTGATTGGCCTCCTTCTGGCCGCGATCGTCATCTTCGCGCTGGTCTGGGTCCTGGCCTGGCTGGTGTTTATCTTCTCCACCCTCATTGCCGCCACCTCGCGCCGCAACTTCGAGGCCGGCCTGCTACTCATTCCGCTGGTTCTGGACCTGGTCGGCATCGCCGAGCCCATTCTCACCGGCGGCATGAGCGAGTGGAGCGGCCACGCCTACCACTCTCCCCTCACCCTGCTGGCCGGACCCATCCCCATTCACTTCGCCTCCATCGCCGACTTCACCGGCATCCTCGCCATCGTCATCATCATCTTCAACCGCTTCCTGCGCGTGCAGCACGACCAGGAGCGCGTCTCCAGCGAACTGGCCGCCGCCCGCAGCGTCCAGGAGTTGATGATCCCCCAGGAGAAGATCAAGACCCCGGGCTTCGAGGTGGACTCCGTCTACAACCCCGCCAACGAAGTGGGCGGCGACTTCTTCCACGTTCAGCCCACCGACGACGGCGGCCTGCTGGTGGTCGTCGGCGATGTGGCCGGCAAGGGTCTCAAGGCCGCCATGAACGTCTCCATGCTCATGGGCGCGCTCCGCCGCATTCCCGAGCACAGCCCGGCCAAGATCCTCGAGTCCCTCAACCGCGTCCTCACCGGCAGTGAGAGCTTCACCACCTGCCAGGCCGCCTGGTTCGGCCCCGACGGTGAACTCGTTGTGGCCAATGCCGGCCACCTGCCGCCCTATCTCAACAGCCAGGAGATCGTTCTCCCCGGCGGCCTGCCGCTCGGCGTCCTGCCCGAGATCTCCTACGGCGAGGTCCGCCTCTACCTGCACCCCGGCGACCGCATCCTGCTTATGTCCGACGGAGTCGTCGAGGCCCGCCAGCCCTCCGGCGAGCTGTTCGGCTTCGACCGCGTCCACAACCTCAGCAACCAGACCGCCTTCTACATCGCCGACGCCGCCAAAGAGTTCGGCCAGGAGGACGACATTACCGTACTGACGGTGCGCAGGCTGGCCGAGGGGATGGCGGTGTAAACCCGCAATCCGCGCGTCGAACATGGATTTTTTCAAAATTGAATTGGCGAATAGATAGAGAATATGTTAAGCTAGCTCAGTCTAGATTGACCCAGGAGATGCCATGCTGCAGGTCGGAGCCTTCGAGGCAAAGAATACGTTGGGTTCTCTGCTTGACCGTGTGGGAGCAGGCGAAGAGATTCTCATCACCCGCCACGGGAAGCCTGCGGCGTGGCTTGCGCCCGTGTCCACGATCACGGACGCAGACCGGGCGCGTGCCCACGCCGCTTTGGCGCGCATGACCCAGCGAACCAAGGAGATGAAGCTTGGCTCCTTTGACTGGGCAGAGTGGAAGTCCTACCGGGATGAGGGCCGGCGGTGAGCCTTGTCCTCGACAGCTCCGCTACTCTGGCGCGGGTCTTTCCCGAGGAGAGAACCAGTGCCATTCTGGAGGTCTTCGAGTTTGTCGCCGACCATGGAGCCCGGGTCCCGGAGTTGTGGCGGATTGAAGTTGCCAACACATTGAACGTGGGCATCCGGCGCGGCAGGATCAGTAAAGCCAATCGCCTTGGCATTCTTGAGGACCTGGAGTCTCTTCCTATCCGCATCGATGGAGAAACCCGCAACCACACCTGGGGCCGGACACTGGAGCTGTCCGATCTTCATCAGTTGACCGTCTACGACGCCACCTACCTGGAACTTGCCTTGCGCCTTTCGCTCCCCCTGGCCACGCTCGACGAAGACCTGCGCGCTGCCGCCCAAAAGGAAAGCGTGCCGCTGCTGGGGAAGTAGATCCCGCCACACCGGCAAAAAGCCCCACCCTGGCCGGATGGGGCTCCTGCTTTTGTTTTTGTTCTTGCGACCAACGGGAGCGTCCGCCTGCATGGCAAATGCTCAGTCGTAGTACTCCAGACCCAGGTGCGTGATCAAATCCGCGCCCATGATGTGCCTGAGCGTGTTCTTCAGCTTCATCGACTGGATGAACAGATCGTGCTCCGGGTAAAGTCCCTCGGCCGTCTGCGGCGACTTCAGATAGAAGCTCAGCCACTCCTGAATACCCAGCGACTTGAGCGAAGGCGTGCGCTTCGCCAGGTCAAGGAACAGCACCAGGTCCAGCGCGATGGGCGCGGCCAGAATCGAATCCCTGCACAGGAAGTTCACCTTGATCTGCATCGGGTAGCCCAGCCAGCCGAAGATGTCGATGTTGTCCCATGCCTCTTTCTTATCGCCGCGCGGAGGGTAATACTCGATACGAATCTTGTGGTAGATGTCGTTGTAGAGATCGGGATAAAGCTCCGGCTGGAAGATGTACTCCAGCGACCCCAGCTTCGATTCTTCCTTGGTCTTGAACGACTGCGGTTCGTCCAGCACCTCGCCGTCGCGATTGCCGAGAATGTTGGTCGAGAACCATCCCGAAACCCCGATCATGCGCGCCTTGAAGGCCGGCGCCAGTACCGTCTTCATGAATGTCTGCCCGGTCTTGAAGTCCTTGCCGCAGATGGGCGCCGCGTTCCGCTTCGACAGCTCGATCATCACCGGCAGGTCGACCGTCAGATTGGGCGCGCCGTTGGCAAATGGCACTCCCTCGCTCAGCGCCGCATAGGCGTAGATCTGCGAGGGCGCAATGCCGAGATCGTCCGTCTCCAGCCCCTTTTCAAACGCCTTGATCGACTGGTGCACCGCGCTCGGCTCGAGGAAGATCTCGGTAGACCCGCACCAGATCATGACCACGCGGTCGACCGTCTTCTTGAAAGCCCGAATATCGGCAATCACCTGGTCGGCCAGGTCGCGCTTGTTCTTGCCCTTCTTCACGTGCGTGCCGTGCAGCCGCTTCACATAATACTGGTCGAAGACCGCCGGCATCGGCTTGATCGTCTCGAGATATGGCTTCAGTTGCGCCAGCGTCTTTTCGTCCAGAACTTTGGCGTGTGCCGCCGACTCGTAGACGTTGTCCTTGAAGATGTCCCAGCCGGTAAAGACCACATCGTTCAGGTCGGCCAGCGGCACAAAATCCTTGATCAGCGGGGATTGGTTGTCCGTTCTCTTGCCCAGCCGGATGGTCCCCATCTGCGTCAGCGATCCGATCGGCTTGGCCAACCCGCGCCGCACCGCCTCCACGCCGGCAATCATGGTGGTGGCCACGGCGCCAAGACCAACCACCATCACGCCCAGCTTGCCCTTCGCGGGTGCAACCTTGCTGGATGCTTTGGGCCTGCCCGCTATCTTCATCTTCTTCTTCGTTGCCATGGATTGATCCCTTTCCTTCTCTTGTTTCGAGGTTTGATGTTGGCCCCGGAAAACGGAGTTCGATCTTCACCGTGCTGTGCCGAGATCCGATCCCCCGCTCCCCCGCGATCTTGGCCCCTCCCATGCGGTCATGGAACCTCACACAGCATTCCGCCTTCGCGCTCTGATCACGTGGCTCCAGACAAACCAGACGACTCCCGCAGCCAATGCCCCGACCACGACCAGATGAAACCGATGAAACCACTCGTGCATCCGCGGGTCCGTGTCCCACGCCGCTCCCAGCTTCATCCCAGCCCAGGCGAGGCAGAAGTACCAGATCAGGGAGCCCACGGTGGTGTAAATGTGAAAGCGCAGACGCGACATCCTGGCGATCCCTGCGGGGAATGCGACATACGTCTGCACGATCGGCAGCATGCGCCCGACCAGAATCGTGATGGAACCGTAGCGATCGAAAAACCGGCTCATGCGGTCCAGGTCGTGATGGCTCATCAGCACCCATTTGCCGTACCGCTCGACCAATGGCCTGCCGCCTTTGGCGCCAATCCAATAGGCGATGGCGGAGCCGATATTGCAACCGATCGCGCCCGTGGTGACCACAAGTATGAGGCTGAAGCGGCCCTGGTGAACCAGGTACCCGGAGAACGGCAGAATGACTTCAGACGGGATAGGGATGCCGGAGGAGTTGAGGGCCAAAAGCGCGACGATGCCCTTATAGCCGCCTGCACTGATGATGCGTTTGACCAGCTCTCCCAGGAGCGCGATAAATTTTTCGATCATGCCTTAGCGAGTATAGCCGCTGGATTCAGCCATTCTTGTTGCCGCTCTGTTGTTTCCTGGCCCCGCACCAGAAAGTTCGCATCTTTCAAGGAATTTGTGAGGTTTCCCTTTGTTCTGGCTGCTCTGTTTATCCTAGTCACTATGATATAAATCAAGACAGGAAACGAAATGGCCAGAAAATACTCCATGCGGTGTTCCATCGCGAGCACGCTCGACATCATCGGCGACCGCTGGACCATCCTCATTCTCCGCGACCTGTTCCTGCACCAGACACGGCGCTTTCAGGATTTTGAGGCCAGCCTTCCAGGCCTGACCCCGAGCGTGCTCTCCACTCGCATCAAAGAGCTCACCGCGCACGGCATCCTCGCCAGCCGTCTCTATGCCGATCATCCGCCACGGCCCGAATACATGTTGACGCGCAAGGGCCGTGCGCTCAATCCGATTCTCATCGCCATGAAGGCATGGGGCGAGCAGTACGCCGCCTTCGCCCCGGGAGCGGCGAGCCTGGAGAGCGATCTGCGCAACTGACGACGGCGACTTTGTTAGGATGAGACAGTCTGCAACGAGGTGCTCTTCGTGTCTGAATTCTCCCCCGTCCCGCTTACCCTTGAAGGCTCCAGTCTGCTCCACCAGTTCTTCCGCTTCGACTGGAAATCCTGGCGCGCCACCCCCCAGGCCGACCGCGACCGCATCGCCGCCGACGGCGCTTCCGCGCTTCAGCGCCTTGAACGTAAGAGCCCCGACGCCCCAGTCCAGACCGCCCTCTTCTCCCAGCTCGGCCACAAGGGCGACCTCATCCTCATCCACTTCCGCGACTCCTTCGAAGCCCTCAACCAGGTCGAACTCTCCCTGGCCCAGACCGAGATCTACAACTACCTCACGCCCTCCCACTCCTACGTCTCCGTCGTCGAGCTCGGCCTCTATGAGTCCAGCCGCAAGACCTGGGAAGCCGCCGGCGCCAAGGGCTTCGAGCCCAACACTCCCGAGTTCCAGGCCGAAGTCGCCGCCAGCCTTCAGCGCGCCTCCGCCGCCATGGCCCCCCGCCTCTTCCCCGCCTTCCCTGACGCAAAATACCTCTGCTTCTACCCCATGGACCGCAAGCGCGGCCAAGACAAGAACTGGTACACCGTCCCCTTTGCCGAGCGCCAGCGCATGATGCATCTGCACGGCCTCATCGGCCGCCGCTACGGCGACGTCGTCAAGCAGATCATCTCCGGCTCCATCGGCATGGACGACTGGGAGTGGGGCGTCGACCTCTTCGCCGAAGACCCCGTCGTCTTCAAGAAGCTCATCTACGAGATGCGCTTCGACGAAGTCAGCGCCGTCTACGCCCTCTTCGGCCAGTTCTACCTCGGCATCCGCCTGCCCATCGAGAAGCTCGGGGGCTGGTTGGATGGAAAGCTTTAGGCGGTAAGGACGATTTGCCTTACAATGAGTGTGGAGGCGAACGGATGGCCACTCTAACGGTCACTGCTAAAGGCCAGATCACGCTGAAGCAGGAACTTCTCCGGCACATGAACGTCGCGCCTGGCCAAAAGGTTGGCGTCGATATGCTGCCGGACGGCCGACTTCTGGTACGGCCCGCTGCACAGAAGGGCTCGATCGCCGCTTTCAGCGGATCGCTTGCAAAAAAGGGAACGCCCCGGCTAACGATCAAGCAGATCAATAAGGCCATCGCCGATGGATGGGCGGGGAAACGGTGAGAATCGCAGTCGATACGAACGTACTGCTTCGCGACGCGTTACACGACGACCGGCGCCAAACTCCGATAGCCTCAAAAACCTTACAGAGCGCTGAACTCGTCGTCGTGCCCACGCCGGTGCTCTGCGAATTCGTGTGGGTAATGCGGCGCCTCTACAAAAGATCCGCCGCGGAGATTGCCCTCTCTATTCGCCTGCTGATGAGCGGCGATAACGTCGAACTGGACCGTCCTGCTATCGAAGCGGGCCTGGAAGTACTCGAAGCAGACGGCGATTTCGCTGACGGCGTCATCGCCTACGAAGGCTACTGGCTTGGCGCCGAAGAGTTCGTCAGCTTCGACAAGAAGGCTGTGTACCTTCTAAAGTCGCAAGGCAAGCGAGCCAGGCTTCTCTCGTGAACCAAGAAGGAAGATGCGCCTCGACGAAGACAGCGCCGCCTACGCCCTCTTCAACGCAACAAGATTGTGCCCACGGAGGGAGCAGGGGCCTTCAGGCCCCTGACCTCCGCATCGTCAGAGAGGAGGCTTCAGCCTCGGGCCTTTCGTTTTATGCCGCTGAGGTATGGCGAAGGCTCGACTCCCCGCTTTCAAGCCCCAAACGCCTGTTCCAGCTCTCGCACCTGTAACCTGCGAAAGCTGGTAGCGCATCGCCAGAATTTCACGCGTTAGACTTGCGTATGAATTCTCCCCGCTGGCGCATAATCATGAGTGAGGGTTCAGCAACACCATTGCCAGATGCACCGCCAGAGACTCACAAGCTCGAAAGGGCGCCGTAACTCCTTTGCTGCCTAGAATCTGCGGATAACCTCAATCGAATCAGGAACCTAAGAGGAAGCCACCGCTGTAACCTGTTGAAAACAAGGAATTTCTTTACAGAGACCGGGTGGGGGTAGTCGACCGCTCCGGCAACGCATCATGCATCGGCTGCCCGGTGTCCCATCGCCGCATCCTGCAATTCCTGTCAAGCTCCGGGTGTCCTGGGTTTCGTCCGCCGCCGCGGCGGATGAGACATGGGAGAGCACAAACCTCAGCCTGCCCCATTCCAAGGAGATTCCTTGTTCAGGAATACGATCTACGCCTTCATCATCGTTGCTGGTCTAGGAGCTACGGTTGTGATGTCAGCGCAATCAGCATTACCCAAACCCGGCGCAGTTTCCGGCCAAGTGCACTGTGCTGACACCAACACCCCGTGCCGTTACGCAGCCATCAGTCTCCAGAGCATTCAAAGCTTTGACCGTTCACTGAAAGCAATTGCAGATAGCATGCAGAACAGCGATTCAAAGGATGCGCAATCCAGCTCCAACACTGCTATGACCGGTATGGATGGCCGGTTTCAACTCAACGGCGTCGCCCCCGGCGATTACATCATCACTGCGTACCTCGCGGGATACCTCGATGCCTCTGGCTTTTCATTCAGCGAATCTCAGGGAGGCGGTTCACTGTCCGTCCAGGCTCTTGAAAAGACCTTGACCCGCATTACCGTTGCTCCCGCGCAGACCACAACGGTAAACCTCACACTGGCTCGCGGAGCCTCCCTTGGCGGCACTGTTCGCTACGATGACGGAGGTGTGGCCTCCACAGCCACCATCACTCTCTACCGGAAAGACAACACGGGTAAGTGGAATAGATTTGGCGATACGTTCTTAGCGGGACATCGCATGCACGCCACCGGGTTTACCGACGACCGAGGCCGCTTTTACCAGCCGGGGCTTCCTACCGGTTCTTACATTGTGGAAGCGAGCCTGCCGCAGCCCGCTTCACTGTCCGGATTAGGCATCGGCCTGTCGAGCGAAGGTGCTGACTCCCTCCGTGTCTTCAACGGGGACAAATACCGCCTGAAGGACGCTCCCGCAATCGAACTCACCGAAGGCGAAGACCGCGCAGACGTGGACATCGACATCCCTACAACAGGCCTGAATTCGCTGCAAGGATTTGTTACCGCCAAGCCCGATGGCCGCGCCGTAACCAAAGGAACCATAAGCCTCCTCGACCCCGACGACAAATCTACGCTGCGCGAAACCAGCATTCAGCGCGATGGCTCATTCAGCTTGAATCTCGTCGCCAGCGGAAATTACATCGTGCAGATCGCTGCCCAGGCTGACGACGTATCCGGCGGTTACGATCCGCTAAGGGTTCCGCTCCTCGTTGAAAGTGATCTGACGGGCCTCACCTACGCCGTTTCGGCAAAGAGACACTAATCCAACGGGAGTTCCCCCGGCTCTGCCGGGGTGGCAGTAGAACTTTGAGAATTCCGGGAGTATGTTTTCTCTCGAAATGCCTGTGCTACGGCAGTGAAGACAGCAGTTCGAGGCTTTTGCTTTTGTTCTTGCTTTTGCTTCGGACGGTTGCGAAAAGGCCCCTTTGAGGGGCCAGCAACCGTAAAGCCACCGGCTCTGCCGGTGGATACTTACTCGCAGGCTGTCCGATTCCTTGACGCCGGGAAAGGGGCGCCCTTTTAATGCGTGCCCCATCCTTTCCGCTTCTTTCTGCGGGAAGGGTGGGTCACCGCCGCCCCTTGTTCTACGGCGATAACCGACTGCAAGGCAAGTAGCCCCGCATCCCATTCCGCGCTACAATCTACCCATGAATAGCGCCGCTGCAAAAGTGCTCGAAGATGTGCGCCGCCTTCCTCCCGGCGACCTCGATTGGCTCATCGGCGAACTGATGCAGGGAGCCAATGGCTCCAGCGACGCGGAGATTGACGCGTCCTGGAAGACGGAGGTTGAACGCCGCGTCGCCGAGGCTGAGGCCGGGGGCGCCGTCACCTATTCCTGGGACGAGGTCGAAGCTCCTCTGCGCGCGCGGCTCTCCAGATGAAGCGGAAGAAGCTTCGCATCCAGGCGCAGGCCCAGCAGGAGATCAACGAAGCCTTCGATTGGTATTTCAAGCGCAGCCCCGAAGCAGCCGACGCGTTTCTTACTGAAATCGGAGCATCCCTCAAACAGATTGCTTCCCATCCGCAGCTCTACCCCGCCTATACAAAGAACACGCGGAGGCGCGTACTGACGACCTATCCGTATTCCGTCATCTTCCAGGAGAAGGAAGATATGATCCTTGTCGTCGCCGTGGCCCACGCCAAGCGTCGCCCGGGCTACTGGCGCAAGAGGGTGTAAAACTCAAGTCATGCTGAAGAGAAAGCGACCCCGCAAACCCGCACAAAAGAAGGCAACGAATTCGTCTTCGGCAAACTGCGCCCCCAACCGCGACCTCTCCCCCGAGCGCACCGCCGACCTCCTTAAGGGCCTCGACGAAGCCTACCCCAAAGTCGAATGCGCCCTCACCCACTCCTCGCCCTGGGAACTGCTCGTCGCCACCATTCTCTCCGCCCAATGCACTGACGTCCGTGTCAACATGGTCACGCCGGAGCGCTTCCGCCGCTGCCCCACCCCGGCCGCCTTGGCCAAGGCGACCCTGCCGCAGCTTGAATCCCTCATCCGCACCACCGGCTTCTTCCGCAACAAGGCCAAATCCATTCAGGGCGCGGCCCGCAAAATTGTCGGTGAGTTCAACAATCAAGTGCCACAGACACTGGCGGAGCTGATCACCATCCCCGGCGCAGCCCGCAAAACCGCCAACGTCGTCCTCGGCGTCTGTTTCGGCAAGGCCGAAGGCGTCGTCGTGGACACGCACGTCTTCCGCATCGCCCGCCGCCTCTCGCTCGCCAAAGAAGACACACCCCAAAAAGTCGAGCAGGAACTGATGCGCATCCTGCCGCCGGACCGTTGGATCGACTTCTCGCACCAGATCATCCACCACGGCCGCCAGGTCTGCGACGCCCGCAAGCCCAAGTGCGACCGCTGCAACCTCGAGCAGCTCTGCCACTCCAAAGACAAAACCTGGCGGTCGTAGGCAGGCAGCGGGTCAGCGAGTCAGCAAGTCAGCGGTAGCCGCGATCAGTCCCGGAATGTCGGAAAGATTGGCCTCACCCGCCGGCTCCCATCCTGCCTCCCGCAACGTCGCG
>VFSW01015497.1_pt1 | contig 10471 bp, 9 predicted proteins | sample 5358111 | NCBI WGS metagenome assembly VFSW01 (sample SAMN11554181, study PRJNA540505) | mine drainage metagenome | isolation source: sediment from site ElyBrook_90M | place: USA: Ely Copper Mine, Vershire, VT | collected 2017
GTGAAACTTCGCTGCCGGTCCCGATCAGGATCACGTCCGGCTTGCCTTCCGGCGGATCGGCCAAAACATAAGCGCCGTAAGCGACGCCAGACGCGGACCCGTACCTGGTGCGGTCGAACGTTGGCATGTTCTGCCTCGAGAGTATGAGACATACAGGCTCGTGAGTCAGTTGCACAATAACTCGCCACGCCTCCGCAACCTCATTCGCATCGCCCGGACGGATCACGATCAGGCCCGGAATGGCCCGCAGCGAAATCAATTGTTCCACCGGCTGATGGGTCGGCCCGTCTTCGCCGACGCCGATGGAATCGTGCGTGAAGATAAAAATCACCGGGATCTCCATCAGAGCGCTCAATCTGATGGGCGCTCGCATATAGTCGCTGAAAATCAGAAAGCCCGAGCCGAACGGCCGCAGCTTGGACAGCGAAAGCCCGTTAAGGATCGATCCCATGGCGTGTTCACGGATGCCGAAATGCAGGTTGCGCCCGCCGTAGTTATTGGCTTCCAGGTCGCCCGCGCCGTCGAAGGTGAGCCGCGTTTTGGTGGATGGCGCCAGATCCGCCGCGCCTCCAATCAACCAGGGCAAATGTTGCGCAATCGCGTTTTCCACTTTCGCGGACGCGTCGCGGCCGGCCAGTCCTTTGATATCGGCGGGGAACTTTGGAATGGCCGCGTCCCAACCTTCCGGCAACTCGCGCTTCTGGATTTTCTCCAACTGGCTGGCCAGGTCGGGAAACTGTTTGCTGTACTCGGCGAATTTCGCCATCCAGGCCTCGCGCGCGCTGCGTCCGCGCTGGCCTAATTGCTCTTTGAAGCGGTCGTACACGCCGTCCGGCACCAGGAACTTCGCGTCTTCCGGCCAGCCATAGTTGCGTTTCGTAAGGCGGATCTCTTCTTCGCCCAGAGGCTCGCCGTGAGCAGCGCTGGTGTCCTGCTTGTGCGGCGCGCCATAAGCGATGTGGCTGTCCACAATGATGAGCGTCGGCCGGTCGTCGGTGGCGTGAAATGTCCGGAAGGCTCGCGCCAGCATCTCTTGATCGTTGGCGTCGCCCACCCGCAGCACGTTCCAGCCATAGCCCAGAAACCGGGTGGCCACGTCTTCACTAAACGCGAGCGACGTGTTGCCTTCAATGGTGATGTGGTTGTTGTCGTAAATCCAGCAGAGATTAGAAAGCTTCAGGTGGCCCGCCACCGAAGCCGCGTCGCCGCTGACGCCTTCCATCATGCAGCCGTCGCCGGCCAGCGCGTAAGCGTTGAAGTTCACCATCTCGAAGCCCGGCCGGTTGAAATGCTGCGCCATCCAGCGCGACGCCAACGCCATTCCCACGCTGGTGGCCACGCCTTGCCCTAGCGGACCCGTGGTGGTCTCGATGCCGGATGTCCAGCGGTACTCGGGATGTCCGGGGCACTTGCTGTTGAGCTGCCGGAAATTCTTGATGTCGTCCAGCGTCACGCTCACCGTTCCGAGCGTTTCGTACTTGGGATTCACGGCCTTCACCTGGCTCAGGTGCAGCATCGAATAGAGCAGCATCGACGCGTGGCCGGCCGAAAGGACGAAGCGGTCGCGATTGGGCCAGATCGGATCGTCCGGGTCGAACCTCAGGAACTGCTGCCAGAGCGTGTACACCACCGGCGCCATCGCCATCGGGGTACCGGGATGCCCGGAGTTCGCTTGTTGAACCGCGTCCATCGAAAGGGTGCGGATGGTGTTGATGCAGAGCTGATCGATGGCATCCAGAGAGGTCTTCGCCGGTTGAGGCTGAGTGGAGGTGGACATGGGAGTTTTGACGAACCCTCCGCGGTTCGCGGGCGGCGAAGTTCGGAGGACAAAACTCGCGCGCTCTCTGATCGAGCATTGTAGCCCATCCCATTAGGGCCCGCCAATGATTATCTTGTTGCCGAGCGGCGGCCTTAAGGGAGGCGGGAGCGAAGGCCTCAAAACCCCATCTGCTCCTACGTCAAAGACAACGGTCAACTTAGGTCAAACACCCGACAGTCATAGCGGCGGCTTTTCCTTAAACTGCTGTCGTGCGTCGTAATTTCGTCGTCCTGTGTTGTATTTTCGTCGCTCTGGCGGTGACGGTCCGCGCGCAATGGCGCCGCGTCGGCGACAGAGGCCCGGAATCCCCTGCATTGTTCGCGCGCGAGATGTTAGCGGCTCACAAGGAAGTAAGGGCGCGCGTCAACGTTCAGCCGCTTCGATGGTCAGACCTTCTTGCCTCCCGCGCTCATTAATGGGCAACCCATTTACTTCAAGAACGCAGGTTCTACCATCGCCCGCATCCTATATTCGGCGAAAATCTCTTTGAAATTACCGGTTGTCGCGCCTCACCCGCCGAAGTGGTTGGCGACTGGGCGTCGGAAGCGCGCGATTACAGCTACCGCGCCAACACCTGCCGCGGAGTGTGCGGCCACTACACGCAACTGGTCTGGAACAATACGCGTGAAGTGGGCTGCGCCGTAGCAAGCGATCCCGGCCGCGAAGTGTGGGTCTGCAATTACGACCCGCCGGGTAATTGGGTCGGCGAGCGTCCTTACTAAAATTCGTTCTGAGCCGCCATGCGTGAGCATGCGGTTTTCGGTCTATTTGGGAATCCGCATGCTACGCAGGGCGGCTCGGATGAGCTGCACCTATTTTGGCGGCGGCGCCACTGGCCAGTTCCCATCGAAAGGCGGCCAGTTCGGCGCCATGGCTTCCTGATCCGGATACATCATCGCGGAATAGATCGCTCGGATCTTGCCCTGCTCAATGACGAACCATTCGCTGAACAGATTCCGCCGCATGGCGACACCCGGCTTGCGCTCAAACAGCCCGATGCCCAGCACCATGCCCGCTTCCTCGTCCACAATCGGATAGCGCCTCGCCGTGACGGCGAAAATGTTGGCCATTGCTCCGGGCGACGTGCAGTCGGTGGCGCCGCCGCTCGGGATCGGGCGCTGCGTCGTCAAAAAGCCGTTCTCCAAGCGAATGCAACCGGGGTGCGCGATGATCAGCGTGCCGTCGTGCGCGGTCAGGCCGTCGAAGTAGCTGTTGGTAATCGCAACCATGTCCGCGCGCGAAAGCCGTTCGGCCTTGGGAACCACGCGCTCGGCGGGCGGATGCGCGATCAGGTAATCCGGATCGTGGAACGCGGCGTTCGCCTGGGCGCCGGCTCCCGTTCCGATCCCCGGATCGCCTTTCCGCGCCAGAAACCACTCGGCCTCGGTGATCTTGTGGTCCTCAATCTTCAGCCGCACCGTCACCACGGCGGTCCCGCTCTCGTCTTCGAGCGTTCCAAAATATCCCGCCTGCCCGCTCTCGGTGTCGAAATACCTGCGCTGCAACTTGCCCAGCGCCTTCGCGGTTTGCCAGAGCCGAGTGCCCGGCCGCCGGACCATGCCGTTTTCCGTCTCCCGGTATCCTACCGACAGCGGCGCGGCCGCCGGATTGTGCTGCACCACCGCGTTGACGTATTGATCGAGCATCGTTTTCAGGCAAGCCCGATCGCAGCCCGCGCCATAAGCGGTACCTAGCCCGAAGATCCCGAGGAAGAGGAAAAGAAACGAACGTTGCATGGCGGTATTGTATCGCTCAATCCATACCAAGAAGCGGCAGGGCGGCTTCCGGTGCGAGAGGACGAACGGGCGATCCGCGGAACCCTCTCGGATCTCGGGTCACAATGAAGTCGCATTCCGCGGACCGTGCCGCAGCCGCGGTTACAGCGTCCTCAAAGTCCGCGAGAGACAACCGCAGAGCCTCTTCGATGACCGAGCCATCTACTCCGGCCACACGAAAAACCCGCAGGATTTCGGAAATGAGTCGTCTCGCCTTAGGAGCGCCGAGCTCCTTCTGGATGAGGTAGTGGAGGGTCGTGATGGCATGCGCTGCGAGCAGCCCTTCCGACTTGCCGGTTTCTACGGCCTTCCAAATTGCCGCACTTCGGTCCGCGTGAGGCTGCCGGTCGAGCACAACGTCCAGAACCACGTTGGTATCGACCAAAATCCGCTTCATCGATACTTGTTTGCAAGATGCCGCTTGTAGTCCGTTACATCCGCCTTCTTCAGAATGCCTCGCACCGCACGCAGGATTGGTGTGTCCGCTGTTACGCGCGTGGGTGGATCGGCAACCGCAGCCAGGTAAGCCTCGACCATCTTCGAGACAGAAACGCCTTGTTTCTTTGCATAGCGTTTGGCACGGGAGATAACGGCATCATCCACGCTGAGTGTGAGCTTTGACATTCTGTACGTATTGTAACAATGAATTGATACGTATAGAACTGCCCATTCCCACATCTGCGCCGTTTGTCTCTGTCTATGTATCGCGGAGTAGAGCACTGGGGCCGCCGCTGAGTAGAACGCCATCCAGTGACCGGAAAATCCACGCACAACAGCTGGAGGCATCGGACCGGAACCGCCTTTTCGGCGCAGCGATTATGAAGATGGCGAAGTTCAGGAAAGCATACCCGAAGAAACCGTACGCCATATATCGCATCGACCGTGGGCATCCGCGGAGAGCAGCTTTCCACAAATCCTTACTTTCGAAATCCGCGCCCATTCGCGCCGCTACTAGCACCGTCGGAAGCCAGACAACAAAGATGCCGATATGCAGTACGCACGCGTAGGCGCCGAGCGGCCCTTGCGATCCCAAGAGCCCCGCCAGATGCGAGAGGATGCTTAAGGTAAGCCCAATCGATGCCAGCCCTCCAAAGAAGTAGTGTATCGGCATAAGCCTGGCTAAGCCAACCGGGGATCACGATAGGGCCTATCGTATCTCGCGTCACAAATCATCAATCCCCAACCCGCCAATCCCCCGCTATATAATTCGATTGGCGGTCGCGAAACCGCGCCACCACTCAAACCAACTCGTTCTCTTAAAGAAAGGTCCCCCATGGCCACTGACGACCAATTCCGCGCGCTTGAAAAGAAAGTTGAAGAACTCGCTGCCCAGGTAGGAAAGCTGCAAGACACGCAGGCCGTCCGCGACCTGCAATTCAAATACGGCTACTATCTCGACAAGTGCCTCTATGACGAAGTGGTGGATCTATTCACCGACGATTGCGAGGTCCACTTCATCGGCGGCATCTTCCGCGGCAAGGCCAGCGCGCGCCGCCTCTATTGCGACCGCTTCCGCAAGAATTTCACCGGCGGCCACAACGGTCCCGTGCAAGGCTACCTGCTCGATCACATGATGCTGCAGGACATCATCGACATTTCGCCCGATGGCAAACTCGCCTACGCACGCCTCCGCGTCTTCATGCAGGCCGGCCGTCATCACGAATACACCGACGACACGCACCCCCTGCGCCAATGGTGGGAAGGTTCGCTCTATGAAAACGTCTACGCGAAGGAAAACGGCGTCTGGAAAATGAAGGTGCTGAACTATCGCCCCGTCTATCACGCCGACTTCGAAAAAGGCTGGGCCTTCACCAAGCCCAACTATGTGCCCTTCTACAGCGATACCTTTCCCGCCAATCCAACCGGTCCGGACGAACTGGAAAAGCCCGTGCCCCCGCTGTGGCCCGACACCGACGTTCTGCCGTTCCACTATCCGCACCCTGTGACGGGCAAGGAGGTTAAGCTGGTGAAGCCGCCGGTTATCACCAAAGCGGCCGTGAAGTAATATGGCCAAGCCTTTCCCTAACACGATGGACTTCGCGGGCTGGAACGCCCCGTCCCGCATCGAGTGCGACATCTACGATCTGGTCACTGAAGGCACGGTGCCCGAAGAGATCAGCGGATCCTGGTACCGTTCCATTCCCGATCCACAATATTCGCCCATGCTCGGCGACGACACGTTCCTGAGCGGCGACGGAATGGTGAGCCTGTTTCGTTTCGAAAACGGCCACGTCGATTTTAAAATGCGCTACATCAAGACCGAGCGCTGGAAGGCCGAGCGCGCCGCCCGCCGTTCGCTGTACGGGAAATATCGCAATCCTTTCACCGACGATCCCAGCGTCCAGGGCAAGCCGCGCAATGTCAATAACACTACGCCGATCTATCATGCAGGCAAATTGCTCGCGCTCAAAGAAGATAGCCACGCCATGGAGATGGATCCGCATACTCTCGAGACCATCGGCGAGTGGGATTACGACGGCAAACTGAAAAGCCAGACCATGACCGCGCATACGCGCCTGGCGCCGGACTCGGGCGATCTCTACTTCTTCGGCTACGAAGCGGGCGGTCTGGTAACCAAAGACGTCTCGTTCTGCGTCGCCGACAAAAAGGGCAACCTGACGCGTGAGGAATGGTTCGAAGCGCCCTACGTCGCGCTGATGCACGACTTCGCGGTGACGCGCGAACACGTCATCTTCCCGGTCTTTCCCATCACGGCCGACCTCAATCGCATGAAAGCCGGTGGCCATCACTGGGTTTTCGAGCAGGACAAGGAGTCTTTCGTTGGAATCCTGCCGCGCGACGCTCATGTCAAACACATGCGTTGGTTCCGCGGCCCCGCGCGGTCCTCGTTCCACTTCATGAACGCGTTTAGCGAAGGCAATCGCGTCCACATGTATTTTGGCGTGAGCAAAGTGCCGCCGTTCCCTTTCATGCAAGAGGCATCGGGCATCCACTTGCGTCCCGATCAGGTACGCATCGGCTTCGTACGCTGGACGTTCGATTTATCGAAGCCGGGCGACACTTGGGAAGAGACCATCATCGGCCCCAGCGGCGACATGCCGCGCACCGCGATCAAAGATCAGATGACCGACTTCGACATTGGCTATTACCAGACCTTCGATCCAAGGAACGCCCCGCAGAACGGTCCGCCGCCTATCGCCGGACCCGTCGGCGCGGGCTTCAACACCATCGTTCGCATGGAAGTGAAGACCGGAAAATACACCACGCTCGGCCTCGGCCCAGCCGTCACCGTGCAGGAGCACATTCATATTCCATCCAAAAAGCCTGGACACGAAGGCTACCTGGCGTTCGTTTGCGACATGCACGATCAACAGCTTTCCGAAGTCGCTATCGTGGAAGCCGAACATATTGAAAAAGGCCCCATCGCACGGATTAAGGTGCCGTTCCGCCTGCGCGTGCAGGTGCACGGCAACTGGGTTCCGTCCGAAGAATTGATGATGACTAATGTCTGAAGTAATCGGCGCTTATTTTATCGCTGTGCTGCTCGTGGCGATTGTTTTCGTCATTGCATTTCTGATCGGTTACACGCTGCGCGGTGCGTCGTATCGCACGCGGCTACTGTTGAACCTGATCGGCATCGTCATCCTCGCCACCGCTGTGCTCGAGAAGGCCGGGTGGTCCGTTCGGCCGTGGACACTGGGCTCGCCCGCCGCCGCCTTCAACGACACGCTCTTTCGAATCTTGTTCCTGGTGGGCGTTGGACTCTTGTTTATCTCCTGGACCATGGCGCTCGGCAATCGCGAATCCCGCTGACCGCGCCGTTCACCTAACTAACCGGGGCGCTGGGCATCCGAGCCGCCATGCGTAGCATGCGGATACCCGATGGACGAGCAAAACCGCATGCTCACGCATGGCGGCTCAGAACGAATTCCTCGGCTGCATGGTGAAGGTGTCGGCGCCGCTACTTCTTGAAGTGCTCGTGATTCGGCGCGTGATGCGCCGCGATCGCTAACGTAAATCGCGGATGTTCGCCGCAATGCCTGCAGGGTGGAAACGGCTCGCCCTTCACCATGGTCACCTGATGCTTGTCCTGATGGACTCCATCATGTACGACGTCGTAGATTCCGGATTTGGGGCATAGATCGCCCGGTTTGAATTGATCCATAAACTCTTATGCTCGCGCGGGCCGCAACGCGGCATGGGCTGCCGGCGCTTCATCCGGCACTTTCCGCCGCGGCGGCGTCGCAAACAACAACAGCAGCGATCCAGCGAAGCACAATCCGGCGATGGAAAAGAACACCGGCGTATAGCTACCGTATTTGTCGAACACGTAGCCGGCTACGAAAGGAGCCACGGAGCCGACGCCGGTCTGAATCGCGAGCCACAGTCCGATCACCGCCGGATAGGCTTTCAGTCCGAAGTAATTCATGGGCGCGCCCATCATGGATACCAGCGTCGCGCCCCATCCAAATCCCAGCAGGATCGGAAACGGATAAAGATCGGCCGCACTGGTGGCATGCACGACAAGAACCATTCCCAATCCAAACGCCATCATCGCGAACGCCCATATGTAGCGCGGCTCGATGCGGTCGCCAAAGCTAGCGAGCAGCTTGCCGGCGAGTGTCGAAATCGCGAGAATCGACATCGCCATAGCGGCTTCAGCCGGCGAATGGCCCAAGTCTCTCAAGTGAACGACACCGTGCCCTTGGATGAGCGAGAAGCCGCAGCTAATTCCGATCGAAGACAGCAGCATCAGGATGAAGGCTCGCGAGAAAATCGCTTCTTTGAAGGTCCAGGCTTCAGTGGTAACGAACACGCCTTTGGGACGCGTTTTTCCCGGAGCAAGTTCGGTCTCTGCGCCTCCATCGGGCAACTGACCCATGTCCGCCGGCTTCTCCTTCACTGCGAAAATCACCAGAACCGCGGCGATTGCGCCGAGCGCCAGAAAGATCCACCATCCGTTGCGCCAATTCCCGTTCGAACCCGCGATCACTCGATTGAGAATCGGAGGCAGAATGAAACCGCCAATTCCGCCTCCGCTGTACATCAGCGACAACGCCAGCGCGCGTTTGCGGATAAACCACTGCGCGATTCCTTGTTGCTCGGCGATTGCTCCACCCGCGCAGGACCCGAACCCAATCAGGATTCCGAACGAGATGACGGCTTGCCAGCCGGTGTGAACGAACAGCGCCATGGAGAGCGCGCCCAGCATCGCGGAGCAGCATCCGATCAGCAGCGTCATTCGAACGCCGATGCGATTCACCAGGGCCGCGACGGCGGGTCCAGGCAACCCGACCATCAGCATGTAGAGCGAAAAAGCCAGGCCCAGCATGGTGCGATCCAGATGCAGAGACTTCGCCATGTAGGCATTGATGACGCTCTGCCCGTAGGTCGGAAATCCGAGATTGACGAGGTAAATGAACCAGAACGCCGCCAGCAGCTTCCAACCGTAGAAGGCCGATCTTTTCATGGTTCTTAGAGCTTATACCATATAATGGGCAGGCGATAAAATGTCTCAAAGCTACGCGGATCTGAAACTTCTCATAGACGGCGAATGGATCTCGAAAGACGGCCGGGAGCACGAACCGGTGATGAATCCGGCCACCGGCGAATGCATCGGCGTGCTGCCCCACGCCTCCAAAGCGGACCTCGATCGCGCGCTGGACGCCGCTGAGCAGGCTTATCCGATATGGCGTGGCATGTCGCCTCAGGATCGCGGAAAGATTTTGAAGCGTGCAGCGGATTTGATGCACGAACGCGCCGAGCATATCGCGCGCATCGCCACCATCGAAGAAGGCAAAACGATTCACGAAACGCGCCTTGAGACGCACGGCTCGGCCGACATTCTGGAATGGTATGCCGAAGAAGGCCGCCGAGCTTATGGCCGCGTATTGCCGCAACGGGCGCCGGGCATGCGGATGACCGTGCTGCGCGAGCCGGTGGGGCCGGTGGCCGCATTCGCGCCGTGGAATTTTCCGGTAGGCAATCCGTGCCGTAAACTGGGCGCGGCGCTAGCGGCGGGGTGCCCCTGCATTATGAAGCCGGCGGAACATACGCCTGCCTCGGCGCTCGAAGTGGCGCGCGCTCTGATGGACGCCGGTCTGCCGAAAGGTGTCATGTCGATCGTTTTCGGCGTGCCCTCACAGGTCTCTACCCATTTGCTCGCTTCGCCAGTTATCAGAAAAGTCTCGTTCACCGGGTCTACGCGAGTGGGCAAGCAACTGATGAAGCTCGCCGCCGACGGCATGAAGCGCACCACCATGGAACTGGGCGGCCACGCGCCCGTGATCGTGTTCGACGACGTGGATGTGGAACATGTGCTCGACCTTTCGGCGACATCCAAGTTCCGCAATGCCGGCCAGGTGTGCGTGTCGCCAACGCGCTATTACGTGCACGAAAAGATTTACAAGCAATTTGTGGATGGTTTCGCGGCGCGTGCTAGTTCCTGGGTGGTCGGCGATGGACTCGTCGAGACCAACAAAATGGGGCCGCTGGCGCATTCGCTGCGCTTGAACTTTATGGAGGAACTACTCACGGATGCCAAGAAGCACGGGGCACATTTCGATGCGGGTGGATCGCGTATCCCAGGTCCTGGCTATTTCTGGGAACCCACCGTGCTCTCGGAAGTGCCGAACGAAGCGCGCATGATGAACGAAGAGCCGTTCGGACCCATAGCGATTATCAATCCATTCTCCAATTTCGACGACGTGATCGAGCAGGCCAATCGATTGCCCTACGGCCTGGCAGCCTATGCCTTCACGCAGAACAACCGGACCGTGAATCTGCTCGGCGAACGGATCGAAGCCGGCTTGATCGGCATCAACAGCTATCTGATTTCGGTCCGCGACTCCCCATTCGGCGGCATCAAAGAAAGCGGCCACGGCAGCGAGGAAGGTATGGAAGGCTTGGAGGCGTG
>VFSW01015498.1_pt1 | contig 10470 bp, 4 predicted proteins | sample 5358111 | NCBI WGS metagenome assembly VFSW01 (sample SAMN11554181, study PRJNA540505) | mine drainage metagenome | isolation source: sediment from site ElyBrook_90M | place: USA: Ely Copper Mine, Vershire, VT | collected 2017
GAGAGAGAAGAACCCCACTCATGCGCAAGGGCGCGCATGAATGGGGCACCCGGCTCAGGATGACAGCAAGGACAGACAACCGCAGGTCCTTCGACTTGCGCTGCGCGCTTCGCTCAGGATGACAGGGTGGTGCTGGGGTGGGTGAGCGGTAATACAAATACAGAGACAAGAAAAATACAGAGACAAGAACAAGCAACCGCCGGTCCTCCGCTCCCTGCGGAGGAAAGACGGGAGAGGTTCTCTTCGGTTCATGCAATTTGCCTGATCCTTCATGCGATTTGCCTGATTCAGGGAGGCGCGGCTTGCGCAGCGGTGGGCCGCCCCCGGTAGAATAGACGGGGAGCAGAACGACATCCACAGACAGAAGAGGAAACCATAGTGAAGAGCAACAGTTCCGGTATGAAGTCAGTTTCCGGTTGGGGTATGGCAGCAGCGGTTGCCATTCTCTTCAGCCTGGGCACGTCCGTTGCATTGGCCCAGGCGGTCTCCACGCCGGCCACTCCTGCTCCGTCTGCCGCGCCTGCGGCACCGGCCCCGAATCAGGGCGCTACCGCCGCGACTGCCGCGCCAGCCGCGTCGGTCGCGCCAGCCGCTCCTGCCGCGCCGGTCGATCCGCTTCCTCCTGCGAACCCGGCGTTCTTCACCGCGGTAACGCCCACGTTGGAGACGGTGAACTCCTTTCTTGCGCAGCTATGGGGGTATGACGCGGACCGCATCTGGCGCGTGATGGCCATACAGCCTACACCGGCGGCAGGCGTCAGCGAGGTTGTGGTGTTTGTCGACAGCAAGAAGCCCGATGCCAAGATCCAATCCGCCGTCTTTTATGTACTGCCGGACGGAAAATATGCCGTAGGGGAGGGTTCTGGCGTGATCCCCTTTGGCGCGACGCCGTATGCGGACACACGCGACCTGCTGAAGACGCAGGCGAACGGAGCGGCGCGCGGCGCCGCGGGCAAGGACCTGGAGCTGGTGGAGTTCGCCGACTTCCAGTGCCCCTACTGCGCGCAGGCGCAAGCGACGGTGGACCAGATCGTCAAGGACTTTCCCGACGCGCATGTTGTCTTCCAGATGTTCCCTCTGGTGAACATCCATCCCTCCGCACTGAAGGCGGCGGCGTATGGCGTCTGCGCGCAGAAGCAGTCGGACGATGCGTTCTTCAAGTACGCGGCCGGGGTCTTCGACACGCAGGGCGGTCTGACCCCCAGCACGGAAGACACGCTGCTGCGTGCGGCGGCGCTGCGCGCCGGACTCGATGGCGCGACCATCACCGCCTGCGCGCAGACCCCGGCCACCAAGCAGATCGTGGATGCGGACATCAAGCTGGCCAACGAAATCGGAGTCAACCAGACGCCTACGCTGTCGATCAATGGGCGGCTAGTCCCGCTCAACATCCCGTACGACACGCTGAAGCAGTTGATTGTGTACCAGGCCAAGCTGGACGGCGTGGCCACGGGTGCCGCGGCCGATATACTGGCGCCCGCGCCTCCGGCGCTGAGTTCGCTTCCCCAATAGACGCGGTCGCGCACGGGCCGCACCTTTGTCCTCCCGCGTGAGCATATCTTCGGTCGGGCCATTCCGCGCGCAGTGACATAAGTTACTGCGCGCGGGATCAGCACTCGCTACCGTTGGTGGTGGAGGCAGCCGATGAGCGACGCCGTGGAGAGTGCAACGCAGGCTGCAATCACGCGCGAGCGCCAGAAGAGCCTGATGCTGCGCGCCTGGGTCCTCAGCGGCCTCTTCTTCATGGTCCTGCCGGGGACATTGCTGGGCTTCTCCAATCTGCTGGCCATCAGCGCACACCACGGACTGGCCAGCCTGCCCGCCGCATGGATGGAGGGCCACGGCCATGCGCAGATGTACGGATGGATTGGCAGCTTCATTCTCGGCATCGGATTCTACTCGCAGCCGACGCGCGACCGGTCGCCCATTCGACTCCCGCTGGCGTGCTTCACTCTGTGGACAGCGGGCGTGGCGATGCGTTGGCTGGCAAACATCTACGCATGGCACTGGAGACTACTGTTCCCGGTCTCGGCGGGGTTCGAGTCGATCGCAGTCCTCCTTTTTCTCTTTGCCGCCGCGCATCACAAGCTGCCTGAGCCAGTGCAAGACAAGCATGCAAAGCCACGCATGGAAATATGGATGGTATCCGTGCTGCTGGGCACGGCGGGACTCGCAGGGACCGTCCTGTTCAACTTCGTCGAGTGCCTGCGGTTGGCGCTGCGCGGGACGCTGCTCTCCTTTCCTCATGCGCTGGACCAGAAGTATCTCGTACTGATGGGCTGGGGATTTATGGTGCCGGTTGTCTGGGGGTTCTCTGCGCGGTGGCTGCCCGCGTTCCTGGCGATTGCGAAGCCCAACGCTGCGCAGATGCGCTGGGCGCTGGCGCTGAACCTGCTAGGCGTACTCTGTGGCGTCGGCGGATGGGGCAGGGCGGCGGCCATCCTGCTGACATCGGGCGCGGTTGCGATCGTGCTTGCGCTGCATCTCGCGCAGCGGCCGCGCGGCCACGCTAAAGTTCAGGGCATTCATCCCAGCTTTCCGTCGTTCATCCGAATCGCTTATGCATGGCTGGTGGCATCCGCGTGCATGGGCATCTGGGCGGCGTTTGCGGACCGTCATGGCGGGATATGGGGCGCATCGCGCCATGCCCTGACGGTCGGGTTTGCCGCGACCATGGTCTTCTCCATCGGCCCGCGCATCCTCCCGCATTTTGCCGGCGTGCGCGCAGTCTTCAGCAAGCGGCTGATGTTTCTCAGTCTGCTGCTGATACAGACGGGCTGCCTGCTGCGCGTCTCCTCCGAGCCGCTGGCCTATGAAGGGCTGCTGCCGCTGGCGTGGAAGGCGCTGCCCGTCTCCGGCGTGTTGGAGCTAAGCGCGGTCCTCTTGTTTGCGGCCAACATCACGCTCACGCTTCTGCTTGGCCGCTGCGCATTCGCGGCGGACGATTCGCGCGCGCCTGTTGCGCTGTAATTCATTCTCAATCCATCCATTCAGAAGTATGGTTTGACGGTACATCGTGTGCAGGTTTAGACCCGGCGAATGCCTGCGTCCCGAGATGGGAAGACGCGCCTGCAAATGGATATATATCGTGAGACGATATTTCTGGCGTACTATAGTCGGGGCGGACAACAGTGAGACGCCTGCCGTTTAGAAAATGTGCGGTGTGCTCGTTTGCCTGTGACTAAAGTCCCTGCATTCCTTTGAACGGCACGATAGCGTTGCTCTATCGCTCTTGTTCGCGGGATAGGCGACTTGCTTTGGCGTCGCCGAAAGCCACTCGAAGCTAGAAGATGTCATGTATTTATCAATGAGGAGAGATCATGTCCTATAGGCGGTATTGGTGGGCTTTGGCGATCGTCATCGTTGGGTCGTTCATGGTCCTGGGCGGCGAGGGACGCAAGATGATCGGCGGAGCGCCGCCACTTCCCGACGTCTACAGCACGGACGGCCAACTTCTCTTCACCGGCAGTTCCATCACGGATGGACAGGGTGTGTGGCAGTCGATTGGCGGACAGGAGATTGGCACCGTCTGGGGCCATGGCGCGTACGTCGCACCCGACTGGAGCGCGGACTGGCTGCATCGCGAATCCGAGTTCCTGCTGAATGCCTGGGCGATCCGGGACGGTGCGCCCAACTTTTCTGCGCTCAGCCTGGACCAGAAGGCCGTACTCAAGGCACGGCTGATCCGCGATATGCGGACCAATACCTACGACGCATCGACCAACCGCGTCACCATCGATGCCGATCGCGCGGCAGCATTCAAGCAGCTTGCAGCCTATTACGCGGATGTCTTCGCCAGCGGGCGCACCGAATATGCCATTCCGCGCGGCGCTTTGACCAACGCGCAGAAGCAGCGACAGCTTGCGGCATTCTTCTGGTGGACCTCGTGGGCGGCCAGCACCGAGCGGCCCGACTCGACCACCACCTATACCAACAACTGGCCGCATGAGCCGCTGGTGGCCAATGAACTGACCTCCGGCGCGCTGCTCTGGAGCATTCTGAGCATTGTCGGTCTGCTGGCCGGGATCGGCGGCATGGTGTGGTGGTACGCATCGCAGGAGAAGACCCTCGTTCACGGCCCTTATCCGGCGACCGATCCATTTCTCGCGGTGAAGGCGACACCCTCGCAACGCGCCACGATGAAGTACTTCTTCGTGGTTGTGATCCTGTGGGGCGTGCAGATCGCGATGGGCATTCTGACCGCACACTATGCGGTCGAAGGCAACGGGTTCTATGGCTTCCCGCTGGACCGGTACCTGCCCTACGCCGTGACGCGCACATGGCATCTGCAACTCGCCATCTTCTGGATCGCCACCTCGTGGCTGGCGACGGGCCTCTATGTCGGCCCGGCCGTGACCGGACACGAGCCGAAGTATCAACGGATCGGGGTGAATGTGCTCTTCGGCGCGTTGGTCCTTGTCGTCGGCGGATCGCTCGCCGGTGAGTGGCTCGGCATCCAGCAGCGCCTGGGCAATATGTGGTTCTGGTTCGGCAGCCAGGGGTATGAGTACGTCGATCTGGGAAGGTTCTGGCAGATTCTGCTCTTCATCGGACTGGTTCTGTGGCTGGCGCTGATGGTTGCCGCTCTGAAGCCTGCGCTTGTGCGCAAGAGCGAGGACCGCGCCCTGCTCACGCTGTTTCTTATCTCCAGTATCGCGATCCCGCTCTTCTATGCCGCCGGCCTGATGTACGGACAGCGCAGCAATCTGGTCACCGCGGAGTACTGGCGCTGGTGGGTGGTCCACCTCTGGGTTGAAGGCTTCTTTGAAGTGTTTGCAACCGTGGTGATCGCGTTCCTCTTCACTCGACTGAAGCTGATCGAGATTCGCACTGCCACCAAGGCCGCTTTGTTTTCGACGACGATTTTTCTTTCCGGCGGAATCATCGGCACCTTCCATCACCTGTACTTTGCAGGCGCGACTCCGGCGGTGATCGCATTTGGCGCGATCTTCAGCGCGTTCGAGGTTGTGCCGCTCACGCTGGTCGGGTATGAGGCGTGGGAGAACATCCGACTGGCGCAGCCGATGCAGAAGGCGCCGTGGATTGCGAACTACAAGTGGCCGATCTACTTCTTCGTCTCGGTCGCCTTCTGGAACCTGGTGGGAGCGGGACTCTTCGGCTTCCTCATCAATCCTCCGGTCGCACTCTACTATGTACAGGGCCTGAACCTCACTCCCCTGCACGGACACACCGCACTCTTCGGCGTCTATGGAATGCTCGGACTTGGTCTCACGCTCTTCTGCATGAGGGCGATGGGGCCGGAGCGCCCGTGGAAGGAAGGACCGCTCAAGTATTCGTTCTGGTCTCTCAATGTCGGTCTGAGCCTCATGGTGCTGCTCAGCCTGTTGCCGGTCGGCCTGCTGCAGGCGTGGGCATCGATCCAGTACGGCACCTGGTACGCGCGCTCGGCGGAGTTCCTGCAAACGGGACAGATGCAGGCCCTGCGCTGGATGCGTGTCCCCGGCGACGTACTGTTTGCCGCCGGAGCCGCGCTTTTTGCCTGGTTCATCCTCGGGTTGCTGACTGGCCATTCCTACGACGCTGCAAAGTCCACCGGCGGAGAACCATCGTTGCACGATACGAACAATCGACACGCGTAGACGGCGGATTGCCGCAACGCCGCCCATGCCGGCGCGGGTCTAAGAAGATGTCTAAAAACCACGGAACTCGCACTCAACGAGGAAACAAACAACGACGGAATACGGGGATTCTGGCTTCGCCAGAATGACGATGCAAAATTTTACGTGTTGAAGAGAGCAGTTTTCAGACAGTTTCTAAGACCCCTGCTCCCACCGAAAGGCAGAAGGGTGTTTTTCCGCAGCCTATGAAGCCCGCCGTCTTAAAAGCAAAGGCAAACTGCACGACCGGTCAAAAGTCTTTACCAATCGAAGGATGAGCCTGAAGGTACGAAGGGCTGGCGAAGCCGGGTTTTTGCGCTCAGGCGATTTATTGTGATACTCTGACTTTGCAGATGCGCGAATGTGGCCCCATACGAATAGAAGACCCCGCAAAACGCTCCCTCGGTCAGCGTGTTGTTGCGTGCCTGTTGCTTCTGTTCGTTCTATTCATAGTCGTCAACCCGATCTGTGAATGTCACGACCACATGGACAATCTCAGGCACCTGGGGTCTCAGGGGCTGCTGACGATCCTGCTGCAGGTTGTGTGTGCAGGGATTTTATTAATCAAATTGCTGCGCATACTTTCGCTTGATGTGACGTGCCTCCTCCTGCGAATCCTACGGTCGATTGCGATTGACCGTCCCGCGTCCGACGGGGCCGTTTTTGCTTCACTTCCTGGCCCAGTTCTTCCGCTCCGAATCTAGCCACCCTCAGCACTCCTGTGCCTAATTTCTGTCCTTATCCGCGACGCGCGGCTGACTTCTGCCGTGCCCGGACGCTCGCTCGACAGATTCAATCCATTGCGACAGGTGCCTGAAGGATGACCATGACTACACCATTCCCTTTCACTTTGTGGCGGGTTCCGTCCCGCTTGTTGTTCCGAGGATTCCTGGCCACACTTGTGGCGATCTTCTCGACCATGCAAACGGCTGCAGCTCAGGCATCGGACGCGGATGTGGTGAGCGTGCAGCCTGGGACTGTTACCGCTCACCTGGATGCTTACGCGCAGGTGGAGCCGACGAGTGTTTTGCCCGTGAACGCCGCAGAGGCCGGGACCATCACCGGGCTGAAGGTGCTGCCCGGGACGCATGTCCGGTTGGGACAGGAACTGGCGCGGTTGGAAGGCCCCAGTACAAAAGCCACTCTATTGCAGAGCGAGGCCGATGTGCGCAGCGCTGAAGCGCAACTGAGCGCCGCACAGAAATCACTGGCGATCCAGAGAGAACAACTGGATTCCCACCTGAGCACGCGCGCGTCCGTGCATCAGGCCGAAAGCGCAGAGGCGCAGGCGCAGACCGCACTGGACAACGCTGAAGCGCGGCTCAGTGCCGAGCACCAGATGACGACGGTCTCCGCGCCGTCCGATGCCGTCGTGCTTTCACTCAACAGTGCAGAGGGCGAGCTGGTCGGCGCAGGGCAGCCGATCCTCACGTTGCAGCCGGAGAACAGTCTGTGGCTCAAAGCGGCGTACTATGGGGCCGACATACGGGCTGTGCGCGTCGGAATGACAGGCCGCTTCACGCCCTCGGATGGCAGCGGCCCGGTTCCCATCAAGGTCTGTGCCGTCATCGGCGCAGTGGGGTCTGGCGGTGGCGAATCGATTGCCATGGTTGCCCAGAGTGCGAAGCCCCAATGGCTCAACGGTGAGTCTGGCACGGTGGTGCTGGACTCTCGGCAACGCACGCTGATCGCCGTTCCGACCCGCGCGCTGATTCTGGACAACGGCGAATGGTGGGTGATGGTCCATACCGCTCAAGGGGACCACCCGCAAGCGGTTGTGCCGGGACCGACCGAAGGTTGGGACACCTATATCGAGCGCGGCCTTGCACCGGGGATGAAGGTTGTGGTGAACAATGCCTACCTGCTCTACCACTCGAGCATCTCCGAACACTACCAGATACCGGACTGATCCCCATGACAGAGAAAAATGCCCTTCGACGTTTGTTGACGCAGCCCCTGTTCTGGGCGCTGATCTATGGCTCGCTGATCCTGTACGGAGCGTACGCGTACTGGAAGATCCCGGTTGAAGTGCTGCCGCGATTCAATTTTCCCCAGATCAGCATCATCACGCATGAGGCCGGTGCAACCGCGTCCGAACTGGAGACGCAGATCACATGGCCGCTGGAAGGCGAGGTCATGGCGTTGCCCAATCTGGCGGACGTGCGTTCCAGCATGGGCAACGGCGTGGTGGAGACCGATATCCGCTTTCAGGAGGGCACCGATCCCCAGCAGGACCTGATGGCGGTGAACGGGGCCATCGACCGCGCGCGCGCTGTGATTCCAGCAACCGTACAGCCCATCGCCGAGATCATGGGGCAGGCCATCAACGAAGTGGCGGATTACAGCCTGCAGATTCCCGCCGAGGACGCGCCGGCGGATGTCCAGCGAAGCGTTCTAGCGAACATCGTTCCCGCGCTGCGCGCGTTGCCGGGCGTGTACCGTGTCGAGGTGTATGGAACCGGCGACGAGTCTTTGTGGGTGCAGCCCGATCTTGCGGCGCTATACCGTTACGGGGTCCCCATAACGGCGATCGTCGATGCTTTGCAGCAACAGGTGCTGCTGAGTCCGGGCGGCTATGTGACGCAGGGGCACCAGGACGTCTTCATCGAAGTGCGCAGCCTGCCTGGGCATATTCGCGATCTGGAGCAGGTCCCCGTGGCCAGTGCAAACGGGCCAATCGCTTTGCACGATCTGGCGCGGATCGTACGCGCCCCGGTGCCCACGCTCAACGCTGCGTTGCTGGACCGCCAGCCGAGCATCGCGCTGACTGTTTTCAAACAGCCCGAAGCTTCCACCGTACCGGTCAACCGGAGCGTGCAAAACACGCTGATGGAGGGGCTGAAACAACTGCCACCGGGTGTGCAGTGGGTCAACATCTACGACCAGGGGCACCTCGTCCACAGCGTTGGGGCGGACCTGGGGCGGAACCTGCTGATCGGCGGCGTGCTGGCCATTGCGGTCCTGCTGTGGGTGCTGGGGGCCGGACGAGGAATCTGGATCCTCGCGCTGAGCATTCCGTTGTCGTTGCTGCTCGGCATCGCCGGACTGTATGCCTGCGGGCAGAGCCTGAACCTGATGACGCTGGGCGCGTTGACCGTGGCCGTGGGATTGCTGAGCGACGACGGCATCATTGTGCTGGAAAGCATCTACTATCGCTGGGAGCAGGGCGATGAGCACTGGGCAGGGATCGCACGCGGCCTGAAGGACATCGTGGGGCCGGATGTAACAGGGACACTGACTACGGTGTCTGTGTTTATTCCGCTGCTCTTTGTAGGCGGCCTTGCTGGACTCTTTTTCATCCCCTTCGCGCTTGCAATGGCGATCTCACTTCTTGCCTCGCTGCTGATCTCGGTGAGTCTGATCCCACTCAGTCTTGGCTTCCTGAAGGCGAAGTCCCGCACCGTGCAAACCAGCGCCGGAAGGGCGCTGGACTATGCGCGGAAGCAAAATGAGCGGCTGTTCCAGGTTGTGGCGAAGCGTCCCGGCCTGAGCCTGCTCGTCTGCGTCGTTCTGTTGCTGGCAAGTCTGGGTGGACTGGCCCTTGTCCCCGTCAATTTCCTGCCTTTGCCGAACGAAGGCGTCTTGCTCGAAAGCTTCACCCTGCCGCCCGGGAGTTCGATGCTGGAAGCGGAGGATGCAGTGATGGGCATGACGAAGCGGATGCAGGCAGACCCGGCCGTCGAGCATACCTTCGCCCGAATCGGTTCCGCCTCCAATGGGATCTACACGGAGCCTGCGTATGCAGGCGAGATCCAGATCACTCTGAAGTCCAACGTGAATGGGAACAGTCTGGACACAGTCGGAAACAGGATGCTACAGGAGAGCCAGACGAAGGGCGTGCAGTTGTCCATCGATACGCCCACCATTGAGCGCGTGGGGGAGAGCTTGTCCGGTCTTCCTCAGCCGTTTGCGATCGACATCTTCGGGAGCAGCATCGAGGGGCTGCGTGAACTCGCCGACCGAACCGTTGAGCGTCTTCAGCCTATCCCAGCCCTGACGGGGATCTTCAATAACGACGGCTATCTGATCTCCGAACTGCAGATCACCCCACGGCCGGATGCGCTTGCCGTGCATCAGATGACGCCGGCGCAGTTGTATGCGCAGATCTCTCCGCTGTTGAACGGCGAGGTGGTTGCGCAGGTGCCGGAGGGAAATGTCCCGCTTTCCATTTATGTACGGCTGGCAAATGCTCCTCAGCAATCCATCGAGGAGCTGGCGCGGCTGCCGATACGAACCGAAGGATGGACGCCTCTTGGACAATTGGCGGAGATCCAAATGGTCCCAACGCCGAACCAGATTCGTCACATCGCCGGCGCGCGAGCACTGGAGATCATGGCAACGCCGACGGGTCCGTTAGGCTCCACCATCTCGTCGGCACGCAAGGCCCTGGCGGGACTGCATATTCCTCCGGGGTACCGGATCGAGTTCGGTGGCCTTTATCCGCAGTTGGAGAGCGCCGCGCTGGGATTGCTGGCGGCGGCCCTGGCAGCGTTTCTGCTGATGGTCGCCATCATGGTTCTGCAGTTCGATGGTCTTCTCGTGCCGGGTTTGCTTCTGTTGCAGATCCCTCTGGCGTTCACCGGCGGCGCGATTGCCTTGTTGTTGAGCGGCGTTGGATTGAACGCAATCGGTCTGGTGGCATTTCTCACGCTGGTTGGGATCTGCCTCAACCACGGCATTGTGCTGCTCTACCGCGCTCGCCGAAACGAAGCGGAAGGAATGGTGCCGGATGAAGCTGTCAGGGAGGCCGTTCATGTGCGCTTCCGCCCGATCGCCCTGACGACGCTTACCGCGGTGCTTGGGATGCTGCCCACCGCATTGGGTTGGGGACAGGGAGCGGCACCGGAGCAGG
>VFSW01015499.1_pt1 | contig 10469 bp, 7 predicted proteins | sample 5358111 | NCBI WGS metagenome assembly VFSW01 (sample SAMN11554181, study PRJNA540505) | mine drainage metagenome | isolation source: sediment from site ElyBrook_90M | place: USA: Ely Copper Mine, Vershire, VT | collected 2017
AAAAATTATAGACGGGCTTTCCCTCCGAATCCTCGTCGTACAGCCCGACTTCATCATCGAAAATCGCGTGAAATCGTATATATCCGAATCCCGTTGCCTCCTCGACCTCGCGGAGATCGCGGCGATAGCTGTCGCGCAATGATAAAATCGCGCGCCCGGATCCGAACATTTGCTCCCAGTAATGAGGAAACGGGTGGCTGGGCACCTGAAGATTCACCTCGATCTTTTCTTCTCGGACCTGTCCAGAAGCCGCCCAAGGATGAAAAATCAGGAAAAGCAATACAACAAAAGACAGAGCAGGGAAGTCGGTCCTTCGGTTGATACTGTTCAAGAGTTGGAACTCCGACGCCGATGGAAGGCGCGATTAACCCGGCGGGTTGCTCCTGCTGCGTTGAACCATTCTCACTTCGCCCAGATGGAACAATCGCCTTATTGTCCATTCTACGGGAATCAGCGGTAATGTGCCGCCTGCAGTTCAAACATTTCGGCATAACTTCCGCCACTCCGGACAAGCTGATTGTGCGCACCTTGCTCGGCAATCGTTCCGTTTTCAAGAACGAGGATGCGGTCCATCATACGAACCGTGGAGAAGCGGTGGGAGATCAATACAGACATTTTGCCTTTGGTCAGATCGGCAAAGCGCTGGAAGACTTCATGCTCGGACCGCGCATCCAATGCGGCGGTTGGTTCGTCCAGAATGAGCAATTGCGCATCGCGCAAATAAGCCCGCGCCAGCGCTATTTTCTGCCATTCGCCGCCGGAAAGGTCCACCCCTCCCGCAAATCGGCAGCCAAGCATCTGGTCATAACTCTGGGGAAGCTTGTGAACGACACTTTCGGCCAGGCTCTTGAACGCCGCGGCGCGGATTCGGAATGGATTGTTTCGCTCCTCGATCCGGCCCGTTGCGATGTTATCCGCCACAGTCATGTCATAGCGCATGAAATCCTGAAAGATAACCCCGATATTCTTCCAGAGATCCTCAATGTTGTATTCGCGCAGGTCAATGCCGTCGAGCAGGATTTGGCCCGACGTCACGTCATACAATCGCGTCATCAGCTTGACGATCGTCGTTTTCCCATGCCCATTTGCTCCCACTAGAGCTATCCGTTCGCCGGGCTCCAGGCGAAAATTGACGTTCTCCAGAACCGGTTTGGATTTTCTGGGATAACTGAAGGAAACATTCCGGAATTCAAATCCTTCCCGGATGGGCCGCGGACCTGGCAAACTCCCCGGCTTGGAATAAATCTTGGGTCTGACTGAAAAGAATTCGATCAAATCCGTCAGAAAAAGTGCATGGTCGGCAATATGCGAAAATGTCGAGAAGACGGCCTGTATATTCGTGCTGGCGCCGGCAATTGCGCCCGCCAGGAATGTCAATGTCCCGAGGGTCAACGCGCCCGTGACCGTCAGATAGATCCCGTAAGCGTATGTTCCGTAATATCCAACCGTTCCGAGAAGCGCCAAAAGAGAGCCCGCAACCAATTTGCGTCCCGCCAGTTCCACGTTCTGGTGATGGATTTCCTTCGAAATCGACTCATAACGGCCTGAGAAGAACTGCCCGAGTCCAAAGAGCTTCAGCTCTTTTGCGCTTTCCTTGCTGGTGCCTAGCACCCGCAAATAGTCCAGCTCACGGCGTGCGGGGGTTTGCTGCACGCTGAGCGAATATCCGAGGAACGCGAATTTGGTCTCCGCGAGAAATTCCGGCACCACACATACGATCAGCGCAAGAAGAATCCAAGGAGAGATTACGCAGATCCCCGCCGCAAGCGTCACGGTGCTGACGACTTGCTGCACCATCTGTCCGCTTTCTTGAATCATCCCGACGCGGTCGGCCCCTTGCACCCGCGCACGCTCCAACCTGTCGTAAAACTCAGGATCCTCATAGCTACTCAGGTCCAGGGTCGCCGCGTGCCGCATGATCCGCGTGTTGACGTGACGCGTGTACCGTTCGTTCAGGGCGGTATCACAAAAATCCACCAGCCGGGCCAGGATAATCACCATACAGGCCAGTCCAAATTCAAGTGCGACCAGACCCCAGAATCCCGCCGGTAACTTCGTTTGATGTGACGTCACTACATAAATGGCGTCGATAATCCGGCGAGTGACCATCAGCATCGCGACCGGGAGCACGGCAGCCGTCAATCGGAAAGATAGGCTTGCAGCGACTACGCCAGGCGCTGCCTCCCACACCATGTGAAAAATCGGGGGAACATTTTTCAGGGAATTGAAGCGGTCATGCCAGTCCTTTCTGGGCATCCAGACAGTGCCGGCGCTCATCATTTTCTTCATCTTCTTGGTCTTCGTCATTTGGGGTCCCAGTGAAATCCATTGTCGCTTACTGTTTATCCCCCAGCGGCATGGCCTGGATTTAATGTAAAGAATCTAAAGAACTTCACCTAAGGGCTCGTGGGGATCATTCTGGGCACGGATCCTGAGGATTTGCGGTCATTGGCTTCGATGCGATTTGGCTTACTGCCTAAGCTTCCTCCATCGCGCTGCCACCTATCAATACCAACATACTGGGCGTGAGCACGTTGACTGCCAAGGTGACGCGCCTGTAAGTTCCTTTGGAATCTTCACTTTTGCCGGAGTGAACTCAAACTGCCACACGATTTTTTGGCTCGAATAGTGACTTCTTTACACGAAGGAACATACGGCAAGTCCCTGTGAACAAAGAACATTAGGTTCTTCTGAGGTTGGCAAAACTAGCTAGCAAGCCTATCCAACAAGGTTCCATCCCGCTCGGTCACCTGCTGAGAGTTAGATGCTTGACGAATCGCGTACGATTCCAAACCTCTAAATAATCTTGGTAGTCAAGGACGTCGGCTTCACCCTTAACTGAGCGCAGTTTTCCGCAATACGGCCGGGATGAGCACTCTTCCGTGCGCATCCATAGTTTATGGTCTGGCCAAAATATTCCGCTCGAAGAAGCAACTTCTGCATATTCCGATTGTGCAGCGACAGCCGCACCAACTGTTTTTCGATCTCATGCCAGACGCGCAGAGGGTAGATTCGCGCGCTTTGACCATCCTCGCTGGTGATAAAAAATCCGGTTCCCAAGAGTCCCTATCGTTCTCTACACCTTGCACAAGGACGTCGTTTCAGAGACGCGGGTCCAAGCTTTTGGTATTCGCTCGGTGGTTTCAAAGACGGATCAAATCGATGTGTTGCTCAACGAAATTCTGAAGTTTCTAGGAGTTGTTAGAGCCGTATCCGCGTGATTGGGCGCCGTTGTTTCTGCACGCTCTTATCAGAATCAGATTTTCCTTCGGGCGCGATCCTTCAAAGCCAGCTGTCGGAAGTGCAAATTAGGGCGCTTTTCCAATCCACCACAGAACCTTGGCTATAATTTTCCAGTTGTTCTTGCGGTCCAACGTGATGGACCCGTACTCTCGATTTTCCGGATGCAGGACTTCCGTGTGGTCATAGCGCCGGAAACGAGAGACGGTCAGTCCGACATCTCTGTGCCACGCGATTACAATCTTCCCGTCGAGCTTGGCGCGATTGATTTGCGAGGAATCGACCACCAGGATGTAATCATCGTAAATCAAGGGGTTCATGGACTTGCCACGGACTCGCAGGCTATAGGTTGAAGTGGGATTCGGGCACCATTCCTGTGGGGCCGCGATGATGCTTTCGATTGGCGCCTCGTGAAGGATCGGCACATTGTCGCCTTTGTCGCCGTTCGTGGCCGCAACGATCTTCAGCAAAGGGATCGCAACCAACTGGGACTTTTCCGGGTTCCTGCTGCTGGTGCCTGCGTGCACAATTTGAAAATTATGCAGCTTGGGCTGCGGGAAGCGGTTCCGCAGTTTCGGTAGGACGCGCATCAAATCTTCACTGCGGAGGCCGGCGCGTCCCCAAAAGAACCAACAATCTGGATCGCCCGCGAGGTTCCCGAGTTCGATGTAACTGTGCGAAGGCGGCTCCTGCGCGCCGCGCTCCCAGCGAGATACACCCATCGCCGACGAATGGATCTCACGTCCGAAAGCTGTCTGACTCAAACCTAGCTTTTTGCGCAACCGTGAAATCATCGACGCCCAGTCCGGCTTCGTCGAGGTTTTCGTCTTATTGTGCGGCTTGCGCATTGCGGTGAGTTCCACCTCGTTCTTAAACCACGGAGTTCTTAAACCACAATCCAGAATCAGGAAATACAGTCTGCAGGGTAGTGTACGCTGCCGTACGAAACTTTGGAAGGCCCGCTGAAAAAAAAGCTTATGTGTCCCTAACACTTCGCGCTAGTATCGGTTGTTAAAAGGGAGTACCGTTGTAATGTCTCAATGAAATGCCTCCGCAGCCTCGCTCCTGCGGTTCCTTTCGATCAGACAAATTGCAAGTTCCGAGGTCGAGGCATGGCCGACAAGGTCCAGACTATTGGTGTCAAGTTTGCCGCCACGCTTGCTGACGGCGATCGCGGAAAGATTCAAAATGCGATTCTCCTTGGCCTGCCGCGCAAGGAACGCGCCTCGGTCCTATCGAGATCGGAGTTTATCCCTCTTCCAGCCCGCACCCTCCTGGCCGAAATGGCGGAGCCAATCGAGTTTTGCTACTTCCTGAACAGCGGCGTGGTTTCCATTATTCATGTCATGACGGATGGCAAGAGTGTCGAAGTCGGTTTGACGGGCAAGGAAGGGTTTGTCGGCCTGCCACTCATTGTGGGGTACAGCACCAGCCCCACGCGGGCGATCGTTCAGATTGAGGCTAGCGGCTATAAGTTGCGCGCCCAGGACTTGAAAAACGCTCTGAGGACCTGTCCCAAACTCGACGAGGGTCTACATCGCTATTCTCAAGAATTAGCGCTTCAGGCAATCCAAATTGCCGCTTGTAACCGCCTTCACGAAGTCGATGAGCGATTGGCGCGATGGCTGTTAATGAGCCAGGATCGAGTGGGGAAATCCACTTTTCAGCTAACCCAGGAATTCATTTCGCATATGCTCGGCACACGGCGCGCCAGCGTCACCGTCGCCGCGGGCATCCTCTAAAAAGCGGGGCTGATCACCTATAGTCGTGGCCAAGTGACGATAGAAAACCGGGCCGGGCTGGAATCTGCCGCCTGCGAATGCTATGAAGGAATTAGTCATCAGATCGAAAGATGGCATAGAGATTCACGCTGAGTTCTGTCCGTTGGCGCGCGGAACTTGAAACCATGTAATTCGGAGCCGCGCCTCGATACAGGTTCGGGTCAGCATTTGCCCGCGAGGACATTTTCCCCGGATCACCCTCTGCGTATTCATAACCTGCCTTTCCAAGTGCAACACCGTATTGACCGAATCCATGCCTAACGCCGATCTTGATCGCGATTTGCCAAAGCCTCCGCGCCACGTGTCCCCCCAAACCGTCATCGTATTTCAAAACACATCGTTTGACTGAGTCGTCCTTTCGGAAGGAATCCCACAAAGTCATAAATAGTATCCATCCGGTGAATTCTGTAATCTAAAAAGCGGAATGCCGCATGCGTTGTTAGTGATATTCCATGCTCGGTATCGTGCTGGAAAAAGTATAATTACCAGGAGGAACGTTATGTCATCACGATGGAAAACCGGCCTTTGGATCGTGGGCGGCATGACGCTTGCAATTGTGGCGGCGCTGATCGTCGTATCCGTGGAGATTTCGCGGAGGTCGCGGGGCTGGATGCAAGATTGGTTGTAGCACGAATATGACAGCGACGTCGAACTCTCCAGCTTTAATGTTGCGATTTCTTTTCCTCTGGTGCAGGCCGAAGCCGACAATGTGACGCTACATTTTCAAGGCCGCCGGGATTTACCTCCGCTGATTGCAGTGAAACGTTTGACGATGAGAACATCGATCGTGGGCCTCATTCGCAATACGCCCCGAATTTCCTTCGTCCATCTGGAAGGACTTCAAATCAACGTTCCACCACGCGAAGAGAGCAGGGGCAGCGGTGGTGGCGCGAAAAACGTGATGCGAAAGCTCCATACACTCCGCTTCAGCGAAATTCTTTCCGAGAATGCGACTCTCAAGATTCTGACTTCCAAGCCGGGAAAAGATCCTCTCGAATTTGAACTCCGGCAACTCCGTCTAAATTCCTCCGGCCCTGACGGCGCCTTGGCATTCCATGCAACTCTCTCCAACCCCACGCCTCCCGGAGAAATTGCTTCCACTGGAATATTCGGTCCCTGGAATGCCGATAATCCCAGCCAGACGCCGGTTTCCGGCGAATACACGTTTGAAAAGGCCGACCTGGGCGTTTTTTCCGGCATCGCCGGAATATTGTCGTCAACAGGGGCCTACCAAGGCGTGCTGGATAAAATCCGCGCCGATGGAACGACAGATACACCTGATTTTCGCGGCGCTCATGCCGGCCATCCCGGGGACCTCACCACGACTTTCCATGCGATGGTGGACGGCACGGATGGCGATACTTTTCTCCAGGCGGTGGAAGCTCATTTCGGGCAAACGGATTTGTTGGCGCAGGGGAGCGTCGAAGGCACGGCGGGAAAGAAAGGAAAAACCATTACCCTTGACGTCAGTGCGAGCCACGCGCGGATCGAGGATTTAATGTTGCTGGCCTTGAAGGGTTCGCCGCCAATGACCGGGCCGATTCGTTTGAAGACGAAATTGCTTCTCGGGCCCGGACCAAAACAGATTCCGGACCGGCTGAATCTGAACGGCTCCTTTGAGTTAGACTCCCTGCACTTTACCAGCAGCTCGATGCAGCAAGAAGTTGACAATATGAGCAAACGCGGCCAGGGAAAGCCAAAGGAGATCGTGAATCCCGGGGAAGCGATAAGCACGGATGACGTTGCGAGCGCGATGAAAGGAAATTTCCGGTTCGAGAATGGAATCCTCTCGCTTGCCGGGCTCAATTTTGAGATGCCCGGTGCGGAAATTCAGCTAGATGGGAACTATGCCCTCAACACTGAAACGCTTGACCTTCACGGAAAGCTTAAAATGCAGGCGAAACTTTCCCAAATCACCACGGGGGTGAAGTCGTTTCTTTTGAGATTCGCCGATCCGATTTTCTCAAAGGGAGGGAATGGCACGGTTGTTCCCATCAAAATTACATGTTCAGTTCAGCATCCGCATTACGGTTTGGACTTTGGCCACAAGCGCGATGCTTCCAATGAGAATCGGTAGTTGCGACAGCATCCCGCTACTGCAAGTGCAGTCCGATGGTCGAGTTCGGCAGTTTTCTCGTTCGCAGCCAAAATGAGTGTCTGATCCGATTCTGGCGCGCCACGGTCTCCTTGCGAAATATTTTAGAATTGGGCTTAAGTGAATTTTATTTACGCTCTGGACAACCGAGGATTTCAAGGATCTAAAGCCCGGGAAGAAGGAATCCGCCGTCCACCGTGAGGGTTTGCCCGGTAATGTAAGAACCCTTCCCGGAAGCAAGCAACAGCGCAAGTTCCGCGACGTCGGACGGCTGCCCGAGGCGCTGAATGGGCTGCTTCTCGAGCACGCTGTCTCGTTGCGCCTCGTCTTTCCAGTAGTGCTCACTGAGCGCCGTTTGAATCAAACCGGGGGCAATTGCGTTCACGCGGACGCCTTTTGCTCCAAGCTCCAGCGCGTACGATTGCGTCATCATGATGAGCGCGGCCTTCGTCATGCTATAGAGAAGGCCGTGCAGTTGCGGGCGAAGGCCTGCGATCGACGCGATGTTGACGATCGATCCACTGCCGCGAGCGCACATTCCGGGCGCAACGGCCTTCACCAGCCGGAAGGCGCTTTTCAGATTGATGTCGATCATTTTGTCGAATTGCGCTTCCTCGACATCGAGGCATGGCCCGAAAGAAATATTCGTCGCGGCATTGTTTACCAGAATATCCACAGGCCCCAATTCCCGCGCCGTGATCGCGACCATATTGTCGATTTGATCCGCGCGGCCGACGTGGCATGCGATGGGCTTCACCGATGGCCCGATTTCGCCGGCGACTTGGTTCAGCGTTTCTTGCTTTCGCCCGCAGATCACGACGCGCGCGCCTTCGCGGGCAAAGACTTCCGCAATGGCCCGGCCAATGCCGCGGCTTGCGCCTGTGACGATCGCAACTTTTCCGTTCAACGCGCCCACGATTCCGCCCCTCGAAAACTATTTGCCCGCCGCGTCGGTTTCCAGTCCCGCAAGCCGCATCGCTAGCCCGATGGACCGGGACGGGTCGTATGCGCGAAACATCGCCAATTTCTCGGCTTCAATCGAACCCTCGGCGTGCACCGCAAGGATCGCCTGATACCCGCCATAAAGGCGCGTCGTCAAATCGCTGATGAGATTCATGATTGCCATACGCCGGTCCGCGGGCCACGCGCCGGGCAGATATTTTTCCAGGACAGGCCTGACTTCGGGTGAATTCCAGTCCATGCCGCCCGGCCCGGTCACGAGCAGTCCTCCGGCGAGGTCCTGCACGGTTTCAATGGCCTGGTGAAACTCGCGCGCGAAAGTCCACTTGGCCATGTTCGTCGTGAACACGTCAGGGTACGCGACGCCGTTTTCCACTTTGCAGCGAAGCGCGGCAAGTTCCGTCAGCCCGCGCACGGTTTCGGCATATCCGCCGAGCCACGTCAGTTTGTCGCGCACGTGCCCCGCGCGATCGATGCCGTTTGCCTTCGCAATCGCGATTGCCGCGCCCACCATCGCATCCAGCAGAGGAAGCTTATAACTCACCGCGGTGAATCGATGAAACTCGACGAATGTGAGCGCGGTTGCGCCGGCCAGGTCCGGCCGATCCACGTAAAACACGCGCTCCCAAGGGACGAACACATTTTCAAATACCGTCAGCGTTTCCACCATTTTGTGATTTGTGGAAATGGGTCGCGTGAAGGGATCGTCCGTCCCATGCAAATAATCGGAGGCATAAAGGCGCAGCCCGGGCGTCGCCACCGGAACCGCGAAGGCAAGCGACCACGGTTCATCGCCGGGCCCCATGGAGCGGCTCGGCAGCACGATCACTTCATCCACATACGGCGTGCACGAGGTGTGGATTTTCGCGCCGCTGACGAGGATGCCGTCCGCCCGCTTTGCCACAACGCGAACATACATGTCGGGATCGCTCTGCTCCGAGGGCCGCTTGCTGCGGTCGCCCTTCACATCGGTTTGTGCGACGGCCATGGCGAGGTCGTTGTCCCGGCAGCGGCGGTAAAACGCCTCAACGCGCTGAATCCCGTCCGCATCGCCGCTGCGGCCAAGGACGCGCTTCAGCGCGAACAGCGCGTCGGTCCCAATTTCCTTGATCAGTAGCACCAGCGTGGCGCCTTCGGTTGTGCCGGCTTCGATCAGCTTCGAGCGTGAGAGCAAATCCTGCGAGCTGCGGGGAACGCGATAGTAGGCGGAATATTCGTCCGAGCCTTCGCGGTGAACGGCAAGCTCGCGAAGCTTGGGGTTTTCCGCCAGTTCATAATCGATGGAAGCATGCCGGGCGGCGACGCCCAACTCGGGATGGTCAACCACGTTCGGTACGCGCTCGCCCCGGTAGTAAACTTCGCGGTTGTCGCGCAAACCCGCGAGAAATTGGGCAGTCGTTCGTAAAGCCATTTCAGCGCCTCCAGAGGACGAATGCGGATTCTACTAGAACATGATTGCGCGCGCTCATTTGAAATTTGCAATTCGGAATCATTTTTCTTCGCCGGATCGCGGCTCGAACCGGCGGCGCAAAATGTACTTTTGAATTTTGCCCGTGGAAGTTTTGGGAAGCTCTTCAAACAGAATTTCTCGCGGTGCTTTGAAGCGCGCAATCCGCCCGCACACGAATTCGATTAGCTCGTCTTTTGTGGCGGACATCCCCGGCCGCAGAACGACAAATGCCACCGGAATTTCGCCCCACCGTTCATCCGGGCGCCCCACCACGACCGTTTCCAAAACCGCGGGATGCTCGGCAAGGGCTTTTTCAATCTCGACCGAAGCGACATTCTCTCCGCCTGTGATGATGATGTCCTTGGCGCGGTCGCGGAGTTCAATATATCCGTCCGGAAAGCGCACGCCAAGATCGCCGGTGCGAAACCATCCGTCGGATTCGGCGGCGCGCGTGGCCTCTTCGTTGCGGTAGTAGCCAATCGTCACGTTGTTCCCGCGGATCACGATTTCGCCCAGGGTTTCACCGTCGGACGGAACTTCGTTGCCGTTCGCATCGATCACGCCGATGTCCCTCGTGACCACATTGCCGACGCCCTGCCGCGCATTCAATCTTGCCTTGTCGCTTTCGGACTTCGCAGTCCATTCGGGCTGCCAATCATTGATGACCGACGGGCCATACGTTTCCGTCAACCCATACAAATGCGTGACGTGCAAGTTCAGGGTGGCAAGTCGCGCAAGCAGCGCGGGAGTAGGAGGCGCACCTCCCGTAAACGCATGCACCGGATGGCCAACTTTCCCGTCGCCGGACGATGCAGCGGCTTCCGCGATCATCGTTAAGACAGTAGGCGCGGCGCAAAGATGCGTCACGCTGCCGCTGCAAATTGCCGGCCAAATGGCCGCCGGATCGATCTGCCGCTGGCAAATGTGAATCGCTCCGGCAGCC
>VFSW01015500.1_pt1 | contig 10469 bp, 11 predicted proteins | sample 5358111 | NCBI WGS metagenome assembly VFSW01 (sample SAMN11554181, study PRJNA540505) | mine drainage metagenome | isolation source: sediment from site ElyBrook_90M | place: USA: Ely Copper Mine, Vershire, VT | collected 2017
ACGCCGGGGCACCGCAGCCGACGCCCGACAGCGGAACTCTCAGGGATGCGACCCTCGACGCAGAAAACTACGGCCTGGACACCCAAGGCGCCGGCTGCGGCTGTCGCACCACCCCTGTACGTTCCCGCGTTGGCGTGCCCTTGGGCCTGGCGCTGCTGGCCCTGTCCCTGCGCCGCCGACCCGTCCACCGGTGACGCACCCGGTCATGGCTTGGGCGCTGCGACGGGCGATGGTTCCGATGAACGAAGAACAGGGAGGGAGAGGGTAAACACCGCGCCGCCCGTGGGGGCGTTGGCTGCCGTGAGGGTACCGCCATGGGCGTCGACCATCCGACGGGAAAGGGTAAGTCCGAGGCCGACGCCCTGGTCCCGGGCAGTGACCAGGGGCGAAAACAGCCGCGGAAGAATCTCGGGAGGGATTCCCGGACCGTTGTCCTGGACCGTGGCGATGATCCAGCCGTTCGCCGCGCCGGCCGTGACCCGCACGGCGCCGCCCGAAGGCATCGCCCCAAAGGCATTGGTGAGGAGGTTGACGAAGACCTGGCACAGACGCCCCGCGTTGCCGTGCACCCTTGGTAACTCCGACGGAAGGTCAAGCGTCAGCGCCACCTCGGGGGCCCTGGGCACCTGCGCGACGGCGCAGCGGATGACAGCCGCTACGTCCGTCGGAGCCAGCACCCCCATGGGCGCGCGGGCGATATCCAGCAAGTCGTTCACGATGCGTGTGGCGACCTGCAACTGCTGCGAGATTCTCTGGAGATGTCGCCGGGCTCTTGGGTTTTCGTGCAAGGACTCATTGAGGATGAACGCCGACGTCTCGATGACTGCGAGGGGATTGCGTAGTTCGTGGGCTACCCCGGTGCATACCGTGCCGACGTGGGCAAGACGGTCGGCGCGTACGAGTCTGTCTTCGACCGCGGCGAGGTGATCCCGTAGACATTGTTCAAGGGCCGGACGTGCGCGGGCGTCAAGCTCCCCCGGGGGGTGCCCGAGGGTCGCTTCAATGACACTGAGAATACGGGCCACCAGCGGCGTGACCTCGGGGGGGTACGACGGCGGCACGGGAGAATCATCAAGCCGGTTGTTCACGGCAGGGGTACGTAGGGACCATGGGTGCCGCTTCGCAACGGTGTCTTTGCACGAAGTGTCACGTGGGCTTGCGTCATCGTTGACGCCTCGGGCAAAACCCCTGGAGATCTCTCGCTCGGAGCCTCGGGATGGAACGTGGACGATTTGCTCCGACGCCGTCGGGTGCATTGCACATCGGAAGTGCGCGTACCGCCCTGGCCTCCGCCCTCGCCGTCTGGTCCCGCGGGGGCGTATGGATCCTCAGGGTAGAGGACATCGACATCGCACGGACGCCCACGGATGCCACCGCGACGATGCTCGAAGACCTTGCCTGGCTGGGACTCCGTTGGGACGAAGGGCCCGTTGTCAGCGGCCCCCACGCCCCGTACCTCCAGAGTCGCCGCGGAACACACTACGCCGCCGCACTGCGTCAACTGATTGCCCAACGGCGGGTCTATCCCTGCGCGTGCAGTCGGCGCGAGGTCGAGCAGTCGGTGCGTGCGCCGCACGGCGTCGAAGCGGTGTATCCCGGGACGTGTCGCAACCGTGACCCCGAAGACGTGACAGCCGAGGCGCGGGCGCGGGGGCGTGGCGTATCCTGGCGCTTTCGGGTCGACACCCCCGAAGCGGCCGTCACCTGGCACGATGCCATCGTCGGGGAATGTGCCCAGGATGTGGCACGGGAAGTCGGAGATTTCGTGGTGTGTCGCTCGGACGGCGTGCCGGCCTACCAGCTTGCGGTAGTGGTCGACGACCAGGCGATGGAGGTCACCGAGGTACTTCGGGGCGACGATCTTGCCGGGAGCACCGGTCGCCAGATCTTGTTGCACCGCGTTCTTGGCACGGTCACGCCGCGCTGGGCGCACATTCCCCTGGTGTTGTCGTCGGACGGCGAGCGGATGGCCAAGCGGCTGGGTTCGATGGCGCTGCGGTCGCTGCGCGAAGCTGGGGTGTCCCCCGACGCGCTGCGGCACACGCTGTTGGAGACTCTGGGGGTGACGGCGCCCGACCGCCCGCTCCATGACATCGCGCGCACCTGGACGCTTGCTGACATCCCGAAGTCCTCCGTCTGCTGGACGCCCGGCGCCCACGGCGGGACTTTTGAAACGCGCAGAACGTGAAGACCGGGAACAACGACGTAGCCTCTCGAACGGCCGGGATTTCCGCGGGCAACCGCTGGATCGTGTCGGCGCCTGGTGCGGCGTGCGATGCCTCGCTGGGGTGTCTTGCCCCGGGCGAATCCCTCAAGCGAGACACGGCGCGACGTTGTGAGAGTCATTTAATAGGACGTCGTATGAAATGGGTGCTGCAGCCTTCGGGCGAAAGGTAGCGGTCTCCTTTGAAAGGTGCCGCCTTCGGGCGAAAGGTAGCGGTCTCCTTTGAAAGGTGCCGCCTTCGGACGAATGCTAGCGGTCTTGTGGAAACACCACGTGCCTTCGGGCGAAAGGTAGCGGTATTGTTTAAGAGGGGTGGAGCTTTCGGGCGAATGCTAGCGGTATGATTTGAGTGCTGCAGCCTTCGGGCGAATGCTAGCGGTCTTGCGGGAAGACCGCGTGCCTTCGGGCGGGTGGAAGCGGGCTGTTCGGCGCAGGACGGGACGGGAATCCCGACGCCGGGTTGGCTCGATCTCGCGCGGCTGCTGCCCGCCCACGGCGCGGAACCCGTCGTCCCTTCAGGGCGTGGCTCGGCAGGCGCTGTCGAGGGCGTCGATGGCCAAGCGCAACGCGTCGCTCGGCATCGCGCCATCCTCCTGCTTCATTCGCTCGCGAAGCATCTTGAAATAGGGGGGCGTGGTCGGCCACGTGAAGGGGTCTTCGGTGCCCAGGCGTCGGTATGCGAAACCAAGGCGGTTGGTGCGAAAGAACGCCTTCCTCGGGCTGGCCGCCGGAAAGACTTCGAGCAGGACGGCACCGTCGGCGAGACGCACCGTGGCCTCGACCAGCCAGTGCCCGGGTTCGTTGGGCAGCATGCGAAGCGCCAGGTTCTGGGCGACGCCTCCGCCCACCGAGAGCATGGCAAGGAGCTTGTCCTTTGCGTCCTGGGGAAGCGCCAGGTCGGACCGTCTCACATCCCTCGACGGCAGGCCCAGCGCAGCGAGCCTTTCGGCCGTGACCGGTTGAAGCTCGTCGAAGCCAAACTTCTCGGCGTACTGCCACGGGACGCCCTCGCAGCGAGCGTCGAACACGCACGACCGGCACCGATCAGGCTTGACCCTGCCCTGCACCGCGAACTCGTACTTGTGCAACGACGCCATGTAGCCCGCGCGGCCGTCGAATCGAACGAGGTTGAGATCGGTCGGCGGTCCCCCGTGACCGATGTAGGGCGCGAGGCGGGGCGCGATGCACTGCGGGAGGTTCCCAATGGATACGGGCGCCTGGACGAAGTCGCGGACCAGCTTCTCGAGCGGCGCCCCCAGGTCGGAGTACCGGGGAATCCTCGCCAGCACTTCCTCGTGCGTCGCCTCGCCGATGTCGTCCGGACGAAAAAGCCCCAGATAGAGATCGCGCACGTCGTACGGCCGGAGGAGATCCGGAAAGCCCGGAATGGACTCGTAGTTTTCCTCGACCACGCACATGGTCACGACAATGCGCTGGCGGCGTGCCTACGTACGCCGAAGGGCCTCGACGATTTGCTGCCAGCTTCCGCGCCGCCTGGTCGCTCGCTCGTGTGCCTCCTCGGTCGCGCCCTGAAAAGAAAAGCGCCACTCCACCTTGCCCTTGAGCGCCATCACCCGCTCCATCAGGTCGGTGCGACCACAGGCGGAACCGTTCGTCGAGATCGCGATCTCCTCGAATCCGACGGCGAGCGCGTGGGCCACAGCATCGACGAAGAACGGCTGGATCGTCGGCTCGCCTCCGACGAAGGTAAGGTGGCGACCTCCCTTCCGGCGCGCCCAGGGGATGACGTCGAGCACCTGCTCCCGGTCGAGCAATGGCGCCTTTCCCGCGTGCGTGAGCCGACCGCTGATGCAGAAGACGCAGCGGTTGTTGCAGAGGTGATCGAGCTGGATTTCGACCTTTCCCCCATCGCGTTCGGTCATCGACGCGTCCCCAGCCCCCGGGTCGAGCCGAACCTCCCCGCGATGGAGCAGGCCCGGCGAGGCGGGACTTGGGTCAACAAGGGGAAGTCGCAACACGCGCTCCGCCGAAGGTAGCACGAAATCATCCCCCCCGCGGAAGACACCTCACCGTTCCCGTCATTCAAGACCTGTTGATCAATGCCCCCGTCGGGCGTCGCGTCGGTCGCAGACGGACCTCACCCCGATACGCGCCGGGATAAGGGTTGGAAGGGCTGGTTTTCTGCGGAATCGCGCGGCTGCCCGACCGTCTCCCGTGGGGTTGAGCCGTCGCAGTTTCCGGGCAATTCGGGGATCGCGAAGGCCGGACGGGAGACACGGGGCGAGGCACGATCTTCCCGCGTCGGAGCGTGCGCGAAGCCCGTGCCGCGGTTCTCTGCCCGTTAGCGCGGCTCCGGTCGTATCCCGTCCAGTGAACACCCGTACGCGTTGCCCGCGGTCGAGCGCAGACATACAGGTCTTGGGCGCGGGATCGTACGGTGCCCGCAGGGAGCCAACGATGAAGCATCAGAGAGTCATTGCGTGAGCAGCTCGATGGATTCCATGACGACCATCCCCACGGCCACCGGGATGCGGCAGTTTGCCCACGACGTCAAAAGTCTCGCCGCGGGGATCAGTTCGCTTGCGGGTGTCATCGCGGACACCGTCCACGCCGGGAGACCCGTCTCGGCGCGGGCCGCCATCGATTTGCAGGAGGCCGCACGCTTTCTCGATGAGTTGTTTGACGCCGTACGCAAGGGCACGGCAGAAGAGTCCGAAGACTATGATCTCTGGGCGGTGTGCACCTGGGTAGCCCTGGGGCACGGTCGGATTGTCACCTACCGAAACGACCGGCGGATGATGGTGCACGGCAGTCGGCTCGTCGGTGCCCGCCTCGTCGGCGTTCTCGTCGACAATGCCTTGGAGTACGGCGATCTCACGCAGGTGCACGGGACCGAGAACGCCATCACGTTTTCAAACAGTTTGACCTCCGGCTTGCGGTCGAGGCCCGCACAAAACGCACACACCGAGGCTCTCCGCGGGACGGGGCTGGTCAGCGCGCACGCCCACGCCCAGAGCCTCGGGCTATCACTCGACACACGCAACGATCACGAGACTTTCACGGCCACCCTCACCCGCGCGGGCCGCGCACCGTGAAGGCACGCCCGCGGGCCGCCACCCGGCGAACCGTTCCCGCCACCTGGCGGCATACCCTCAACCCGTTGTAACTCCGCGGATTGATTCAACCCACAGTGGCGGAACAGGCATTGCTCTGGGGATGCGTTTCGGAGGACGCCAGTGCTTGCTACCACCCATGCCAGTTCCCTGATCGGGCTTGAGGCATTTCCGGTACACGTCGAAGTCGACATCGCGCGGGGTCTGCCAACGTTCGACCTCGTGGGCCTCGCCGAGGCCGCCGTGCGGGAGTCCCGCACCCGTGTCCGTGCCGCGTTGGAGCAGTCGGGCTACGTGTTTCCCATGCGCAGGGTGACGGTCAACCTCGCGCCGGCCGACGTACGCAAAGCGGGCACCGGCTTTGACCTGGCCATTGCCATCGCAACCCTCGCCGCCACGGGCGACTGCGGCGCCGACGACCTCGAACACTGGCTCCTGCTCGGTGAGTTGTCTCTCACAGGCGGACTTCGTGGCGTCCGCGGCGTGCTGCCGCAGGTGCTCGCGGCACGGCAGCGCGGGCTCCGCGGGGTGATCGTGGCCCGAGACAACGCCACGGAGGCTGCCATCGTGCAGGGGATCGACGTGCGCGCGGCGAGCACCCTCCGCGAGGTCACTGATTTTCTTTCGGGTGGACCCGAACTCCAGCGCGTTCCCTCGGGGGTACCCCACGAGAGCGATGACCTGGGCGTGGATGAACCCTGGGGCGAAACCCTTGACCTCACGGATGTCCGTGGGCAGGAGCAAGCCAAGCGAGCGTTTGAAATCGCCGCCGCGGGCGCGCACAACCTCCTGCTTGTCGGCCCTCCAGGTGGCGGCAAGACCATGCTTGCGCGGACGATGCCCACGCTCCTCCCGCGTCTGGAATTTCAAGAAGCGCTGGAGGTCACCGCCGTGCATTCCGTAGCGGGTACCCTCCGCCGGGGGGTGGCACTGATGCACCGACGGCCGTTTCGTGCGCCCCATCATACGGCAAGCTCCGTGGGGCTCGTCGGCGGCGGCGACCCGCCCAGACCCGGAGAGATCGCCCTGGCCCACCACGGCGTGCTGTTTCTCGACGAACTGCCCGAGTTTCAACGCGAGGCACTCGAAGCACTCCGTGAACCCATGGAAGAGGGCCAGGTTACCATCGTCCGCGCACGCTCCCGCGCGGTGTTTCCCGCCCGCTTCACCCTCGTCGCCGCGATGAACCCATGCCCCTGCGGCTACGCGGGCGACCCCTCCGACCGCTGTGATTGCGCAGACGAAAGAGTCAACCGGTACCGTTCAAGAGTCTCGGGCCCGCTCCTCGACCGGGTCGATCTGCACATCCAACTCCCACCGGTGCGCGTCGCGCAGCTTGGCGAAGCCGCCGCGGGCCCCACGAGCGCCGACGTACGCACACGGGTGTGCGCCAGCCGACGAATCCAGTACGCCCGCAACGGCGGAGATTGCAACGCTCGCCTGGGCGTGCGGGCCTTGCGCGAAGTCACCGACCTCGATCCTGCGTGCACCCACCTTCTTTCGGGCGCGGCCGAACGACTCGGGCTCTCGGCCCGCGCGATCAACCGCGTACTCAAAGTCGCTCGGACCATCGCTGATCTCGGGGGCGAAGCGCGGGTGCGTCCGCACCATCTCGCCGAAGCCGTGGGGTACAGGGCGCCAGGACGCGGCTGACCCATGCCTTCCGCACGGGTGCTTCACGCCGTGATTCCCCCTGGACTCTCGGCCGATGACACGGCTTTTCTCGCCCAATGGCTGGCGTTGTGCGGCGACGCGGCGACGCTGGCCGCACTCCGCGGGCGCATCCGGGCGATCGTCAGGCTCCAACAGATTCACCCTGCGCATCCACCGTTTGCAGCCCTGATCGACGACCCGGACTTTCGCCGCGTGCTCCTTGCAAAGCCCCGCGCCCGTGGAGGACTCCTCAAGGGTCTGCGCCGACGTCTGTCGGGCGCCTGAGCCGCACCGACGGAATGTCACCCGGTCGTCCATCGGATGGTGTAACCCTCCCGCCTGAGGACATCGCGAATGAAGCGTGAGAGGCATCTGACAAAGCGGGAGCGTAAAGACAAGTTCGGCCGTGGACCCACGGGCACCCCCCCCACCCGTGGTACCGCCCAGACGCCCGCGGCGATGCAGCCCGGTGCGCACATCCACTGCGTCGCTTGCGGTCGGCACCTGGATACCGTCGGTGCCGTGCAAGCGCGGGCCGCCGCGGGCAGGCTCGATGAGCTCTGGGCCACGGTCACATGCCAGCACGGGAGCCAGTTTTACGCGTGCTTCAATTGCGTAGCGCCCGCGCGGGTGATTCTAGACGAGCACGACCGCACGGGACGCGAAGTCAAGATGGCCACACCCTGGCACTGAAGCCCTCGGTGAGCGCAAGCGCCGACTCTCCGCCGTGCCTCCACGGGTTGTACATCCCTCGCCCGGGACTCGACGATGCCGAAGGAGACCGTGTGCCCCCGGGGCTCACCGTCTTCGACGCGCACGTGCATCTCTTTCCCGCGAGGATCCAAGCCGCCATCTGGCAGTGGTTTGACGCGCATGCCTGGCCCATCCGGTACCGGCTCCATGCCGAGTCCGTCGTGGAGTTTTTACTCGCCCGTGGGGTCACGCGGTTTTGCGCGTTGGTGTACGCCCACAAGCCCGGCCTCGCCCGGATGCTCAATCAGTCCGTCTTTGAGCTCGCCCAAGCCCACGCCGCCGTCATCCCACTCGGCACGGTGCTCCCGGGTGAACCCGACGCCGAGGCGATTGTCGACCACGCCCTGGGTACCCTCGGGATGCACGGGATCAAGCTCCATTGCCACATCCTACGGATGTCCGCGGACGACCCGCGGATGGACGCGGTGTATGCCCGCTGTACCGCCCACGGTCGTCCCGTGGTGATCCACGCCGGTCGCGAACCTGCGTCCCCGGCGTACGGGGTTGACACCCGTGCGCTGTGTTCGGCCGAAGCCATCGGTCGCGTGCTCACGCGGCACCCGCGGCTGACCCTGGTGGTTCCGCACCTTGGGGCCGATGAGTGGGATGCGTACGCCGCGCTACTCGATCTGCACCCGAATCTCTGGCTGGATACCACCATGGCCATCGCCGGGTATTTTCCAGCCGACGTCCCCGCGTCACTTTTTCCTGCACGGGCCTCGCGGCTGCTTTACGGCACAGATTTTCCGAACATTCCCTACGCATGGGACCGCGAACTGCACCGACTGCTCGCGGCCGTCCCCGCGAGTCCCGCGCGCGACGCCTTGCTCTACGGCAATGCCCAGCGAGTCTTCGGCGTCTGACCCACACGCCCCCCGGCCCCTTGCGGGACTCATGGGTAGATCCATCGGTCCCGCGCGGTTGTGTTCCACGCTTCGAGCCGGTCGCGGCCGATGTCCATGATGTCGTCAACGTCGGCGCCAGCGTCCAGCGCGAGGCGCACGGCCGGGTCGCCTGTGAGCATGTCGATGGCTGGGCGGTCGTCGACAAACTCGTAACGCTCGGTGCGCCACGCAAAGCCTACGGCCCGACGGGCCTCGCGCAAGAGGGACAAGTACGCACGGTAGGGGTCAAACACGCCAGCGTCCGTCACGTGCACTTGCACCCCGCCGCAAGCCTTGCCTGCGTGCTTGTGAAAAGTCGGACGAAAGGTCAGCGCCCGGGCGATGCACCCGCCGCCCCCATCACGCACGAGCGCTGCTGCGAGGGCCTGGCCATCGAGCCATGGAGCCCCGACGATCTCAAAGGGCTGCGTGGTCCCCCTGCCTTCGGACAGGTTGGTTCCCTCCATGAGACAACCGCCTGGGTACACGCGGGCGGTGCAGTCCGTCGGCATGTTGGGCGAAGGGGCCACCCACGGGAGACCGCTGTCCCGCCAGGACATGGTCCGCTGCCAGCCCTCCATGGGGATCACCCGGACGTGATCCATGCGTTCTTCGCGGGCCACCCACTGAAGCACTTCGCCCAGGGTCAGTCCATGCCGCACGGGCAACGGTATCAGTCCGACGAACGAACAAGTTTCCAACCGCTGCGGCGCGCCTGCGGTGTGCAGCCCCCCGAGGGGATTCGGGCGGTCGCACACCAGAACGTCGACCCCTGCCCTGGTGCAGGCCCGCGCCATGAGCACGGCGGTCCATACGAAAGTGTAGTACCGCGAACCCACGTCTTGAAGGTCGATCACCACGACGTCGAGGTCTGCGAGCCATGAAGGCTGGGGCGAAAGCGAAGCGATGTCGTCGCCGTAGAGGGACAGCGCGGGAAGCGCGGGGGACCCGCCGCCGTGGGTGACACCAACCATGTCCTGGGCTTCGCCGGTGATCCCGTGCTCGGGGCCAAAGAGCACACGGAGATCTGCGCCGACCGCACGCAGGGCGTCGAGTGCGTGGACGAGAGAACGGGTCACGCTGGCAGGATGCGCGAGAAGACCCACCCGGCGGCCGCCCAGCCACGGGGAGGGATCGCCGCAGAGAACCTCCAGCCCGGTACGCACGCGTGGCACCCTTGTTCCTTGGCAGAACCCCCGGGGTCACGGCAAGTTTCAGGCGCGGTCGTTGACAGCCGTACCGGGGTTGGCTACGTCCCTCCCGTGCGCTGTGCCATCGGCCTTGGATTGATGGTTGTAGGTTCGTGTCACCGTGAGGCGCAGACGATTGCCGCGCGTCCCGAACTGCCGTTGGTGACCCATGGCACCGTGGCCCCCAGGCCGGAGCCGCCGGCCGTGGTGATTCACGCCGCCGACGGGAGCCCTGTGGTGGTCCACGTCGAGATCGCCCGCACCGAGCCTGTACGGGAACGCGGGCTGATGTTTCGCCAGAACATGGACGAAGACCACGGGATGATCTTTGTGTTCACCCATCCCGAACACCAGACCTTTTGGATGCACAACACCATCCTCCCGCTGGACATGCTGTTCATCCGCGACGACCTGACGGTCCTCGGGATCGTCAAGAACGCCACGCCCGAAACCGACGCCCCCCGCGAGGTTCCCGGGGATTCGCTGTACGTGCTTGAGGTCAATGGCGGATTCGCGGACCGTCACCGCGTCGTCGCCGGCAACCGGATCGACATGGTAGGCATTCCAGCCGCCATTGAGTAAACCCACATCCATCATCGGTCGTTTGCCCATGTCCCACCGAAGCGTCATTGTTCTCCTGGCCGCGGTCACCTCGTGCGATCTCACCCCGCCACCTGAGCCTGTTTCACAC
>VFSW01015501.1_pt1 | contig 10469 bp, 13 predicted proteins | sample 5358111 | NCBI WGS metagenome assembly VFSW01 (sample SAMN11554181, study PRJNA540505) | mine drainage metagenome | isolation source: sediment from site ElyBrook_90M | place: USA: Ely Copper Mine, Vershire, VT | collected 2017
CATTCGAGGTTAAGGTTTGAAATTCGAGTAGGCCAATATGTTTCCCGAAATCTGTTGATAGGCAAGTCTTTGATCCTAGGCGATCTTCTCGCCAGCCTTCTTTCTATAGGATTAATCGATACAAGGGTTGGCATTTTATTCTCAGGAAAACAAAATGTGTTATTTTTATCATGAATATCATAAAAGACTTGACCAAAATAAAGGGCAATCGATTTCAGAAATAGATAGTGAATTTACACGGAGTGAAATTAAAGCAAGTTTTGGTAATAGTCCTTATAGTCGTCGATTTATGAAATTTTTACCACAACGTTGTAGCGAGTTACTTCGAGATGGTTTCCAACAGCCACACATAAGTTTGATTCGAACTTGACCGCAAAACACTCTTATCGCCAGATACTAAAGTCTACTTCTATTATGGGAGGAGCGGCTGGGATTAATGTGCTTTTTGGTATGTTACGCACAAAGTTTGCAGCCACATTGATTGGACCCGCAGGAGTTGGCTTGCTGGTAAATCTAACAACCATTCAGACCCTTGTGACTACTGTCGCTGGTTTAGGCATTCAATCTAGTGCTGTCCAAGGATTTGCTAATGCTGAGCAAGATAATGGGTGGACTATAGCACTAAGCGTGAGTCGGGTTTGTTTAATCGCAGGGTTAGTCGGTGCGGTAATTACCGCAACCTTTAGTCACACCCTAAGTCTCTGGATGTTTAATAGTGCCGTCTATTCATCTGAAATCGCCTGGTTAAGCGTCACGGTTTTTTTTATTGTTCTTTCCGGAGGAAAGCTTGCTGCGATTCAGGGTGCCCGTCGTATTGGCGATTTGGCGCGTTCCAGCATAATTACGGCAGGTAGTAGTGCCCTAGTTGCGTTCGGATTTTACTCTTGGCTAGGAGTAGGTGGTATCTTGCCTAGCTTAATAGTAATCTCCGTTGTACAATGGACCGTGAGCTGGCTTTATTCTCGACATATTTTCGATCAAGGTACTAAGATCACTTGGATGGAAAGTATTCTGAAAGTTCGGGGAATGGTTCAATTGGGTGTCTCACTCATGTGGTCCGCTTTGATGACCAGTTTAGTGAGTTACTTTACCAATGCCCTGATTACTTACCATATTGGCTTGACCGCTGTAGGAATCAATAGTGCGGCATTTTCTCTTTCGGGAATATTTGTGGGGTTTGTACTCAACGCCATGGGAACTGATTATTATCCCCGTCTTTCCAGCTTAACCCCAGATAAAGTGGCATTGAATAGCTTGGTTAACGAACAAACAGAAATTGGTTTGTTATTGTCCCTACCCGGAATCTTGGCTATCATCAGTTTGGCCCCTTGGGTTATTCATATTTTTTATTCGGCTGAATTTCTTTCGGCAGTCAGTTTGTTGCAATGGTTTGTTCTCGGCTGCTTGATTCGGGTCGTTCAGTGGCCTATGGGTTTTTTGCAGTTGGTTACTTTGAAAGGTAGATGGTTTTTGATGACGCAAACTTTTTTAAATGCAGTCCATCTTTTGTTGATATGGGCAGGAATAAAGTTGTTTGGAATCGAAGGAGTTTCCATGGCCTTTTTCTGTTTGTACACCATTTCTCTTGGCGTTGTTTATATGGTCGCAACGCACTTGACCGGTTTCAAATGGAGCCTTTCTTGTCGGAAGTTATTGATTATTTTCGTTCCGGTTGTTGCAATGGTTTTTATTGCTGCACGACTTTTACCTTTATGGCCATCGACTATCATTGGGATTGTCGCCTCATTAATTTCTTCCTTAGGATGTCTTCGTGGATTGGTAAATCGTATTGGAGGTGACCATAGAATAATACAGGCTGTCTGTAGAATCCCCGGAATGGGGATAATATGTGGAATAAAAACAGGATAACTAATTCATGAGCGAACTACGAGCGGACCAGTACCAAACAGCCTATATGGCGGATTATGGATTCGAAAGCATCATGGTGCGGTATCGACGCCGGTGTCAGTTAAACTAGTTAACTACCTTGAAACCCAAAATTGTTGTAGAAATCGGGTGTGGCTTAGAATTGCTGTATGAAAAATGGTTTACTGGTGGTGGTTATGCCGATTATTGGCTCATCGTGGAGCCTGCTGAACAGTTTGTAAAGATTGCCCGAGAGTCTAATTTACCCAATCTCCATGTGATACAGGGTTTTTTTGAAAATGCATTACAGGACATCAAGAAATCGCTCTCAGAACCCCCGTGCTTAGTGATTTGTTCCAGCTTGTTACATGAAGTACCCTCTGCCTCAGCGCTCCTGCAGGCCATTCTTGAAATTCTGGGAGATCGTTCATTACTCCATCTGAACGTACCTAATGCCGGATCATTTCATCGGCGACTGGCTGTGACCATGGGACTTATTTCAGATACGGCAGTCATGACCAAACGAAATATTAATTTGTTGCAACATCGAGTCTATGATCTTCAGACACTGAAAGCTGAATTGGAGGTGGTTGGGCTAGAAGTAACTCGCGAAGGAGGGTATTTTATAAAACCTTTCACACATGCACAAATGGAAAAAATAACTCCCATACTGGATGAGTCAATTCTTGATGGATTGTATCAGCTTGGAATAGAAATTCCTGATATGGCTAGTGAGATTTTTGTCGAGGCTCGTCGGAGATGTTGTGAGTAGCCTTTCGTTAATCCCATATGTCCCGGCACTTTTCAGTGCTTGGGATACTGTCGTCAATCATTCAAAGAATGGAAACTTCCTGCATCTTCGTCACTACATGGATTATCATGCTCATCGATTTGACGAGTGGTCGATATTAGTGAAAAAAAATGCGAAATTAGTGGCGGTTTTTCCATGCAATCGAATGGATGATCAGATAATAAGTCATGGTGGCTTGACCTATGGTGGGCTGATTTATGGAAATGACTTGCATGCTATAGAGGTTTTGGAAATATTTAATCTGTTGATGCAATACTATAAGAAGTTGGGAGCCAGAACAATTATTTATAAAGCGATTCCCCATGTATTTCACCGTTATCCCGCAGAAGAAGATCTGTACGCCCTTTTTCGCCTAGGTGGAAAACTGGTTCGGCGCGATATCTCATCAGTCATTTCTATCAAAGATAAGCTGAAATACTCTGATTCCAGAAAGAACACGGTTCGAAAAGCTCAAAAGCAGGGAGTGGTTGTACAGGAAGGAGACTTTTTAACAGAATATTACGATCTTCTGTCTGGGGTGCTTGAGAAATTTAAATCTCACCCCGTGCATTCGTTACCTGAATTGCAATTGCTAGCCAGCCGGTTTCCTGAAAAGATTCGTATTTTTGGTGCTTTTAAGGAGGCTCGATTACTGGGAGGGGCAATTGTGTATGACTTCGGGCACATTGCACATACCCAGTATTTGGCCGTGTCAGAGGAAGGAAGAGAAATTGGTGCATTAGATTACACTCTTGCTCACTTGCTTGATGCGCCTTTTTCCCACCATCAATACTTCAGCTTTGGTATATCCACGGAACAGGCAGGAAAAAAATTAAACGAGGGGCTGATTTTTCAAAAAGAAGGTTTTGGAGGAAGAGGGGTCGTACATGACTTTTATGAATTAGAGCTTAATGACAGGCCGATAGATAGTTCTGGCAACATGAGTAATTAACTTAGATTATTTGTGGGATGGGAAATAATGTCGAAATGCAAATAAGGTAGAGTGGCTGCCAGAAAGCCCTATTTTTATGCTAAAATCCTTTATTAATATTACCTTATAGAAGTGCCTATCAATGTCTAATATAGATCTCTGCAAAGTAATAGATTTGCCGAAAATTTCCGACCCTAGGGGTAACCTGACTTTTATTGAAGCCAACAGGCATATCCCATTTGAGATAAAACGTGTTTATTATCTTTATGACGTCCCAGGTGGGTCCGAGCGTGGTGGTCACGCACATAAGGCACTTCACCAATTAATTATCGCTATGTCAGGTAGTTTCGATATTTTGATCGATGATGGAAGACAAAAAAAGAGAATTCACTTAAATCGATCCTACTTCGGGCTTTATATCTGCCCCATGATTTGGCGGGAGTTGGATAATTTTTCATCAGGTTCTGTTTGTATGGTTTTAGCATCATCTTGTTATGATGAACTGGATTACTACCGAGATTATGATGAGTACGTCAAGGCTAATGCATGACTAATCTTTTGGGTGCAGAAAACATTATTTTTATTGGTGGTGCGCCTCGCTCTGGAACAACGTTGGTACAGCGTATAGTCGCCTCACATTCGCAAGTATATGGTGGGCCAGAATTTGATTTAATCCCCAAAATCATCGAACTCAGGAATAGTTTTTTATCATCAGTGGAAAATGGTCGTATCAATAAATACCTGTCAAAAGAAGATGTTAATGATTTGTTTTCATATTTCTTGGCTAAAACCTTCAATTACAAGATCGAAAGAACGCCTAATAAAACCCATTTGAGCGAGAAAACCCCTACCAATATTATGGTGTTTCCAGAACTGTCTGAAATTTTTCCTTGCTCCCATTTGGTGTTTGTCATTCGAGACCCGCGAGCCATTGTCGCATCGATGATACAAGTGGGTCGCAGATATAAAAAAGATGGGAAAACCCCTCCATATTTTACAAGGAGTGTTCGGGGTGCGGTGGAATACATCAATGAATGTTGGGAGATTGGACACATCGCTCTGAGCAAAGGTCAAAATGTTCATGTAGTACATTACGAGGATATAGTCACTTCACCACAGGAGTTCATCACTAAGCTCATGATAGAGCTAGAATTACCTTTTGAAAAAAGTATGCTTGATCTCAAAGAGTATGATGCGTCAGAATTCAAAAGTGGGGAACAGTTTTGGTACAGTCAGGAAAAGCTTCAAGCTCCCATTTCTCACGACTCTTTGGACTCATGGCAACAGCAACTTACTTCATATGAGAAACACATTGTTAATAAACGAGTTTTTCCGTTTCATACGATTACTCGATATGATCTTTCAAATTCAGTTTCAGCCTCATCTTTCGTGCATGTTATTGAATCTATTTCGTATGCTGCATGGTCGATACGGTATCGAATCAGAGCGTTAGTCATTAGACTGGGAAAAGTAGTTTATAGAAAATTAGTTTAAATTATTCCACGAGGATCGATTGAAATATTACCAACAACACGTAACATCCCAACTGATATGAATAATCCTTTAGTTTCGATCGCAGTTGTCGCGTACAACCAGGAAGAGTTTATCGCTGAGGCTATTCAGAGTGCTATTGATCAAGAATACAGACCTCTTGAAATTATTGTGGCTGATGATTGTTCTACTGATAGAACTCCTGAAATAATCCGTGATTTTTTTGAGCGGCATCCGGGTCTTGTCATTCCGGCAATTGGTCAAGAAAATCTGGGGGTTACAGGCAATTCGAATCGGGCCCTCGGTTTGTGTCATGGGAAATATGTTAACATGCTAGGAGGCGACGATGTGCTATTGCCTAATAAGATATCCCGTCAAGTAGAGTGGATGGAAGAAGATGAAAGGAGGGTATTTTGTGGTCATGCATGCGAAATATTTTATGATGATGCGAATACCCCCCCCAAAATCGTGCATCCACTTCATGTGTCTGGTTTAGGTGCTAGGGATATCATCTTAGATGGCCCCCCCTATTTTGCTTTATCGGTTCTGTTTAGAAAAAGTGCACTTCCTTCCTATGGTTTTAATGAAAGAGTGTTAATCGTTTCTGATTTTATGTTATGGGTGGATTTGGCTCGAACAGAGGGTCAGTGGGGAATGGTCGATGGCGTTCATGCAAGATACAGAAAGCATGCAGGGGGGTTATCACATTTATCAAGGATGGAGGCGTTACTAGATGATTCTGAACTGGTAATCAAGATAGGCACTGCTAAATATGGTTTTAAAGATTGTGAAGAAGTATCGATAATGAACCTAGTGACGATTCCCAGGTTGATTGTCAGGCTTAAGAATAGGGAATTTCTTCGTTTTTTTAGGGAGACAATATCAGCCTTTATTGGTCATCCCGTTGTTTTTCTGAGGTCATCCGGACGTGTTCTGAAGAGAAGGCTAGGCAGGGCGCTACATAGTGACTAAGTGATCATAATAACCTCACCTGGAATAAAAATGTCTGATTATAAAATACCTTTTCTTGATCTTAAGGCTGCCCAAGCGGAGTTGTGTGAACCCCTGGAGAATGCGTTTAAGAACGTATTAAACTCTGGAACGTATATTCTTGGAAATGAAGTGCAGCAGTTTGAAAAAGAGTTCTCAGCTTATTGCGAAGTAGATTATTGCGTCGGTGTCGGTAACGGCTTGGAAGCACTGCATCTTATTTTGCGTGCTTACGGCATTGGCTCTGGTGACGAAGTTCTGGTTCCGTCCAATACCTATATTGCTACGTGGCTGGCCGTAACTTATTCTGGTGCCACCCCAGTTCCTGTTGAGCCTGACAATCACAATTTTAATATCGATCCCTCTCTGATCGAGGCGGCTATTACACCACGTACTAAGGCAATTATTGCGGTTCATCTTTATGGTCACCCTGCCCACATGGATTCTATTATAGTTATAGGAAAGAAATATGGTTTGCGAGTTATCGAAGATGCCGCGCAAGCACATGGAGCGCGATATAAAGGGAGTAGAGTAGGATCTCTAGGTGATGCCGCCGGGTTTAGTTTTTATCCGGGAAAAAATTTAGGAGCACTTGGAGATGGGGGGGCGGTCACCACTAATGATAGTGAGTTGGCGGAGAAGGTGCGTATGTTGAGAAATTATGGCTCTCAGGTCAAATATCACAATCAAGTGCAAGGATTCAATTCTCGGCTTGACGAACTACAGGCGGCGTTTTTGCGCGTTAAGTTGCGCTCTCTGGACGAGTGGAATATGAGGAGAAATGGAATTGCCGATCAGTATATTAATCAACTAGCAAACTCAGCACTGATACTGCCTTATGTGGCTCCTTGGACAGAACCTGTTTGGCACCTTTTTGTTGTTCGTCATTCGGATCGGAACAAACTTCAAGATAAGCTGGGTGCGGAAGGGATAGGGACAATGATTCACTATCCAATCCCGCCGCATTTACAACCTGCCTATTCGTGTTTTGGATACTCTGTCGGTGATTTCCCAATTGCAGAGCAGATGGCCAACTCGGTATTAAGCATCCCTATCGGGCCACATGTTACTTCTTCTCAAGTGGATGAAGTCAGTCAGCAATTGCTCAGATTCGAACAATGTTAAGTGGCCTTAGCAGATTTCTTTGATATGGGATCCCCTTTATTTGTTGTGACTGGCGCTAATGGTTTTATTGGTCGCTACTTTGTGCAGCAAATCCATGCTTCTGGCTTTCGAATTCGTGCGTTAATTCGGGATCAGCAACACGTGAATACTGACTTACCCAATGTTGAATGGGTTGTGGGTGATATCACAGAGGTTGCTATCTGGGAAAAGCTATTGGAGCCTGGTTGTATCGTTGTAAACTTGGCTTACTCTCAGGTAACCGTGCTTGACGATGCTCTGAAGTCATCTAGAATCATGGCGCAAGCTTTCTTAAAAGGTAAAATTCGGCGTCTGGTTCACTGTAGTACATTATCTGTATATGGTTACATGGCATTTGGAACAATTAACGAATTAACGTCGTGTAAACCGATAAATCAGTATGGCCTGATCAAGCTTGAAATCGATAAGGTTTTTCTTGAGTCTCAAAATAGTGATTATGACGTTGTTATATTACGTCCTTCTTCAGTATTTGGAATGGGTGGCCAAGCATTAATATCCATCTGCAACAATATCTCACAAAAGTCTCCGCTACTTAACTATTTTCGGAAATCTTTATTTGGTTATCGTCGGCTACATCTTGTTCCGGTTGAAACGGTAGTTTCTGCTCTGCAATTTTTGTGTATGTCGCCACAACGCTTTAATCAAGAAGTATTCATTATTTCTGAGGATGAAAATCCATCGAACAATTATTATGATGTTGAGAATGTATTGAGGGAAGTTTTGGAAATCCCTGCCTATGTTATCCCTCCAATCCCTTTACCTCATGCCTTGTTGAAAGGGTTATTGAGGATTAAAGGCAGTGCTGAGGTTGATCCAGATTGTTATTATAGTAGTTCAAAACTTAAAGATTTGGGTTTTGTTTCGCCTGTTGATCTGCTAACGTCTTTGCGTTCATTTGCGGCTTATTATAAGCAAAGTCATAACAAATGAGCTTACCAGTCTCTGTAGCCGATGTTATCCGGATAGCCCTGTTGGCCGGACAAGCTATTAATAGGATTTATCCGCAGAAAAGTTCTTCTGTGACGTTCAAAGAGGATAATAGTCCTTTGACCGAAGCTGATTTGGCCGCACATCAGGTAATTGTAAACGGACTGCATCAACTGGCACCATTGATACCGATAGTATCGGAAGAAGATGATAATTCATGGGGTTACAGAACTCCATTGGGGGAATTCTGGTTGCTTGATCCATTGGATGGAACGCGTGAATTTCTGGCGCACAACGGAGAGTTTACCGTTAATATCGCCTTGATTAGAGATGGGGTGACTGTTTTCGGTGTGGTTCATGCTCCCGTCTTGGGCCAAACTTATTGGGGGGGCATCGGGATAGGCGCTTTCAAGGATTCAGGTGCCGGGCCAGTTGCTATTCATGTGGCTGAAAAGACAGGGCTCGGGGAACCGTTGCGCATCGTCGCTAGCAAAAGTCATCTCAACGAAGAGACACTGAGATTCATTGAGAAGCTGTCTCCCTATCAGCTAGTTCAAGCGGGAAGTTCTCTCAAGTTTTGTCGGATCGCAGAAGGGGCAGCGGATGTTTATCCCCGATTAGGGCCCACCTGCGAATGGGACACGGCTGCTGCACAAGCCATTGTTGAGGCGGCAGGAGGTAATGTATCTGATCTAGATGGTACTCCGCTCCGTTATGGAAAGCCTGAAGTCCTGAATCCTTCTTTTGTCGCTTCGTCTTGCTCTCTTGGACCGGAAGGTTCGTTGCTCTAAGGTCGAGAAATTAATTTACTCAAATTTTTGTAGGCACTGACCATGATTTTGGGAACATTAATGACAGCGCCCTTCCCAGCTCAAGTGAAGATTGTTCGTCACGCAATTTTTTTTCTATGGATGCCAAAATATGGCACATTAACTCAGAGGCTTCACTGGCGATATTAATAAGCGCAGCATTTTTCTCTGCATCGTCTGGATAGTCATGGGAGAATTTATTCCTTGTGGAGCGTATGCCTTGCCAAGCTTCTGTGCTGGCAATGTACGCCAATTTTTCTAATCGATTAAGCTTGTCCAGCATAGGGCGATCTTCGTAGGGTTCTTGTAAATAATTTAATATTGCTGGAAACAAGTGATTGCCCATTGCGTCCTGTAATTTTGTAAAACGGAAAATGAACTGATCCATAATCCGCACTTCATCATCTGTGAGCTGTGTGTATCGATCACCTGTTATCGGCATAATGGGATCAAGCAAAGCCAGTGCTTGGCAAAGATGATAGGCATTGCGCTCACATTCGCACCATGCATCCTGTAAACGCAAAGCCAACACTTCGGCGGTCATAGCAAAATTCCCGTTTGTTTGGCCACCTGAAAAATTGGTGGATAAGTTAATCGCGAAGGGTTTTCTAACAAGATATCTATTTTTTGTTCGCCTAATTGGGTTTGCAGTAAGGTTTGTAAATTAATTTCACTCTGTGTTATTTCCATTGCATTACCAGAATAGGTTTGGATCAGTAAGTCGATATCCCCACCACGCTGATGGTCATTTATTCTTGATCCGAACAGCCAAACTTTAGCATCACTCCCAAAAATCTCACTGACTGCGGTACGAATGATCGTTCGTTGTTGTTCTGTTAATCGCATGATATCACCTTTTGTCCCTGTTAAAACAGGGTAGCCCACCTATTGTTTATTGGCCATTAGCTCATATTGTTTAACTTGTTTAGTCGAGGTTTTGTACAGAAAATCTTTTCTGCACTTATTGGTTTTGCAGTTGGCCGCTTGCTTCAAGACTTTTGTTTTTTGGAGTTGAGGCTTATTGAGAAAACGGTGGTTGGTTACCAACAGCGTATCGCTTTCGTTAGAACAAACCGTGGCAAGGGTTTTCAGCTCCCCAACCATTCCCGTGACTTCAGTACTGCCCGTGCGTATAGGTTTATATTCGTCGATGGTAGATAAGTACCAACGCTCGAGCTTGTGTTGTTTTTCGGTGGCTTTTGTTTTGACGTCTGCATGAAACCGCCAACCGGCACTATAAGCGTTATACCCCCACCCTAGATGACGTTGAGGTGATTTCGAGCGGGAAAAACCTGATTTTTTGCTAGTTTTGACACAATAAAAAAAGGCTTGATACGACTGGTCAACACGATGCTCCTCGTATACCCGAATGGGGGTGTTGAATGCACACTGGCGCAGCTCAAGCATTTCCCGAAGATTTACTGACTGACTGGCGCAGGGGTATATTCGGTATGTTATTTCGCAAAGTTCCATAAGGTGAATTATAGTACAACTACAGATC
>VFSW01015502.1_pt1 | contig 10469 bp, 13 predicted proteins | sample 5358111 | NCBI WGS metagenome assembly VFSW01 (sample SAMN11554181, study PRJNA540505) | mine drainage metagenome | isolation source: sediment from site ElyBrook_90M | place: USA: Ely Copper Mine, Vershire, VT | collected 2017
ATGTTGTCCACCACCACGGCCTTGATACGGGCCCGCTGCGCCGGGGCGTTGAGCCGTTCGACGAGCGCCTTCTGCCCGCCCTCCTGCGCCCACTGCGGAATCAGCGCCGCGGTTCCCGTGCTCGATGCCGTGTACGGATAAGCGTCGATGGTCACGTCGACGCCGCGCGCGCGGGCCTGCTCCACCAGTTCAATCGTCTCCTTGCTCAAGCCCCAATTCGCCCGGCCGATCACCTTGTGATGGGTCACCTGCGTGGGCATGTGGCCCTCCTCGCCGATGCGGATGGTCTCCTTCACGCCGGCAACCACCTGCGCCGCTTCGTTTCGCATGTGGGAAATGTGCATGCCACCCATTGCACCGGCCACTTTGGCCACTTCAATCACTTCGTCGGGCGGCGTGAAATTTCCCGGCACGTAAAACAGGCCGGTGGACATGCCAAACGCGCCGTCGAGCATCGCCTGCCGCATCAATCCGCGCATTTTTTCAATCTCCTCCGGCGTCGCCGGTCGATTCACCAGTTGCATCACTTGCTGGCGGATCGAGCCTTGTCCGGCGAAGGTGCCGAAGTTCGGCGCGGGCTTGGCATCGGCCACGCGCTTCAGAAAATCGGCGATCGGCAGGGGCGAGCTCCCGTCGTTGCCTTCCAATAAGGTCGTCACGCCCTGGCGCAGGTAGTTTTGCGCCATCGGATCGATGAAGATGCCCCGCCGGGAGTGAGTGTGAATATCGATGAAGCCGGGCGAGACCACCATGCCCTTGGCGTCCAGAACACGCGCGGCGGATTTGGGGTCGAAGTGGCCGATGGCGGCGATCGAATCGCCTTTAATCGCGATATCGCCATAGAACCACGGGCCGCCCGCGCCATCCACAATGCGTCCGTTGGCGATCAGGAGATCGAATGGCTGCGCGCCCAGAAACGGCGCGGCCAAGGCAATTAAAACGAATTTCCTGAGCATTATTTCGGCAGCCTTTCGCGCAGGACGTCTTCGACGTCTCCCATCTTCTCACCCAGCAGGTTGAGCTTCTGGGACAGGGCCTTGATCTCGGCTTCGGCCCGGCGGTTGACTTCGTAATCCATTTCGCCGCGCAGCCGATCCTTGGTGTCTTGCCGGTTCTGGCTCATCATGATGACCGGCGCTTGAATCGCCGCCAGCATCGACAGGAACAGGTTCAGCAGGATAAAAGGATACGGATCCCAGGCGGCCTTGCCGAGCCAGACGTTGATCCCGCTATAAATCAGCAGCACAATGCAAAACGCGATGATGAAGGACCAGGAGCCTCCAAATTTGGCCACCATGTCGGCCACGCGTTCGCCGGTGGTCATTTCCTCCTCGATCACCTCGTTCGGATTGCGGGAGGAACGGCTGCGGACCAGTTGCTGGGAGGCGTGAAACTGACGCCCGAGCACGGTGAGCATATCCATGCCGGCGTGGGGCTTACGCTCCAGCAGGACCGCGATGTCGTTGCGGTCCACCTCCATGCAGACGGTTTCTTCCATCGCGACCGCCTCGGTCTGATGCGCCGTGCGATCCAGCATGGAGGCGAAGCCAAAAAACTCGCCGCGGGCGGGCTCGTCGACGACCACTTCCTGATGGTCTTCGTCGACGGTGGTCACGCGGACTCTGCCGGAGACCATCACGTAGGCCTGGCCCCCGGGGTCCCCGACTTTATAGATGCGCTGCCGGGGCGCGAACGTCTTTAGCTCAACCTGGCCGGCCAGGACAGCCATTTCAGCGTCGTCCAGCAGGGCGAACAGGGGGATGTCACGGAGAATTTCTGGAGCACAAGCCATGGGGGCGATCCTCGCAGGGCATTTTAACACTCGGATGCGCGAAGCCGATAAAAGAATCATGGTCTTGGGGACAAAAATTACGATCATTGCTGATCGCCCCATCCGTGATCCGCAAGCAGGGGACGGAGTTGACGCTGGATTCGATGCGGGCCAGCTTGCTGAGCGCGGAGAACACCCGCCGCAGCTTTTCGTCGATGCGCAGGTGTGGAAATCAGTCCAGCAGATGGAGGAAGGAATCGAGGCAAACGCCGCGTCCTCCAAAGAAAGCCGGGAACTGGCCGAACACGCGAACGCCATGGACGGAATCGCCAGGGAACTACGCCAAGTAGTGGCCGGGTAGAGAGTTTTCAGCGGGAGCCGCAGGCCCCCTTTCGCTGCCGGGCTGCCGAATCGACACAGCCCTGTGTCCATTCTTCACGAGTTGTGGATGTGTCTTGCCTCGGCCGGACGTTCCTCGCTTGGTTTGGGCGAGGAGCCGATCATCTCGAAAAATAAGGAGATGATCAACAATCCTGCGATGGCGGCTCCGATAATCATATGCGTCCCGTCTCTCTTTTTTTACTGTCCTGCCTATTCCTCTAGCACTCTGGCGGCCAATTTGTTTCGGCGCGCCACGGTCCTGCCTAAACCTGACTCTTCGGCGGTTTCAGGTGCTTTCAATAGGTCTTCCTATTTCGAATACGTTTCTTTGGATGCACGCGGATGCGGAGCGGGCTCCGGATGGAGCAAAATATCGCGTTACACTGGGAAGAAATGTCACAACAATACTCCAATCCGCCCGCGATGGCGATCGACCCGGCCAAGAAGTACACCGCGACCTTCACCACGTCGCGGGGCGAGATTGTTTGCGAGCTTTTCGCCAAGGACGCGCCCAAGACGGTGAACAATTTCGTATTCCTGGCTAAGGAAAAGTTCTACGACGGTACGGTGTTTCACCGTGTGATCGCCGACTTCATGGTCCAGGGCGGCGACCCCACCGGCACCGGCCGCGGCGGCCCCGGCTACCGCTTCGAGGACGAAACCAAGGGCAACCCGAACAAGCACGCGCCCGGGACGCTTTCGATGGCCAACGCCGGACCGAACACCAACGGCAGCCAGTTCTTCATCACCCACATCGAGACGTCTTGGCTGGATGGCAAGCACACGGTCTTCGGCAAGGTGCTGAAGGGCAAAGACGTCGTCGACGCCGTGCAGCAAGGCGATACGCTGGTGTCGGTGGCCGTCACGGAAAGCTAGATTTAGCCAGTCGCGCCCGATGTGATTGAAAGCGGTGGAAATATGTGGGCCTTCAGCGCGGGTGGGTGCGCAGAAGATACTCACTCCAGGCCGCTACGGCGAGCGCGGCTGCGCCGAGGAAGCTGCCGAACGGAAGCTCATAAGTGGCTGCGTCCTTCCCCATCACGCGGATGTAGACCAGGCCGCCGACGGCCCCGATCAGCGAGCCGGCCACCAGCGTCAACAGCGCTCCCGGCAAACCCAGGAAAGCGCCGATCATGAAGATCATCTTGACGTCGCCGAAGCCCAGCCCTTCATGGTGGCGGATTTTTTCATAGAGCCAGCCCGCGAGCCAGATGAACGCGCAGGGAACGATGGCTCCGATGAGAGCCTCGATCAGGGAAAACCAATGGCGTCCCCAGGAGTATGGGACGAAAAAGGGAGCAAAGGTCTCCTGCACCGGGACAAACCAGGCGAGAATCAGGCCCACGATGGAGCCACCGATGGTGAACTCGTCGGGCAGGATGCGCTCCTCGAAATCCGAGGCGATCAGCGTGATGAGGATGGCCGAATAAATCGCATATTTGAGCGCGGGCAGCGTGACGCCGAATGCCGCAACCGTCAGGGCAAAGGCGGCTGCGGTGGCCAGTTCCACGATCGGGTACCGCAAGGGAATATGCGCCCCGCAATGCCGGCATTTCGCCCGCAGCAGGATATAACTGACCACGGGGATATTGTCATACCATGCGATGGTGTGCTCGCAAAACGGGCAGAAGGAGCGCGCGGGCGAGGCCACCGATAAATCCCTGGGCAGGCGATAGACACAGACGTTCAAAAAACTGCCGATCAGCAGGCCGGCCAGGAATGCGAGCGCGATTTCCATCATCGAAGAATCTCATTGTACGCGGAGAGCGTGTCCTGCACCATTGTTTCGACGGAAAACTGGCGGATCGCCCTTTCGCGCCCGGCCGCGCCCAGTTCAGCCGCGAGCGACGGATTGTCCAGCAGGCGGCGGACCGCGCCCGCGTAATCGCCGTCGTGGACAATCAGTCCGGTGCGTTCGTGCTCCACGACTTCGGGTAGGCCTCCTACGCCGCTGGCGACCACGGGCACTCCGGCGGCCATGGCGGCGATGGCGGCGGAGCCGAGGCCTTCCATCTCGCTCATATATAAGAAGACGCTGGCGGTGCGCAGATCGTCGAAGAGGTTGGATGTGAGACGAACGGGGATGCCGATGTCTTTGAACTTCGAGGGCACGGCGAGAACGCATCCGGGTTCGCGCGTGGATTGCCGAGGGATGGGGATGCCGTCGTAGACGACGCGGATTTTTTTGCCGGGGACTCCTGCTTCGCGAAGGATTCCGGCGACGAAATTCGACACGGCCAGGAACAGATCCGCCCGCGCGTACTTCCAGCGCGAAGGGATCGACGTGCTGACCGGGAACCCGACTCTTCGGGAGACGACGAGCGGGGCTCCTTTGATCGCCGCGGCCAGTGTATGCGCGCGGGCGTCATGCGCGTGGACCAGATCGGATGCGCGAGCCAGTTTCGCCAGACGCGCCACGGTCAACGAACCGTCCCGCCTCGTGAGCAGAGTCGCGCCCTCCAGCCTTTCCACCAGGTAGCGAACCTGCCACTGCCCGCCTTGCATCTCCCGGCCCGTGTCGAGATGCAGCGTTTTCATCACGGCCGCCCCGGGCTCATGAACCGAGCCTTGGCGTACTTCACGAAGTTATACAGCGCCGCCATGTTGGCGATGGCCAGGCCCTCCACGCCATCCAGGAATCCGAGCTTCACCACATACGTCCGGAAGAACGTCCACGGAGGATCGAACAGCAGACGCGTGAAACTGGGCCGCTCCTTGGCCGCCAGCATCTGCTCGGCCGCCAGTGTAGTGTAGCGGTCCATCGTCTTGAGATGCTCCGACAGCGAACTGCAGGTGAAGTGGAGCAGGTTCGATTCCAGATCGCCCACGCGGCCGTCAACCTTCACCGATTCATGCACGTATGCGCCCACCCAACGGGCCTTGGCGCGATGATAGAGGCGCACCTTACGATCGGGATACCAGCCCGAGTGGCGGATCCATTTCCCCAGGTACTGCGCCATGCGAGGCATGGTGTAGGCGTCGCATTGCGGCCCGTTTTTCTTGAGCTGCCAGATCTCGGCTTCGAGCGATTCGCTCAAGGACTCGTCGGCGTCGAGCGAGAGAATCCAGTCGTTCACGGCCTCCTCGGCGGCGCGATTCTTTTGATTCGCGTAGCCGGGCCAGGGGCATTCCACCACGCGCGCTCCGAGCTTTTCGGCGCTCTCCACCGTGCGGTCGCTCGATCCGCTGTCGATCACCACGATCTCGTCGGCGCAGCGCAGGCTTTCGATGGCGCGCGGCAGGTTGCGCTCCTCGTTATACGTGATGATGGTGGCGGAAATTTTCACGGGCCGACGGTGCGGATGGGGGCCGCGGTAAAGGACAGGATAAACACAATCAGCGCCAGCGCGCCCAGCCAGCAACGTGAGCGACCCAGCGGAGTGGGATCCACCATGCTGGGATGGCGCATGCCGAAAATCAACAGAAATGCCGCCCAGAACAGCCACATGTAGCCCATCTTATAGGCGGACGTGAACAACTGATACACGCCGAGCAAGGCCAGCATCGCCACCGCGAACCGGGACCAGAGGCGCGTGCGTTCGCCGACGAACGAATAAATGATGTGGCCGCCGTCCAGTTGGCCGATCGGCAGCAGATTGAGCGCCGTGGCCAGCAGTCCCACCCAGGCCGCGCGGGCGACCGGATGCAGATAAATGTCCGCCGGGGAGACGCCGGGAAAAATCGCCCATTCCGCCAACCGGAGGATGAGGGGCGCGCCGAACGCGATTTCCCCTTGCGACCCGATGCCATGAACAATCTTCGAAGCCGCGACGCCGCCGATCAGTGGCACAATCAGCACCGCGAATCCCGCCAGCGGCCCGGCCACGCCAATATCGAACAGGATTCGCCGGGACAGAATCACGGACCGGATTTTGATGAACGCCCCGAAGGTTCCGATCAGCGTCGGCGCGGGCAGAAAGAATGGCAGCGTGGCATTAACGCGGTAGTAGCGCGCGGCCAGGTAATGACCCATCTCGTGCGCCATCAGGATGGTGAGCAGCGTGAGCGAAAACGGCAGGCCGTCGAGCAGAAAAGCCGGTTCGCGCCACAGGTGTGCATAGCCTTGCAGTCCGGTTTCAAAATCGAACGGACGCGACGCGGCGAAACTATGCGCCATCTCCGCGCCGACGATGGTTGTGGATAGAAGAGTGAGAAGAAGCAGCAACGCGTGCAGCCAATAGCGTTGACGAGGGCGGACCCACGGCGCTGCGTCGAACAGGTCCGAGTGCGGCATCGCCACCTGCGCCGGAGGATATCCGTTTGCGGACAAGCAGAGTCCTATTGAAGCGTTTGCAGTTCCTTGCCGGGCTTGAAGCGCACCGCCTTGCCCGGAGGAATGGCCACTTCAGCCCCCGTGCGAGGATTGCGGCCAATTCCGGTTTTGCGCGGGCGCACGTTGAAGATGCCGAAGCCGCGCAATTCAATGCGCTCGCCTTTGCCGAGGGCGCGCTTCATGCTTTCAAAAACCGTTTCGACGGCCATTTCGGCCTTCGTCTTCGTGATCCCGGTCCTGTTGACCACTTCGTTAATAATGTCGAGTTTGATCAAAGCCGCCTCCCGTTACTGCCGCGAAACCCCATGATAGGATTAGAGTTATCCTCATGTCAAGCGCCATTGTTTCGTCCGGCCTGTTTCGCCGCGCCTGCGCCCTGTTTCCGACCGGCGTTGCCGTCGTCACGACGAGGGCCGCGGACGGGGCTCCGCACGGGCTGACGATCAATGCTTTTTGCTCTCTTTCGCTCACGCCGCCGCTGGTTTTGGTGGCCATCGACAGGGCCAGCGGCACGCTTGAAGTATTCGAAAAATCAGGACATTTCGCTATCAATTTCCTGACCGGGGATCAGCGGGATTTGTCCGTCCGGTTCTCAGAACTGCCGGAAGGGCGGTTCACCGGCGTGCCGTTTACAACCGGTGCAAACGGCGCGCCAATTCTGGACGGCGCGCTGGGCTGGATGGAGTGCCGAACGGCGCAGATCGTCGACGCCGGAGATCATCGCGCGCTGATCGGCGAAGTGGAGGCGGCGGGCGTCACGGACGGCGATCCTTTGGTCTATTTCCGGAGCGGCTATACAAAGCTGAGTTAGCATCTACTTGCACAAAGTCCGGTACGTCCTGTGGCGTGGACTTTTAGTCTGCCGCGCCGCCTTCAGCCGGCGTCTTTCGTGCTTTTCCCTGAGGGACATCGGCTGAAGCAGACGCCTGGAGTTGCTACATTTTCCCCTGGCTCACGCCAGGGGTTATAACCCCGCACGTAGAGTGCGGACATCGGCTGAAGCCCTAAAACTGGCCCCACATCGCTAATTCTCGGTCGGGACCTTTTCCGCACGATCGATCGCCACGATGTCCACTGGGGTCTTTTGCGAATCCAGCTTCAGCCCGAGTTGTTCCTGCAAGGCGACTATCAGCGGAGGGACGTCGGGATCGTCGGCCTTGGGCTCCGGTCCGCCGCCGGGAGGAGGAGCCATCATCATGGGTCCTCGCCCGCCGAGCATCTGCGCCATATCGGGCGCGAAGATCAACTCGAAATCGTATTTGCCCTTGAGCCCGGTTTGGTCTACCACCGGCTGATTCAGGAAACGGTCGAGCGAACTGGCGAACTGCTCCATGGTCATGTCCTTGCCGCTCAGCTTGGCCTTGCCGGGCATCATGATCATCATGGGACCGCCGCGGCGTCCAGGGGGAAGCTGGGGAAAGCCGTCCTTGCCCATGGTCATCTTGCCCGGATCGGGCGGCGGAGGAGGATCGTTCGGCTTGGGATCGTCTTCCTTGAGCGGCGGCGCAGGAACCGACTCCTTCATCTTGGGCCCCTTTTTTCCCACGGTGAGGACGAACGCGGACATCTCCTTCTTCTCGCGATGCGTCTGTAGCTTGAAGCGCTCCGCCAGAAGCTTTTGCAGCATCACGGCGAACTCGGCCTTGGTGGCCGTCGGCGCCATGGTCGCGGTAATGTCGAAGCGCGCCGAATCGATCCAGTCCGGGCCCGTGACTTGCGTGCGCTTCACATCGTAGGCGATGGCAACAAGGTCCTTAAGGCTCATGCCGGTGTAGGTGATGCGGCCGGGATCGGGACTCCCCGGGCCGCCGCGGCCGCCGATCATGAAGCGGCCATCGGCCGGCGGCGCGTAAGGCTTCACCGAAGCCGCCTCAAATTCCTGGCCCCGCATGGCCACCGCCGCGGTCGCCGCAAGAACGAAGCTCACCCGCATATCAGAACTCCCTTGATAAATTGGACCACAAGTCTGTTGGACGCCGGCAGGGTAGAAAATGTGCCGCGCCGGTGCGCGACAAATCAGACCGTCAGGGACAACTGGCGCCGGTAATCTTCGGCGTCGAAGCGGCCCTGCGAATGAAGAATCAAGCCGTCCTCGCCGATCGTCCACGCCTCGAAGCCGCTGAAACGGACGCGCTTTCCCGTCCCACCCGGGCCTGTATGCGTGCCGGTGAACGTCCAGTGGAATTCCGCAACGCCGCCGGCAATGCGGATATCGTCCATGGTCAGGCGCAGGTCCGGAAACCCCGTCATGAATCCGGCGGCAACCTGCTGCACCGCGCTGCGTCCCACGGCCGGCGCGTCCTCATTCACGCGGAGAGTTCCATTCACGGAGAAAAATGACGCGACCCGCGCAGGGTCTCCGCTGCACCAGGCTTCCGTATAGCGCTCGCCGAGCGTCCGCAGGTCAACATGCTCCGGCAACGTCACGCCGTTCTCCTCGCGGTCGACGCTCTCACGACCAACTCCGGCTCAACCTCGATCCGGATTTCTGTCTCCTCGCCGGACATCAGACGCGCCAGGCTCTCCATCGCCAGCACGCCCATCCGGCGCATCGGTTGGCGGATCGTAGTAAGCGGCGGCTCAGTATACGGCGCGAGGAAAATATCGTCGAAGCCCACCACGGAAATATCCTCCGGCACGCGTAACCCGCGCGCATGAATGGCGCGCAATGCGCCGAGCGCGGTGCGGTCGTTATAGCAGCACACGGCCGTCGGACGCTCCGGAAGCAGTTTCTCCATGGCGTGCATGCCTTGCTCCGGCGTGCCGTCGCCCCGCGCGATCAACTCCTCCATCACGGGAATGCCCGCTGCTTCGTGCGCCGCGCGGAAACCGCCGAGCCGTTCCTTATCGGCCTGGTATCCGGAGTTGTCCCCGATATAGGCGATTCTGCTGTGCCCGAGCCCCACCAGATGATCCGCCGCCAGCCTCATCCCTTCGAAATTCTTGATCATCACCGAATGGACGAATGCCCCGGGATACTGATCGTTCACCAGCAGAATGGGCACGCGCATTTCCGAAAGCAGGGGCAGATACAGCGCGCCCACGCGCGAGGACGTCACTAGGATGCCGTCCACCCGCTGCTCGGCGAACGACTGCACCACCCTCTTTTCGCGCTCCGGATCTGCGCCGGAATCGGCCAGAAAGACGGAGTAGCCGCGCGCGCTGGCGGATTCGTAAATGCCGCTGACCACTTCGCCGGTGAACGGAGCGGCGATAGTGGTGACCACCAGGCCGATTGTCCGCGTCTTTCTGGTGACCAGGCCGCGCGCGACGGCGCTGGGCCGATAACCGGATTCGCGGGCGATCTTCTGGATTCTCTCGGCGGTTTTCTGCTTCACCAGGGGGCTGTTTTGCAGCGCACGCGAGACCGTGGAATGGGATACATTTGCGATCCGGGCGATGTCCTTAATGGATGGATTCCACAAATCGTTCTTCTGATTCCTTGAGCCTACGTCGGACATGGAGCGCGCTCTTTCTACACCAACCTCGGAAGCTGCCTCAGTATGGAAAAAGTGGGCGGCGCAAGTCAACCATTGGCGCTCATCTTTTGAAAATCCGCTTACACTGGTTCTTGCATGACCAAGATCGCCACACTTTCCCTTCTCTGCGCTGCGGCCTACGCCCAGACGCGACTGAATCAAATCCAGGTGATAGGCAGCCACAATAGCTACCACGCCGGCTTGCCGCCGAGCGCGAATGCCTGGCTGGCGAAATTGAACCCGAAGGCGGCCGCATCGCTCGATTATCAGCACGCGCCGCTCGACGCGCAGTTCGACGCCGGAGTGCGGCAAGTGGAAATCGACATCTTCGCCGACGCCAAGGGAGGGCGCTTCGCGCATCCGGCGAACTTGAAGCTGATCGCCGATGCGGGCATTCCCGCCGATCCGCCTTTCGATCCCGCCGGCCTGTTCCTGAAGCCCGGCTTCAAGGTGATGCACGTACAGGATATCGACTACCGCAGCAATTGCGAGCCCTTCACCGGGTGCCTGGAGACGATCATGAAATGGTCAAAGGCGCACCCCGGGCATCTGCCGATTTTCGTGT
>VFSW01015503.1_pt1 | contig 10467 bp, 7 predicted proteins | sample 5358111 | NCBI WGS metagenome assembly VFSW01 (sample SAMN11554181, study PRJNA540505) | mine drainage metagenome | isolation source: sediment from site ElyBrook_90M | place: USA: Ely Copper Mine, Vershire, VT | collected 2017
CTTTAAGGCAGGTCCCGAAAATTTGTACATTTACACGCTATCATCCGGGGATAGCCAGCCAAATTCTCTTTGCAGCCCTCTAAATGCTTGTCATTCTGAGAGAAGCGAAGAATCTTCTGACTTTGGTCGAAAGAAGTAATTTTTAGTAATTAAACTCATATTGAAAAATGTTAGCAGTTAAAAACCAAAAACATGTGCGGATTGCACTGAGGGTATTAATTTTGACATTGTCCTTATTTACAGGTTCGATCCTCTCCGGACAGGTGCCTGTGCCGGCGATAGATATCCTTTTAAAAGGAGGGCATGTGATTGATCCCGCGAACAAGATTGATGCCGTAATGGATGTTGCTATAACTGACGGCAAAATTTCCCTGGTTGCAACCGGTATACCAGCTAAAAATGCAAAAAAAGTCATCGATGTCAGCAGCATGTACGTTACTCCGGGACTTATCGATATGCATGTTCACGCATTTCAGGGCACGGACAAGGGTTCTTACATTGCCAATGGCTGGGATGCGCTTGCTCCTGACGGATTCACATTCAGAGCAGGTGTGACTACAGTTGTCGATGCCGGTTCAGCAGGATGGAGGAACTTCCGTACTTTCAAGGAACAGACAATTGACAGGTCACAGGTCCGGATCCTTGCTTTCCTTAATATCGTTGGCGCCGGAATGTACGGCAGGTTCGAGGAGCAGGATGTGACTGATATGAATCCGGTTATGACTTCCTATATGATTACCAGGTTATTTCCTGATATAATAGTCGGCATTAAGTCTGCTCACTACTGGGGACCGGATTTTACACAGGTCGATAAGGCGGTGGAGGCAGGGAAATTAGCCAATGTTCCCGTAATGGTGGATCTTGGTGAGCATCATCCGCCACTCTCCATTGAGGAGCTTTTCATGAAACATCTTCGTCCCGGCGACATATGGACCCACACCTATGCAAATGCTCCGCAGGACAGGGAGGTGCCCGTTGATGAAAATGGAAAGGTCAAGCCTTTTATATTTGAAGCTCAGAAACGCGGTATAATTTTCGATGTCGGACATGGCGGAGGCGCTTTTTTCTTTGCCCAGGCAATACCTTCCATACAGCAGGGTTTTATCGCAGATGTTATCAGCTCCGACCTGCATACCGGCAGCATGAACAGCGGAATGAAAGATATGACAAACCTGCTTTCAAAATTTATGAGTATGGGTCTGTCGGTTCAGGACGTTATTTTGCGTGCCACCTGGAATCCTGCAAAAGTGATCAAAAGGCCGGAACTCGGTAATCTGAGTGTCGGGTCAGTAGCGGATGTTGCAGTTTTCAGCCTGAGAAAAGGCGATTTCGGGTTTCTGGATGTCAGGGGGAAAAAGATGAAGGGCACTCAGAAGCTGGAAGCTGAACTGACTTTACGGGCCGGGAAAATAGTGTGGAATCTTAACGGACTGGGCTCACAAATGTGGGATGAAAAACCCTGATATGTTGTGCTTTCAAATCACCAGGAATTATAAAATGAATCAGAGTATGTTTAATAATAATTTGTCAATTAAAGTTCTGATGCGGAAGGTGTTTTCGGCCCTGGCTATCAGATTATTTTCAGGCTTGATCCTGCTTGCCGTCCCATTTTCGGTTAAGTCTCAGGAGATCGATATCCTGTTGAAAGGCGGTCATGTGATTGATCCCGCGAACAAAATTGATTCTGAGATGGATGTTGCAATTGCCAACGGGAAAATTCTTAAGGTTTCCTCTGACATTTCACCTGCAAATGCTAAGAAGGTTATTGATGTACGGGGTATGTATGTTACTCCGGGCCTGATAGATCTTCATACACATGTATTTGTCGGAAGCAATAACGGGTTTGCTGACGGGTTCTCAAGCCTGTCACCTGACGACATTACCTTTAAAGCCGGAATAACTACCGTTGTAGATGCAGGTACTTCCGGCTGGCGCAATTTTCCAGTCTTCAAAAAGCAGGTAATAGACAGGTCTCAGACACGCATACTTGCCTTCCTTAATATAGCAGGCAACGGTATGTCGGGATTTCCGTCTGAAGAAGATCTCAATGACATGGATTCTCATATGACCTCACTTGTTATAGAGCAATACCCCGATTTTATTGTAGGTGTTAAGATCGGTCATTACAGGGGGAGTGACTGGACTCCGTTTGACAGGGCAGTTGAGGCAGGCAACATGGCAAATGTTCCCCTCCTGGTGGAATGCCATCTTCCGTTGCTGCCTCTTGAGGGTATACTGGCCCGTATGAGACCCGGGGATATTTATACTCACTCCTTTTGTACCGCTGTTGACAGGACCTGTCTGCTCGATGAGAAGGGGATAGTAAGACCTTATGTTATGGACGCCCTGAAAAAGGGAGTTCGCTTTGATGTAGGCCACGGTGGTGCTATGTTTCATTTTGCAGTCGCCATTCCGGCTCTCAGGCAGGGGCTTCTTCCCAATTCGTTTGGCTCGGATCTTCACAGGTTCAGCATGAATTCGGGAATGAAGAATATGCTCGACATTATGTCCAAATATCTGAATATGGGAATGACCATTCAGGACATAATATTCCGTGCCACATGGAATTCTGCAAACTCTGTAAAGAGGCCTGATCTGGGGCAGCTGAGTGAAGGAGCTGGTGCTGATGTAACCATTCTGAGCATATTGAAGGGTAACTTTGGCTTTATTGATGCCGGCGGAAACAAAATGAACGGAGATCGGAAATTTGAAGCTGAAATGACCATACGTGCGGGAAAAATTGTGTGGGATCAGAATGGACTTTCTGCCACCGATCTGACGAAAAAATGACATAAGGGCATAATCTCTGATCCGGATGGACTATAACGCATACATTTAATATTATTTTAATATATTTATCCAAATTAATCCAAATCAATATGGAACGAAGAGACATACTTAAGAGTCTGACACTTTTGCCTTTTGCAGGAAGTTTTCTGCCTCTGGAATCTATCCTGGGAGCGCCGCGAGGTCCCCTTACAGCCGGCCCCAATATTTACCAGTCGATAGGAGTTGAACCGGTAATTAACTGTGTCGGAACATACACAATAATCGGGGGATCTCTGGAAAGGCCCGAGGTGGTGGAAGCGATGCATGCAGCATCAGGTTTCTTTGTACAATACGATGAACTGGCATTTGGTATCGGGCAGAGATTAGCTGATCTCACCGGCGCTGAATGGGGAATGGTCTCTGCCGGCTGTGCAGCCGGATTGAAACATGTAACAGCCGCCTGTGTTACGGGAGGAAACCCTGAAAAGCTTATCAGGATACCTGATTTGCATGGTTTTGATAAAACTGAGGTTGTTATTCCCAGAAGTTCGCGAAATGCATATGATCATGGTATACGCAATATCGGAGTTAAAATTATAACTGTTGATACTATCGGCGAACTTGAAAAGGCCTTGAACAGGAATACGGCTATGATCTACCTTATGGCCAGCGATGAGACAGATCCCGGGAAACCATTCTCGCTTGAAGATATTGCAGCGATAGCCTCCCCTAAAAACATACCGGTACTGATCGATGCTGCTGCCGAAGATCTTACTGTACCCAATATTCATCTCAAGAGAGGGGCAACCGTTGTTGCATACAGCGGCGGGAAAGCTCTTTGCGGCCCACAGTGTGCAGGGCTGCTGCTTGGCAGAAAAGACCTGCTTTTGTCGGCATGGCAGGCAAGCTCCCCGCATCATGGTCCGGGACGTGACAATAAAGTCGGCAAAGAAGAAATGCTTGGAATGCTGGCCGCAATAGAGTCATGGGTAAAAAGAGACCATGTCGAAAAAATGAGAATATGGCATACATATCTTGAGACGATATCTAACCGGGTATCATCGGTTAAAGGGGTCACGTGCAGGGTCAGGGAGCCGGAGGGTCTGTCCAACCACAGCCCTTCACTTGTTATTTCGTGGGATCCGGCAGGCATCAAAATAACCGGACCGGATGTTTCCGAAGACCTGGCTACCAAACAGCCCAGAATTGCAGTTCACAGTAATTACAGTGATGATTCCGGAAATACATCAATATCTATTTCATCAGGACAGATGCAGCCGGGTAATGATAAAGTTGTCGCTGACCGTATTGTTGAGGTGCTTACCAGGCAGCATACCAAATCAGAGATGTCAGCTCCGGTAACAAACCTTTCGGGACGCTGGGATGTGGCTATTGAGTTTTACAGCAGCAAGAGCCAGCATACTTTCTTTATAGAACAGGACGGCAACTGGATAAAGGGCTCTCACCAGGGTGAATTTACATTGCGCGATATGGCCGGAATACTGGATGGAGATAAGGTGAAGCTTAGCAGCTCTGAGAGACAGGTAGCGGATAACATACCTTTTATCTTTCACGGCACCGTAAATGATGATAAAATGTCGGGTGAGATTTTTATGGGTGAGTATATCAGGGCAAAGTTTACAGCCACCCGTCACAACCAGAAATCTCTGCACAGGCCTATCAGGGTACCAAAGGGTCAACCGCTGGCTACCTGATGTTAAGAAGCTCTGCGGTTTTTTTCAGAACGGTCTGAATTTTAACAAAAATTAAGGCTTGCAAAAACGATTGATATATTTTATTGTTTACTTTTGACAGGGAGCAGGGAAATAGTCCGGATCAGGGTGTTTTTACAATTGGCGGGCCGGTATCCCGGGTTCTGTTATTTTGAGCATGCGGCTATTTATCTTCAGCCGGATGTCAGTATGTAAATAAGGGAAGGAATATGAAAAGGCGTGATTTTATAAAAGTATCCTCGGCAGCAGGTGTACTGGGAATTGTCGGATCAGGATTTGACGCATTCGGAAAATCTGATCCTGCAGGATCCGGAGGATTCGATCTTCATCCTTTTATAAGGGAGCATCCTGAAGCAGTATTTATAAATCTGACCGCTGTAAGTGATAAAACAGACGCAAAGGCAATCAACAGCGCTGCCTATAAGCTTGCCTCCGAGATGTTTGTCAAGACGTCGGGCAGGAGCGGTTATTCCAATTCGACAAAGATTACGGCCAAGCCTAACTGGACCTGCAGCGGCCACACAAAGGACCGCGTTTCCCAGATGGGAATCAATACTGATCTGAATTTTATTGTGGGATATCTGAATGCAGTCAGGGACAAAGGGCCGAAGGATTTTTACCTCAGGGAGTGTGCCTGTCCCTATTTATGGGAATCAAACGGATGGAATGAGATGGCCCGGGCAAATAATTTTGATTTCAGAGACTTATCCTCAAAGGATTTCTGGGACCTTGCGGAAGGCGATATCGTATTCAAGAAAGTTGAGAACGGGAATGTTTTCAGGGAAATAGGCTTTATGGCCCCCATGAATGCACCTGATACTTTTCTTATCAATATTGCAAAATTCAAGGCCCATCAAATGGGCATCACTGCCTCAATAAAGAACCTGCAGGGGATCACAGCCAAAAAATTCCATCAGTTCTGCGGAGGTCATTTTGATATTTTCAAATCATACGATAAACGTTACCATAAATTCTTTCAGCCCGATTATATGTCAAAAAATGCGGAGCTGCACAAGAAGCATATGGAGGCAGGCATTCCAAGGTGGGATACCACTATGGACCGGCCACCTTACGGCGGAGGATTATTCATGGAGCACTGGGTGCAGAGAATGATTGATTCCTACAGTGTAACACCTACCGGTATAAATATTGTCGAAGGAATATATGGGCGCGATGGCGATGGGTTTTCCGGGGGATCTCACGATGGCAAGGCCATGGATTTTATGAGCAATAACATAATTTTCGGCAAGGATGCTTTCAGGGTGGACATTATTACCCACTGGCTGGCAGGGCACGAGCCGGGAAATTTTGGACTATTCCATATAGGCATTGAACGGGGAGTCTCAAACGTACTGGATCCATTCGATATCCCGGTTTATCTCTGGGAGAACGGAAAAGCTAAGCTGGCAAAGCTTGATTCCTTTAAGAGAACCCCCCTTCTTACATATTATCTGAGGCGGAATAATAATGGGATGAACGAAGATAAATATCATATGTGTAATGAACCCTTTGACTATTCCTCATGGAAAAAAGGAAAGATTACAAAGAATGAAATTCCGTCAATACGTGCAATCGGTACAGATCCGGGCGATAAGGTTGTCATGGAAGTAACGGTGCCGGAAAGGGGTGATGTATATGTGGATATCCTCAACCGTCATGGCGAACTTGTCTGGCGCATGCATGCTGACGACCTTGAGCCAGGGAAACATGAGGTTGTCTGGGACGGATTTTCACAACCAGGCCTGTACAATATGTACGTAAAGGGCATGGGCTGGGATGCTGAGCGGGAGATGGTTATCTATACCTGAACAAGCCAGCCTTCTGACCTCCTTTATCTTCTACATTGACTTTTCGAGAATCTGCCTTATTCGTTTTGCGACGATATCAACCTGTTCGGGTTTTAGAAGTACCACACCTACACTGAGCGAATCGCCTCTTCCGCCGGCAACTATACTTGGAGTGCCTTCAAATAATTGTTTAACAACTTCCTCTGGTGTCACTTTAACTTTTGACTGATCCCACTTTATTTCCATACCCGGAAATGCATTTGCCGGACCAGGGTTTATATGTGTCTCACTTTTGAGAGTCGGAATATTCCTTAGCACAGCTTCAATGTGACTGATCCGGTCAAGCCACTCCTGCCATTCCTTCGCGTGGTCTCTTTCAATATATGACTTCAGCGCAGCGTACATCCCGAAGATCTCCTCCTTGTTTACCTTCATCGGTCTTCCGATGGGGCACTCATGCGGACTGTTATTCATTTTTGCCGCTTCAATAAGATCCTTCCGGCCGAAGAGCAGACCGGCACTTTGCGGACCACGGATCATTTTTCCTCCTGAAAAGGTGACAAGGTCGAAACCTATTTTCTGATATTTAAACAGATTTTCAACCGGGGGCACATCGGCAGCCGCGTCGATAAATGACGGGATATTATGGCGACGGGCAATAGCCACGAATTCCTCATGATTTATGCTATCGGGTGTTCCGAACCAGGAAATTGCTCCATTAAAAAACAGCGCCATCACTGTATTCCCGTTTATAGCCTTTTCCATTTCATCAGGACCTTCGACCTCTACCAGCTTCACCCCGGTGCTGCGCACGGCCTGATCAAAAATGTAACGATGCGACTTCTGAATAATAACTTCACGCTGTGGGCCGGGAAGATTCGGAAGTTGTTCCATTTTTTTGCCGTCCATGCCGGTCAGAGCCGCCGCGGTTCCAAGTACCAGGGCGGAAGCTGCCCCGGAGGTCACCATTGCCGCTTCACACTTGAGCATCTCAGCGATCTTAGCGCCTGCCTTATCCTGAAGCTCGTACATATTGGCAAAGTCATGAGCTGTGGAGTTTATTGCCTCCAGCACTTCCGGCAGCATGAGCGAACCCGACAAATATGTCATTGTTGCACCGGCATTTATAACACGTGTTACTCCCAGCTCCTCAAAAAAATCGCGTTTAGGAGCTTCGGGAGAGTAATTTTTTGAAAATGATCCCAGGGGGAAAGCGTTTCCCATGGCAGCCCCTGCCAGGGGCAGGATTGATAAATTCTTAATGACCTCTCTTCTTTTCATCTGACTCTATTATTGTTTTAAATTTAAGTTGCAGCTTTTAGTTTTTACTTTTAAGTCTGAGTCCACTCCAAAAGTCAATTATGCTGAATTTCAGTGTTTTTTTACCCCTGCCCCTAAAGGGGAAACACTGAAATTCAACATAATAAGTCCTCTTAAGGGGATTCAGAGGTAAATCAACTATTCGGAGCAGGCTCAAGTTTCAATTAAGCTGGAGCCGGCTGGAGATGTAATTCGAATGCCTCTCAGTACTACCGGGAGTATTGAGAGGTATTTAACAGTAATGATAAACCCGGGGCTGATGACAAAGTTCTTTGAGCACCTTTGTGAGGTACTTTGTGAGCCTTAGTGTTTAATCTCAAGTTATGTTTTGTTAACCTGCCAGGGTTAAATATAAGCAATGGCATCCATTTCAACGAGAGAATCTCCGGGAACGCCACCCTTTGCCACTGCGACGGTTGTTCTTACAGGGGGATTCATTCCGAACCGGCCTTTATAGACTTCATTCATACCCTGATAATCGGCTATGTCATTCAGAAAAACGGATACTTTCAGCACTTTTTCCATTGATGAACCGGCCTTTATAAGCTCTTCTTCAAGGGATTTAAGTACTATTTCAGTATGGGCTTTGATCTCAAAGGGAGCTACATGTGCACCTTTTCCTGCAATGAAAACAAGGTTGCCAAATTTGGTGTTGCCGGAAAACAATGGTGCATTCTGAAAAGTTGTAATATTGTTTGCTTCCTTTTCAGGTGTGGAATTAGTTTTTGCATTGGCTGCCATTCCGATTCCTGCCAGGCCTACTACAGAGGCGAACATTTTCTTTATTACGGATCTTCTTTCTGTTTTCATGATAATTAAGGTTAAAGATTAAGTTAATTGTTATTAAGATTTTTTTTTTGATATCGCGGAAATACATCAATTACAGCTACCTCTCTTTAGTTGCAGCCATACCGTTGAGGTCCCAGACAATCTTGCCGGCGCGTAAAGTAAGTTCAGCAACCAGTTTCTGATCGCCATTCATTTTTTCCCCTGTAATATCGAGGAAGCCGAAATTACCCCTGGCAATGCTGAATACTGCCACGTCAGCCTCTGTTCCGATGCTCAGGTTTCCCAGTTCCGGCCTGTTGATCACCCGGGCAGGATTCCAGGTAGAACGGAGGATTACATCCTGAAGGGGGAGCCCCATATTAAGAAACTTTGACATCAGGTTGGACATATCCTTCATTGCACCATTCATACTGCCCGTATGCAGATCTGAACTTATTACATCTGCAATGAATCCCTGCCTTACGGCAGGTATGGCCTGGCTCCAGAAAAAGGAGCCGCCGCCATGGCCAACATCAAATATCCTTCCGCTTTTCTGTGCTTCAAAAACAAAGGGTTTTACTTTTCCATTTTCATCTACGGGCGCCTCCCTTGTCTTTGGCCAGTAGGCATAGCAATGAGTGTAGATATCTCCGGGACGCAGATGCTTCATAAGGAGCTCTTCAAGGGAAAGGGGAGGATCGGCGAGGCCGAAATCTACCATCACAGGGATATTCGCAAGTTTTCCGGCTGACACGGCGCTATCTGTTGGTGTCCAGTCGTGACCATCATAATGGGCAAGCTTGATCCCAACAATATATGAGGAATACTTTTTTGCATACCTGGCGGCCTTATGGGACTCCATATCCTTGATATTCTGTTCGAAAGGACCGCCTCTCATACCCTCACCCACAATATTGAGGAAGGCCAGGACCCTTGTCTGTGAGATATCAATTGTCTGCTTTTTAAATATCTCGAATTCCCTCCAGCCTGAACTGCCTGCATCGACAAAAGTTGTAACGCCCGCGCGGAATGAAAACTCGTCAGGCCCGACGGAGGCTGCCCCATCCATTAGGGCCGGGAGGTACCTGGTACCGTAAAAAACATGCACATGCATATCAATGATACCGGGAGTCACATACATATTTGTTGCATTGACAACCTGCTTCCCTTCCTTTGAATCGATCTCTTTTGCCACTTTTGCAATTTTCCCGTCCATGATGGCAACATCCATTATTTCATCGATTTTGTTTTTCGGATCGATCACATGCCCGCCCTTTATTATAATACTGTAGGTCTGGGCATAAACAGTAAAAGTCAGAGCTATCAGGATAGCAGATATAATTAAAATTTTGATTTTCATAATTTTAGCTCTTAATATATTCTCACGAACCTGCTAAACGCTCTTGCTGAGAACCTCATGGATACGTGAGGCAACGATCTTTTCCTCACCCGGCTTTAACATCCAGGCTGTTATATTAACGCTATCATCCTTGCCTCCGATAACCTCGATTGACGGATTGCCTTTTCTCAGCTTGTCCTGGAATTCATCGCGTGTTAACCTGATGATATTCTTGTCCCATGAGAGGTTCAGGGTAGGGGTGCGGTTCGCGATGGGGGGAACTGTAACGCTTGTTATCGTGCCTTTTACTTTTTTCGCGGCATTTTCTATAATTGAAATCTGGTTTCCCCACATTTTCATCTGCTGCTCATAATCGAGGCTGATAAATTTTTCAAGTGCAACATACATACCGAGAATTTCCTCTTTGTTCACCTTCATTCCGCGTCCGATATTTCCTCCGTTTGGCGGAGCGCTCAGCCTTGCAGCCGCGATAAGTTCTTTCTTGCCCATTAGTATTCCTGCGCTTTGAGGTCCGCGGATATCTTTTCCGCCCGAAACGCACACAAGGTCAAATCCCATATCGTTGAATTTCCAGAGGTTCTCCTTGGGAGGCACATCTGCGGCCATGTCGATCATCGTGGGTATACCATGTTTCTTTCCAAAAGCAACCCATTCCTCATGGCTTATTTTACCGTTGGGCGCGGCATAATTGAGGAACCACATCATAGCGGTCTTTTCATTGACAGCCTTC
>VFSW01015504.1_pt1 | contig 10467 bp, 4 predicted proteins | sample 5358111 | NCBI WGS metagenome assembly VFSW01 (sample SAMN11554181, study PRJNA540505) | mine drainage metagenome | isolation source: sediment from site ElyBrook_90M | place: USA: Ely Copper Mine, Vershire, VT | collected 2017
CCCCCCCCCCCCCTTCGTTCCCCGCCGGGGGCGGCTCCCCCCCCCCCCGCGCCCCCCCCGGCCTCGGGGCGGGCCCCCTGCAACGGCCCCCCGCGCACCTTTGCGCGTTGGCGTCGGCTGCGGCTTGGTCACGACCACCGATGTCTGGGGCACAATCTGCTTCCTCCTCTCACATCCTCATCCCGGGCGAGGAGCGGCCCTCACCCCCAACTCCCTCCCCATCAAGATGGAGAGTACGGAACACGGAAAACCTGCGTGTGATTTCCCCTTCGTTTCGTGTTTTTCGTGTCTCGCGCCCATCCACTACGCCGGCACACCTCCCGCCAGGCGCGCGGTGACATCCACCGCGCCGTCCGAGACGACGTTGGGGTGCAGGGCCACTTCGTCATAGGAAAGCACCGGCTGCGCGGGCAGGTGGCGCTCGATGAGCCGGCGCAGAGCCATGCGGATGCGCCCCGACACGAGCAGCGCGGGCTGGTTGCCCGCCAGTGCGCTGCGCTCGACGGCGCTGGCGATCCCCTCGAGCAGCCGCTGGATGAGTCCGCTCTCGACCGCGAGCATCGGGCCGTTTTCGGCACGCTCGACGCTGTGAGCGAGCTGAAGCTCGACCTCGTGCGGCAGCGTGATGACGTGAAGCGCCTTGTCAGGACCCTGATATTGCGCGCAGATCGACCGAGCCAGGGCCAGGCGGGCGCGCTCGGCCAGCAGATCAGGATCTTTGCTCGCGCGCGCCGCCGCGCCAACGGCTTCGCAGATCGCCGGCAGATCGCGGATGCACACGCGCTCGCGCAAGAGATATTGCAGCACTGTCTGCACCTCGCCGACGCTGACGATATTTGGGATCAGGTCATCGACCAGTCCTGGATTGCCGTCTTTGATGTGATCGAGCAGCTGGCGCACGTCACGCTTGGTCAAGAGCGCCCAGGCATTAGCCTTGATCACTTCGGTCAGGTGTGTGGCCACGACCGAAGGCGGGTCCACGACGGTGTAATGCAGCATCTCGGCGCGCTCCTTTTGCGCCGGCAAGATCCACAGCGCGGGCAGGCCAAAAGTCGGCTCGGTGGTGGCGATGCCGTCCATCGGCTCGTCCACCATGCCGGCGTTCATCGCCAGCAGGTGATTGGGCATAACCTCGCCCTCGGCAATGACGACGCCGCGCAGCTTGATGGCATAGCCGTTGGGTGACAGCGTCAGGTTGTCGTGAATGCGGATCGTCGGGGTGATGATGCCCAGCTCTTGGGCGATCTGCCGGCGGATGAGCGTGATGCGCGTCAAGAAATTCGCGCCGGCGCCCTTATCGACGAGGCTGACGAGGCCAAAGCCGACCTCCAGTTCCATCGGGTCCACGTCGAGCATGCCGAGCACATTGTCGCCCTGCGCCTCGCCTTTGGCGCCATCGAGGCCGGCGGTCTGGCTGGCGCCGTCTGCTTCGACTGCTGGCTGCTCCGCGACCTGGCGGCTCATCAGCCATGCGCCGCCCATACCTGCCCCGCCGATCGCCAGGAAGGGCAGCATCGGCATGCCCGGCACGATGCCCATGACGGTGATGAGCGCGCCCGCTGTGCCCAGCGCGCGGGGATTGCGCCCCAGCTGATTCACGATGTCGCGGCCCAGATTGGCCGTGCTGGCGCCGGCGGTGCGCGTGACGATGAGGCCCGTCGCGGTCGAGATGAGCAGCGCCGGAATCTGCGTGACAAGGCCGTCGCCGACCGTTTGCAGCGTATATTGATTAAGGGCGGTGTTGATATCGAGACCCAGCTGCAAGACGCCGATGATGATGCCGCCGACGATGTTGATGAGGATGATGACGACGCCCGCGATGGCGTCACCCTTGACGAATTTGCTGGAGCCGTCCATCGCACCATAAAAGTCGGCCTCTTGCTGAATCTTGCGGCGACGCGCGATCGCTTGCTCAGGCGTGATGCTGCCGGCGTTGAGATCAGCATCGATTGCCATCTGCTTGCCGGGCATGGCGTCGAGCGTGAAGCGTGCCGCGACCTCAGCTACGCGCCCCGCGCCGTTGGTGATGACGACGAATTGGATAACGGTCAGGATCAAGAAAACGACGATGCCGACGACGAAATTGCCGCCGATGACGAAATTGCCAAACGCCTCGATGACGGGGCCGGCGTTGCCCGACAGCAATATGAGGCGCGTAGCCGAGATGTTGAGGCCCAGGCGCAAGAGCGTGGTGACGAGCAGCAGCGACGGAAAGACCGAGAACTCCAGCGCGTCGCGGCTGTAAATGGCGACGAGCAAGACCGTCATGGCGATGCCCAGGTTGAGCACCTGCAAGAGCGCCAACAACTCCGCCGGCAAGGGCAAGATGAGCAGCGCGATGACACTGACGATGCCACCGGCCAAGAGCAGGTCGGTGTATTGTCCCAGGCGCACGCGCAGCGCGGTCATGGCCATTCGCCTTCCTCCATCTGTGTCAGCCGGCCCGGCGGCGCCTGTCAGGCAGGTGTTGCCCCCGCCTCACAAGCATACCGAAGGGTGGAGTATGAAGCTCAGTGCCGGTCGTCACCGAACGGCTCGCCATAAGTCCCCAGGGCATGGCGCGCCAGTCCAGGCTAGAGCATGACTCTCGCCGCATGATCGTCTGTTTTAGCGCGGCGGGATTGGCCGGCGCGAGGTGGGCTAAAAGCCGCGCCTGGGCTCACGAAGGCCGGCCAAGCCGAACTGGAAGCGGATCTCTCTCATCGCGTTCGCCCTGGCGACTAATCTTGGGCAGTACGATCCTCTGCAGGCAGACTTGGTGATCTACATCTAGCCATTACGGAAACGGCCTAGAAAGCTGCCAGCTTTCAAGCGGCAGATGAATAGGCCTACCTGCTTGACAAGAAACCGTCCTGCTGCTAGGATCCTGCTATCCGGTGCCCACCTGGAAGGATGTGTCGATGCTGGTCTACGAATACAAGCTGGATGGGACACCTGTCCAATATGGCCGAATTGATGAGGCCATCCGGGTCACTCAGTTTGTCCGCAACAAATGCCTGCGCATGTGGATGGACGAGCAGAGAGTCAGTGCCAACGACCTCCAGATATATTGCAGTCAGCTCGCCAAAGAGTTTGACTTCGCCGCCCAGCTCAACTCCCAAGCCCGCCAAGCCTCCGCTGACCGCGCCTGGTTCGCCATCAGCCGGTTTTACGCCAACTGTCGCGCCAAGACGCCCGGCAAGAAAGGCTATCCCCGCTTCCAGCACGACAATCGCTCGGTGGAGTACAAAGTCACCGGCTGGAAGCTGGATCCTGATGGCAAGCACATCACCTTCTCCGATGGCTTAGGCATTGGCCGGTTGCGGCTGGTGGGCACGCGCGACATCATGAGCTTTCCCCTGTCTCAGATCAAGCGGGTGCGGCTCATACGTCGAGCCGACGGCTACTTTGTCCAGTTCTGTGTCGATGCCCAGCGGCAGGTCGAGCACACGCCCACCGGTCGGCAGGTGGGCATCGACCTGGGCCTCAAGGAGTTCTGGACTGATTCCGACGGGCAGGTGGTCCACCATCCCCGCTTCCTGCGCACAGCCGAGCGACGCATCAAGTACCTGCACCGCCAGGTCTCACGCAAGAGCACCTGGACCAAAGACCATCAGAAGCCAGGAAAGAATCACCGGGCGCGCAAGCGACAGCGGCGCAGCCGGCATCCCCGCCAGACGCCGGTAGTGACGCCGCCAGCCGTGCCCAGCCCGTCGGCAAAGCGTCCACAGTCGCACACCTATCACAAAGCCAGGAAGATCCTGGCCAGAGCGCATCTGGCGGTCCAACGGCAGCGCGAAGATTTTGCCCGCAAGACGGCAAGCGCGCTGGTCTCGTCTCACGACTTGATTGCCTATGAAGACTTGCAGATCCGCAACCTGGTGAAGAATCACCATCTGGCCAAGAGCATCAGTGATGCGGCGTGGGCATGGTTTCTGGTGTGGGTGGTCTATTATGGCAAGCTGCACCAGATTCCGGTGATCGCGGTGCCGCCGCAGTACACCAGCCAGCGCTGTTCGCGCTGTGGCACACTGGTGCCCAAAGCCTTGAGCACGCGCACGCACGTGTGTCCAAAGTGTGGGCTGGTGCTGGACCGCGACGAGAACGCCGCGAGAAACATCCTGGCGCTGGCATTAGTGATCTGGCAGCATCTCTGTACGGTCGGGCAGACCGGAACAGACCCGGCGTGGACCGGGTGAAACGCTTGGGGACAGTGGGCCTCCACGTGCGGTGGCGTGAGTCGTCGCACGCGAGCCGGTTGCGGAACCAAGAATCTCCCGGATTCATCCGGGCAGAGTGTCAATGAGCTTCACATAAAAAATAAACCGTGTTAAGATCAGCGTATGACACAAGCCGAATTTCAAACCTGGTGTCGCCAGCGCGCCTGGGAACTGAAAAAACAGGGCTGGAGTCAACAGGACATCGCGACGGCACTCGGCGTGAATAAAGGCGTGGTCAGTCAGTGGCTCAAGCGCGGGCGTGAGGGAGGTGTCATCCTGCCGCGACGAGCCTGGGGGTCATGAATCATTTCCCCTTCGCGCAAGGATAGTACACTATAGCACATGCCTCGGGGTGAGATCACACCAACGCCGGCGGCTGGAAGCCGCGCCTGGGTTCACAAAGCCCGCCTGCGCGGGCTAGGACGAGATCTCTCAGGTCGATGCCCTGATTAAATGTAGGACTTTCGCTCGGCGCCCTGGGTTCAGGTAGGCATGTATGGTGGCAGGAGGCATCCCTCCTTCTGAGGCAGCCCGGAGCGGCTCTGTTTTTCGAGCCGGGGGGGTTCATTCCCCGGCGGCCTCGCCGGCATGACGCTCGCTCCCCGTGACCATCCTTCCCCCGGCGGCCTCGCCCGGCATGACGCTCGCTCCCCGTGACCATCCTTCCACCGGCGGCCTCGCCCGGCGCGCTCCTCGCCTTCGTGATCACTTTCCCCCGGCGTCCCCCGCTGGCAACTTGGTGCCTCGGCGCTATCACACAGCCATCACCTCACAATCAAAAAATCGCGATCGCGCTGCGCGCGAGAGGCACGACACCAGCACATCAGTGCCCAACGGCAAAACGTATATCACATGGCAGTATAGAGAAAATAGAAATTAGAATGCTTGACCTATGATGAACCAGCCCCCGCGCCACGAGCGAGCCGGAAGCCCCCAACGCTGATGAGGCTGACCGGATCGAAGTAGTAGCGGTAGGCCGCGCGCGCGTACCTGGGAGTGAAGTACCAGGAGCCACCACGCAGCACTCTATTTCCAGTCGATTGTTGATTCTCTCGCCCGTCGTTTGGATTGTAGGGATACGATTGGAACAGCGTGCTCGTCCACTCCCACACGTTGCCCGCCATATCATGAGCTTCGTATGGGCTGGCGTCGCCCTTGCCGGCATACGCCCCTACCGGCGTCGTGGTGCCGGGTCCACCGTCGCTCGTGTGCGCCCGCGTCTTGTCCCATTGGTCGCCCCAGGGATAGATCCGCCCGTCCGTGCCACGCGCCGCCTTCTCCCATTCCGCCTCGGTCGGCAAGCGCCAGGGGTCGCCCGTCACCCGCGCCAGCCACGCCACATACGCCACCGCGTCGTTCCACGAGACGTTCACCACCGGATGGTCCGGCTGGCTCAATTGTGCTTGCCAGGTTATGTAGCTATCGGGGGGTTGGCTCACTGCGCCAGCCTGTACCGCCAGTGCATATTCCGCCACTGTGACGTCGTATTGCCCGATTTGATACGCCTGCGCGATGGTGATCGTGCTCTGCGGCTCTTCGTCGGATTGAGCCTGTGGGTCTTTGGCTGGATCACTGCCCATCGGGAACGGCCCAGCAGGCACGCTCACCGCTGGCGGGATGATGACCTTGACGCTCCCATAATCCTCACCGATGAAGCGAAGCGGTATAAGCGAAGCGGGAACAAGTGACATATCCGTGACTGGAATCGGTCGAGGTGTTGATGTGGCTGTTGATGTTCCCAAAGACTGCCCCGTTGAATGATCGTGTGCGAGCCAATAGAATCCCCCACCCAGCGCAGCGGCGGCGGCCACAGAGACTCCCGTGACCAGCAGCGCCCGGCGTGTAAGGATTGGACTGCCGTCGGGCTTGGGATCAGGTGGGAGCAGCGTCTGTGACCTGGAGGGTGGAGCGGGCGCCACTGGAGCTGGCGGCAGAACCTCGACCACGCGCCCCGCGAAGTCCGGTTGCGCCAGGCGCGCGGGCGTCGCCACCCCCACATCGGGCAAGGGCCGGGCGCTGGGAGTCGGTGGAACCGGCGTGGGTGAGATCGTGGCCTCCACTTCCAACGCGCGGGCGATCTCCTCCACTACCGCATCGTCCGCCTTGCCTACCGCGTCGATCCACAGAATGCCCCTGAAGATGACAGGCACCTCGTCACTCAGCCGCACCGGTAAGATCATGCGCTCGAGTCCATCGACGACACGAGTAGGAGCGTTGTTCATGAGCGAATTATAGGCGCCGCGCTCCTGGCGCACCCAGTGCGAGCCATTCGACTCGGTCGTCACCATGAGCACGAGCGCCGACCGGATCTCGAGCTGGCGCGCGATCGCTTCGGGGATGTCATGCCCTGGCTGGCCGTCGCTCAGGTCGATCCACACATCCACGCCACGCGCGCGCAGCTTGGCGGCATACCGTGCGCACACCGCGTTATTCGCGTGGGCGTGACTCATGAACGTGGTGCGATAGCTGGGCATGGCTGCGCCTCCCTGGTAGTCAGTCAGATGCCTGAAACGACTCACAGCCACAGTGTAGCCCATGCGTGACCGGCTGGCAAGGGATCACCTCGCTCAGGGTGTGCGTCATATTTTTGTGGCGACCGAGCGCCGGCGGTTGAAACCGCGCCTCAGGGCAACCTGCGGGTTGCCGCCAAGGCGCCCTCAGGCGCGCAAGATCTCTATCAATCTGCCGCCGCCTTATCTTCGATTGTAACCCCGCGCCGTACCTGTTTGTGAGAGACGGGGAGAGACAAGCCGTCTCCTTGACGCAAAAAGGAGAAAATGATACATGAAAAACGCGCGCCTGTGGCTGGCGATGGGACTCTTCACCGCCATCTTCGTCGCCGGCTGTGGCACCACCACGACTACCCCGCCGGCTGGCTCCGGCGGCAACACCGCGACACCGGCGGCGGCGAGCGGGCTGCCGATCAAGACCGGCACGGCGACGATCAATAATCAGAGCGTAACGGTGCTGACCAACAAGCAGGGCTTGACGCTCTATTATCGCACGGATGAGACGCCGACGACGACCCAATGCAACGGCGGCTGCTTGAGCGTATGGCCGCCGCTGCTCGCGTCGAATGGCGCGACGCCCACCAGCAGCGCGACGCTCACCGGGCAGCTCACCGTGCTGAGCAACACCTCGCGCCCGCAGGTGGAGTATAACGGCCACGCGCTGTATACCTATGCGAGCGACACGGCGCCAGGCCAGGCCAACGGCCAGGGCATCGGCAACGTCTGGTACGCCGCCACGCCGTCGCTCGCGGCAAGCTCGTCGCCGGGCGGCGCGACGCCCACGCCGAGCGGTCCGTCGCCGACCCCCACGCCGACGTATTTGCCAGGTTATGGGTATGCCAGCCATTGACAGCACCGCCGCTCATGTGCGCATACTAGGAAAGCCAGATTTTATACCCGGACGGCGGGATGAGTAACCGCGAGCGCGCCGGCAGAGATGAGAGGCCATCGGGTGCGAGCCTCTCTCGGCAGCGCGGCGGCGAACGTGGCCCGCGAAGTCTCTCGCGCTGATCTCATCACTGAGCCAGGCACGGGCGTTGGCGCTCGTTACGCGCGATGAGGCGCCGCCTCGCGCGGCGCGAACAAGGTGGTACCGCGACAGCCCCTCTCGCCCTTGAGACGAGGAGGGGCGTTTTCATGGTGGCGGGCGTGAGGCCCGCGCACAGCGAAAGGGGTACCACACATGACCAAGACCGAGCCGTCACCCGCGCCAGACCTGCCCAAGAATTACGATCCCCAGCGGGTCGAAGAGCGCATCTATCGCTTCTGGGAGGCCGGCGGCTACTTCAAGCCGCGCCCGAATCCCGGCCGCGCGCCCTTCGTCATCAGCATTCCGCCGCCCAACGTGACCGGCCAGCTGCATATGGGCCACGCGCTGACCATCGCCCTCGAAGACATCATGATCCGCTATCACCGTATGCGCGGCGACCCCACGCTGTGGGTGCCGGGCGAGGATCACGCGGGCATCGCGACGCAGACCGTCGTCGAAAAGCAGCTCGCCAAAGAGAAGCTGAGTCGGCATATGCTGGGCCGCGAGAAGTTCATCGAGCGCGTGTGGGAGTGGGTCGCTCTCTACAAAAAGCGCATTCAGGGCCAGCTCCGGCGGATGGGCGCCTCGTGCGATTGGGAGCGCGAGCGCTTCACGCTCGACGAAGGGCTGTCGCGCGCCGTGCGCGAGGTCTTCGTCCGGCTGCACGAAGAAGGGCTGATCTATCGCGGTGAGCGCATCATCAACTGGTGCCCGCGCTGCGCCAGTGCCATCTCGGATCTCGAAGTGATCAGCAAAGACACGCCGGGCCTGCTGACCTCCATCAGCTATCCAATCGAGCCGATCGAGGGCGAGACGGGGCCAGAGCGCGAGATCGTCGTGGCGACGACGCGGCCTGAGACGATGCTGGGCGATACCGCCGTCGCGGTCAACCCCAACGACGAGCGCTATCGCGATCTCATCGGACGCACGGCCATCTTGCCGCTGATGGGCCGCGAGATTCCCATTATCGCCGACGACGCTGTCGAGATGAGCTTTGGCACCGGCGCGGTCAAGGTCACGCCCGCGCACGATCCGGTTGACTTCGAGATCGGCCAGCGGCACAAGCTGCCGCTGATCCAGGTCATCGGCTTTGACGCCAGGATGACCGCCGACGCCGGCCCTTACGCCGGGCTGGACCGCTTCGAGGCGCGCGAGCGCGTGCTGGAAGATCTGGCGAAGACTGGCCGCATCGTCCGTCGCGAGGAGTATACCGTCCCCATCGGGCACTGCGAGCGGTGCGACACGATCATCGAGCCGCTGGTCTCGCTGCAATGGTTCGTCAAGATGGCGTCGCTGGCCACGCCCGCGCTCAACGCCGTGCGCTACGGTTTGGTCCACATCGTCCCGGAGCGCTTCGAGAAGACGTATGCCGACTGGCTGACGAATATCCGCGACTGGAACATCTCGCGCCAACTGTGGTGGGGGCATCGCATTCCGGCGTGGTATTGCCAGGCGTGCGGCACCACGACCGTCAGCCGCGCGGATGTCACGTCGTGCCCGCACTGCGGCTCGGTCGAGGTCGAGCAAGATCCCGACGTGCTCGACACGTGGTTCAGCTCGTGGCTCTGGCCGTTCAGCACGCTGGGCTGGCCCGACGCGACGGACGATCTAGCGCTGTATTACCCGACGAGCGTGCTCGAGACGGGATATGACATCATCTTCTTCTGGGTCGCGCGCATGATGATGGCGGGCATCCATTTCATGGGGACGCCGCCGTTCCATCACGTCTATCTGCACGGGCTGATTCGCGACAAAGAGGGGCGCAAAGTCAGCAAGTCGCTGGGCAACGGCCTCGACCCCGTCGAGACGATGGATGCGTATGGCACCGACGCGCTGCGCTTCACGCTCGTCACCAGCTCGACGCCCGGCAACGACATCAAGCTGTCGCCGGAGCGCATCACCGGCAACCGCAATTTCGTGACGAAGATCTGGAACGCCAGCCGCTTCGTCATGACGCAGACCGCTGACTTCGCGGGGCCGCTGCCCGCGCTGGAATCGCTCAAGCCGCGGACGCTGGCCGACCGCTGGATTCTCGACGGCGCCGAGCGGCTGACCGGCGAGGCGACGCGCCTCATCGAGGAGTATCAGTTCGGCGAGGCGGGCCGCCAGATCTACGAATTCTTCTGGTCCGACTTCTGTGACTGGTACGTCGAGATCGCGAAGATTCAGCTCGCCGGCGAGAGTCGGGCGACGACGGCGGCCATCTTGCGCGCCGTGCTCGATCGCTGCCTGCGCCTGCTGCATCCTTTCATGCCGTTCGTCACCGAGGAAGTCTGGCAGCACCTCGTCGGCGCGGGTGGCATCGACGGCATCGAGCAAGCGCACAGCGAGCGCGAGGGATGGCAGGCGGGCCAGCGACCTGCGCTGATCGTCGCGCCCTGGCCCACCGCCGACGCGCCGCACCGCGACCAGCGCGCGGCTGAGGATTTCGCCACGATCAGGGCGATGATCACCAAGATCCGCGACGCGCGCAAACAGCTCGAGGTTGAGGAGCGGCGCAAGATTCCTATCATCGTTGCGGCGGGCGCGCGCGCCAGGCTGCTGCGCGAGCAAAGCGCGCTTTTCGAGCGACTGGCGACGACCGAGCCGCCACAGATTTCGGCCAGGCTCGCCAAAAAGCCCGATCAGGCGATGAGCCTGCTGGTCGAGGGCATCGAAATCTATCTGCCGCTGACAGGTATGCTCGACATCGGCAAAGAGATCGAGCGCATCGACGGCGAGATCGCCA
>VFSW01015505.1_pt1 | contig 10467 bp, 5 predicted proteins | sample 5358111 | NCBI WGS metagenome assembly VFSW01 (sample SAMN11554181, study PRJNA540505) | mine drainage metagenome | isolation source: sediment from site ElyBrook_90M | place: USA: Ely Copper Mine, Vershire, VT | collected 2017
ACAGTGGGCGCCGTCGCTGCGCTCGTAACTGGCGTAGGCGGCGCGATGGACGCCGGAGTGGGAGCGGCGGGCTGGGGGTTCATGAAGGGGAAGGGCCGGAAAAGCGGCCAAGCAAAGCGACGTCGCTGCGGCGCAGTCGCTGAGACGGCAGTAGCGGTGGTGGCCGATTGCATGGCAGGCTGAGGTTGTGGCCTACGCCCGCTGAACAACCGGGAGAAGAACCACCACGACAGCAACACCACGATGATCGCCACGATCAGGCCGATGATGGGGAAGAAGATCAGCAGGCCAATCGAACCGACTGCTAGGAGGTCTTCGCCCAGGCTGGCGACTGGAGTGCCGACGCCCGCCGTCGTGGTTGTCACCGCGACACGCGCGCCCGACTTCACACCATGGACGGAGAAGGCGAGCAGGAAGCCCGTAATCGCCGCGACCCAGACATTGACATCGCTTAGCGTGTTGGTGGTGCCAGCGAGAATTGCTGCGCCAACGAGTGGCCGCACGACGGTGTGAATGAGGTCGTTCACATGGTTCAGCCCTGGTATCTTATCCACTACAAACTCTGCCAGCGCCAGGATCGCCATCACAATCAGCACTGGGATCGAACCAAGCACATGAAAGTTGCCGTTGAGCAAGATCAGCGGGTGCGGACCGGCGCCGCTGGGAACGAAGCTAATGCCAGCGGAGGTGAGGCTCACATCGCTGGCGAGTCCGACGGCGAAGAGCGTGAGGCAGGCGCGCAGCCCGGCGGTGGAGCTGAGGCCCAGCGCCGCGACGAGCGCCATAATCTCCGTCCCACTGAAGGTGGCCTGCGTGGATAACGTGGGCATAGTAGTCCTTCCTGTGCAAATGCGCCCTAGCGCGCGGCGCCTGAGGCGACGACACGGCGCACACTGGTGGTCGTTGACGGGAAGTTGCTGGGTCGTTCGCGTGACGGTCGTTTGGCCTCGCGCGAACGTGCGGCGCCCCGACGCGCATAGGCAGCCTTGGATAAATGGCAGGCATAGGCTATTGGCGTCGTAATGGACGAAGTATACAACAGGAGAAGTTTGGCGCATAGGCCAAACGGCAGCGGCGGCGCCTCCCCACCCACCCACAATCCACCATCGCAAACAACCAACGCCGACAAGAGAAAAAACCTACGGCTGGCGCCGACGCCAAAGACAAAGACAAAGGAGCGCGCAGTTGAAATCGCCCGCTGCCCTAGGCCAGCGCCGCCTGCGCTACGACGGGTGACGCCACCGCGCCAGCGTCCGGCGCTGTCGCGCCGCGCGCATGGGCCAGCGCCGCCAGCCGCAGCAAGCAACCAAGGCTCATTGCGAACTGAAGCTCCATGGCGTGTACGAACAAGTCATCGGTGAGGTTGTGGATGCTGAGCGCGACGATCACGGCGGCGAAGCCAATCGCCAGCGCCTGGCTGGTGGTTGGGCTGGCTGGCCCGGCTGGCCCCAGCAGCCAGGCGATCCGGGCAGTTGGCGCGTTGGGCAGCCGCGACCATAGGCGGCTGGCGTTGGCGGGATGCGTAGCGCGCCAGCCCAGGTAAAGCGCGGCGGCAACCAGCCCCAGGAAGGCCAGCAGCCCCAGCGCGCCCGTCTCGGCGGCGACGTTGATGTAGTAGTTGTGCGCGTGGCCCAGTGGCTCCGGCCAGCAAGCAATCGCGTATTGTGGATAGGCGTTGTTGTAGTTGCCCGCGCCCACCCCCAGCAATGGATGCGCCTGGAACATACGTAGTCCGGCGACCCAGTGCGCCAGCCGCTCCACCGTCGAGAAGTTGGCGTCGTTCACGCCGCTGTTAGGGCTGCAACTCAACGTCAACCCGTTGACGCGCACCTGATTGAGCACAGCGTTTTGCAGCCGCTGGGGAACCATCTGGCCAATCCATGCGATGGCGGCCAGCGGCGCGCCGAAGACGACGGCGACGATGGCCAGCCGCTCGCGGCGGGCGCCGACGACGACGATTACCACCACGGCGGCGGCCAGGCCGATCAGCGCGCCGCGCGAGTTCGCCAGCCCCTGCGCCAGCAGCAGGATCACGCTGGCCCCCGCCGCGACCCAGCGTTCGCGCGCGTCGCGGCCAAACAGCGCCAGCGCGAGCGCCAGCGGCAAGGCGAAGTTCAGGTAGCCGCCATACGGGTTGGGCTGGCCGAACGTGCCAAAGACGCGGATGCTGGCGCCGCCGGGGCCGAGGCTGCCAGTAGCCAGCGCCCACTGCGCGCAGCCCAGTAGCGCCTCCGCGCCCCCCGCCACAATCAACGCCCAGGCGATCAGCCGCGCTTGCCGCTCAGTGCGCGCCAACAGCAGGGTCAGCGCGACGGTCGCCGTCACCTCGCCCCACTTGATGATCTCTTTGAGCGTGGCGGAGTGGCTGGTGGCGACGAGGATCGAGAGCGCAACAATCAGCAGATAGGCGCCGAGCGCGGCGAAGACCACGATCAGTTGCGGTTCGTCGCGCCAGGCGCCACGGAGCCAGCGCCGCGCCTGGCCTAGCCCTGGGCGCATACCTGCGGGCGTCGCCAGCGCACGCAGGTATGCGCGTATCTGTGGCCGATAGCGCGCCAGCAGCCGCCCGAAGACCACCACCGCCAACAGACCCACCAGGAGATCGGTCGGCCCGACGTGCAGGCCGCCGACGCCCTGGGTCGCCAGCGAACCAAACGCGACCGCCAGCGGCAGCAGACACAGGACGATCAGCGGCGCTCGCCACGTCAGCGCCACAGCGACGACGGCGACGATCAGCGTCGCCGCCAGCGTCGGCGAGAGGAAGGCCAGCGCGGCGACCAACGCGACCGCGAGCAGCCCCAGCAAGGCGGCGCCCAACGGCGTCAACCTGCGGCGCGGCGGGCGCGCGACGGCGCCCGGATCGTTGGCCGCGCTGGCGACGTGGGGCTGGTCGCTGAGTTGGGGAGATGGGCGATCAGCGGCGGTATCGTCTTGGGTGAGGGCGTTGCGACCTAGCGTGCGCTCACTGTCAGGCATGCGTCCACTCGCTCCATCTCAGCGCGAAACCAAGTGATGGCGCGCGCCAATCCCGCTTCTGGCGTCACGAACGGGCGCCAACCCAACACATCACGCGCCTTCTCGATGTCTGGTTTGCGGCGTTCGGGGTCATCTGCGCGCTTAGGTTCGAAATCTAGCGTCGAGTGCGAGTCGCAGAGTTTGATGATCAGTTCCGCCCAGGTACGCACGGTCTCTTCGTCGGGGTTGCCCAGGTTGTAGACCTCGCCGTTCGTGCCCTCGGTGAACATTGCGCGCATCAGGCCATCCACCAGATCGTCCACGTAACAGATGCTGCGCGTCTGCTCGCCAGTGCCGTGGATGGTGAGCGGCTGGTTGCGTAGCGCCTGGGTGATGAAGTTGGGGATCATCCGCCCATCGTCAAGCTGGCTATGTGGGCCATAGGTATTGAAGATGCGCACGATGCGCGCGTCTACCCCACGGCGGCGCTGAAACTCGATGGTGATCGTCTCGCCCAGCCGCTTGCTCTCGTCGTAGCAGGAACGCACGCCGATGGGATTGACGTTGCCCCAGTAATCCTCGCGTTGTGGGTGTACCAGTGGATCACCATACGCCTCGGAGGTGGAGGCCATCAGGAAGCGCGCGCCCGCTCGCTCGGCCAGTTCGAGCAGCCGCATTGTCCCTTCGGTGTTGACGCGGATCGTCTCGAACGGGTAAGTCCAATAGCCGACCGGGCTGGCTGGGCTGGCTAATTGGAAGATGACATCCACATCCTGCGCTTGCGCGTCTTCCAACGGCGCGATGACATCATGTCGGACGAAGGTGAACTGCGGATTCTCACGCAATGGCGCGATGTTTCGCTCGTCCCCGGTCAAGAAGTTGTCTACGCAGACGATGTCGTGCCCCTCATTGAGCAAACGCTCGCATAGGTGGGAGCCAATAAACCCCGCTCCACCTGCTATCAGTGCCTTCAACGCGACCTCCACCCGCTCTCGCCGGACGTTCTGGATAATGACTTGACGCGCTGTGCTATCCCGGTAGGGCGCTGCGTCCCGCATACTCTCTATTTAAGTATGACGCGCGACATGCCCGATTCTGCCAACGGGATCGCCAATCGGCGACCCCGCCGCCGCATCCCGTGGGCGACCTAGCGCATCGCTGGGTTCAGGACGGGCGCGTCGCTGCCCCAACGGGCGCCCAGCCAGCGCCCGCGCATACTCCACTAGATTTTAGCGCGCCCAACGTCTTCGCGCTAGACAAGCGTGCATGGCCCTCAAGCCAGCCACCTCAGGCAATCGTCAGCAGGTGGATCGCCTCGTGGAGTCGGCGGAGCGAGACCGCGCGCCCCAATACCTCCATCGTCTCGAAGAGCGGCGGCGAGATGGTGCGGCCAGTGACGGCGACACGCAGGCTGGTGAAGAGTTGCACCGGCTTGAGGCCAAGCTCCGCCACCAACTCGCGCAGCGGCGCTTCGAGCGCCGCCGCCTGCCAGTCGGCGACATCGGCCAGTATGGCCTCGGCGCGGCGCAGACCGTCGAGCGTGCGTGGCGCGTCCATCTGCTTCGCAATCAACAGTTTTGGCTCATAGGTGATCGCGTCGGTGAAGAAAAACTCGGTCATCGCTGGCGCCTCGGCGAGCAGCTTCATGCGCTCCTGCTCCAGCGCCAGCACGCGCGTGGTGTAGGCGCGGTCAAGCGGGCGCGCCACGCTGTCGGGCAGCCCACCCTCGGCGTGGGGGCGCTCCATGAAGGGTGCGGCCTGCTCCGTGAGCGCCGCCGGGGTGAGTTGTCGAATGTAGTAGCCGTTGAACCAGAGCAGGCGATCCTCGTCGTAGCGCGCGCCCGCCACGCCGACGCGCTCTAGCGTGAAGGCGGCGATGAGTTGATCGCGGCTGAGCACGTTCTCCTTGTCGTCGAACGACCAGCCCAGCAGCGCCAGATAGTTGATCACCGCCGCTGGGAGGAAGCCCTGCGCCCGCAAATCCTGCAACGTCTTCGCGCCATGCCGCTTGCTCAGTTTCTTGCCGTTCAGGCCCAGCACGTCCGGCACATGGGCGAAGCGTGGTGGCTGCCAGCCAAACGCGGCATAGGTCAGCAGGTGCAGCGGGGCGCTGGAGATCCACTCCTCGGCGCGGATGACGTGCGAGATGCCCATCAGGTGATCGTCAATCACATGAGCGAGGTGGTAGGTCGGCAAACCATTTGATTTGAGCAGCACGGCGTCGTCCAGGTTGGCGTTCTCGAAGACCACTACGTCGGTACGCAGCTCGTCGCGTAGGCGCGTGGTTCCCGTGAAGGGAACGGCGAGCCGGACGGTATACGTGGCGCCCGCCGCCAGCTTCTCGGCGATCTCGTCGGCGGTCAGCGTGCGGCAGTGCCGGTCGTAGCGCGGTGGCTCGCCGCGCAGGCGCTGCCCCTCGCGCACGGCGGTCAGCCGCTCCGGCGTGCAGAAGCAGCGATAGGCGTGGCCACCCGCGATCAGTTGCTCGGTACAGAGCAGATAGATGTCGCGGCGCTGCGTCTGGAAGTACGGGCCATACGGGCCGCCAACCTCTGGCCCCTCATCCCAATCGAGGCCCAGCCAACGGAAGCCGTCCAGCACGGCGTCCACCGCGCCAGGGACGGTGCGCAGGGTATCGGTATCCTCGATGCGCAGGAGAAACTGGCCGCCGAAGTGTCGCGCCAGCAGCCAATCAAAGAGCGCCGTGCGATAGCCGCCGACGTGCTGGATGCCCGTCGGGCTGGGCGCAAAACGTACCCGCACCGGCGCGTCTGGGCGCCCGCCGTCGCGCGCGTCGGCCTTGGCGCGGCTGGTGGTCGTTGGTGTGGCCCCTGCGTCGGTCGCGGGGTCGGTGTGTGCTGTAGCCATTTTGTCAGCTTTCAACATTGTGCGGCCAGGAGTCCCCTGCCATCAGGCAGGGGGAGGATTGGCCGTGAAACTTCACAGGTATATTCTGATTGACAGTCCTGTGAGCATGTGCTAGACTGTTTGGTATGAAACAGGTCTTGACCGCCAAACTCAAACTGCAAACCACTCCTGAGCAGTTTCGCGCCTTGCGAGCGACCCAACTGGCCTACCGCGACGCGCTGAACTTCGTCAGTCGCTATGCCTTTGCGCACGACAAAACCAGCAATCAGATTGGCTTGCAGGAAGCAACCTACACCGACATTCGATCTCGCTTCGGCTTGCCCGCGCAGATGGCCTGCAATGTGCCACGCCAGGTGGGAGCGACCTACAAGACCTTGTGGACGAAGGTGAAGGCTAACGCGACTGCGCGGGCGGCAGGCGCGACGAAGAAACGCTACCAGGGGCTGGATCAGGCGCCGACGTATCGCTCGCCGACCCTGACGTACAACCTTCAGCGCGACTATGGCTTCAAGGCAGACCACCAAGTGAGCCTGCTCACGCTGGCCGGGCGCGTCATCCTGCCCTACACTGGCTACACCCGGCATGTCGCGCTCATCCACCACGGCGCGCACATCGGCGCCGCCAAACTCTGGTATGACCAACCGCGCAAACGGTTCTACCTGCTGGTCAGCCTGGAGGTTGAGGTCGCTGACCCGATCCCAGAGACGCACCAACGCATCGTTGGGATCGATGTGGGACAGCGGTATCTGGCCGTCGCCACCGACCTCCAAAACACCACCGCCTTCTTTCCTGGCCAAGCGGCCCGCGCGCACGCGGATCACTTTGCCCGACTCCGGAAACGCTTGCAGCACAAAGGCACCCGCTCGGCGACCCGACGCCTCGTCGTGATCGCCGGACGGGAGAGACGGTTGAAGCAGCAGCGTAACCACCTCATCAGTCGGCGCCTCGTGGACGCCTACCCGCACAGCCTGGTGGGCCTGGAAGATTTGACGCACATCCGTGCGCGGACGCAGCGCCGTCACGGCAAGCGCGCCACCGTGAAACAGCGCAAGGCGAATCGGCATGCTTCGGCCTGGGCATTTGCGGAGTTGCACAGCTACGTGGCGTACAAGGCGCTGTTGGGGGGCAGCATGGCGGTGAAGGTGGACGCGCATTACACCAGCCAGTGCTGCCCGCGCTGTGGCTACACCGCGCAGGACAACCGCCCCCAGAAGGGGCTGCTGTTTGTCTGTCAGGCCTGCCATCTCACCCTCCATGCCGATTTGGTCGGCGCGCGCAATATTGCCCTCAGAACGTTGCTTGCCCGGCAAGACTGGGCGAGTACGGGCGTCTTGTCAGCACGCCCTGATGTGTCAAGCGATGAAGCCAAAGCGGCGCAGCGGCAACGCTACGCTGAAGTGCGGTGGAGCTTAGATACAAGCCCCCTGCTTTAGCTGTGGGGTAGCTGACAGAAACGTGGAGTATAGTGGGTGAGGTACGAGCTTGACTCCGTACCGCAGAGGCTAGTCGGCCCAGAGTCGTTATCATCCAACGCCACCGCGCGTCTGATCCGAGTAGGTTCGCCGTCCGGTCACGCGCATCGCGCGACAGTGTACTGGCAGTCTACCCGCCCCGCTGGGGAGTGTCAAGCAGCCGTCGGCGGAGTGAGGGTGGCGGGTCAAGCCTGTTCGGCATACATGCAATTTTGCGACAAGTTGTCTTTTCGTCATTTTGTCATTGCGGTCATATCGTCTCTGGGCGCGTTGGTCGTCACCATAGCGCAGGTACAAGCCACATGGAGGGACACTCGTGGATTCAGTAGGACCGACGCCCGATCCGGGCGCGCACGAACCTGATGATCACTCACTGGATGAGCAACCGACGATCCCATTTGGCGGCCCTGCTGGCGCGTCGGGGACGAGTGGCGGCGCCGCAGATGGTTGGGGCGCTGACGATGCGACACTAGTAAGCGGCAATCCGCCAACCAGTCACGCTAATGACGAGGAGCCAGCGACGGCGCCGCTGCTACCTACCGCTGGAGCAATGGACGCACTGCCGGAGGAGGCAACGATCCCAATGGGCGCGCTGGGCAGCGCCGCACGACCGAGTGGCTATGGCGGCTACGGCGGACGGGCGCCCATCTCGCAGCGAGGTGGTCTCTCGCCGGAGGAGGCCCGCCAACGTAGCCGACGGCGACGGCGCTATACGCTCTACATGCGGCGGGCGTCGCGCGCGCGCTCGGCCACGCGGGCGGCCTCGCTGTCCCGCGCCGTCTGGGCGACGGTGATCGTGCTGGGCGTGCTGGCGCTGACGACGGTCACGGCGACGCTGGCGACGGCAGCCGCCTACTACCAGTCGCAAGAGGGCGCGGTGTTGGCGTTGAGCCGCACCGTCGCCTCGCGCGATAGCATCCGCATCTATGACAGCACGGGACTGTTACTCTACCAGGTCAGCAACAACGGCGCGCAGCATAGCATCCCGCTCTCGCAGGTGCCGATCAACGTGATCAACGCTACCATCTCGGCTGAGGATCGCACCTTCTGGACGAACTACGGCATTGACCCCACCTCGGTGATCCGCGCCGCCGAAGAGAACCTGCTGAAGAAAACGATCACCCAGGGCGCCAGCACGATCACGCAGCAACTCATCAAGCAGAACATCCTGGGGTCGGCGATCAGCTATGACCGCAAAGTCAAAGAGGTGGTGCTGGCGACTGGTCTGACGGTGACGGGCGTCTACACCAAGGCGCAGATCATGAACCTGTACCTCAACTCGATTGACTACGGCCATGAGGCGTATGGGATCGACTCCGCCGCGCAGGTCTACTTTGGCTACAAAGATAACCCGATCACTGGCGAGTCCGCCGCGCAACACCTTGATCTGGCGCAGGCCACGCTGCTGGCGGGCGTCCCCCAGAACCCGAACACCAACGACCCCATCGCGCACTTCGCCACGGCGCGCGCGCGGCAGGCGTATGTGTTGCAGGGCATGGTGACGCTCGGCTTCATCACCCAACCTGTGGCCGACGCCGCCTTTAAGGAGGCAGGCCAGGCCAACTTCTTCCACTTGCAGCCGACGCCGCAGAAGCTGGCGCCGCACTTCGTGGACTATGTGCTTCAGCAGCTCACGGCGATGGTGGACGCCCACCAGATCGACCTCTCGCGCTCTGGCCTGAACGTCTATACGACGCTCAACCTCGACCTGCAAAACCACACGCAGGCGGCGATGGTGCAGCATCTCTATGGCAATGATCACGACGACTACGGGAACTTGATTCGCAACGACAATGTGACGAACACAGCAGGCATCATGGACGATCAGCATACCGGCGCCATCCTGGTGATGCAGGGGAGTGTGGACTACTACAGCACGCAGATCAACGGGCAGTTCAACGTGGTGACGCAGGGCTATCGCGGCACCGGATCATCTTTCAAGCCAATTGCCTATGCGACTGCATTCTCGCAGGGCTGGTTTCCGGCGATGACGATTGCCGATACCCCGTCCATCTTCTACGATCCCGGCTCAGGGACGGAGTATAAGCCGCTGGACTTCGACCGCCTCTTCCCTGGCGAGATGACGCTCCGGCATGCGTTGCAGAACTCGCGCAACATTCCGGCGGTCAAGGTCATGCAGTACGCCGGGGTGGCCAACGTCGAACGCAACGCCATCCGCATGGGCCTGACCAGTTGGAAAGGCACCTGGGGCCTCTCGTCCGTGCTTGGCACCCTCGACGTGACGCCGTTCTCGATGGCGCAGATGTATAGCGTGATCGCTGACTATGGGCAGTTTGTCCCGCTCTACGCGATCAACTCGATTACGGATAGCTCCGGCAACGCGATCTTCCAGTACCATGTGCCGCAGGGCGTTCAGGTGCTGAGTCCGCAGGTGGCGTTTATGTTGATGAGCGTCTTGAGTGACAACGCTGCCCGTCAGTCAGAGTTTGGCGCATGCAGCCCACTCTACCTCGACCCGCTGATCAGCCCGGATGACCCCGGTTACATCCACGCGGGGACGGGAACCGAGGGGCCAGTCGGCAACGCCGAGTGTTACCACATCCTGTCGAATGGCTATGTCAGCGCGAACAACTGGCCAGCCGCCGTCAAGACTGGCACCAACAACCTGACCGACGACTGGACCTGCGGGTTCACGATGGACTACACGATGATCGTCTGGGCGGGTAACAACGACTACAGCAACTTCGCCGATCCGTCGCAGGTGGGCCACGGCATTGACGGCATCACGGGCGCGGCGCCCACCTGGTACCGCAGCATGATCTACGCTGAGCGCAACCTGCCGCAGCGCCAGTTCCTGCCGCCCAACAATGTCTACCGGGCGACCTGGACCTCCAACGGGATTACCTCCACTGATTGGTTCATCAAGGGGTCGCAGCCCCCCGACAACACTGGCAGCGGTGGCACCAACTTCAAGCCCTGCTTCACGCCCGACGGCAACTCGTGGAACTATTGCACGAGCGCCAACACCAACGGCACGCCGGGGACAGGAGTCCCCAAGAAGGGCAAGAAGAAGAAGGGATAGCTTTCGACGGCTACTTCATCCTGGCAGACGGCGCGCCCCGCCCGAAGAACAGAGGGGAGGGGCAAGGGCCCCCGCGGCGGGGCACAACACCCCGCAGAGGGGGCAAGGGATGGTAGATAACCCGCCGGG
>VFSW01015506.1_pt1 | contig 10466 bp, 6 predicted proteins | sample 5358111 | NCBI WGS metagenome assembly VFSW01 (sample SAMN11554181, study PRJNA540505) | mine drainage metagenome | isolation source: sediment from site ElyBrook_90M | place: USA: Ely Copper Mine, Vershire, VT | collected 2017
GGCCAGCCCTACCGGCTGTGGCACCTCGTGCTGGATCAGCGCGACGGCATCCAGACGGCGGACGACCTCGCCGACTCGCTGCGCTTCGACCGCGTCGCGGACTACCAGGGCTGGATCGCGCGCCTGAAGGCGCTGCCGGCGTACGTCGACGGGACGATGGCCACGATGCGCGAGGGGATCGCCGAGCGCATCGTGCAGCCCCGCATCGCCATGGAGCGGGTGCCCGGGCAGATCGCGCGACAGCTCGTCGACGACCCTGAGAAGAGCCCGTTCTGGTCGCCGCTGCGCAGGATGCCTGCCTCGATGGCGGAGACCGACCGGACCCGTCTCCAGGCCGAGGCCCGCGCGGCCATCACCGCCGCGGTCGTCCCCGCCTACCGGCGCTTCGCCGACTTCTTCGCGAAGGAGTACCTGCCCGCCTGCTTCAGCGACGTGGGCGCATGGCAGCTCCCCCGCGGCGACGAGGCCTACGCGTACCTGGCGCGCATGAACACGACCACTACGCTGACGCCGCAGCAGATCCACGACGTCGGCCTGCGCGAGGTCGCGCGCGTCCGCAGCGACATGCTCGGACTGCTCACGCAGACGGGCTTCAAGGGCCCGCTGCCCGACTTCTTCCGGTGGCTGCGCAGCGACCCGCAGTTCTTCTACCCGGACGCGCGCTCGCTGTTCATTGCGTACCAGGCCACCGCGAAGCGCATCGATCCGCTGCTGGTGACGCAGTTTCGTACGCTACCCCGCACCCCCTACGGGGTCGAGGCCATCCCCGACGCCACGTCGCCCGACACGACCACCGCGTACTACCGCGAGCCTGCGGCCGACGGATCGCGAGCGGGCACCTTCTTCGTGAACCTGTACAAGCCCGAGGCGCGCCCCCGCTGGGAGATGATGGCCCTCGCGCTGCACGAGAGCGTGCCTGGGCACCACCTGCAGATCGCGCTCGCCGCCGAACAGGCGGACCTGCCCATGTTTCGCCGTCATGGCCAGTTCACGGCGTTCGTCGAGGGATGGGGCGTCTACGCCGAGTCGCTCGGCGAAGACATGGGCCTTTACGACGACCCGTACGCGAAGTTCGGCGAGCTGACCTACCAGATGTGGCGCTCGGTGCGGCTCGTGGTCGACACGGGCATCCACGCGATGCACTGGAGCCGCAAGCAGGCCATCGACTACTTCCTCGAGAACGCGCCCAAGACGGAGCTCGACGTCACCAACGAGATCGACCGCTACATCGCCTGGCCCGGGCAGGCGCTCGCGTACAAGATCGGCCAGCTCGAGATCCTGCGCCTGCGCGAGCACGCGCGGGCCGAGCTCGGGCCGCGCTTCGACGTGAAGGTCTTCCACGACGTCGTGCTCCGCGACGGCGCGCTGCCGCTCGACGTTCTGGGTCAGCGCGTCGAGGCGTGGATCGCTGAGACCAAGGGCTGAGGCAACGCTCCCCGTGCACTGGCCCTACACCCTCGACTTCACCGACTCGTACATGGCCGCCCAGTGGGGCGCTGCGCTGCTGCTCACTGCGGCGCTGTTCTTCTGGCGCGTCGGCACGGCCACCCGCGCAATCCTTCTGCTGGGCATCTGGCTGGCCGCCGTCGCGCTGCTCGTGCCCGGCAGCCTCTCGGACTTGAGCTTCAAGCCCGGCCCGTCGACCTTCCGCGAGCTGCTGATGATCACCTCGGCCCTCGGCGTGCTCGCGGCGATCGTCGAGCGACGGGTCGTGGTCGCGCTCACCGCCGCGCTGGCCGTCTATCCGCTTTGGTGGCTGACGGGGACCCTCAGGGGCTCCGACGCGGAGCTGGCGAGCTTGCACCTGGCGTGGCTCGGCCTCGTCGCCGGGATGCTCGGCCCCTGGTGGCACCCGCGCGTGCAGGAGCCGCCGCAGGTCGAGGCCGAGGGCTCGTACCTCGTGCACGACACCGTCGCGTTCACCGGCGCGACCGTGCTGGCCGCCCTCATGTGCGTCTACGTCCACCACAAGCACGAGGGCGGCGCCGACGAGTGGGGTTACACCTTCCAGGCCGCCATCTTCGCCAAGGGCCGCCTGTACTCGCAACCTCCCCGCTGCGAGACGTTCCTCGAGAACTTCTACGTCTACGACGATTCGGGGCGGATGTTCTCCCAGTACACGCCGGGCTGGCCCATGTTCATGGTGCCCTTCGTCTGGATCCGGCAGGTGTGGCTGTCGGGGCCGCTCTCCCTCGGGGTGCTCGCGTGGGGCATGGCGCGCCTGGGACGCAGCGCGATGCGCTGGTTCGGCAAGAACGACGCGCCGCCGTCCGCGCGCGCCGTCCGCATCGCGGGGACGTGGGCGGCCGTCATGGCGTCGGTCGGCGTCACTCTCGTCGTCAACGGAGCCTCGCGCTACCCGCACGTGTACACGCTGGCCCTGTACGCCTGGACGCTCGAAGCCCTCTTGCAGGTGGGGACGCCCGGCCTCTCGCGCAAAGCGCAGGTGCTCTGGGGCCTGGTCCTGGGGACCGCGTCGGTGCACATGGTCGCGACCCGACCGGCGGACGGCGCCTTCATGGGCATCGGCGTCGCCCTCGTGTTCCTCTGGTTGCTCGCCCGGCGGCAGGTCGGCTGGCGCGCGTTCGCCGTGGGGACCGCGGCCTTCGCGTTCTGGACCGCGGTGATGCTCGTCATCCTGCGCGTCCAGCTCGGCAAGTGGTTCACCACGGGCTACGCGCTCAACTCGGTCATCCACCCGTGGAACATCGTGAAGTACTCCAAGCCGCAGCTCAACGAGTGGAAGTACGGGTTTCCGCTCGCCACCGGCTCGTACTGCTGGTGGCCCGCGTCGATGCCGCTCGGCCTCGCGGGCCTCGCGCACATGCGAGGCAGGGCGCGGGCGCTGGCCTTCGCGATGATCGTCAGCTGCGTGCCGTACATCGTCTACGACGAGTACCTCGACCTCGGACAGCGCGGGATCGACTGGGGCTACGGGCCCCGGTATCTGATGGTCCTGATGGTGCCGATGATGCTCGGGGCTGCCGTCATCCTGTCGCCGCTCACGCTGGCCGCCCTCTCCCGCGCAGAGACGGAACGGTCCCCGCTGGCGCGCGGCGGGCCGCTGGCGCTCGTCGTCCTGGCGGTCGTCAGCGTGTGGATCCGCGTCGTGCCGCTGGTGTGGGCCACGACGGCGCAGCACACCGAGAAGCACTCGGCCCTCAATCGCGCGATCGACGGCGCGCATCTGAAGAACGCCATCGTGCTCACGCAATACGGCACGACCGAGTTCTCGGACATCGACCTGACGACCAACTACCCCATCGATCTGTACCCGGACCAGGACGTCATCATCGCGCTCGATCGGCAGCAGCCTGCCGAGGCCCTGCAGTGTCTGCGCGCCGCGTACCCGGGGCGCCGCTTCTACCATGCGGCGGGCCGGGACGAGGTCCGCATCACGCCGATGAACTAGCGGGGCCTGCCCGGCAGGACCGTGCTAGCTGGCAGCGGAGGAGAAGGTGACCGCGTGACGCGCATCGCTCTGGTCGTGCCCTGCTACAACGAGGAGAAGCGGCTCGACGCCGCCGCGCTCCGCGGCGCGACCCTGCCCGGTCACGAGCTCGAGCTGGTCCTCGTCGACGACGGCAGCCGCGACGGCACGCGCTCGCTGCTGGAGTCGATCGCGCGCGACCGACCGGGCACGCACGTCCTGGCCCTCGAGAAGAACTCCGGCAAGGCCGAGGCGGTGCGCCGCGGGGTGCTCGACGCGCTCGGGCGCAGGCCGGCGGCCGTCGGCTTCTGGGATGCCGACCTCGCGACGCCGCTGTCCGAGCTGCCTGCGTTCGTCGCCGTGCTCGACGCGCAGCCGCAGGTCGACGTGGTCATCGGCTCGCGGGTGAAGCTGATGGGTCGCGTCATCGAACGGCAGACGTGGCGGCACTACGCGGGCAGGCTCTTCGCCACCGCCGCGTCGCTCGCCCTGGACCTTCCCGTCTACGACACGCAGTGCGGCGCGAAGGTCTTCCGGGCCACGCCGCTGCTCGCCCGCGTGTTCGAGCGGCCGTTCCTGTCGCGCTGGGTGTTCGACGTCGAGATCATCGCGCGCTTCATGGCCTCCGACCCGCTCGGCGCCGAGCACGTCGCGAGCTCGCTCGTCGAGCTGCCGCTGCAGACGTGGATCGACGTGCGCGGCTCGAAGCTCAAGGCGAGCGACTTCGCGAGGGCGGCGATGGACCTCGCGATGATCCGCCGCACGTACCTGCGTCAGCGGTCGACGCGCTGATAGACCGACCACTTCGAGCCGCGGAACACCTGCCGGAACATCGCGGGCGGCGGGTTGAAGCCCCAGCCACGCACCAGCACGTAGTCGTAATACGGGTACAGCTCCTGGAGGCCGACCTGCTCGGGGGTCCACTCCCACCGGAGGCGCGGGCGCGTGCCCGGCGGCGGGTAGTGGCCGTCCTTCCAGCGCACGGGCCAGTACAGCGCGCCCGAGTTGGAGAACTGCACGACCCCACCCTTCTCCGCCTGGTAGTACGAGACGAAGTGCAGGAAGGGCACGTCGTTCACCAGCGTCGAGCTCTTGTCGTAGATGAGCCCCGCCACGTGCTTGCGCGGCGCCATCGCCGCGAGCGCCTCGTCGAAGTCGCCCACCTCGTCCCTCTCGAACGCGATGAAGTGCTTGCAGACGTTCACGGTCGACGACACGCCCACCGCCAGGGCCAGCGCCGTGACCAGCCAGCCTCGGGCCCCCGCCGGCATGCGGAGCAGCAGCACGAGGCTCATGAGCAGCGGAACGGGGAAGCGCTCGGAGAACAGCCACACGTCGCCGAGCATGCTGCCCGTCGAGAAGTACATGACCGTGCACACCACGGGGATGACGAGCAGCGCGCGCGCGGCCGGCTTGGTGCGGTCGCGGTCGCCCTGCGCGAGCCCGATGGCGACGAGCGCGACGAGGGCCAGCGCGATCGCGTGCCACTCGTCGGTCGAGTCGCGGAGGACGTCGATCGACCATTGCGGGAAGCGCGCCATCGCCTCGAGGAAAGGCGGGTGCCTGAAGGCGTCGGACAGCGCGCCCGCCGATTCCTTGCCCTGCGCCGAGCCGGCGATCCACCACGCCACGGCGCCGAGCGACGGCACGACGGGCGCCGCCACGGCCAGCCACTTCGAGGGGCGCGTCCAGGGAAAGAGCGCCGCGAACGCGACGCCGAAGAGGGCGTAGGGCACCACGTGCGCGAAGAAGAGCGCCACGGCCAGCACCCCCAGCGCGATGCCGCGGCGCCGCGTGGGCTTGTCGACGTGCCGCACCGTGACGGCGAGCGACAGGAACATGAGCGGCATGCCGCACATGAAGGGAAGCAGGCCGTAGAGGAAGATCGGGTTGACCAGCAGCGGGATCACGAAGAGCGCCTGCCGCTCGTCCTTGCCGATCGCGAGCAGCAGCGCCCGCAGCGCCAGCACGGTGCCACCCAGGTACAGGCACATCATGCCCACGCTCGCGTAGGTCACGCCCAGCACGTACGCGAGCAGCGAGCCGACGATGTAGTAGAGCGCGTACTGCGTGTGCGTCAGGTTCAGGAAGAAGTCGTCCTGGAAGCCGAACGCGGGATTGCCGTAGCTGTGGACCACGCGCAGCGTCGCGACGTGGAACGGCAGGTCCTCGAGCGGCGGATGGCGGACGATCCACGCGGGAGCGGACGCGAGGATGGCGACCGCGACGAAGAGGAGCGTGCTCGGTCGAACCCGCAGCTCGGGCAGTCGCACGGCGCCCACCTTACACGATCGCCGGCCGTGACGCGGCCGAGACCCCCGTAGTAGGCTGCCGCGCGCCGTGAGCGCAGAGACGAGCCACTGGAGGCAGACGGTCCGGCGCTGGGCGTTCACGGCCGTCCCCATCGTGGGCGTCGTCGAGCTCGTCGCGCACCTCGCGCAGACCCGGCCCGCCGCCAGCGAAGCCGACTGGGCGGCGGCGCGCGAGTACGTGAAGTCGCAGCTCGAGAGCGACGACCTCGTCGCCTTCGCGCCGCGGTGGATCGACCCCGTGGGGCGCGAGCGCTTCGGGCAGGACATCGCGACCCTCGAGCGCGAGGCGCCGCCCGACGAGACGCGCTTCCCGCGCGCCCTCGAGGTGAGCATCCGCGGCGCCCACCTGCCGGGGCTGCGCGGCTGGAAGAAGGAGAGCGAGCGGCGCTTCGGCGGCGTCACCGTCACCACGCTCGACAACCCCGCGCCCGTCCACCTGCTCGACGACCTCGTCTCGCACGTCGACCCGCGCTCCATGCGCGTCTCGCGCGGCCCGTCCGACTGCCCCTTCCAGCACGCCGGCGTGCAGAGCGGCAGCCTGGGCTTCGGCCCCGCCATCCCGGGCAACCGGTTCGTGTGCCCGGGGGGCGCCTTCGTCGGCATGAGCGTCGTCACCGACCTCGATTACTTCCCCCACCGCTGCGTCTACGCGCCTCCCGCGGCCGGTCCGCCCACGCGCATCCAGTTTCTCGGCGTTCGCTTCGGCACGGCGCTGCACGGCCACCACGGCATCTACGTCGAGGCCGAGCGCAACAAGACCGGCACGCCCGTGACGATCACCTTCCGCATCGGCGACGCCACGCTCGCGAGCCTCGAGCACCGCGACGGCGACGGGTGGAAGTCGTTCGAGCTCGACACGAGCGCCTACCAGGGGCAGACGCTGGACCTGACCGCCGAGGTCAGCGGCGCGGGCGAGCGGCGGATGTACTGCTTCGAGGCCGACACGCGATGAAGCTCCGGGTCTGGCCCCCGCCCGCACGCGTTGGCTGGCGCGACCACGTGGTCGGCTTCGCGATGGCCGCGGTGTACGCCGCGTGGCTGCTCTCGGGTGCGCGCAGCCTGGGCTTCCCGCGCGACGAAGGGCAGTACTTCCGCGCGGGCAGCTCGTACTTCCACTGGGTCCTGCTGCTCTGGGACCACCACGCCGAGGCGATGAGACCCGGGACCATCGACGCGATGTGGAGCGACAACCACGAGCACCCCGCGCTGATGAAGACGCTCTTCGGCGCGTCGGAGTACTTCTTCCACGAGAAGTGGCATCTCTTCGCCGATGCGAGCACCGCGTTCCGCTTCCCGGCGATGTGCGTCGCGGGGCTGGGGGTGTGGATCACCTACCTGTTCGGCGCGCGCGCCTTCAGCCGGCGCGCGGGCCTGATCGCGGCGGGCCTCTTCGCGCTCATGCCACGCGTCTTCTTCCACGCGCACCTGGCGTGCTTCGACGTGCCCATCGCCGTCATGTGGCTCTGGTGCGTGTACGCGTACTGGCGGTCGGTGGAGCAGCGCTCGGTGGGGTGGTTCCTCGCGCTGGGCGTCATCTACGGGCTGATGCTCGACACCAAGCACAACGCGTGGTTCTTCCCCGCCGTCGTGGTGCCGCACGCCGTGTTCGTGTGGGGGCAGGACATCGGGCGGGCGCGCTCGGCGATCTGGAGGAAGATCCCCTGGGGCTTGCTTTCGATGGCGACCCTGGGGCCGGCGGTGCTGATCGCGCTCTGGCCCTACCTCTGGCACGACACGGAAGGCCGCATCCGCTGGTGGCTGAACTTCCACCTGAATCACGAGTACTACAACATCGAGTTTCTGCACCGGAACTACTTCGGCCCGCCATCGCCCATTCTCTACATGCCTGTGATGATCGTCGCGACGGTACCGACCATCACCCTCTTCCTCTTCTTCATCGGAGTGCTCGACCGCAAGCGGGAGGCGTGGCTGCGACTGAAGCACTGGGCGCTCGGCGTGGTGAAGAAGCCGGCGGGCGATCCCGTGACGAGCGATCCGCGCGAGACCGATCTGCTGCTGTTCCTCTCCTTCGGCATGGCCGTCGGGCCGTGGCTGCTGCCCAAGACGCCCATCTTCGGCGCGACCAAGCACTGGCTGGCGGCGTACCCGGTGCTGGCGATCGTCGCGGGGCGCGGGTTCGATCTGACGGCCGGCCTGCTCGAGCGCACCGTCAAGGCCTGGACCGCGCCGCAGCGCGCGGCCGCGCACGTCGGCCTCGTGGCGAGCGTGCTCGTCGCCCCGCTCGCGGTCACCGCCCACTCGCACCCCTTCGGCCTGTCGACGTACGTGCCGCTCGTCGGCGGGACGGCGGGCGGAGCCGACCTGGGGCTCAACCGCCAGTTCTGGGGGTTCACGACGCAGACGGCGGCCGAGGAGTTCCTCAACACGAAGACGCCGCAGAACGCCACGGTCTTCATCCACGACACGACGCCCGACGCGTGGAACCGGATGCAGGAGGAGGGGCGCGTCCGGAGGGATCTGCGGATGGCGTGGGCGCCGAACGACGGGATGTACGCGCTGGTGCAGCACGAGCTGCACATGAGCGAGGTCGACTACGACATCTGGATCGCCGACGGAACGGACGCGCCCGTGTACGTGGTGACGCACGACGACGTGCCGATCGTGAGCATCTACAAGCGGCAGTGACGCTAGGCCGTCCGCTGTCGCGAGTTGCGGTACCCGTAGAGCGCGTAGATGACGAGGCCGGCCACCAGCCAGCCGATGAAGCGCCACCACGACGACGGGGGCAGGTAGGCGATGAGGAAGAGGCACGACGACAGGCCGAGGAGAGGGACGAGCAGCGGGCCGCCGGGCACGCGGAAGGGGCGGGCGCGGCCGGGGTCCTTGAAGCGCATGATGATGATGCCGATGCACACCAGGATGAAGGCGAAGAGGGTCCCGATGTTGGTCAGGTCGACCATCTCGTCGATGTTCGTGAAGGTGCTGCACACACCCACGAGCACGCCCGTGAGGATGGTCGACACGTGCGGGGTGCCGTAACGCGGGTGCACCCGGGAGAAGACCGGCGGCAGGAAGCCGTCGCGCGCCATCGCGAACAGGATGCGCGGCTGGCCCAGCTGGAAGACCAGGAGCACGGCCGTCTGCGCGACCACCGACCCCAGGGCCACGATTCCCACCATCCAGTTGGGCATCGCCACGTACTTCATAGCGACCGCCAGCGCCTCGGAGCGCTCGCCCGACGTGAGGGTGACCAGGTGGGCGTAGGGGACCAGGCCCGAGAAGGCCGCACCGACGATGATGTAGATGACCGTGCACGCCGCGAGCGACCCGAGGATGCCGATGGGCATGTCGCGCCCGGGGTTCTTGCACTCCTCGGCGCAGGTCGAGACGGCGTCGAAGCCGATGTAGGCGAAGAAGATGATGGCCGCCCCGGCGCCGATCCCGGCGAACCCGTTGGGGGCGAAGGGGTGCCAGTTCTCCGCCTTGACGAAGTGCGTGCTGACCAGCACGAAGAACGCCAGCACCAGCAGCTTGAGGCCCACCATGACGGCGTTGAAGCGGGCGGACTCCTTCACCCCCCAGACGAGCACCACCGTGATGGCGGCGACGATGAAGATGGCCAGCGCGTTGAACACCACCGGGATGCCGAGCACGTGGGGGGCGCCGTCGAGCAGCCCGGCCGTCTTGCCGGCGGAGCGGTAGTCGGTGGCGAGCCACCACGGGAAGTGGATGCCCAGGCCGTCCAGCAGGGCGACCATGTACCCCGACCAGGAGATGGCCACCGCCGTGTTGCCGATGGCGTACTCGAGGAGAAGGTCCCACCCGATGATCCAGGCGACCAGCTCGCCCAGGGTGGCGTAGGCGTAGGTGTACGCGCTGCCCGCCACCGGGACCATGGAGGCGAACTCGGCGTAGCAGAGGGCCGTGAAGCCGCAGACGACGGCCGTCAGGATGAACGAGAGGATGAGCGCCGGCCCCGCCCCGGGCCGCGCCGCGTCCCCGGCGGAGGCGCTGCCGATGGTGGCGAAGATGCCGGTGCCGATGACGGCGCCGATGCCCAGCGCGACGAGGTTCCAGGGCCCCAGGACCTTGCGCAGGCTGGCCCCCTCGCGGTCCGCCTCGCCCAGGATGGCGTCGATGGACTTCGTTCGGAAGAGCTGAGCGAAGGCCACCGGGGGTGCGGACGATACACCAGAAAGCTGGTAAGGAGCCCTCCTCCCCGATGCCTCGCCTGCAGCCGCCGAGAGACCCGGTGACGCTCCGCTTCGACGGCGAGGAGATCGTGGCCGAGCGCGGCGAGCCGGTCGCCGTGGCCCTGGTCGCAGCCGGTCACCTGTCGCTCGCCCGCAGCCCCAAGTTCCACCGCCCCCGGGGCCCGGCCTGCCAGCGCGCCGCGTGCGACGGGTGCCTCGCCCGGGTCGACGACGTCCCGAACATCATGACGTGCCGCACGCCCTCGCGGGACGGCATGCGCATCGACACCCAGAACGTCGTCGGCTCGCGCGACCACGACCTGCTCGGCATGGCCGACTGGTTCTTCGCCGAGGGCATGAACCACCACGAGCTGTTCGCGGGGGTGCCCGGCATCCAGCAGGTCATGCAGGCCTTCGCCCGGCGGGTCGCCGGCCTGGGGAGGCTGCCCCGGGAGGTCCGGGCGCCGCGCGAGGCCGCTCGCCGCGATGGCGACGTGCTGGTGGTGGGATCGGGGCCGTCGGGGATGGCGACCGCCGTCCGGCTGTCGGAGCGCGGGCGGAAGGTGGAGG
>VFSW01015507.1_pt1 | contig 10466 bp, 9 predicted proteins | sample 5358111 | NCBI WGS metagenome assembly VFSW01 (sample SAMN11554181, study PRJNA540505) | mine drainage metagenome | isolation source: sediment from site ElyBrook_90M | place: USA: Ely Copper Mine, Vershire, VT | collected 2017
AAAGGTGCGTTGCGCCACTTGCGTCTACTCCTGATGGGGATTTTCGTCTACATGAAGATTGTAACTGGCGGCTGCACAGGTTGTGAAAAGAGGACGATCTGGTAAAGTGTCGGGATGAATCGCATGGTGACTGTTTTACTTCGCTGCTGCCTCAGCCTGTTCGCCGCGTCCGTGCTTGTTTCCGCGTCTGGCCAGGCGCAGACGCCCTCGACAACATCTGCGCCATCGGAGCTGCGGGTCTTTGATCCCACGCTGGTCGACAAATCGGTGGACCCCTGCGACAACTTCTATCGCTATAGCTGCAACGGGTGGTTCAAGAAGAATCCGCTGCCGCCCGACCAGACCTCGTACGGCCGTTTTACGGAGCTTTACGAACTGAACCGCCTGCATCTGCGGCAGATTCTCGACGCCGCGGCTTCGGCGCATCCGGCGTCGCGCACGGCCAACGAGCAGAAGATCGGCGACGAATACGCGAGTTGCATGGACGCATCGGCTATCGACAAGCAGGGTGCCGCGCCGCTGCAACCGGAGTTGGATCGCATCGCGGCTCTCAAATCGAATGAGCAGTTGCCCGCACTCCTCGGCCATCTGCACCGCATCGGCGTGGGCGCATTCTTCGGCATGAGTTCCAACCAGGACTTCGACAACGCGAGCCAGGTCATCAGCTTTTACTTTGCCGGTGGCCTGGGACTGCCGGAGCGCGACTACTACACGCGCACCGATGCGAAGTCGGTGGAGCAGCGCAAGCAATATGTGGAGCACGTGAAGAAGATGTTCACGCTGGCCGGAGAGCCCGAAGCGCAAGCGGCTAAGAATGCGCAGACGGTTCTGGACATGGAGACGCGGCTGGCGAAGGCCTCACTGACCATCACCGAGCAGCGCGATCCACAGAACCTGAACCATCCGACCAGCATTGCGGCTTTCGGCAAGGGGCTGACGCACTTTTCACTGGCCAGCTACGTGGAAGCGGCCCACGCGCCCGCCAGCGGGAAGATGGACGACACGGAGCCGAAGTTCTTTGCGGAGTTCAACTCGATGGTGGCCGACACGCCGCTGAGCGACATCAAGACATATCTGCGCTGGCACACGATTCACGCCTTTGCGGGAACCAGCATGCCCGATGCGTTCGATCACGAGAGTTGGTACTTCTATGCACATATTCTGAATGGCGCCGAGAAGGAGCAGGATCGCTGGAAGCGCTGCACCAGCCGCGTAGACCACGAGATGGGCGAGGCGTTGGGCCAGGTTTATGTAGCCAAATACTTCCCGCCGGATGCGAAGAAGCGCGCGCTCAACATGACGCTGGCCATTGAGCAGGCCATGGGCAAGGACATCGACAGCCTGGACTGGATGAGCCCGGAGACCAAGGTGCGGGCTAGAGAAAAGCTGCACGGGGTGATGAACAAGATTGGATATCCGGACAAATGGCGCGACTACTCCAAACTGGAGATTGTGCGGGGCGATGCGCTGGGGAACCAGGAGCGCGTGCGCGAGTTCAACTTCGACCGCGAGATGGCGAAGATTGGCAAGCCTGTGGACAAGGGCGAGTGGATGATGTCGCCGCCCACCGTGAACGCGTACTACGATCCGCAGCAGAATAATGTGAACTTTCCCGCCGGCTACTTTCAGCCTCCGTTTTTCAGCGACAAGGAAGACGACGCGGCCAATTACGGCGACATGGGATCGACCATCGGCCACGAGCTGACGCACGGCTTTGACGATGAAGGCCGCCAGTACGACGCCAACGGCAACCTAAAGAACTGGTGGACCAAGCAGGACGAGCTGCAGTTCAACGAGAAAGCCGAGTGTGTGGTGAAGCAGTACGACGCCATTGAGCCGGTGCCGGGCGTGCATTTGAACGGCAAGCTGACGCTGGGCGAGAACCTGGCCGACATTGGCGGCACATGGCTGACCTGGATTGCGTGGCTCGATAAGGCCATGGCGGAGCATGTGGACATGTCTTCGACCATGGATGGGTACACGCCGGACCAGCGCTTCTGGATTGCGTATGCGCAGCAGTGGTGCACGGACACGCGGCCGGAGCAGTTGCGCACACAGGCGCAGACCGATCCTCATGCGCCGGACGAGTACAGAACCAATACGGTGCTTCAGGATTTGCCCGTCTTCGCCAAGAGCTTCAAGTGCAAGAAGGGTGACAAGATGGTGATCGATCAGCCGTGCAGGGTGTGGTGACCACCTGCGGTGGGGCTAATTGCCTTTGGCCGAGTGCTCTAATTGCTCGCCGGTGATCCCTGGGTCTGGATATCGGGCGCGGAGATCACCACTCCCGTCGCATCTCCGGCGATGTGGATGGGGATTTCCGCCTCACCATATCTACGCACGACGCTGCTCTCGGTGTGGGTGGGCGGCATCGCGCCGCGGCCGTTGGGAACTTCTTTGTACTCGGTGTCCGCTGCATCGCTGACGTGTAACATGTAATCGCCTTCGGGCACGAAGCTGAAGTTGAATTCGGCGTCGCGGGTCACCACGGCGGTATCCAACACAGACTTGTCATCGGGATAAATCAGCTGGACGCGGCCCCCGTTGATCAGGTGCCCGTCGTGTGCGGCGATCACAGTGCCGCGCAAGGTATGGAGACGGCTGACCGGAATCTCGATGTCTTCGCCGCCACGATCCTCGCCTTGTGTGACGGAGAAGCCCTCGGCTTCTTTCATGCGGAAGCGATTACCAGAATAGACCGGCAGCGAGTACACATCGCTGGTGCTGGACATTGTGTTGCCATGTTCATTGACTTCGTATAGCCACTTCTGCAAACTGAGCCTGACCTCGACGGCGTACTCCTGGGCGGGTAGACCGCTGATGCGGTAGTTGCCGCGGTCATCGGTGAGGGTGGAAGGGATCGATTCGTTGAACGGCATGGATGGCGCGGCGATCCACTTATCCTTTTTGCGGACGAGTATCTTGACGCGAACGTCGCTGGCGGGGCTGCCATCGTCGTAGAGCACCGTACCGCTGACCGCAGCGCCGCGTTCCAGAGTGACGTTGACTGACGCCGGCAAGTTCGCCTGGACCGTAATGCGCGGCGCGAGTGCGGCCAGTTTCTTGCTCGCTCCTTCATCCTTTTGCGATTCGTTGCCGGCCGCGAGAAGGGCATACAGGGGCGATACGTAGCCAGGCGCTGTGGCAACGACGTAGTAGGCACCGGGCTGCACGTTGGGAATGGTGAAGCTGCCGTCGAGGAGCGTCTGGACAGATTGGGTCGTCATAGCCTTGTCGAGCTTCTTCTCCGAGCGGGAGGCGTCAACGGCTTCTGTTGGCTGCAGCATCACAGTTGCCATGCGTGCGGGGCCGTTAGTGTCTTGCAGAAAGACGTGGCCGGTAACTATCGTGCCGGTGGATTTCGCGACCTGCTGCGCGCAGAGCACCGCCGTGCAGCTTGTGAGAACCAGGACGCTTAGCTCTACAGATCGCATCATCCCCCTCGCCGTAAGAATTCAGCAGCAGTATACCCGGAGGTGCGGGGATGCGATGCAAACAGGCGAAGACTATCGGATGGTGGAACTTCGTGGTCGAGAACGACGATCTGCGTTTAGGTTTGGCCGATGGCCCTCGCCAGCGTCTCGCCCGAACAAACCAATGCCGGTGGCGATGACCTCAGAGGGTGTAGTCGCCAGCCGGCATCGAAAACAGGGCGGATTGCAGGGATGGTCTCGTCTCGTGTCTGCATAGCTGCTGAGACCTCCCGAAACAACTTCTCAGGAATCGTTAAGCGGCCGTTACCATTGCTATCGGCGTCAAATTCGGTTTCGCCAGCCGACCCTGCCCAAATAGTTACGCGGAAGTAAGGACCGACCCCGCGTTGTTCCCACGTCTCGACTCCCCACCGATGCGCCGTGCCAGGCGTTTACTCCCCAAACCAGATGCTTTACAGCGCCCAACTTGGCGCGTTCCCCAGAATGGCCGCGCCGGAGTATGCCACCGGGCCGGTCCACTCCGGCACAAGGAAGCCGCGATCGGGGTGGGCGGCGGGTCCGGCGTGCTTGGTGTGATGGGCGCGCAGGGTCTTGGCGATCTCCTGGGTTGCGAGCGAGCGCTCGATCTTCGATTGCCGCTCCCAGTAAAGCGCGAATCCCTGTCCGCAGACACTACAGCAGATGGACGCGCCTTTATTGCTGCTTTTGCACAAGACCTGCATGGTTTGTAGCCTCGCTTCCGCCGGTTTCCCAGCCACAGGTGGAACACTAGCCCCAGGCGCACGCCCCGGCCATCCCCTGAACTGGGAACAAGCAGAGGTCTTTTGGGTGCTGGGAAATTCCACTATTGTGCTAGGCCAACTTTGTACTCCTGCCGGGGCGGTGCTGGCAATGAGGAAAACGCGGGGCTGAATTGATTCGGTAATCGATACGCCTGCACGACGGCGAAGGCGCGGCTGACCTTCTACACTATCCCTCATGGAAGTTCTCTACGGCGTGCACCCCGTGGAAGAGGCGCTGCGCGCCGGACGGCGGCGCTTTGACCATGTGCTGGTGGCCCGCGAACGCCACGATGCGCGGCTGGAAACCCTGGTAGACGCCTGCCGGCAAGCCGGCGTGCGCGTCCGCCATGAGGCGCGCGAGCAGCTTACCCAGCTCGCCGGAACAACTGCGCACCAGGGCGTGGTGGCCATGGTCCGCCCGCAGGAGTTCCTCAGCATCGAAGACCTGTACCGGCCTGCCGACGCGGCGGGCTCACGCCTGCTTCTGGCGCTGGATGGCGTGGAAGATCCGCAAAACCTGGGCGCGCTGCTGCGCGTCGCCGATGGCGCCGGGGTGGACGGGGTCATCCTCACCGAGCGCCGTTCGGCGCCCCTGAGCCCGGTGGCGGTGAAGGCCAGCGCTGGCGCGACGGAGCATCTGCGCATCGCCCGCGTGGTAAACCTGGTGCGTGCGCTGGAAGACCTCAAGCGCCAGAATATCTGGGTGATCGGCCTGGACGAACGCGGCGCCTCCGACTACGACCAGTTCGATTTCAGCGGCGACTGCGTGCTGGTGCTGGGCCGCGAGGGTGCCGGCCTGCACGACCTGGTCCGCCGAACCTGCGACCACCTGCTGCGCATCCCCATGTCCGGCGGCGTCAGTTCGCTCAACGTCTCCGCGGCCGGAGCCGTCGTGCTATATGAGGCCTTCCGCCAGCGCCGCGCCTTGGCGCGCGCCGCCGCGGGCCAGGTTGGCATTCGTGCCGATGTCGCGTCGAACAAGAAGAAGCAGAAAGGCCTGGGTTCATGAAGCTGTCGTTGGTTCGCGCATTGCCGGCAGGCGTGTTCGCTCTTTTTCTGGCACTAGCGGCAGCGGCGCAGAGCGATACCGCTCCGCTGCCGGTGGCCAAACAGCCTGAACCAGCCAAGCCGAAGGGCCAGGTTATCTTCTCCCGCTCCACGGATGAGGATGGCCAGCCAACGACGGAAGCTGGTCCCACCGCCAAACCAAGCGCGCAGATGGCCGCCGCCCCGGCCGCGGAGGATGCAGAACGCGCGGCGCTGACCTTTACTGATTTCGACATGGACGTGCGCCTGCGCAGCGCGTCCCATCAGATCGCGGTGCGCGCAAAGGTTACGGTGCGCAACGACGGCAAAACGCAGCTGGCGCATCTTCCCCTGCAAATCTCCTCCTCGCTCAACTGGGAGCGGATTCAAGTGCAGGGCAGGGATGCCGCGTTCCAGGTGGCTACGCTCAACTCCGATGCCGATCATACCGGGCAACTGCACGAGGCCGCCGTTACGCTGGCGCAGCCGCTCGCGCCCGGCGCCAGTCTCCAACTGGACCTGACTTACTCGGGAACCATTGTCGCCTCAGCGCAGCGCCTGCTCACCATCGGCACGCCGCAGGCTGTGGCGCTCCACTCCGACTGGGACCAGATCGACACCGCTTTCACCGGCCTGCGCGGTTTCGGCAATGTGGTCTGGTACCCGGTTGCGTCCGTGCCCGTGATCCTGGGGGACGGAGCGCGTCTCTTCGACGAGATGGGCGAGCACAAGCTGCGGCTTGCGGGCGCGCACTTCGGGCTGCGTCTTACTGTGGAGTTTCCACCGGGACAGGCGCCGACCGTGGCGCTGGTCAATGGACACCCCGCGGCGCTGGTGGTCGCCGACAATGGCGCTCCCGCCTCCGACGTGCCCGGCGTAGCCACCGCGCAATCGGACCGCTCCACGCTGGGATTCGAAGCGCCCAGCCTGTTCGTGGCGATGCGCAATGCTCACCCCGGACCCAACCTCACCGCGTGGACCCTGCCGGACAACGAAGTCAACGCGCAATTCTGGATCGACGCAGCCAAAACGGTCACGCCGTTTCTCCAGGGGTGGCTGGGACAAACTCCCCGCGCCCAGCTCACGCTGCTCGATCTGCCCGACCCCCTGGATGCCCCATTCGAGACCGGAGCCATGCTGGCCACAAGCCTGCGCGACGCCGATGCCGATCGACTGCAAGGTATCCTGGCCCACGCGCTGACCCACGCGTGGATGCAGTCGCCGCGAGCCTGGCTCAGCGAGGGCGTGGCGCACTTCATGGGCACGCTGTGGATCGAGAAGCAGCAGGGACGGGACAAGGCGCTCAGCGCCCTCGAGGCGGGGCGCACGGCACTTGCGCTGGCGGAACCGGCAAGCCCCGGCGAAGGGGTGGGGCAGCCATTGGCCCAGGCTATCTCACCGGTGTACTACCGTACCAAGGCGACCTACGTGCTGTGGATGCTGCGCGACGTTGCAGGTGATCCCACACTCTCGGCCGCGCTGAGGGCCTACGACCCTGCCATGGATTTGGGAGCGCAGACCACGCCCAGCCTGTTTGAGAAGCTGCTGGAGCAGGCCGGCCAGCGCCGCGATCTCTCCTGGTTCTTCGCCGACTGGGTGGATGCGGATAATGGCTTGCCAGATCTTTCCATCCAGAGCGCGTACCCCACGCCGGAGGAGGGCGGCAACTGGCTGGTCGCAGTGAACGTCAGCAATGCTGGCTATGCCACGGCGGAGGTTCCGGTGACCGTGCGCACGGCTTCAACTACAGTGACCGAGCGGCTGCGCGTTCCGCCGCGAGGCAGCGCCGTGCAGCGCGTGCTGATCCAAGGCCGGCCAACCGAGGTGCAGGTGAACGACGGCACCGTTCCGGAGACGCAGGCCAGCATGCACATCACGAAGCTGGAGCAGCGCTCTTCGGCTCCCTGAGCCGCCCTGAGAAAAGCAGCGAGACTCCCGCAGCTAGGCCGAGTCTTTATTCGCGTTTCTCGCCTTCACCTTGAACCAGATCGGGGTGCCCTTGAAGCCGAACGCTTCCCGAATCTGGTTTTCCAAGAATCGCTCGAAGGCGAAGTGCAGCTTGATGTCGCGATCTGTGAAGAGCACGAACGTGGGCGGCGCGACAGCGGCCTGCGTCATGTAGAAGATGCGGATGCGCTTGGCCATCGGCACCGGGGCGCGCTGAAAATCGATCTTGTCCAGGAAGCGGTTCATCTGCCCGGTCGTCACGCGCTTGCGGCGCTCCGCGGCCACCGCCTTTACTTCGTGCATCACCCTGGTCAGGTGGGTGCCGTCGCGCGCGGAGATAAAAATGACCGGCGCATAACTCAGGTACTTGAGCACGTTACGAAGCTGGCGCTCGAAGATCTCTCGATCGGCGGGCGGTTTGCCGTCCGTCCGCCCCGTCGTCACGGCATCCCACTTGTTCACCACGATGATGACGCTGCGGCCGCTCTCGTGCGCGTAACCGCCGATCGTAGCATCGCTCGCGGTCACGCCCTCGGTGGCGTCGATGATGAGCAGCGCCACGTCGGCGGCCTCCAGGTGGCGGCGCGCCATGATGACGCTGAGCTTCTCCGCCATCAGGTGGGTCTTGCCCTTGCGGCGAATGCCGGCGGTATCGACGAAGCGCAGCACGGCGCCCTCGAACTCCACCACTTCGTCCACCGCATCGCGCGTGGTGCCGGCGATGGGCGAGACGATGGCGCGCGAGGTTCCCGTAAGCGCGTTGAGCAGCGTGGACTTGCCGACGTTGGGGCGGCCGATGATGGCAACCGAGGTCTCGTGCTGCTCGAACTCGCCGTGGGAGCGATGTAACTGGTGGTGCGGCTCGTCCTCCGCGCCAGGTTCGAGCGGTCCTCCTTCGGAGATCTCGCGCTCCTCGGCGAACTCTACATCCGATTCCGGTGTGGCATCAGTCTCCGAGGACGCACTCTCCGGAATGACAGCGGAGATGGCATCCAGGAGATCGCCAATCCCCAGGCCGTGCTCGGAGCTGATGGCGTAGACCTCGCGGATGCCGAGACTGCGGAAATTTTCCGCCGCCGCGGCCATGGCTTCGCCTTCCACCTTGTTCACCGCCAGAAACACGGGCTTGCCGCCGCGCAGCAGCAGCCGCACCAGATCGTAGTCGGGGCTCGCCAGCTCAGTGCGCGCGTCCACCACCATCACCAGCGCGTCCGCGTCCTCCAGCGCCACCTTGGCCTGGTTGTAAATCTCGGTGGGGATCAGCTCCGGATCGTCGGGCACAATGCCGCCCGTGTCCACCAGCCGGAAGCGGCGGCCGGCCCACTCGTATTCGCCATAGATGCGGTCGCGCGTGATACCGGGCTCGTCGCCAACAATGGAGCGGCGGCTGTGCGTAAGGCGGTTGAAGAGCGTGGATTTGCCCACGTTGGGGCGGCCCACAATGGCCACCAGAGGCAGCGATTCTGCGCCCGCGCTCGTGGGGATTACGGATCTGCGATAACTCGGCAAAGCTTGTCCCCCCGCCGCATACGGCGGCGTCCTGTATCCATTATCCGATGCGAGGGACGGGCACGCCTCCCAGGAGACGCTGCGGCGTCAAATCCGGGGCAGATTAAAGACCGCACCCGTCAAGGCCGTTCAGCCCTTGCGGCGGTAAAGAATCTGGAATTCGTATCCGGAATTGGCGGGAAAGATCGCGGCGACATTGCGCAGACGTTCCGCCAGCGCCGGCGCCGCCAGCAGCGGATATTCGCGCTCCCGCAGATCGTGATAGTCAAAGTCCACCGCCATCGAAAGCATATAGATGGCGAGCGCATCGGAGAACGCCGATTCGATGTAGATGTTGCGCGAGCGCTCATCGACACTGCGCTGCCCGTTGCGGCTATCCTGCGCCCGCCGCCGCGTCTCCCATGCATCCTGGCTGGTTTCGCCCCGCACCTGCGCCTGCGCCTGCGACCACGCCAGCGCGCCAAAGCTCTCCGGAACCCCGGCCGCCTCTACAAAGTTATGGGCTACGTTGATGAAGAACTCGAAGGCCATCCCAAAGCGATCCTCGACCAGGCGGGTGGAAAGAAATACCACTTCGGTGGCGCCGAACTTCGCGTTGCGATGGCACACTGCGCGATCGCCCAGGTCCACCGTGTACGCGGGCGCAATCATCGTATCCCCGGTTTCGGAGATCGCCAGCGGAACGAAATAATACGCGTGCTGCGTGAGCGCAGCGGACAGTGTCGCGGGGACGGTTCCCACCAGCCGCTCCACGTCGGCATCGGTCAAGCGTGTCTCGCCCCATGCCGCGTAGTGGATTCCGTTTGCAGCCGTCGCCACTTGAACCTGCGTGGCGACCTTCTCCGCGGGCCATAGCTCTATCTGTGCGCTCGATACCATTGCCTCTGTATTCTAAAGGAGCGAGGCGACCCCACCATGCAATCTCAACACACGCCGCACCCGGCCGGCCGCAAGGTCTTCGGCTTTCCCCTGCAAGGCTTCGGCCTGTTTTCCTGCCTGCTGCTCTCGTTTTCCTCGGCGCTGCTTACGTTCTGTGTCACCACCATGGTGGCCATCTTCGCCCTGCTGGCATGGAATCTCGGCGGACATCACTCCGTGGACTTTGCCTATACCTACCTGTACGTGGGCCTGCCCGCTTCGCTCATTGTGCTCGCCATCGCGTTGCCTTACTTCCTCACGCTCTGGGTGCGCGCCAAGCTGCACCAGTAAAAAGCCACCGCCACTGCGCTACCGCTTCGGCGCGATCTTCGCCTGCGCCGGAGTAGATTCCTGCGCCCCTGGCTGCGCTTCCGGTCCGGCCTCCTGAAGGGCCGCCAGATCGGCGATGCGCTTTTCCAGGCGAGTGATGGCGTCGCGGTCGTAGGCAACAATTTCGCCTGCCTGGGAATTGCCGCTGAGCTGCGCGATGCGATGCTGATGGGCCTGAATCAGGACGCGCAGTTGGGCGGGAGAGTTCCATGCCTGCTTCTCCACCTGCGCCTCGTCCTGCCTGGCCTGCTCCAGTTGGGCGTGCAGATGCTGGCGTCCAATCTCGAGTGCGCCAGGGGTAGCGGTAATGGATTCCTGCCCGGCCCGGCCAACGTTGTAGGCGATCGCGATTCCGAGAACAACCAGAACCGCAAATGCAATTGCGATTTTCTTCCTCATCGGCGGGTCCAGGGGCGCGGAGATTGCATGTTGAAAGTGTAAATGCGGGTCGATTGCTACGCCCCCTGACGCACGCCGATACACTTGAACCGCAAAGGCAAGGGCCACGCGCTCGCTAGAG
>VFSW01015508.1_pt1 | contig 10466 bp, 7 predicted proteins | sample 5358111 | NCBI WGS metagenome assembly VFSW01 (sample SAMN11554181, study PRJNA540505) | mine drainage metagenome | isolation source: sediment from site ElyBrook_90M | place: USA: Ely Copper Mine, Vershire, VT | collected 2017
CGGGGCGGAATTGAGGAGCGGCGTCTCGAATAGGCACGCGAGCCTGCCGAGAGCGGTATAGATTTCGAGTATGGTGCAGGAATAAGGGGTAGGAACAGGAACGGAATGCATAGGAAAGTTACACGCCGGACATTTTTGAAGAGCGCTGCCCTGGCCGCCGCCGCGGGGCATTCCTCAATGCCTGCGCGTGCATTAGCGGGAAAGGGGCCGCAGGTGTTGCATGAGTTTGCCTACGGTGATGTGAAGTTGACCGGCGGCCCGATGAAAGAGCATTTTGACCGGGTGCATGCCAGTTATCTGGCGCTCGACAATGATCGACTCCTCAAGGTCTACAGACAGCGGGCCGGCTTGCCTGCACCGGGAAAGGACATGGGCGGCTGGTATGACGCGGACGGATTTGTGCCGGGGCACAGTCTGGGGCAGTACATCTCTGGCCTGGCGCGCATAGGCTCCATTACAGGAGATAAGGCCTGCCATGCCAAGGCTGCTGATCTGGTTGATGGCTTTGCTGTGGCATGCACCCGCAGCGGCAATCCATTCGCCGGGCCGAATGCTGAAAAGCTGTGGCCCTGTTACATCCTGGACAAGCATTTGATTGGGTTGATCGACGCATACCGCTTGAGTGGCGTGGAGCAGGCAAATACGATGCTGCCGCGGCTGGTTGAGATGGCAGCGCCCTTCTTGCCTGCGCGTGGTCATGACCGCATTGGCAAGAAAGACCCTCCGTATGACGAGACCTACGTGATGCCAGAGAACCTGTTCGCTGCCTGGGAGATGACGCAGGACCGCAGGCTGTATGAACGGGCTGAAGAGTACTTGCTGGACAAGGAGTTTTTTGATCCGCTGGCCCATGGCGAAGACGTCCTCCCCGGCAAGCATGCGTACAGCCACGCAATCGCGCTCAGTTCGGCGGCCAAGGCGTACCTCGTGCTGGGCGATTCGAAATACAGGTACGCGATGCAGAATGCGTGGGACTTCATTGATCGGGGGCAGCGGTATGCCTCAGGTGGATGGGGACCAGAGGAGCAGTTCGTCATTCCGCACCAGGGCAAGCTTTACGAGAGCCTGACTGCAACCAAAGCGCACTTTGAGACGCCATGTGGCAGCTACGCACAGATGAAGCTATCCCGCTATCTGATGTGCTTTACCGGCGATGCAAAGTACGGTGATGGACTGGAGCGGGTGCTTTACAACACCGTGCTGGGGGTGAAAGACCCTGACAGTGATGGAGACTATCCGTACTACTCCAGCTACGGCGCACAGGCGGCAAAGGAGTTCTATCCAAAGAAGTGGCCCTGCTGCTCCGGAACGCTGGTGCAGGGCGTGGCGGACTATGCAAAGAACATCTACTTCCATAACGATGACGGTCTGTATGTAAATCTCTTTGCGTCATCCGAGGTGCGCTGGCAAGGGATCAAACTGGTGCAGCAGACGCGGTATCCTGCCGAAGACGCGACCGTGTTGCGTGTTGAGACGGCTGGACTCCGGGAATTCACTCTGCATGTGCGTATTCCGGGATGGCTGAAACAGCCTGCGCGGATCACGGTGAATGGTGCTCCATTGAATGCAGTTGCGCGGCCCGGAAGTTTTATGCAGGTGCGGCGTACGTGGAAGGATGGCGATCGTATCGAGGTGCGGTTGCCGCAGGAGTTCCGCACTGAGGCGATCGACGATCTGCATCCGGAGACGGTGGCCCTGATGCGCGGGCCTGTGATGTACGTTGCGTCGAACCCCTGGCCGGAGCTGGCAAAGACCGCCATTGCGCTGCCGGATGGGCTGGAGCAGGCGGCGAACCAGATATATGTGCGGCATGTGGCTGGCAGGGAAGCCGTCTTCGTTCCTTTTTATACCTTGCAGAATGAGAGCTACAGCACCTACTTCCTGCGCGGATGAAGGGCATATAAGGAGCTGAATTGATCGACAGGAACGATAGGATCGACAGGATCGAGGCGCGCTACTGGATTGAAACGGCGTTTCCTCTAGAGGCCGCTGCTGCCACCATGGCTGGCGAGCAGTCGACGGGCACGTTCGTTCGCGTGCCGGGAGAGACACAGGAGTTGAAGGACCGCTTTGCGGCGCGAGTGGAGAAGATCACCGAGCTTGATAGGGCGGAGCGTGCATCATTGCCCGGCTCTGGGGCGCCGAAAAACTGGGACGGTGTGCGCAGAACGGCGGAGGTGACGCTGTCCTGGCCGCTGCAGAATATGGGGCCTTCGCTGCCAAATCTGTTGGCGGCAGTTGCGGGAAATCTTTCCGAGTTGAAGCAGTTTTCCGGCCTGAAATTGCTAGACATCAAGCTGCCGGAAGAGTTCCTGAAGATGTACCAGGGGCCGCAGTTCGGTGTGGATGGCACACGGCGGCTCACAAATGTCTATGGACGCCCGCTCATTGGCACCATCATCAAACCAAGCATCGGGCTGACGCCAGAGGCCACGGCGGCGCAGGTAAAGGTGCTGGCCGAAGCCGGGATTGACTTCATCAAAGACGATGAACTGCAATCCAACGGGTCGCATTGCCCGTTTGAAGCACGGTTGCAGGCCGTGATGCGCGTGCTGAATGACCATGCTGATCGCACTGGCAAGAGTGTGATGTACGCGGCGAACATCACAGGAGAAATCGACGAGATGCTGGCCCGGCATGACGCAGTGGTTCAGGCGGCGGGCACATGTGTGATGGTGAGCATGAACAGCATTGGATTGCCCGCGATGAAAGTGTTGCGCAAGCATGCGCAGGTGGCTATCCACGGACATCGCAATGGGTGGGGCATGCTTGGGCGCTCTCCGGCGATTGGCATGAGCTTTATCGCGTTCCAGAAGTTCTGGCGGCTGGCGGGCATTGACCATACACATGTGAACGGGCTGCAAAACAAGTTCTGCGAAGAAGATGCCTCTGTGATTGCGTCTGCGCGTGAGTGTCTGACGCCAATGTTTGATGTTCCGGGGCGAGGCTGTGAAGTGATGCCAGTCTTCTCATCCGGTCAGTCTGCCCGGCAGGCGCCGGAGACTTTCAGCGCGCTCGGGTCAACGGATCTTATTTACGCCTGCGGCGGGGGGATCATGGGGCATCCCATGGGTGTGGCGGCAGGTGTGCGCAGTCTGCATCAGGCGTGGCAGGCCGCGGTGGAAGGCGTTCCACTTGCCGAGTATGCGCGCGGATACGAGGAGCTCCGCGCATCCCTTGCCATGTTTGCTGCCTGAGTTGCATTGACGGATCTGCATTGACGGATCAAAGACTGTGTTGACGAGGTCAGATGTGCCGCCGTTCTACTGCTACTACGGAGATGACTTCACCGGTTCGACCGATGTGCTGGATGGCCTGGCCAGCAACGGTGTCTCGGCGGTGCTGTTCCTTGGCATGCCTTCGCCGGAGCTGGTGGCCCGGTTCGCAGGCTGCCAGGCGCTGGGAATCGCAGGCAACAGCCGCAGCCAGACGCCGGAGTGGATGGATGCTCATCTGCCGCGCATCTTCGATTTGTTGAAAAGTTTTGGCGCTCCAGTGGCGCATTACAAAGTCTGCTCGACCTTTGACAGTTCACCGGAACGCGGCAGCATCGGCCGTGCGATGGAGATTGGCAGCCGGATATTTGGCGCGCCGTTTGTGCCCATCGTGGTTGGTGCGCCTCACCTTGGCCGGTACGTGGTGTTTGGAAATCTGTTTGCCGCCGCGAACGGCGTGGTGTATCGCATTGACCGGCACCCAACCATGCGCTCACACCCGGTAACGCCCATGGCCGAGGCTGACCTGCGTCTGCACCTGGCGCAGCAGAGCGCGCTCAAAGTGGGACTGCTCGATCTGCGCGTGTTGTGCGATGGGGATGCATATGCGGAGTTGCAGTCCCTGCTGACCGGCGGCGCCGACGCAGTCTTGCTGGATGGCGTGGATCAGGCTTCCATTGAAGAAGCAGGGCAGCTGATATGGCAGCAGGCCTCGCTACAGCCACTGTTCGCCATAGGAAGTTCCGGGCTGACCAGCAGCCTGATTCCGCAGTGGCGCGCCGCTGGGCTCTTGCGCGAAACAGTGGATGGTGATGAAGCGCAAGACGAGCGGCCTGGTGTTGTTGACGCGATCCTGGTTGCAAGTGGAAGCTGCTCGCCTGTGACGGCGGGGCAGATTCAGTGGGCCATGAGGAATGGCTTTGCGGCGATCAAGATGGATGCGGTAACACTGGCTGCCGGTGCGGACGAAGCGGTGGCGCGGCAGTATGTCAGCATGGCGGCTGGTCACCTTCTCCAGGGCCGCAGCGTGGTGCTCTATAGTGCGTTAGGGCCACTCGAAGCTGGGACCGAAGTACATGGTGAGGAGTTCGGCGCGGCACTCGGTAAGGTGCTCCGGGAGGTTGTAAGAATATCCGGCGTCAGGCGCATGGTGATTGCAGGTGGCGACACGTCGAGCCATGCGGCGCCAAGACTTGGACTCGATGCTCTGACCTGGGCGGGAGCTATAGCGCCAGGAGCACCCTTGTGCCGGGCACACGCGGAGGAGGCGTTTCTGGACGGAATGGAGATTGTTTTGAAAGGTGGTCAGGTGGGCAGCGATGACTTCTTTGAAAGAGTCCGGCTGGGAGGAACGTCAACCTGAAGCTGCAACATCCGCACCAAGTCCCGCAGTGCAGTCGATGCGGGCGAAGACAGCGGCGCTAAGCAGAACCATGAGGGCAACAATACGCAGAGGTAGATCATAGCTGCCGGTGGCGCGCACAATGTAGCCAAAAAGCACGGTGCACATCAGGCCACCCACCTGGCCAGACGTGTTCATCATGCCGGTGGCCGTCCCGCCAAAAGGGCCGCCGATGTTCATGCACATGGCCCAGGCTGAGGGCAGCATCAGGTCCATCACTCCAAAGCTGATGCTCGAAAGTAAAACGGCCTCAGTTTTTGTGTGTGCCATGCTCATGGCCAGCAGAAGCGCGCTGGTAACCACCAGGCAGATGGATGCAACCCATCGATAGGCATGCTTCACTCCAAAGCGGACCACGAGCGCATCTGACAACCACCCGCCGGAGAGGTTGCCAGCGATGCCAAGCAGAAACGGGAAGGACGCGTAGATGCCCATTTGCGGGATGGAGAAATGTGCGCTGTACACCATCCATATGGGGAACCATGAGAAGTAGAACCAACTGGCCCATCCGTAGAGTCCATAAGCCAGGACGATGAGCCAGACCTGCCGCACTCTGAAGAGTGCGGCCCAGGGCGTATTGTGCTGCCTATATTTCTGGCCAGAGGTTATTTCCGAAAGTTCCTGCGGCGTGATGCCGGGCTGGTCGGCTGGATTGTCGTGGAACCAGGTGCGCCACACAACTGCCCAGACGAAGCCCAGTAACCCGAGCAGCCAGAAAACGGAGCGCCACCCATAGCGGCTTTGCAGCGGGACCAGGATCAGCGGAGCCAGTGCTCCGCCCAGTCGGCTCATGGCCCATATAAGTCCTTGTCCCCGGGCGCGTTCGCGCAAGGGAAGCCAGCGCGCAAGAACTCCGGAGATGTTGGGGTATGCTCCGGCTGCTCCCATGCCAAAAAGAAACCGGGTTGAGATGAGTTGGATGAAGCTGTGGCACCAGGCGGTGAGTGCGGTGAAGCCGGACCACCAGATAGTGATGCGCGTCAGTTCGCGGCGCTGGCCAAATCGGTCTCCCATGGCGCCGGAGGGAATTTCAAAGATGCCATAAGCAAGCACGTAGGCGCTGAGTATCCATCCCCAGCGCTCTGGAGAAATATGCATTTCCCGCTGGATGCTCGGGCCGGAGACTGCAATTGCGAGTCGGTCGAGAAAAGTGATGATCGAAACCGTGCCAAGCAGCGCCAGGACACCGTGTCTTTTTTTCAAGCAATCACTCCATTGGCCGAAAGCTTCTGTGCCAACAGTACTTCACCAGTGTGCTGGATAGCGAGTGTAGGGCTGGAAATGACGGGCACATGGAGCGAACCCGGCGGCAAAGTGGCGACCACACGGGCCATGGATGCCTGGGCAAGCACGATGACATCCACGCGGTTGGCCAGGTCGAGCAGTGCGGCGCTTACGATGCGGTCATGGGTCGCCGTGTCTCCAGAAAGCACTGCTTCAAAGGCGCCCTGGCAGAGATGGTCCACGATCGTGACTTCCTTGCCAGAGGCGGCAGCTTTGCCGCGGACGAGCGCAAGTGTGGGTTCAAGTGTGGTGCGGAGCGTGGCAAGCACACCGATGCGCTTCCCCTGCGCGATGGCGACCTCGGCCATCGCTTCATCCACGCGGATGATGGGAATATCAAAGAGCGCCTGTGCCGCAGTGACCGCCGGTCCGATGGAGGAGCAGGTGACCAGCACCGCGTCGGCTCCAGCGTCGGCGGCGGACTCAATCATGCGAAGCAGGCGGCGCATAGTAATCTTGCGCAGCTTATCGTTCTCAATTGTGTCTTGAATCAAGCTCTCATCCACCATGTGGAAGATGCTGACCCCGCCGAGCCACTCATCGCATAGTTGGGAAAAGAGCGGTGTCAGCGTGGGGGACGTATGAATCAGGGCAAGCTTTTGTTGCACGTGAACACCTCCCAGTCTTTTGAAAACATCATGGTTGTGCGCCACTTGTGCAGGACCATACGGCATGCGGATGTCCAGGGCGAGCGCGCCTTAACGGAGACACTCAGGCAATCTACATGGCGCATGTCCAGCAGTGAAGACAAAAATTCATGACGCGTGAATACCGCTATGCGGAATCCTGAAGCCGCGCGCCTTTGCCGGCATGCAGCGATGCGGCTATGAGAATATGCCTGTAAATTGGGTGAACCAGGGTGATCGTTGTATTGAGCAGTGCGCCACGGCGCCCTGCGTGGCTGCCTGGATGTGGATGCCTGTGCATGCCTTCATCGGAATTGCAATTCGTATGGTAGAAAATTTCACGATCTGGCTATTCTGTTGAGAGATTGCTGTTGGAGGTACTTTTGCGCAGGCTCATGAATCGTGCGGCTGTCATTTTCGGGTTGCTGGTTGTCTGCATGCATCTGCCATGCGCGGCGCAAGCCACGCAGCAGTCGAAGGTGCTGCAGTCGAACGTGCTGCTGATGGGCGCTGCCTGGTATCCGGAGCAGTGGCCGGAGGCTCGCTGGGACGAAGATCTGCAACTGATGGAGCAGGCGCACGTTCATGTGGTGCGAGTGGGCGAATTTGCCTGGAGCCGTATGGAGCCGCGCGAAGGCGTGTACGATCTTGACTGGCTGGAGCGTGCAGTTCGCATGGCTGAGCGGCGCCACATTGCCGTGGTGATGGGAACGCCGACCGATGCTCCGCCTGCATGGCTTACGTCGAAGTACCCTGACACCTTGCGTGTGGACGCGAACGGTAAACAGGCCGAACACGGCGAGCGCCGGCAGTTTTCTTATTCAAGCCCGCATTACAGGCAGCTCTGCGTGTTGGTTGCGACGGAACTGGCCAGGCGCTTTGGGAACGACCCGAATGTGATTGGATGGCAGATCGGCAATGAATACTCCGATGAATCGTTCGATGCCGGTACGCGTGCGATGTTCCAGCAGTGGCTGCGGAGAAAGTACGTAACGCTCGATGCTCTGAACCAGCACTGGACGACCGCATACTGGAGTCAGACCTATGACCGTTGGGATGAGATTCCGCTCGCCGCAACGAGGGAGAACCCGGGACTTCTGCTGGACCACCGGCACTTTGTGACTGCGACGTGGCAGAGCTTTCAGCATGCGCAACTGGAAGCAATCCGCAGATATGCAACTCCGAGGCAGTTCATCACCACCAACATTGGCGGCCTTGGCTGGTCCGACAACTTCGACCATTACAGGATCAACGATGAACTGGACCTTGCCTCATGGGACGACTATGTTGGGCAGGGTCATCTGCATGCCGTGCGGAATGCGATGATGCATGACTTTGTCCGCGGCTGGAAGCGCAAGAATTTCTGGGTGATGGAAACGCAGCCGGGCTTTGTAAACTGGGCGCCGGTGAACAACTCCCTGGATCAGGGCGAGACGCGCGTGATGGCGTGGCAGGCCGTTGGGCATGGGGCGGATGCGGTGCTCTACTGGCAATGGCGCAGTGCGCTGAACGGGCAGGAACAGTACCACGGGGCGATTGTGGGGCCGGATGGCGCACCTCTGCCGATCTACAGTGAAGTGAAGCAGATCGGCGCCGAGTTTGAGAAGGCATCTCCGGAATTCAGTGGGACTCATCCCGTATCGGATGTTGCTATTCTGCATGCGTACGATAGCCGCTGGGCCATCGACTTTCAGCCACACACACGGGAGTATGACCAGCAGCAGGTGATGCTTGAGTACTATCGTCCTCTGCATGCAGTCGCGCAGTCGGTGGACATTGTGGATGCGGATGCTCCATTGAGCCAATACAAGCTGGTGGTTGCGCCGAGCTTGAATGTGATTTCGCCGCAACTGGCTGAGCACCTGCTTGAGTATGTGCAAGGAGGTGGGCGCCTGGTGCTGGGTCCGCGTTCTGGAATGAAGGATGCTTACAACGCACTCAACACGCAGCGGCAACCGGGACCGCTTGTGGATGCGCTGGGCGGCCGCGTGGAGCAGTTTTATGCGCTGGAGGCCGCCGTGCCAGTGATGGGGAACCTGGGGACGGGCTCGGCACATGTCTGGGCAGAACAGCTTGCACCGGTGGCGCAGGATGAGCAGGTGCTGCTGCGGTATGGAAAGTCCAATGGCTGGCTGGATGGACAGCCCGCAGTCATCGAACGCAGGCTCGGCAAGGGCTCATTGACATACGTCGGAGCGCTGCTGGACGAACCCTTGATGAAGAAATTGATTCTGTGGTTTGCCGATGAGGCAAACGTGAAGCCATTCTTTGGCGCTGTTCCCTATGGAGTTGAGGTCTGCCGTCGCGTCGGCGCATCACAGAACGTATTTGTGCTCATCAACCATGGCGTTTCAACTGCCAGGGTAAAACTGCCTGGCACAATGCAGGATCTTCTGCACGGAACGCAACTGAGCGGGGCCGTAAGCATTGCCCCCAATGGCGTGCAAGTGCTGGCGCAACCAGCGGACAGGAGATAAATGGTGGCTACCGGTAACAACAGAACGAGGCGAAGATTTCTGTCCAATACAGGAGCTGTTCTGGCTGGGGCAGGCATGCTGGGTGGCGGAAGCCTGCTGGCTAACGCACTCAACAGCAGCGGAGTCGCGCCTTATCGCACGCCTTTCAAGTATGGGAAGCTGGTTCTATCCGCCACAGGCAACAAGGGCGACTTTGATGAGCGTGCGGTGGACGATCCAATCGTTTTCCATGCAGATGGAAAATTCCACATGCTTTACATCGGATGGGACGGTACCGGATACCAGACGGGGCTGGCCACATCCAGTGATCTGGTGACGTGGCATCGTCTTGGCTGTGTTGCGCCCCGCGATCCCGATTCAAAATATACGAAGTTCAATCTGGCCTTGAGTTCCATTCTGCGCGACAAGGAACTTACCTCGCGCGGAGATGCGCTGAAGGTAGGTGGACGTTATCTTGGTGCATGGAATGCCTACCCGAATGCCGGCTATGAGGAGGGTGCGGCCGTCATTGGCCTGGCATGGAGTGACAACCTGCTGCATTGGACACTGACGGATCCAGTGCTATTTCCGCAGGATGGCGCACCATGGGAGCATGGCGGGTTATACCGGCCAGACCTGCTGAAGGACAACGGAACATACTATCTTTTCTACAACGCGAAGACTGACACGCGGCCGAAGTCCCAGGGAGGCGGGTGGCATGAGCAGACAGGTGTTGCCACATCGCACGACCTGAAGACATGGACACGCTATGCTGGCAACCCCGTCTTGAGAAATGGAGCGTCTGGTACTCATGATGCTCGTTTCGCGAGTAATCCATTTGTCGTGCGGCATGGCGCACAGTGGGGCATGTATTACTTTGGCTTTGGAGATCAGCGTCCGGGACGTGCATGCGAACTGATCGCGCTGGGGCGGGATCCATATCACTTCACCAAGTCAGATGAGGTGCTCATTGATGTGGGAGCGCCCGGCTCGGTCGACTCAACCTTTGCACACAAGCCGTCGGTCATCTATCACGAAGGCTGTCTTTATCATTTTTATTGCGCAGTCTCCGGCAAATGGCCAAACGAAGTGCGCGGCATCTCGGTGGCGCGTTCAAAGCCATGGTGAATACAAGGTTTTGCGAGTAAGTGCTCTGCTTCGCGCAAGCGCGCTTCATAGCGGGATCAAAAAAACATCAGTTTACTTTGAAATGATAGGTTCCCGATGCGATCGAAAACACTGTTGTATCAGTGTGGCCGATGCCTGTGATGCCTTTAGTCCGAAGAAAATAGCCTGAAGTAAGCCAGCGATACGCAGAACTGTACCGTGACTGTATTGCGCGAGACATCTGCTTAGCCATAGATGGAACGTTCGCTTTCCTCGTCCAAAGTAGGAGTTGAAGGGCGGCTCATTGTGCGGGATGGTGCTGCTGGCGTCCCGAATCCAACCATCTACTTCACGGTAATCAGGGACATTCCAGCAT
>VFSW01015509.1_pt1 | contig 10463 bp, 6 predicted proteins | sample 5358111 | NCBI WGS metagenome assembly VFSW01 (sample SAMN11554181, study PRJNA540505) | mine drainage metagenome | isolation source: sediment from site ElyBrook_90M | place: USA: Ely Copper Mine, Vershire, VT | collected 2017
AACAGAAGACCGGATCGTGGTCCTGGGCGGAGGGCTGACCGGGCTTTCAGCAGGATATGTTCTGTCCACAGCAGGTCTTACGGTGGCAGTCTTCGAACATGATTCCGTTGTCGGCGGGATCTCGAAGACCGTCGAACGGGACGGATTCAGATTCGACCTGGGGCCCCACCGGTTCTTTACCAAGGACGCACGCATCGAGGCCTTCGTGAAGGAACTGATGGGGGACGAACTGATCGTGGTCCCGCGCAGGACGGAGATCTTCATTCGCGGAAAGTATTTCAATTATCCCCTCGAACCCGTGAACGCCCTGTTCGGCATGGGCATCTTCACCACGCTTCGGATCCTCGCAAACTACGGATGGGAGCGGGTCAAGCGGCTCGTGAAGAAGCCCGTGCCCCTATCCCTCGAAGACTGGGTGGTCGCAAACTTCGGACGCACGCTGTTCAATATCTACTTCAAGGAATACAGCGAGAAGGTATGGGGCGTCGATTGCAGCAGGATCAGCGCCGAGTGGGTCGCCCAGCGCATCAGGGGGCTTTCGCTCTCCAAAGCAGTGATGCATGCTTTCTTCAAGCTCAAGGGCAGGGACATTCCGTCGCTCGTCGATCAGTTCCTGTACCCCCGGCTGGGGATCGGACGTATCTCCGAAAAGCTGAGCAGGGAAATCGGGCAATCAGGCTCAATGTCCCTCAATACCTCGGTGGAACGCATCCATCGCTCCGGGTTCACGATCAACAGCATCGAGGTCAAAGACCAAAACGGCATTCGCACCATCGGCGGAAACGAATTCATCTCAAGCATCCCGGTCACGAAGCTGATCAGCCTCCTGGACCCGCCCGCGCCGACCGACGTTCGCGAGGCGGCCGCAAGCCTCAAGTTCAGGGACATTGTTATCGTTACCGTCATGGTCGACCGGCCGCGCGTCACGAACCAGACCTGGATCTATATCCCGGAGAAGAACATCCCCATCGGCAGGATCCACGAGCCCACGAACTGGAGCAGCAGCATGGCGCCGGAAGGGAAAACCCTCCTCGTGACGGAATTCTTCAGTTTTGAAGGCGACGAGATATGGAATAGGAGCGACGACGGCCTCGTATCGATTGCAATCGACAGCCTCGCTCGGCTCGGCTACATCCGGCCCGCTGAGGTGATAGAGAGCGTGGTCATCCGGGTGCCCAAAGCCTACCCCCTGTTCGAGGTCGGCTACCGAAAGAACCTCGACGCGGTCTACGGCTTTCTGGCAGGATTCACGAACCTTCACGCTGCCGGCAGGGGCGGGATGTTCAAGTACTACAACATGGACCATGCCATCAAAGCGGGTATGGACGCAGCCGAAAAGATCCTGAACCGCAGGGCCCCTGTGCGCCGTGAAAAATGCGAGGTCGCCCTATCATGAAATGTGCGCTCGTGATCCCCTCGTGGGTGCCGGAAGACATCTTTGCTTCAAAGACCGCCGCATCCCAGATCAATTACTGGCAGCCCCTGGGAACGCTGTCCGTTGCCGCAGTGCTGCAGCAGGCAGGGCACGAGGTAATATTCCTGAACGGCGCGTTTCTTCGGCATGACAAGCTCATAGGGGAAATAGCGAAATTCGCGCCCCGCTTCATCGGCATCTATTCGACTACGTTCGGATGGAAAAAGGCGAAGCAAACGGCAATTGAATTGAGAACGCTGTTCGGAACGCGGGCCTTCATCTGCGCGGGAGGCCCGTATCCGATCGCAGTTCAGGAGCAGTGCCTTGAAGACGCCGGGGAAAGCATCGACGCCGTCGTAATCGGCGAGGGGGAATTTACCGTCCTCGAAACAGTCGGACGGCTCGAAGCCGGCAAAAAACCGGAAGGCGTACAAGGCATCGTCTGGCGGGACCAGGGACGGATAATCAAGAATGAGCCAAGGCCGCTCATCCAGGACCTCGATGCGCTTCCGTTCCCAGCCCGGGAACTCCTCGGCGACCCGAACCTTTACATTCCCACACCGGCTACGTACCGCCGAAAGCCCGTAACCGTCATGATGACCTCGCGCGGGTGCAACAGGCACTGCATCTACTGTTTTCAGCTCGATAAAGAAAGAACAACCGGGATCCGCTACCGCAGCATCGAGAACGTCATGAAGGAGATCGAGCACTGCCTTAGGCAGGGGTACCGGGAGATAAAGTTCCTGGACGACACGCTCGCGGCCGACTATGACCGGGCAATGCGGTTTGCCGCTGAGATCAAAGCGCGCAAGCTCGATTTTACCTGGTTCGTATCAGCCTGCGTGAACCAGGTGGACAAGCCCCTGCTCCAGGCGTTCAAGGACGCGGGCTGCTGGGCGATCCTCTTCGGCGCCGAGAGCGGGGTGCAGAAGAACCTGAACACGATACGAAAAGGAACGACCCTCGACCAGATCCGAAAAGCGGTGAAGGCTGCGAAGGAGGTCGGCCTTGTTGTCCAGACGCCTTTCATGTTCGGCATCCCGGGCGAGACCTACGAAGAGGGCCTGAAGACGATCGAGTTCGCAATAGAGATCGATCCAGACATAGCAAGTTTCCACGCCATAACGCCCTTTCCCGGCACATACCTTTACGACCATCTGGCTGAATACGGCGAGATCTCCGAGGAACTGACCGACTATACGTACCAGGGAGCGGCGTTCATCCCGCGGACAATGACCAGGGAGCAGATCCTCGGCCTCAGGCAAAAGGCGTTTCGGAAATTCTATTCCCGCCCCTCGTTCATCATGAAGAGGGTTCTCTCGCTCAGGTCGCGGGACGATCTCGTGGCAGTGATAAAGGCGGCTCGAAGCCTGTTCTGGCTCTGGTTTGCAAAGGACCTGTTCAAGAGGAAAGATAAAAAAACCTGAACCCGCCTCCCTTTTCTACACCCGCCGCATCAAGACCTGTTTCACCATCCCCGCAAGAGCGCCAGCCCCCACAGCTTCAGGATAGACCAAGGCGTAATACAAAGCCGCGAGAACGCCGAAACGCGTACCCTTTGTCCGGAAAAACAACAGGAGGAGTTTTCTGCTGAAAGCCAGGTTCATGACAAAAAGAAAGATGAGGGGCGCAAGCAAAAAACCGTTTTTCAAGGAAAAAACGGCAAGAAGGACGTTCACGAAAAAACAGCCGGTGTTCACCTTCAGTTCCGTCGAGGCCGTGCCCGAATCAGCCAGCAGGTCCCTGTTTCCGAGCGAATACATGGTCCAGTACATCGATTTCCTGAAGGCGTTGGCGAGGGACCTCATGAGCGTGAACCGGAAAATGTGCTGCACCTGGATCCCGGGCTCCATGAACAGGCGATGACCGGATTGGCGAAGCTTGTGGCTCAGTTCCACGTCCTCCGGGATCGGGAGAACATGCCGGCGAAATCCTTTGCTTGCGTAAAACAGCGCCGCGTCCATGATCATGGCGTGGGCCGCGATGTAATCGGGTTCTTTCTTCCTTGTTTCGGAATAGTGGATAAAGAGTGACTGGAAGGCGCTGAAAAAATCATTGTCAAAGGGCAGCGGCGTGTACGTCCCGCCGATGACCGTGCCGGGGTGTTCGATGGCCGCCTGGTTCACACGCGCAAGAGCGTCCTTCTGCAGGAGGCAATCGGCGTCCGTAAAAAAAAACACCTCTCCCCTGCTGTTGTTCGCCCCTTCGTTTCTCGCCGCGCCGGGGCCCGCATGTTTCTCCAGGCGGACCAGACGGCAGGGATAGCGTTTGATGATCTCGACGGAGTTGTCCGTGGAGCAATCATCGACAACGACCACCTCGAAATTTTCATAGTCCGAGGCAAATGCCGCCTCAAGGCATTTCCCGATGAAGGAGCCGCCGTTGTAATTCGGGATGATCACTGAGATAAACTTTTCCATAGGCTCAAACGGCAAAGCGAACGCCGCTCTCATTCCGCCGCATCATACGCCCCTTTGGGACATCAGGCCACTTTTTTTCTGCGCCGAAGGCTCCGGAAACAGGAAAGCAGCGGTTTTATTTTTATTTCCCTCTGTGGAAAAGCAGAACGAAACGGCGGGGAAAGTCATCCACAGACCGGGGCACATGGTCATCTTAATTAAGTTGCACCCCATCCCTCCGGTCTGGGAAGAGATGGGGTGCTAGGGAGGAAATAGGAAGCTTCAAATTTCATTCTGAGTGCTTGATCGGGAAGATGTTCGTGCCGTTTTCCCGGGATGCATTTCGCACCGCGGTGCCATAGTAGAGAGGAAAAAATATTTTTGCAACTTGTAGTTTCAAGCAACAGAGATTCTATAACGGCAAATTTACATGATTGATGATAAATAATTTTAGCGAATATCCTGATTCCGGCATGCTCCTGCCGCAAAAAGCGACTCCCGATGTTCTGGAAAAATATATTCTTGCTTTTCAAAAAGCATCAATGGTATCATCAACGGTCAGCGCAGTTGCGGGAGGATGGATGCAATCGAACAGCACACACCATGAAACGACGAAGCAGAACTTCATCCTCCGCGTGATCGGTGTGCCGGCGCTCGCAGTTCTGATCTCGCTTTTCCTTTTCTATCCTTCGCAGGCTCATTCCCATGAGTATCTGACCATAAGCGGATGCTCTATCAGCGATGTCGGTTACCTGAGGGCGCTGGCCGGGGAATATGAGCGGCGGACCGGCGTAAAAGTTTTCGTCAGGGGCGGCGGCAGCGTCGTCGGCAACGAGGACCTGAAGAGCGGCAAAGTCGATCTCGCCGCTTCCTGCATGGTTCCGGATTCGCGCGATTCCGGAGAGATCATCTGCGTCCAGGTTGCCTGGGACGCGCTGGTCTTTATCGTCCACCCGTCGAATCCTTTGGACAACATTTCTCTCGACGCCGTCCGGTCGATCTATGCCGGAAAAATCACCAATTGGAGCCAGCTTCACGGCGCTCCGGCCCAGATCGAGGTATTTATCTCCCGCACGAAGACGGGCCTCTCCGGCGTCGAGGCATCAACCAAAGCCCTCGTCCTGAACGGGAAGGATCCCGTGAAATCCCCAAACACCTTTTTTGCGGCGTCATCGGGCATCGTGGAGCAACTGGTGGAGGAGACCCCCGCAGGGTTCGCAACAACGGGCATCACGAGCGCCAGGAAGCGGAAGGTAAAACTGCTCAGGGTGAACGGCGTGGCCCCGACGATCAAGGCCATCATTCAAAATCGCTATCCGCTCAAGCGGCCCCTCTACCTTCTTGTCCCCGCGTCCGCCAGCCCCAAGGTAAAGCGTTTCGTCGATTTCGTCCTGAGCCGGGAAGGACAGCGGTTCCTCAAATCGCAGAATGTCATATCGCTTCGGGACATCAAATGAACGGCCCTAAACCGCTTTCACAAAGGGGCAGGAAAATCGATACGGATCCGCTTCTCGATCATCACCCCCGCCTTCGATTCCTCTCCCTTCGAGGGGGAGGAGCTTTCGAGAAAGGTAGTTTCAGGTGAAGGCGTCCCTTCAGACACGGGTGTCCGTCTTTATAACGCTCACGATCATCCTGATAAGCGCCTTCAGCACCTACCTCTTCACGTCGGCTTACCGCAGAAACGCTGAACAGAGCCTCGTCGTCCGGGGCACGGCGCTCTCCTATTCGCTTTCCAAGGCCGCCGAGGAAGGCCTCCTGAAAGAAGATCTCAACCTCATAAAGAAAGCGTCCCGCATCATCGAGGCCCCGGACGTGTTGAGGGCGCAGGTATATTCGGACATCTGGGATGCGCTCGATGCCTATCCTCTAACCAGCCTCAAAGACCTTCCGAACCCGGAAGCCGTCAGGCATTTCAAGGTCTCGTCATCGCCCTTCTCCGTCAAAGTGGCCGGCGGTTATGACTTTTACGACCCCATCATGTTCAAAGCCTTTAAGAATTCCCCGCTTACCACCATCGGGTTCGTGCGCATAACCCTTTCCTCCGCCACGATCCGGAAGGAACTTGCATCGATCGTTGGCACCACGATTGCGGTTTCCGTCGTCATTACGATCTTTGCGATCCTTTCTCTGAATTACTCGATCAGGCGGTATGTTGTCCGGCCCGTAACGTCCCTCCACGGGTCGATCTCGCAGTTTAAGAACGGCATTCTGCCCGGGGACCGGGACATCTTTCAACACTCGCCGGACGAGATCCGGGAGCTCGCGCAGGAGTTCTACCGCATGTGCGAAGCGGTGCGTCAAAATGAAAACAAACTCATCGAGTCGGAACAGCGCATCCGGTCGCTCTTTGAACGGGTCGAACACGCAATTTTCCGGATCAACGAATACGGCGCGATCACGGAATCCAACGACAGGTTCCGGAAGCTCTTCGGCAATGTGACGGAATTGTGCGACATCCTGATCGGCGAGGTAAGCGCGACCCAGTGCATGAAGCGGGCCGCTTTCGAAAAAACGCTTCACCTCGAGGACAAGGCCGTCGGGCGCAACGGCGACGAACTCACGATCGCGCTCTCCCTGTACGCAGAGCGCAACGAGGCGGGCGGTATTACCGGTTTTGACGGTTACCTCATCGATATCACGGAGAAGAAGCGGCTCGAAGAACGGCTGGTGCGTTCGCAAAAACTGGAAGCGATCGGCACCCTTGCCGCGGGCATGGCGCACGATTTCAACAACCTGTTGACGGCGATCCTCGGCTATTCCGGGATCATGCTGAAGATGACGAAAGAAGACGACCCGTTTTACAAGCCCGTGTCCGTGATCAACGACGCCGCGAAACGGGGCGCCGCTCTTGGAAAAAAAATCCTGACCATCACGCGCAAGGAAAAGATGGAAGCAAGGCCGGTCAACGTGAACGACCTGATCAACCAGTCCATCGATTTGCTCAGGTCGAGTTTCCCGAGAAACGTCGACGTCGTCATGCACCTCGACGCTTCACTCCCGACGACGACGGCCGACCCGTCTCAGCTCCAGCAGGTGATCATCAATCTTGCGGTAAACGCGCGCGACGCCATGCCCGACGGCGGCACGTTGACTGTGGAAACCGCGGTCGCCGATCCGGCGACCGGCGTCAGCAGCCTTGCGCCGGCCCAGGGACCGGGCTTTCTTAAGCTCTCGGTATCGGATACCGGCACGGGCATTGGCCCCGATACGCAATCGAAGATTTTCGACCCTTTTTTCACGACCAAGGAGGTCGGGAGAGGGACCGGCCTCGGCCTCTACATCGTCCACTCCATCGTCACCAACCACGGCGGTTATATAAACGTCTACAGTGAACCGCGGCAGGGGACCCGGTTCAACATCTATCTTCCGGTTTCTACGGACGCCTCCCTCGAGGCCCGGTCCGAGGCCATGGACATCAGCGGCAAAGAAACCGTCCTCATCATCGATGACGAGCCGCATATAAGGGACTTGTGCAAGGATATGCTCGTCCCCCTGGGATACACGGTCCTGATCGCGGACAGCGGCAGCCACGGCATCAAGCTTTACCGCGAACACCAGGCCAGGATATCCCTCGTCATCCTGGACATCATCATGCCCCAAATGGGCGGAAATGAAGTGTTCCACGCCCTCAAAACGATCAATAAGCACGTCCCCATCCTCCTCTACTCAGGCTACAGCCATAATAATTTCTCCGGGATCAACGACCTTTTAAAGAGCGGGGCTGCCGGCTTTATCCAGAAGCCCTTTTCCACCCAGGACCTCGGCATTGCCATACGAAAAGCCCTTTCAGCATAAATCAGGACACGTCAAAAAAGCGGTGCCGCTTAAAATAGACCGTTCATTTTACTCACCTCGGACTTCTTCAGAAGCACTTCCCAACATTAACCCTCTGATTTATAGCAAGTTCAATCTCCTGACATGAGTTGGCCCGCATTTTGCTATTTGTAACAGCCATAGAAGACAGCACCATGACTGATTAGAAAAGACGGAGGTCCCTTGCCATGCATCATCCGCGGTTTTTGCATCATTCAGTATCGGCACCCATTAATTACTCCGGCTCAACCATCACGCGCGAGAAGTCCCGGTTGTTTGAAACCGGAGAAAACAACGCCCTTATCCGGTGCAAGCTTTTCGGGGATAACGTGCCGAAGCACTTATGCGAGCTGAGACGGGCTGAACTGAACAACAAAGGAGACTTTTCCTGTAGCGGCTGCTTTGCTGACACGGCGCTGACTCTCCAGAAACACTCGGTAAAGGCAGCGAACGAAAATTAATGAACTCATAAGAATTTGTGTTCTCACACAAAGCCACGAAGCCACAAAGAGAAATACCGCTAATTTTCAAGATGTCTTTCTTCGCGTCTCTGTGCCGACCTGTGAAAATTAGACTTTTTACGAACCTGTCAAAATTAACATAGAAATCATTTGTATTTGTCCGTTCGTGATGCGCCCGTCGAAACCACCCAAAACGTTTTTTCAACAGTTAAATATAATCCTCCCGCTTCACCACGCCCTTCATCGCCTCTCCTTTCAGGAACCGCCTCACATTCTCAATTGCCCGTCGCATGCTCTCCTCGCTCATGCCGGCGACGATGGCCGAATTGTGCGGAGAACCGACCACGTTCGGGAGCGTAAGGAACGGGTAATGCGTGGCGAACACGCCGGAGGAGAACGGTTCGGTCCACCAGGCGTCGATGCCCGCCCGGAAGTCGGGATGGCTCGTCAGGCGGGCATAGAGCGCAGCCTCGTCGATAATGTCTCCGCGCGCCACGTTGATCAGGATTGCATCGCCCTTCATCCAGGCAAGTTCGCGCGCATTGATAAGACCGCGGGTCGTTTTCATGAGAGGAAGAGAGATGACCACGATGTCGGACGCGGCAAGGACCTCATGCAGGTCTTTCAGCGTTCCGATAAATTCCACGGGTTCATCGGTCCTGCCGCTCCTGTTCACGGCATGGATGCGCACGCCGAGCCCGCGCATGAGTCTCGCCGTGGCTTGTCCGATGCCGCCGAACCCGAGTATCCCGCAGATTGATCCGCGCAGCATGCGATTCTGCGAATTCTGATTGAACGCTCCCCTGCCGAGGTTCTGATGTTCCCGCAGGAGGTTCTTTGCCAGGGCCAGCGTCAGGGCGAGCACATGCTCCGCCATGGGCTCGGCATAAGCGCCGACATTGCTCGCAATCGTAATGTGCGCGGGGAGTTTCGCAAAGGGCAGATGGTCGGCCCCGGCGGAAAGAAGCTGGATCAGCCGGGCATTCTTGAGGAGCTCAAGTTCGCCAATCGTCAGCTCCTTCGGCAGGTTCCAGGTCAGAAGCACATCGGCCTCCCTGAGCGCCTTCTCCCGCTGGTCTGCCGCCAAACTATCGAGAAAAGACATGTTCGCGATATCCCGGAAGAGCTCCTGCGCGAGAACACGATTCGCTTCACCTGTTTTGAATGTGATAACTACATGCTGTTGATCCATGATGTCTCCCACTACTTCATGCTTAAGTTGGATTACGATTTACCGCCTCTCTTTAAACGTAACACAGACCTAGCCTCTGTCAACCCGTTAAAGAACTTTACGAACCAACATCGAAACCCGATTTTCGCGCAAAGACGCCAAGGCGCAAAGTAAAGCAAACAGAAAATCAATGCCTATGTCTTTCTTTGCGGCTTTGCGGCTTCGCGCGAGACGCCTTGCTTTTGATTTTGATTTTGGCCTGAGGCTTGCGTAAGCGCTGGCACAGGCTCGCAAAGACGACTGAAGAGACTTTTTCAACATTTTTGCGAAATTTTTTGTACAATCCCACGATTTTATGCTACAATCCGCCACAATAAACCTGCTTATGGAACTTCCAGCTCAAACATAAATCTATCTCTGTCTTAGCCGGGGGGATATCAGTGAGAAAACGTGTCGCTTCAATCCGTCTGCTTACTTCGAGTATCTGCCTCGTCATGTTGATCCTTAGTTCCTCCGCCTTTGCACAATCCGATGAAGAAAAAAGCTTCCTCTCCATGTATTTCAGCAAAGATGAACTGAACGTCATATCCACGACAAGGAGCCTCAAGTCTATCTCTCAAGTCGCCGAGAACGTCACGGTGGTCACTGCTGCGGAGATCAAACTCATGAACGCCCATACGCTCGCCGACGTCTTGAACACAGTTACGGGGGTGCAGGTCTACCAAGCCGGCGGCCCTGGCCAATTGGCTATGCCGTACATTCAGGGCGCTGACAAAATGAACGTGACCGTTCTTATCGACGGCGTCGTTCTAAACAATCTTTCCGACAATACCGCAGATATCGGCACGGTCCCGGTCCAGATGATCGATAAGATAGAGATCATCAAAGGCCCGGCTTCTTCCGCATGGGGCTCGGCCCTCGGGGGCGTGGTGAACGTCATTACCAAAGCAGGCAGCCTGGACCATCAGGGGAACATGGTCTCCGCGTCCTTCGGCAAGAAAAACACCGACGATTTTCGCGCGGAAACCATGGGCAAGCAGGACAAGGTCGGTTATTATCTCTTTGCCGGGAGACTGCAATCAGACGGCCTGACGCAACACTTCGGCGTTTCCGATAATAACGCCTATGCAAAGCTGACCTATGGACTTACAGACAATACCGATATTCTTTTCACCCTTGGGTACGGCAGAAATTCCGTAGGT
>VFSW01015510.1_pt1 | contig 10463 bp, 9 predicted proteins | sample 5358111 | NCBI WGS metagenome assembly VFSW01 (sample SAMN11554181, study PRJNA540505) | mine drainage metagenome | isolation source: sediment from site ElyBrook_90M | place: USA: Ely Copper Mine, Vershire, VT | collected 2017
CATCATTTATCACCTGACCTCAGCCGCGGTTCATCCCCACGGGTGTGGGGAACGCACTTAGTGTAAATACTTCTATCCAAAGAAGAAAGCGGACTCCTTCTCGGCTACCGATTTTCGGTTGTCAAAGATCGGTCTTATCCGAGGGGTGAAAGGCCACCAGTAACAGACCATCAAATTCCACGGGTAAGCGGCGGTTGTGGCCGAGAGTTTGAAATTCGTATCCCGATTCGTTATTGCTCGACCATGCGAGCACTGCGTTTCCGTCTTCCAATCCGTTCGCCAGTTGTTCCCAGATCATTTCCCGGGTGCGCTTGGAAACATCTCCGATATAAACACCTGCGCGCACCTCCAGCAGCCAGATGGCGAGGCGGCCGCGCAGGCGAGGAGGAACATTTTCAGTCACCACGACGAAGAAGCTCACCTGTCTGTTGCTCCTTCATGAATCCTATGGCCAGCCTCCCCTATGCCCTCTGGATTTGGGATGGCCGGCGGCACCGATTCAGGCGGAGCTTCGGGTGGCAGAATGCCCCCAGCCGAGAGAACTTCTTCAATCGATGGAATGATCTTTGCCAGTAGCTTCGTCGAGCGAAAGATGTCCCTGCACCCCAGACGCACCTCCCGCTCCGGCTGCTGCGGCGATTTCGCGGCGATCTTGAAAGCCAGCGGAACCACCGTTTCAAACTTGAACAAGTCAGCAATATCGTAGACAAACGAGAGCGGCTTGCCCGTGTGAATAAAGCCGACCGCAGGAGCATATCCGGCAGCCAGCACCGCCGCCTCCGTGATGCCATACAAACAACTGGTCGCCGCAGAGAGGCAGCGATTGGGAATATCGGCGGCATCCCACTGCTGGCGGTCATAGTTGCGCGCCTGCCAATTCACTCCATACTGCTTGCCCAGGAGTTTGTATGTTTCACGCACTCGAGCGCCTTCGATGCCGCGCAACTGTTCCACGCTGCGCCGTTCCGGACTCGGCTCCTGAAAGCGCATTTCGTACATCTTGCGGACAACCTTGAGGCGCAGGTCATCGTCCAGCGCCAGCTTTGCCTGATACAGCAGACGATCCGCACGAGCGCCGCCGGGTTGTCCGCTGGCATAGAGCCTGATCCCTGCCTCCCCAACCCACACCAGTAGCGTGCCGACAGTCGAAGCGAGATGGACGGCTGCGTGAGAGATACGTGTTCCCGGCTCCAGCATGATGCAGGCCACGGAACCGACAGGGATGTGGGTGCGCACCCCTGACTGATCGATGACCACAAACGCGCCATCCAGCACATCGATCTGGCCATATTGGATGAAGACCATAGAGATGCGGTCCTTCATCGGCAAAGGTTTCAGGTTAGGCAGCATCGTTGTCAGTCCGTTCGCCTAATCAACAGCAAACCGCAGCCAAAGCCGCGCGCCCGACCGACTCCAGCAGTCAGCGCCGGCGCAAGCCGCCCAGGATCGGTCACCTGGGCCAGACCGTGGTAGTCCAGAGAAGAGAACGCAATCTGCCGTCCTCGATGCTGCAAGCGATGCTGGGTATAGCCGGTAGTAAGCACACTCTCCTCGCGCAGTGACAGTCCCCACTCGGGTGCTCGCGTCGTCAGCCACTGGAGAGCCGCCGCGTCTATGGCTTCGCGGCTTGCTTCGTTAGGTAGGCTTGCTTCGTTTCCCGCCTCAGACCGCCCCGTCTTCCGTTTGGCATCCATCAGCACATCATGCCGACGCGAACTTCCGCCTCCCGACTTGCGAGCGACCACTGGATTTGCCCTCAGATCAAAGCGTAACCACTGCCCGGCCAGCAGTTGCGGATCGTAGGGTTTGGATTGAACCGCGAGCGTCCCTGGAACCTCCTGAGGCGGTCGCCGCGAAACGACATAGTAGCTCAGCGGTCCGTTCCCCTCTCGCTGCCTGCGGAAGAGAAAGTCCCGCTCCAATCCATCCCCTGGGAACAGTCGCCATATCAGCGCATGATCCAGATACGCGTCTCCGTGGCAACTGAGACTCCGGAGCAGTTCCCTATCCCGAGGTTGCCTGCTGAGCTGCACTCGTGAGAAGTAGTAGCTCATTGATCGTCCTCCGCACTCAAGAAAACCCACTCCCTCCGCGGGGCAAACTGCCATCGCTGCCGCGACAAAGGCTGATCGTGCCGCGTCAACTGCATGCTTGCAGTCATTCCCGACTCCATACCGTCCTCCCAGTAGTAGCGCGCCGCAGCCGGACGTAGAACGATACGGTCCGCTGCGATTGGCCACGCTTGTTCCGGATTCCTATTTAGCAGCGCCAACAGCGACGGCTGGGCCGCACCCTCAAGCGCGTCATGCAACGTCGCGGAACTCACCAGTTGCGGCATCAGCGGCAGTGCCGGAGGACAGGACTTTCTGCCCAGATACAGGGGAAAATGCGGACGTCGGAGTGCCTCCGTAAGATCGGCCAGCTCCCAACGGGCATCTGGCAAGGCTTCCGCTGCCACCAAGGAAATGCTGTCACAGCGATACTCCCGCGCTGACAGCAGCGTTCCGAGCCGCGATTTTTCCGCCAGCTCTTGCCGCCGACTGCGGTAACGCACGTTACGCTGCTGCGGCGGCGCCTGCACCGTGTGATAATCCCGCAGCGGAGTACCGGCGCAAACCAGCTTCACTCCAAAACGATAGCCTCGAAACAACGCCTGCTGGCCGGCATCGTCCTCTCTTCGAACGCCCACCGCAGCGCCGAGCAGCCCCAGCAGAGCCGACTTTGAGGGATACACCGCCGAATGCCGCGATTCGCCCACGGCGATTTCTCCCCAGCTCGCCAGCGACCCATAAAGACGGAAGACAAGATAGTCTGCCACCGTTCACTCCCCCGCCACAAAATCAAGTAATTCCTGGCTGCTGCCTTCGCCTGCAAAAACATCCAACTGCTTCCGCTCATCGGCGCAAGCTCCATAGACCTTGTCCATGTTGGCTTGGACTTTGAGCAAGGCTGCCACCGAATCCACCGCATAGTTCTCACCCGTGACTGGCCGAATAAATGCCAGCGTCAGCGAACGTGGTTGCTGGCTGCCCTTTTCGGCCATCGCGAAATGCGCATACGCCCGGCTCGCATAGCTGTTCTGCTTGCCCGTGGGGCCGACCTTGAGCGCAGCCTCTGTCAGAGCGCGCAAAGCCCGTTGCGTGAGCGATTCTTCCCCGCCCAGATTTTGCTTAAGGTGATCCCGATCAATGCAGATGTATTGATAGAACAAGGCAGCGGCAAAACCTGATTCGCCGATATGTGCAGCCCCTGAATCATCCTTGTTTAGATCGTCAACCGCTGTGAAATAGTCATCTTCGATAGGAGAGGCATGAACGCCAATCGAATGCGCCACCTGGACGGCCGCTTCCTCGTTGTGCTCTGTTTTCGAAGCAAGCATACGTCCAAACATTGCAATGTCCACGGCGGTCTGCTCATGCAGCAGGCCATCCAACTCCTCCGAATTCGGCGCCCGCCTTTCATGTGCGAGCGTAGCGACCAGCGCATCCAGTGAATGCCTTTCCTCGGGAGCGATATGCACCAGTTGCTCAATCTCCAATGGATTGTCTTTCTTAACCGAACCATAGACCTGTGCGATCTTCGATGCCCACTCCGTGGCCTGTTTTTCCGGGATTCCAGCCTCCTTTAACGCGGCAAACGCCTCGCGCCCCAAACGCTTCGTGCGGGTGCCAATTGTACCGGCCAGTTGTTGCTGAAATATCTCCGAAGTACGCCACGCGCGTTTCAGGCTTTGCGACGAAATTCGCAGTCGTTCCACACCGCCGAGCCGTGCCGTTTTCGGCTGCCCAAGATCGTCGCGGTTCAAGTTGGATGGCGGATAGGAAGTCAACAGGTGTAGCTGAATAAAGCGGGTCATGAAATGCGCTCCTTATACTTTGCTTGCGTTGTCGGATTCGGAGGATAACTGTTCCTTCGCCGTGAGGTAGTAGTCTCTTGCCCATCGAAACTTCAAGCTCTCGCGCGGCCCGAACTGGCGTAACCCTGCCTCGCTGGCTTTCTTATCCCGCTCAAGACTCCAGGCCACCAGGTCCTCCGCTAGAACAGTCACATCAGCCACGCCGCCAGCTAACTGGACGGCTCGCCTCATCTGTCGAAAGAAGTCTTCCATCTCCTGCGCTTGTAGTAATCGCTTGAAACGCAATTCACTCATCAGAGCAGGCTGATCAGCGGCTCCCTTGGCGTTTCCTACACGCAGCGCCAAACTCTGGCCGTCCTGCGCATCTTCCTTGACGTGCGCCAGAACCCCCGCAAGCAAAAACAGGGATTCATAATGCTCCTGAAACCAGAGCTGCAACCATGGCTTCTGTGTCTGGTCAGATTTCACCAGGCAAGCGGCCAGATGATTCGGAGCCGATTCCTGCTCCAACTCTTCGATCGTGCTGCAACGCCTGATTCTGGCCCTGTCTCCGCGACCAAATTCGCGAAATGCATAGGCGACCTTCTTCTCATCCTCAGACGCAGGCTGCAGGGCCCGCCACCACTCACGTATTTTGGAACATTGGCCTGGGTCAAGATATCGATAACGCGATCTCATGCTTGCTCCTTCTTGTTCGTATTCACAATCTTCCAAAGCGCATTTGCGGCCTTGCCATGATTGAGGTACTTACCCAGCTCGGCCTGGGCCTTCACCACACGCTTCATATCCATCTCTTCGATTGGCGCCGCAAGCACCCACGAATCAAACTGGCTCAGCACCAATCCACGCACCGTAAGCAGCCACTCAGCGTAGAGAGGGGCCAGCATCGCTGCGTCTTTCAAATCAGCCTTCACCACCCTCTCCAACAGCAAATAGAATCCCGCTTCAGAAGCCTGCCAGAATCCAAGCTGCACAGACGGTTCGCTGCCGACATCCGCGGGTCGCTTGAACCAAGCCGCCTTCACCTGCTTGTGCAGCAGAGACGCAGCCTCGCTGGCCACATCGAGCAGCGCCTTCACCGCACGAACCAGATCGTCCACCAACTCCGGAGCAACCGCATACAAGGGAAGCGTGCTGTCATACCAGCAGCGCGCCTTCATGTTGTCCATGTCATAACCGAAGCACCACAGACGAGCATCCCGTGCAGAAGCCGGCAACCGATGGGAAGACCGAACAAAAAATTCAACCACACGAGCGGCAGCAGGCTGTTTGGTGTCATTGCCCAGCGTCAGACCGAGCCAGTGCCGATAACCAATTCCGCCCTTCTGACCCTTGATAGGCAGCGGCACATTTTCGGCCTTGGGATCATGACTATAGGGAGTCAACGGATGCTGCCACGCACCGGTGTAGTTGACTCCGTAATTGCGCGTGCGATACTGGTGCACCAGGCGCTCATTCTGCTCACCACAAAGGTCGCAGACTCCGGCAACAAGATCACTGAAATCCAGCCGAATTCGCCTCGGCATACTCCAATAAGCCTGTAGCGAATGCACTGTCTCCGGAGTCGTATCGCCCACACCCCGGGGATCGCTGGTGCGCGTGGGTCCCATCCACGGCAGCACGTCGCTCAACGCAGGATTTTCTTCATAGTCCAGGGCATCCTGTGGCAGCACATTCATCCAAAGCTTGTGCCACAAGGTCGCATCAGCATCCTGCGGAATGCGAAGAGTCGTCAAAGGGCCGCCACCGCGAACTGACACCCGATGCCCCGCTCCGCCCGACGGAGCATTGATCTGCAAAGTCAAGAGCGCTGTAGCCGCGCATCTGGGACAGAGGTTCTTGACGCCACCCTGATGAATGAAATGGTCGTTGTTATCCTTGGTGGTCTTTTCGCCGGGCGCGTCCATCAGCAATCCGGTTATTCCGATCGGTTCTGCCTCCACCAGGTCATAATCCTGCATAAACGCAGGGACGGCCCCATCCAGTTCGAAGGCCGACGCATAGGGCTCCAAAGCCTCTTTTAACTGGGCCGCACTGGGAGGCCCAGCCCAGCGCTCCTTCCATTCGCCCAGGTCCTGCGGCGAGCTCGCAGTCTGGAGCAGCGCAATCAGAAACTGATAGAGTGCCCCGCGAAAATCTGCCCGAGGAGCCAAAATCTCCACCACTGGATCACCGACATCCTCAGTCAGTTGTACCGGTGCAATGCGCTCGCGTCGTCCGCTACGCCGCGCAATTTCAATCCATTCGTCACGAACCAGATTCATAAGCACAGCCTAACACAATAGATTAAAGGTTGATTTGTCCCCAGTGAAAAAATCTTCAAACTCTGCCACACTAAGGCTGGCCTTCCTTCCAGCCGGAGGGATGAACCGGTTGATTTGTCACCGCAATCAACACAGCAAACCACGTTCCTCGCTCACGCGGGGAAACCATGCAGGCTGGGCACGAAGTCTCAGCCTGCATCCTTAACACCGAACCCAAGCCTATGATCGTAAACTACCCTCTGCACAACGCTCCCCTTCTCGCACAAACCCCACCAGCCCTCGCCTTCCCGCTCAAGGGGCAACACGAACGCCTCGCCCTCCAGCAGCCGATACCTTCGTCGCAACGAATCGATGGCACTGCCAAAGCGCGTCACCCACTCCGTAGCAAGCCCATCCAGCTTCCGCGCATCGATCCGAACGGCGGACTGCTCCCACGCAAACTGCTCCGCATCCAGCAGCGGCCGCGACACTCCATCCTCCTCGCGCGCCAGATAGATCGTTCTGCTCTCATCCCCTAACCGGGTTGGAATCTTGCCTTCGTCGTACCACAGGCTGCTTCCGTCGTCGCAGTAGCCTTTATCCAGTCGGAGACTGTTGAACCTCGCGAAGCTCACATTGGCCAGATCCTTCCCCTCCTGCTTGCGCATAGATCGATGGAACGCCTCGGGAACAGCGCTCGCCTGTTCCCCATAAACAGCCTCCACCAGGCTGCGGACTCCGCCTAGCTGGTCTGCCTCTCCAGGGCTCACGATGCAGCCAGCCGTAACCAGCGCCCTCTGCGTCAGCCAGAGCTGCCCTGTATCGGGATAGACAAAGGTCGCCTTGGGAAACGACCTCGCGTACCAATCTTCCCTGGGCTCATTCTCCAATTCGGGCAACTCGGGGCAAAGCACATGCAATACCGGTGTGCCTCTCTTTTCCACTCCATCCTGTGCCAGTTCGCCATCCGCATTGCGTAAGTGACGACGCAAACGGCCCGCCCGTTGAATCACCAAGTCAATCGGCGCGAGATCGCTCACCATCCCATCGAAATCCAGGTCCAGCGACTGCTCCACCACCTGCGTGGCAATCAATACCTGACTGCGCCGCGTCCCGGCTGTCGAATTCGCGCCAAAGCATCGAATCACCTCATCCTCGATTTCAAGCCTGTCGCCCATGGCAAAGCGGCTATGAAAGAGCCGCAAACGCTCCCCCGAAAGCCGCAGGCGCAATGCATCATAGGCCCTGCGCGAGTCCTCCACTGTGTTGCGAATCCAGCAGAAGCTACGTTCAGCCGCAGCCTCGCGCACAATCAAATCCACGGTCTCCTCTTCGCTATGAAGGCAGACCGCCTGCACTCTCCGCATCAACTGCGCACGAGTCCCGCACGCCTGAGTCCGCACTCCGACATTGCCCATCACCTGCGTTGCCAGGGGATATCGCAGATCCTCTGCCACGGCCTCAGTAGTCCCGCCGCGTCCTTTCTGGAATGCGGTGATCAGTTTCAACCGCATTGAAGCAGGCACAGTTGCCGAGAGCAGAATGGTGCTGCCGCCCTGTTGCGCATGAGCCTCAATCAATCTCTCCAACAGCGTGACCATGTATGCGTCATAGGCATGAACCTCGTCCACCACCAGCACCTTGCTCGACAAACCGAGCAGCCGAAGCGATTGGTGACGAACCGGCAGCACTCCCAGCAGCGCCTGATCAACCGTACCCACGCCAACATCCGCCAGCAGGGCCTTCTTGCGGTTGTCCGCCAGCCATGCGCTGCATTGCGCACTGGCGCTCGGTTCGTCGTGCCGATAGCTTTGATCCCGCGCCTGTTCTGCCGGCTGCAATACACTCTGTCGAAAGCCGTCGACAAGTTGTCGTGCTCCGTGCGAAAGGACCAACGACGGCGAAGCCTGCGCCTGGTACAGACGCCGATAGACCTTGCCGACCCGGCTATACATCTGGTTAGCCGTGGCCATCGTCGGCAGCGCAAAATACAGTCCTCCTGCGTGCCCCTCGGCCATCAGCCGGTGCGTCAGTATCAGTGCGGCCTCCGTCTTCCCCGCCCCGGTAACATCCTCCAGCAAGAAGAGCTGGGGCTCCTCAGGGATCTCGACCGTGGCCGCATACCGCTGCAATGGAGTCAGCTCATGGATATCCTCAAAGAGCCCCCCTGCCCCGCTCCATTTGCTGACCGCTTGCGCCTCCAGACCAGCCTCACGCACAGCGCATTCCGCCAGTGGAGAAGCGATCTTCGACCAGTATTCCTGCAACGCCTGTGGCCTGTCTTGATAGCGGAAGTGCTCCGAATTCGAACCAAGCCAGTCCGCTAAAACTGCCAATCCCGCGAGCCGCCATGAGTGCTTTCGCACTATCTTTCTCTCGGACCTGCCCGTGACGGGTATCGAGTCCGGAAGCAGCATCGCAGCAACATCACAGGCAAAGCTCTCCGCAGCCTCCATGTCCTCCGGAAGGAAGAAGTCCTCCACCCGCAGCGTCAGAAGACCGCCGCTCTCTTTGGGAGGTTTGCCATGGTGGCCTGCGGAAGCGCGCATCCAATCCTCCCAGAACTCTTCACACCCCGCACAACGTGCCCCAGGAAATTTGTCCGCCAGGCGCCTGCTCCATAGCAACCATCCCAACGTGTCATGGCGCTCCGCATAACTCTTGCGAAGATCGGGGGAAACCAGGTCCGATGAAAGATTTGGAGCGAGATTCTGAAATGCCCGCGCAAATTTTCCCAGATCATGCAGCGCCAGAAACGCCACGCAGATACGTTCAACCATCGGCAATGGCCAGCCTAACTCCTTAGCCAAAGGAGCAAGCGAGAAGCCAGGTAGTTTGAGCAGCGCCTCACCACATGCCGCAACATCCAGCGAGTGAAACGCCAGCAGATGGTAGCGTGCAAAACCTTCTTGCCCAGGGCGAGCCTTGCCCCAATAGGCAAAGTACCGCTGCGCATTGAGCTGGATCATTTTCGAATCTCGTTTTATGGCTCTATTGATTGCGCCTTCCAGCTTACCACTGCAAATTCAGTAACTCGTCCAGGGCGATCTACTCCTCTCCATGTCGTATGAAACACAGTACGGGGATACAGTACGGGAGTGAGGATCAACCGCTAACTTCCTGTGTCTCGACAACGGCTTTGAGTGACAGCAGAAAGATCTGCCCTGATACCCGGGCGTCCTCCGCTGCATCATGGGACCGATATTCGATCTCAAAGTGCCTTGCCAAGCTGGCAAGCGCATGACTGGAAAGGTCAGGCCAAGTTCGCCGAGCTGCTGCGCACGTATCAATCCACCGCACATAGGAAAACATTGCGCAGTCATACCTGCTGCAGGCTCCAAAGATCGCTGTACGATCAAAAAAAGTATGGCTCACAATCGTGCACCCGCATAAATGCCCTCGCAACTCCGGATAGATATCCTTCCAAGTGGGCGCATCGGCGACATCTTCGCTGGCAATTCCGTGCAGACGCGTATTGAATGGAAGAAACCGTGTCTCAGGATTAATGAATCTTCGTTCGCACCTGGCGAGTTTGCCATCCTGAAAGACAGCAATCCCCAACTGGCAGATACTCGAACACTCAGAAGATGCGGTCTCAACATCGATTGCGACAAAGTCCAACGCTATCTCCATCGACGGCTAAAGACATTTAGGATTAGAATTTCCCAAGTCTCTGCACATAATCCTCCTGTGTCAAGTTGGGCTCAATCTAATGTTGATCCAGTTGTAAGTAAGTAGTCAAACATGCATAAGCCAAGCGCCGACGTCATGATATTGACTATCAGGTGAGGGAGAGCGAGTATTCAAAACCAGAGAAGGCAGATTTCTTATCTCATAGCAAGCCGACCTGTGAGTAAGAGCCGCCTTCTCCCTATCGAGATCGGCCTCAATTGCTTCGTGCGCACAAATAGAGCTGCTGTCCGGGCGGCTCTGAAGACTGTGGTAAAGCAACTAACAGCAAAGGCGTCTCATAAGGGGTAGGTTTCATGACCGTTAACAAGCTGACCTCCAATGAGATCGAAGCCGCAAACCGCGCGGAAGTGACCGCCATCCTTATTCGTGCCGGTTATCGAGTGTATCGGCCAGAAGCCGACGTATCCGGTGAGGACTTGGTGATCCGCATACCCGAGGGTGAACTCCGTTCGGTTCAGATGAAAGGCCGTCCTCTTGTTCACTGGAAGCTCTACGGAGGGAAGCGCTACGGGGGAATGACATGTGGATGCTGTTCCCTGACCCGGCTGGCGTCATACCCGGGCGACCTTGGTTCTTCATTAAACACGATGAGCTATTCAATTGGTATAAGGATCGCCATGGAGCAGCGCCGGGCTGGGTGCAGCGGCACAAAGCAGGCAAGGCGGAGTGGT
>VFSW01015511.1_pt1 | contig 10463 bp, 7 predicted proteins | sample 5358111 | NCBI WGS metagenome assembly VFSW01 (sample SAMN11554181, study PRJNA540505) | mine drainage metagenome | isolation source: sediment from site ElyBrook_90M | place: USA: Ely Copper Mine, Vershire, VT | collected 2017
CCACGCCGGCCCCGCCCCCGCCGGCACGGCACTGGCCGGGCGCGGGGCGCGCGCGGGGTAGACCGCCACCAGCGGCTCGCGCGATCCGCCGCGCGCCCGCGACGCCGCCGCCAACATTCGCGGCAAAGTCGGATTTGGAGCGCTGGTGTGGGGCATGGAGAACAGCGCTGCCGCCGCGGCCGCCGATATTCTGATGCTCACCGTCCCATTCGAAGGTCAGGCCGCGATGCTCAAGCAACTCAAGCCCGCCATCACTGAGGGCAGCATTCTGATCGATGCGCCCGTCCCGCTCGCCGCCGCGGTCGGCGGACGCGCCTCCCGCACGCTCGGCGTCTGGCAAGGCTCCGCCGCGCAGCAAGCCGCCGAACTCGTGCCCAAAAGCGTGAGCGTAGTCGCGGCGTTCCACAATGTTTCCGCCGAACTGCTGAATGGAGACGCGCCGCTCGACTGCGACATCATCGTCTGCAGCGACGATCCCGACGCCGCCCAACTCACCCGCGAGTTAGCCGCCAAAATTCCCGGAGTTCGCGCCATCGACGGCGGCAAACTGGAAAACTCCCGCATTGTGGAGCAGATCACCGCGCTGCTCATCGGCTTGAACATCCGCCACAAAGGCCACGCGGGAATCCGCATCACCGGCCTGCCGCCTGGGGCGTATCGCTAGAAACCATCTCCGGTACTCGCCAGCGTGATCTGGCGCGAATTCTGGTGACAGACTCCGAATTCACTTACAATCATGGCGCATGGGGTCTAGTCCGGACTCATAATGCTATCGCTCACAGGGAAGATTATGTTGAAGCGCACGATTGTTTCTATGACATCTGGTGCCATCGCACTCGGTACTTTCTGTTCGCCTGCCACGGCCGCCGATGCAAAAATCGGCCCATCGAACCCGTTTTATGCACCGAGTACATTGCCGTTCCATGCGCCTCCCTTCGACAAAATCAAGGATGAGGACTATCAACCCGCCATCGAGGCGGGCATGGCCGGGGAAATCACTGAGATGCAGGCGATTGCGGACAATCCGGCGGCGCCAACGTTCGAAAATACGCTGGTAGCCATGCAGAAGACCGGTCGACTCCTGCGCCGGGCGATGGCAGTTTTCGGCGCGGTCAGCCAAGCGAATACCAATCCCGTGCTGCAGAAGGTACAAGAAGAAGAGGCGCCGAAGCTGGCAGCGCACAACGATGCCATTTACCTGAACACTCAATTGTTTGAGCGCGTGGCTGCCGTCTACAAGAAGCGCGAGTCGCGTCAACTCGATCCGGAATCGTTGCGGCTGCTGGAGGTCACCTATGAAAAGTTCGTCCGTTCGGGCGCCAATCTCTCGGATGCCGACAAAACCGAATTGAAGAAGCTGAACCAGGAAATCTCAACGCTCTCGACGACTTTTTCCACAAAGCTTCTCGCCGCTACGAAGGACGGAGCCTATTCGACCACGGACAAGAGTGCGCTTGCCGGCTTGAGCGAAGCGCAGATCGCCGCTGCTGCACAGGCCGCGCAAAGCCGCAAGCAGCAAGGCTATGTTCTTCCGCTCCAGAACACAACGCAGCAGCCCGATATTGCTTCCCTCAGTGTCCGGGCGACACGCGAAGCCATCTTCGAGCATTCCTGGAACCGCGCAGAGCGCGGCGATGCCAACGATACGCGCGACACCATCTCTCGTATGGCACAGTTGCGTGCGCGACGGGCGCACTTGCTCGGCTATCCCAACCACGCGGCCTGGAAGTTGGGAGACCAGATGGCCAAAACTCCCGAGGCGGTCCTGAAGTTCATGGATGCCCTGGTGCCCGGCGCCACCGCGAAGGCAGCGAGCGAGGGCAAGGATATCCAGGATCTCATCGATGCGCAGAAAGGCGATGCGCAGAAAGGCGACGCGCAGAAGGGCGGCTTCACGCTCCAGCCCTGGGACTGGAACTTCTACTCCGAGCAGGTGCGCAAAACCAGATACGATCTGAACGAGGCAGACTTGAAGCCGTACTTCGAGCTGAACCATGTGCTCGAGAACGGCGTTTTTTACGCGGCCAATCAGCTCTACGGGATCACCTTCAAGGAACGCAAGGATATCCCGGTCTACCACCCGGACGTTCGCGTCTTCGAGGTTTCGGATGCGGACGGCAAGCCGTTGGCGCTTTTCTATTGCGACTATTTCAAACGCGACAACAAGAACGGTGGCGCGTGGATGGATGTCTTCGTGGACCAGTCAAAGCTTCTGGGCACGCTGCCGGTGGTCTACAACGTCGCGAATCTGCCGAAGCCCGCGCCGGGTGAGCCGGCCCTTATCAGTTTTGACGACGTGACCACTATGTTCCACGAGTTTGGCCACGCGCTGCACGGCATGTTCGCGAATACTGAGTATCCCAGCCTGTCGGGAGCCTCAACAGCCGCCGACTTTGTGGAGTTTCCCTCACAATTCAATGAGCACTGGGCCCTCTATCCCGCTGTCTTGGAGCACTACGCGCGGCACTACAAGACGGGCTTGCCCATACCCACCGAGCTGTCGGCCAAGATCTGGAAAGCTAGGACTTTTAACCAGGGATACGCACTGACCGAGTTAGTCGCGGCTGCCGAGCTCGATATGCAATGGCACATGCTTCCGGCCAGCGCACCCATACAACAGCCGGACATGTTTGAGAAACAGGCCCTGGAGAAGATGCATCTACTGCTCAGTGCCGTTCCACCCCGCTATCGGTCCAGCTATTTCCGTCACATCTGGGACGTGGACGAGGACTACTCCGCAGGCTATTACGCTTATCTGTGGGCGGAGATGCTCGATGACGACGCCTACCAGTGGTTTGAAGAGAACGGCGGTCTGACGCGCGCCAATGGCGACCGGTTCCGGCAGATGGTGCTGTCACGCGGCAACACTGAAAACCTAGCGAAGATGTATGCAGCCTGGCGCGGCAAAGACCCGAGCGTCGAGCCCATGATGAAATACCAAGGTTTGCAGCAGTCCGGACACTAGAACGCGAGCGCGCCGATGTGGGTACGCAGGTCCATTCTCATCGAGCGCCGCTAGTCCTCCGCTACCGGCGCCGTCATTTCCTCGGCGGGCTCTCCGCCGGCCATGGCTTGCGCGACGATGAGCCGTCTAGCTTCCACGCGGATCTTGGGCAATTGCACGCCGAACCACCATGCTCCTGCCACCGCCGCCAATCCGCCCATCGCCACCGTTACGGGCGCGCCCAGGCGGTCTGAGATTGCGCCGCCCAACAGCGCGCCAATCGGCGCCATCCCCATGAACATCATGGAATACACCGCCATCACGCGGCCGCGCAGGGCGTCCGGCACCATGGCCTGAATCAGCGTGTTCGAGGCCGCCATCTGCAGCATGATGAAATATCCCACCGGCAGCAGCAGCGCCACCGAGAGCCAGAACGATTTCGAAGCCGCAAAGAGCATCAGGCTCGCGCCAAATCCCGCGCAGCATACCGTAACCCACCGTCCCAAACCCTTCACGCCCGAGCGCATGGCGAGAGTGAGCGCGCCCAGCAGTGCCCCCACGCCGGCTGCGCCCATCAGAATTCCCAGCCGCACGGCTCCCAGGTCGTGCGCTCCGATCAGCGAGGCGAACTCCTGCCCGCCACTATGCAAGACGCGGTCCGCGAAGATCGGCATCAGCACTACATACGGCATACCAGTAACGCTGACCACGCCCAGAAGCAGCAGCAGCGTCCGGATCGGCGCCGTATGTTCCACGAACTGGAACCCTTCCACGAGATGTTCGTAGGGCGAAGCCTTGCTCGATACCCTCGCCGCCGACCGCACTTTCATCAGCAGCAATCCCACAATCACCGCGATATAGCTCACGGCGTTCGCAAAAAAGCACCAGCCCTCGCCCAGCCTGGCCACCAGAACACCCGCCACGGCCGGGCCAACCACTCGCGCTCCGTTGAACATCGAGGAGTTCAGCGCGATCGCGTTCATCAAATCGCCCTTGCCCACCATATCCACCAGGAACGATTGCCGTCCGGGAATGTCGAACGCGTTCACCACGCCCAGCAGCGCGGCCAGCACAAATACGTGCCACACCTGGATTTTCCCGGTGAGCGTGAGCGCGGCCAGTACAAACGCCAGCAGCATCGAGACGGTTTGCGTGGCAAGCACAATCCGCTGCCGGTTTACCCGGTAGGCCGTGATTCCCCCGAGCGGCGCGATCAGAAACACCGGAATCTGGCTGGCGAATCCCACCGCACCCAGCAGCAACCCCGACCCGGTCAATTTGTAGACAAGCCACGACTGGGCCACCGTCTGCATCCAGGTGCCGGTCAGAGAAATTAATTGTCCGCCGAAGAACAACTGGAAGTTGCGATGGCGCAGGGCTCGTCCCGCCGCCTGCCAGCGCAGGCCGCCGACCTCGGAAGGCGCTTCAGCGGGCGCTGCCTGCGCATTTTCTGGAATGGAGGTTTTCGACTCAGCCACGTTCGCTTCTTTGGATGATGACGTGCCCATCCAGGCACCACTATATCGCGAAGCTCAATTTCAGCCGTCAGGGCTCAGCCTTCAGATTCAGCGGTCAGAAGTCAGAAGTAAGAAGAAAAGTCGAACCGGTCCGCGATGAATGCAGGCAGCCGGCCGCTGGTTGCTGAATGCTGACCGCCGCGGCAATTCCATTGCCATCTTCCGCTGTTTGCATCGCGTGCACTGCCACCCGTCACTGATTTGGAACTGTTCATCGCGCCTCGAATGCGTTACAGTTGTCTCACCTCTTGCGCTCCCCCCGGCGAGGCCTCAGGAAGGAAGGTGTGCCGATGAATCCTCCTCCAGTCCGAGTGGAACGCCGTGCCGGTCAGCGCTTTCCGTATCTTCTTCCGGTTTTCGTTCGCGAGATGTCCAGTGGCGTCGAAAGCCGCGGTTTCACCCAGGACCTCAGCTCGCGCGGTGTCTTCTTCTTCACCGATACGGCCTTCTGCGAAGGAGCTGAGATCGAACTGACCCTAAACATGCCCTCCGAGATCACGCTTGGCGAGAACATGCGAGTGCGCGGTCGCGGGCATGTCTTGCGTGTGAGTTCACCGCCTGATCCATCGCAGCCCTCCGGCATGTCCGCCAATCCGTGCGTCGAAACCAAAATCGGTGTCGCAGTGCGGTTCGAGGGCTACGAGTATCTTCCCGAGACTGCAGATTCTTCTGCCTTTCATCGCGTTTCCGCTCTCCACGAACACCGCCATGAATCAGAAGAAGACCAGCCTGCCGTGGTGGGCGCGACCCTGGTCTCACGTTAGAGGGCGCTACGCGGCTGCGCAAGAATCTGTGTTGGGTGCTCAACAAGGTGGAGAAGTGTTCCTGCGGGAACACTTTGTACGGTCTATTTTTCATGTACAAATAAAGCGGCTGCTGATTCTGCGGCACTTAGCGGCGCTGCCGGAACCCACCCCGTTTCCAAAACAGGGCCACCGGCCCAGTTCTTGAACAGCCGGCCAGACCATTCGCCAGGTTGGCGCGGGCAACGACATTGTTTTTGGGATGCACTTCCGGTTTTTTCTGGCACCATCGTTTGACGCATCTAACACTTTTGAGCCCTTTTAAACTGCGCATCCTTGGCTTACAATCATTCTCACTTGGGCCGAATCTCCTCAGAGTCTTCCAACGCCGCGGGATTTTTCCTCGGCGTCATTCCTTTCCGCAACGGTGGAAGGAATTCCGAGACAGCAGGTACATTCGTCCGGGTGTGGCCTGTTACCTAAGTCACTTGGCGGGGTGTGAGTTCTCTTTCTAACATGCAAACACCGAGAGAAATCAGCGAGAACCGCACCATGCATGGGATCGCCGTCGCCCTCCTGACCGAGGACCGGGAACATTTATCTGCGCTGAAGGGGCGGCTGGAAGAGACGCGCCTGGGCCAGGCCGTTTTCAGCCAGGTAGGCTTTCCCGCTGGTCCCACCGATCCCATCCTTCGCCAGATTCAGGACTCACGCGCCGAAGTGGTCATCGTGGACATTCCGACCCAGGATTCGCAACGGGCGATCGGCGCCGTCGAACTGATCCACTCCACCACGCAGCAGATTGCCATCTTCGCCAATGGCGAGATGACGCAACCGACCAACATTGTATCCAGCATGCGCGCCGGAGCTTGCGAATATCTCGACAATTCCGCCGGCTCCGCAGCCCTGCTCGAGGCATTGACTCGCTTCAGTTCCACGCGCACTCGCGTCCGTGGAGGGGCCGGCAAAGCTCCCATCTTCACCTTCCTGAGCGCCAAAGGAGGCGCCGGAGCCACCACTGCCGCCGTCAACACGGCGGTCGCATTGCAGCAGGCGTACGGCGACGTGGTGCTGGTGGACTTCGCGCCTATCGGGCACGCGGCCTTGCACCTGAATCTGCGGCCTCAGTTCGGGGTGCTCGACGCGCTGCAGAATCTTCATCGTCTCGACAATACTCTGCTCGAAGGGCTTATGACGGTCACCAAAGAAGGCTTACACCTTCTCGCGGGCCCGCAGCAGCCGAACGACGCGGTAGCCACTCCCGCCGAGCTGGCGCGCCTCTTTGATTCACTTGTAAACCACTATCGTTACGTCGTCATCGACGGCTCCAGCCGGCTCGATTCCACAACCCACCTGCTCTCGGACAGTTCCAACGCCGTGCTGGTGGTTGCCCAAACCGACGTGGTCTCGCTCTGGAGCGCCGGCCGCATCCATGCGTTCATCGAGGAAGGACCCGGACGCGACCGCATGCGCATGGTGCTGCACCGCTACAAGAAGATTCCCGGCTTCCCCGCCGAGGCTGGCGAGCCGGCCACTAACTGCAAGGTTTTGTGGAAGATCCCCAACGCGTTTCACGCGGTCTCGCCCGCCATCGATCACGGCACGCCCGTGGTTCTGCAGGAAGGCCAGGAAATCAGCCGCTCCTATCGCGCTCTGGCCAAGGCTCTCGCCGAGGCCTCCAACAACCCGAACGGCGGGCCCGACCTGGCCTACGACCAGGAAAAGGCTATCGCGAAGAGCAAAGCCTACCCGCGTCCCAGCCTCTCGCCGGTCCGCGCCGGCCAGTAGCAAAATCCGTCGAGCTTACTGCTCGATTCCTAATTCTTCGTTCCCGGCGCCTCAGCCTCCTGCGGAAACATTTTGAACGTTACACTCTGCGCTTGCGAACTCACTTTTTTGTCCGGACCAGTCGCGCTCTCGGTCAGGGTTCCCTTCAGCACGTAGTACGCTTCTTCCTCGGGAGTTTTGCCCTCACCCCGCTCGAAGACTCCCTTAAACTCGAACCACACGGCATGCAGAGGATTTGTCGTAAAACTTAATTTGTTGCCATCGAGTTTGCCGGTCTTGAAGAACTGGTCGACAAACGCACCTTTTTCGCTTGCGCTGTCCCCATATCGCGAAATGAATCCTGTGACTTGTCCGGCATCTTCCACGGTGACCTCGACGTATTCGCCTTCCTTCAGGAACGTGTACATGCCCGAGTATTGTTTGCCGTCGCTGAAGGCCTGAGCCGCAAGTGCGGGTTTTGAGACCGCGTCCCCGGACTTCGGCGCAGGCTTGGCGTTTTGCGTCGCCGAGAACAACAGCGGAGCCGAGATCAACGCGCCCGCGACGACAACCACGCTGCATAGTTTTTTCAAGAAAGCTCTCCTGCCGATTCCATCCTACTCTCGCGGACGAAGGGGCGGGCGGGGACCGATACGGCCTGGCAGGCTGCTGAAAAACTCATTTGCACCGCCATAAGCGAACCTCAGGCCCTGAAGCGCTGTCGGTTCTAAAGGACTTAACGGCACGGCTGAGGTCGTGCCCTTCCCGAAACCGCGTCGGAGCGGAGTTTTTCAGCAGCCTGCTGGAAGCTAGTCCAGCAACACTTTTCGCATGTCCTCCCGGCGTCCCTGAAATGCCTTGCCACAGCTAACATAGATCAATGACTGAAGTCGAAGTTCAGCCAGGTATCTCAACCCTGCAAGCCGCGCCGGTTCCCGGCTTTCTAGTCAAGCTTGATTCCTGGCCACGCGTCTTCTTCGGCAATCTCCGCGACGTGGTTTTTCATGGGCCGCCACCGCTCCATCTCGAATCCGCTCCAGCCGCATTCTGGTCAGACGTTTTCGTACAGCGCCGTCTGCCCTGGCTCCGCTTCTTCCAATCGGTTGGATATCACGTTGTTGCGCTGGCTGCGCTCGTGTTCTTTTCGCGTTTCTCGTCGCTGCATGCCGTACCCCAGCCTCGCACTGTATTTGACCATACCCAAGTCATTTCTTATCAGCCGATTGAAAACCTACCTCCGCTGGACACGCGGCGTTCCGAAGCAGCCCGGTCGCAGGAAGCCGCCGACCCCGAACTTTCCCGCCAGCCGATCATCTCGTTGCCGCCAGAGGCCGACAACCGTTCCCAGACCATCGTCGCTCCACCCACAGTCAATCTCAAGCACGACGTTGCATTGCCGAACATTGTGAGATGGTTTAACGAGATGTGGTCCGACAAGAATTCGCCTATGCGGCCGCAGCTTGCCGTCGCGCCACCTCCGGTCGTTCTGGCGTCGAGCCTTACTCGTATCGCTCCGGAGGTTACGAGTTCGGTGGTCGCACCGCCGCCGGACGCGGCCCGCGTGGTCGATCGCCGCGATCTGCCTACGCTGCAAACTTCCCCGATCGCTCCGCCGCCCGAAGTTGAGAATTCTCCTGTGCGCACCGCCGGCGAGTTTAGCATCGGCCGCTCCGCCGTGATCGCACCCGCGCCACAGCTTCCCCTCGGCGAACAGCGGACCACGCACGCTTCGTCCGCGATGGCTGGCGTCGCCGCGCAGGTGGTGCCGCCTCCGCCTGCATTGGTCGCGTCGGGATACTCCGGCGGCGGCGCGCGCGTGATCGCGCTGAGTCTTCATCCCGCGGTCGGCGCGCCGCCCGATCTCCCCGCCGGCGATCGCCGGGGAACCTTCGCCGCTACTCCCGAGGGGCATCGCGGCGCGTCGGGCAATCCGGGCGTCTCTGGAAAAGCTTCTGCCACCAGCACGAGTCACGGGGGCGGTTCAGGCGGGAAAAGCAAGAGCGTTCTTCCCGCGGGCCTTTATGTAGGGAGCGCGGGCGCTGCGAAAACGTCGTCCGTTGCGGGCAATCCGGCTGGGAGGAATTCCTTGCCGGCAAATTCCGTGCCCCCCCGTCTCGTCTCCAGGCTTTCTGCACCGGGAGCGAACATTCCGGCGCGCTCTGTGCAACCCGAGAGCACCAAGATCTTGGAACCAGAGCGCGCCGTCTTCGGCGACCGGAAATTTTATTCGCTTACGCTCAACATGCCCAATCTGAACTCTGCCGGAGGCAGTTGGGTGATCCACTTTGCTGAGATCAAGCAGGATTCGACGCAGGATTCCGGCGGGCTTTCCGCTCCGACGGCGACCCGCAAGGTGGATCCCGCTTATCCGCTGCAACTGATGCGCGAGAATGTTGCCGGCACGGTGGTAGTGTATGCGGTCATCCACTCCGACGGGAGTGTGGGAGCGGTCCGAGTTCTGCGCGGAGTCGATGACCGCATCGATCCCTTCGCCATCCAAGCGATTTCGCATTGGAAGTTTCAGCCTGCTACAAGAAACGGCGCGCCGGTCGACGTAGAAGCCACTTTTCAGATTCCTTTTCGGCTGGGACAGCTGAGATCAAGCTTCTAGAAGGCGTCTTGTAGATTCAGCGGCTGGACCTAAGCGAGGACCTCCAGGGGCTGAAGCCCGCATCCTTCGTCGTCGTTAACGGCACCCTTCGGCTCCGCTCAGGGCAGCTCTTGAAATCGTGCCCTTCCCGAACTTAATGGCTACCGCGCGGCGCCTTTTTTCTTTTCCAGCGCCGCGTAGATCGCGGGATCGGTGCACACTTCGTAGTAGGAACGCTCGGTCCAGCCTTGCACCGAAAAGTCGCGCGGATCGATGCGCGGGACGCGGCTTTCCCGGACCACGATTTTGCGGAAGATGTCGCGGTCGACCGGCACCATGCCGCTGGAGAGTTTGTACTCGCCTTTGTCGGACGAGGCCATCGACGCCGGAAGTTTCACGCTGAGCGGCTGCAGTGAAATCTCCTGCTGCAACTTTCGGAACGCGGCTTCGTTCATGCGAATGCCGCCCAGGTTGAAGCTCAGGATGGTGTCTTCACTATTTCCCCCGGCCTCCGGCTCCCCCGACTGGAACGCATACACGTGGAAAGGGCCGGCCTGCGATTCCATCACTTTCCGCGCCTGCTTGTTGCAGGAGGAAAGGCGATCACTTTCGTTCAGCGCTTCGGAGATCATGATCTGGTGTTCACCGTCCATCAGATAGAGAGGCGCCGACTCCTGCAGGGTGATGCCTACGCCCAGTTCCAGACCGGGCATTCCCGAGCGTTGCACGAGTTGGTTGTAACCGCGCACGATTTCGATGATTTCCCGCGCCAGCACGCACATGCGGCTCACCGCCAGCCCCGGCTCGCCTTCGCGATCGAGACTCGCCAAAATGATCGCGTCGCCTGGCAGGAAGACTTGTTGCGCAGCGTAGGTGGCGAGTAGTTTGTTGACCGGATCGTG
>VFSW01015512.1_pt1 | contig 10462 bp, 10 predicted proteins | sample 5358111 | NCBI WGS metagenome assembly VFSW01 (sample SAMN11554181, study PRJNA540505) | mine drainage metagenome | isolation source: sediment from site ElyBrook_90M | place: USA: Ely Copper Mine, Vershire, VT | collected 2017
ATCACTCCATCCGGTCTCCATTACTTGGTGCAAGGCGATAAGCATATCCCCAACATTAATCCCGCGGAACACACTCTAATCGTTCATGGCATGGTGGACCGTCCCATGGTCTTCACCATGGAGGATATCAAGCGCCTGCCCTCTATATCCGAAGTTCACTGGATCGAGTGCACCGGAAACAGCGGCCTGCAGTGGTATAAGGCCCTGTTGCAAAACAGAAAGGTGGGCAGGACCGACGGAAGTGTAATCCAAGGGGTGCATGGGAGGCTCTCCTGCAGTGAATGGACGGGGGTTCGCCTCTCCACGCTGCTGAACCTGGTTGGCGTGAAAAAAGGTGCGAGTTGGGTCATTGCGGAAGCGGGAGACAATATCCATCACGCCAAGAGCATCCCGCTCGCGAAGGCTACGGACGACGCGATGCTGGCCTACGGCCAAAATGGCGAGGCGTTGCGCCGCGAACAGGGTTACCCCTTGAGGCTGCACACTCCCGGTTTCCAAGGCGTCTGCAACGTGAAGTTCCTGCGGAGCCTGAAGGTGACGGACGAACCGTACTATCTACAGCGGGAAATCAGCGCCTACACGAATACCAAACCGAACGGCATTTCGAGCTGGTACGAATCGCAGCAGGGGCCGAAGTCGCTCATCACCTTCCCGTCGGACGCGCATAAGTTGTCCGGGGCCGGCAATTATGAAATTTCCGGCATCGCTTGGTGCGGCCGGGGGAAGATCACCAGAGTGGAAGTCACGGTTGACGCCGGGAAGACCTGGAAAGACGCTATCCTGCAGCAGCCTTTATTCAGCAAGGCTTGGACGCGGTTCCGCATGCCATTTGAATGGAATGGGGCCGAGACGGTGATTGGGTCCCGCTGCACGAATGAATACGGCGAGATTCAATCAACGGTCGAGGGATTGGCCAAGCTGTGGGGCGATGACTTCAACCCACCCATACCAGCCGCTGACGTTGTGCACTGGTGGGAAACCGCGCCAGTCGCGGCGTTTCTAAACAATCCGATTCAGCTTTGGAAAGTGAAACCAGATGGGAGCGTCTTCGATGCGACTTACGTCAAGTATTTGCCTAATCCGTATTACCCGAGCTAGCCGTAATTTTCTGCTGCCGGTGGTGGCCTTGCTGGCGTGCGGTACAGCCATGGCGCAGATCCCTGGCTACAACGTGGGGAGGCCGCCGACGGCGGAGGAGTTGAAAACCTGGGATAACCTCGTCGGCGCGAAGGGGAAAGAGCTCCCGATCGGAAGCGGCTCCGCCGTGGAAGGCGCGAAGGTCTTTGCCCAGAAGTGCATGATGTGCCATGGAAAAGACGGCAAGGGCGGCGTGGAGATAGAGTTCGGATTTACCTATCCGAAGCTCGTGGGCGGCGTCGGATCGCTCAATACCCCTAAACCTGTATTTACGGTAGGGAGCAGAATGCCCTACCCCACGACGCTGTTCGACTACATTCAGCGCGCCATGCCCGCTTGGCCTATGCCGAGGGACCTTACTTCGGACAATGTCTACGCCCTGACGGCCTTTATCCTGTACCAGAACGGCATCATCAAAGAGACCGATACCATGAACAAAGCCACCCTGGTAGAGGTCACCATGCCGAACCGTCATGGATTCTATCCTGACCCTCCACAAGCAGAGCCGAATGACAAGGATGGCACTTGGCTGCCGCTTTGGGAGCACGGGCCGGACTGGAAACCTACGACTAAACCTGGGGACAAATGGTACGGGCCGCCGGTGCCCGCGCCAAAATAAACATTGAAGCTTACTGCGACGACGCCGGTCGGCACTTGGCTGCCCCTCTGGGAGCATGGGCCGGACTGGAAACCGGTGACGAAATAACAAGTCTCTCCTTATTCGACGGTGCGGGCTCCTCCCGGAGCCCGCATCTATGCAAGCTGCAAGAAGCTCTGGCTGCTGTTAGAAACCCAGGCGCTTATGCGCAAAACTCGCCTGAACGGGACCAGCAGAATTCCTCTTGTGGAATCGCGGCACGAACTTCCCAATTTTCTAATTCCTAAGCAACGGCTTTGTTGAGCTGTATTCTTGGATTGTACTGTGACCGTTGCTGCAACGGATGTAACGAAAGGACAGAAACTATGAGAACGGATGGTCCTACGAACACATCCCGGCGGGATCTTCTCAGAGCAGTGGCGGCTGTCGGAGCCGGGGCAATTCTGCCTGCGGGCGCTCTAGTCGCGCAAAGCTCTCGACCAACCGCCGACACGAGTCCGCGCCGCATTGATGTGCACCACCATTTCGCGACGCCGGCCCTGACGCCTGGGCCGATTCAGCAATGGACGCCCGGCCAGTCGCTGGAACAGATGGATAAGTTCGGTATTTCCTTCGCCCTGCTCTCTCACCCCGGCGATGGAGGGCTTTTTGAAGGAACCGAAAAGGCTCGGACGCTGGCACGAAAGGTCAATGAATTTGGGGCGAAGGTCGTCAACGATTATCCGGGGCGCTTCGGACTACTGGCAGTGCTTCCGTTCCGCGACGTTGACGGGAGTGTAAAAGAGATCGAATACGCCATGGATACGCTGAAGGCCGACGGCTTCGGGATCACCAGCAATAACGGTGAAAAATGGCCCGGCGATCCCGCCCTGTTGCCGATCTTCCAGGAATTCAATCGCCGCAAGGCAGTGGTCTTTATTCATCCTTTCGTGAACAAGTGCTGCCGCCAGCTTGTGACCGGGGTAGGCGACTCTGTGGTGGAGTATGACTTTGACACCACCAGAGCCATCACCAGCCTGCTTTACAATGGTGTTCTCTCTCAATGTCCCGATATCCGCTTTATCGTGAGCCATTCCGGGGCGTGCGTGCCGGTTTTGGCCGGACGCATAAAAGACCGTGTGCCGGGTGTAACCAGCAATAATTTCGGTCCACCGCCTGCCAATCATGACGGGAAGAGCGCGACGATTCCGAACGGCGCGTATTACGAGCTGAAGAAACTATATTACGAGTGTGCGCACGCAAGCTATCCGATGCCCATGGCGGCATTGATGAAGCTGGTGGGCCCTTCCCAGCTCTTGTTCGGCACTGACTATCCGGCCGAGCCCATGGAGACCACCTTGGACAACCTGCCCAGTGACGACCTTTCGCCCGATGTCCTTCAGGCCATGTCAAGCGGAAATGCCGAGCGGCTGTTTCCGAGGTTGAGGCCAAAATCGTAACTGTGCTGCGCAGTGCTGGTAGAGATAACCGAATCGTTGTGCATTCTATCGCGATCCACCGCAAGCCAAGCCAGACGATGACGACGGCACTTGGCTGCCCCTGTGGGAGCATGGGCTGGACTGGATACCAGTGACGAAATGACAAGTCTCTTCTTGTTCGACGGTGCAGGCTCCGTTCGGGGCCCGTACCAGGACCTACAGAACGAAACCTGAAGAGAACTTTTCAAGCTTTGGCTCCGATCGCAATTCCCTGAATGCGAAGGAGCAAGAAGATCGCTGACTTATGGACGGAATTTCGGGCAGCTTTACATCGGGTGGAGCAGTTTTTCTATCTGCGTTCTATTGCATTTCCAGTGACCTTGGGCAACGCCGCCTTGATGTCCACTCGGATGTACTCATACAACTGATCGGTGACATTCTCGCCCATGTGGCGTGCTGGTGAACCGTTCCCCCACAAGACACGCCCAGCTCTGTTGTGGGCTTCTTCGGTCGTGCCATTCTCCAGTGTCTGATGAAGATTTTGGTCCGTCATGAATATAATTACTGACCCAAACGGATGGTTGTGCATCTTGACTTCGTCATGTGCGGGGATCCGGCAGCGGATGACTCGTACATACTCGTTTTCAAATTCCAGATGGTAGTGTTCCGGGTCCGCGACCGTGCATTCGTGAGACATGTCCACGCCTTCCAAGTGCGGCGATGGTTTGGTATATTGCGCGGCCGGCATCGCTAACGCTGTTTCAAATGTGGAGACTGCAATCGAGGCCTTTGCTCCTACCTTCATCAATTCTCTTCGGTTCAACTTTCGAGGCACGTTGGATCTCCTTGGCTGGCATTTCCGGGTTAGTCCGCAGACTCGCGCATCATATGCTTCTCATGCCGCCGTCTCAACGAGTTTGCCTCCAGAACAGGGCCAAGTGCGGATTACGAGGTTCTGATGTCCAAATTCCGAGAAATGGCGTATTCCGAATGTGGGAATCCCGGATTAAAGCCAAAGAGCCAGTTTCTGATAAGAGGTGCCAGCTCAATCGATCATCACCGAGCGGATCGTTGCGATCAAACAATATGCGACAATAAAGATGATGCTCTTCGAAGCGAATATTGACCAATCTCATCGCCGTTTGGACCGCTGATGGCTAACGCCCTGACAGCCGTTCGCCTCCTTCTTGTGGTTCCATTCGCATTCTTCATGACCAGGGGAGACGTTCGTTCCGCGGTTTTCGCGCTGATTGTGTGGGTAGTGGCGCTGATTACGGATTTCGCGGACGGGCCGATTGCGCGCCGCAAGGGCACTGTCACGCCGCTCAGCGGAACGTTCGATCATACGACGGATTTTCTTTTCGTCACGAGCGGCCTGTTTGCCGGCGCAACTCGCGGGGTGTTTCCGTGGATTCTGCCGGCGCTGATCGTCGTGGCTTTTTCGCAGTACGTCATTGATTCGTACTGGATTCACCGTCACGCCAGGCTGCGCGGGAGCAAGCTGGGCCGCTATAACGGCATGCTCTATTTTGTTCCGACCTGCATGGAAATTGTGATTCGCCTGGGCGCGCGATTTCTGCAGCCTTTGCTTACGATTCTAGTTTGGGCGCTGGTTGTGAGCACGATCGTATCCATGGGCCAGCGCCTGATGCTCAGCCGGTCAGCCGAACATCTCCCGGCTCGCGCGCCGGAGAAATAACAGGCCAATTCCGGCGTTAAAGAAGATAAAGAAATTGTGCATGACAAAGCCGAACGCGGTCATCTGGCCGGGCCGGTCCGGATACAGCAGAACCCAAAATAAAATCGCGACCGAGTGCATCGGTCCGGGCATGGCGGCTCCAAAGAAAATCACCGGCAGATATCCCAGCATTTCTCCAAATCCGACCGTGCCCCCAAAAAGCCGCAGAGCCAGGGTGTAGACAATCACGCCGGCGATCACCAGCGGCGCGCGCATCAAAATCACGGCTCCATACTGCCAGACCTTGGCCAGACGGAACGCGCGGAAAATCGGCCGCTCGCGTAAAGCGATCCCCGCGCCGACTTTTCCGGTGAAGAAGAGATGGAAAAACACAAAGAAAACGCCGGAGCCCAGGGCAATCCAGGGAATCACGTGAAAAACTTCCTGAATTTGACTCCACCGCAAGAGCACGCCGATGGACGCCCAGATCATCAGGCTGTAATACTCGCAGAACATCAGGAAGAGCATGCTCGAGCCGATCTCCCAGCCCGGCACGCCGTCGCGGCGATTCAGGTAGAGAGCGATGGCGCCCTTGCTGACCTGCTCGTTCACTAGGGAAAGAATGTAGGCGCTGGCGCGAATCGGCAGGATATCCGCGAATCGGATTTTCGTGTTGAACCAGTTGATCACGGCCCACACCACCAGGCTGTCAATCAGGAGATAGAGGAAGCAGTAGGGAATTACCAGCGCAAGCCAGTGCGTCCAGCTGACATTCTCAAAACTTTTGGCGAGATAGGTGACGAGCCCGCTGCCTTCCCGCGCGGCGGCGCTGCTGAGGCGGGTGTAAAGATACCCGAAACAGGCTATCGTAATGAGAAATGGCAAAAGCCGCTGCCACGGTTTGCCTTTTTTCCCGACCGGGGCAGATGGCGTGCTGGTGGACGAGGCGCTGTCGGTCATTTTTTTGTCCTTTGCTTATCCTTGGCCTACGCTGTCTCTAATCATTTCGCCGATTCCTGTAAGTTCAATTCCGAGCGCGGAAGCGGCCGGCTGGGGATCGAGGCGCGTGTCCGCGGTAATCACTTCAAGAGCGTCCGTCGAAAATCCGCGCTTTCCGATGCGCTGGCGGATACCCAGCATCATTGAAAGCCAGAACTTCGGAATTGAGCCGATCGTGACCTCGCGTCCCAGAAAGCGAGCGGCACGCTGGACCAGTTCCCGCTCCGGCAGGGAGACTGGGCCAACGAAATCCAAAATGAGGTTGCTCGCCACGGAAAGTTGCGTGGCGGCAACGGCTCCGCGCGCTAAATCATCCACATAGAGGGGCTGCTGAAGATTGCGCCCCCCGCCAACCAGCTTGGCCCGCGGTCCGCTTACGTGGCGCGCAATTGCTTCCGAGCCTGCCGTGCCCGGACCAAGCAAAAGCGGCGCGCGCAACACTGTATAACTCAATCCCGATTCGCGCACGAGAGCCTCCGCCTGCCCTTTGGTGCGGTAGTAGCGGTTGGAAGATTTCTCATCTGCTCCCGTTGCGCTCACCAAAACGATTTTCTGCACCGCGCTTCGTTTCGCGGCTTCCACGACGGCGCGAGCCGGCGCAACGTTTGCCTGCTCATACGTCGAACCCGGACTCTCGACCAAAATTCCCGCAAGGTGAATGACCGCAAAGGCTCCCCGAAACGCCGCGTCGAGACTTGCGGGATCGTCGTAAGAGATTCGTGCGATGTTCGCGTCATCGCCGAATTGCGAACGGATCTCCCCGGCTGCGCGCTCCGACCGGACCGCTGCGGCAATTGTGTTTGCCGAATTACCGGGTTTCGTCCACCATCGCAGGATGGCCAGGCCAACAGCGCTATTGCCGCCAGTGATAGTTATTTTCATTCATAGTCCTGGTCAGCTGATTGCGTGAAACACTCGAATCATCCCATTGGGCGGAATCGTCAGCTGGGGAAGGTTCCTTGCACACGCCGCTAGTCGTCCACGCGAAAGACTCTCGCTGAAGCATTCTCCGCGATGGATGTGTTTACGTCGGTTTTCAGCGCCGGATATTTTTTCACTCTGGCCTCGAGCATGCCCGCTTTTTCAGCCGGGTCGGTGACCAAGGTTAATCTCCGGTCGTACAGCTGATTTCCGATCTTGATCCGCACGCGCGGGTCGCGCATCACATTCACGTTCCAGTTGTGGGGAGTATTCTCGCCCATAGGATTGACGGTGCTCACGTATAGATGGCCATTATAGGAGACGCAATTGATGCGTACGGAATGCGGAAGCAGATACCACGTTCGAGTCTGAACTTCGATATTTCTGACCTTGTCCGTGAACGTCCAGTCGGTGACCGGCGCCGCAACGAGGTCGCCTTTCAGCCACAGGCCGGGCCGGCGATCCTTGGGTTCAAGGCCGGTGACACGGAACACAACCAGCGCCAGGACCAGACAAACCAATATTCCGATGACAATCTTCCCCAAATTGTTCAAGTTTCTCTCCTCCAGCGAGCTCGGATTTCCAATACGGAAATCTTATCCGGGCATCGTAATGTTTCCCCGCGCTGAACACAACGACATTACCTCCAGGGCAAGTCCCATCGGGAGTACTGGGCACCGAGGATTCACGTTCTGATTCCGTGCTCGATCGAAATGAAGCCCTGGCCGATATAGACTCAAATTTTACCTTGCGTTCAGGGATGCGGATTCAGGAATCCGCGCGATTTTTGTTCACGAACCAGTCACACATGTAGAACGCGAGACAGCAGGGCACGACCCACGCCACGCGGCTCTGGTAGCGGTCGTACGCGCCCACGAGCGTGGCGCAAAGCGCTGCGTTGATCACCACAAACGCGAACGCCGAATAGAGGAATAGGTTCAATTTGTCATCGCGTCTGCTCCACGAAAAGGCCAGACACGCTACCGCGCTCAACCAGAATACGACCGTGTCCATTGCCGCCGCAACATTGGACAGGGGGAGAAGGATGCCGCGAATTAGTCTGGAGTTTGAAAATGCGTGGAAATCGCGCGGAAAAAGTTCCTTAATCACTTCCGCGTTCGTGTTTGGTGCATTCAAAGCATAGTCTCGAATTTCCTGGCCCGTACGGAATTTCGCAAGCTGTCGCAATGTTTGCCAAATGCTGCTCCCAATAAATCGGAACGGATAAGAAACCAGCGTCCCGCGGATCAGTTCGCCCATTTCGTTTTCGTGTCCTTGCATGTCGTGGAGCATCGGATGCCAGAACAGGAACTGCTCCGTCGTCATGGGCGGATTGTTGACGTACCGGCAGGCGACGTACGGCTTCTTCGGACAATTCTCGCGGAGGAAATCGGCCGCCAGGCCGTCGCCAAACAATCTCCCGAGAAAAAATTCATTCCCCGACACCGAAACGCGGAAGCCCAGCCCCATTTGGCGATTCAGGTTCGCGGTCCAGAGTCCTGCAGCGAGGATGGGCACGAGCAGCCATGCGAGCGCGGATTTCGCCGAAGGGGCCCCTCGCGGATGGAAACCGGCAAGCGTCGGAATCATCAGCGCCGCGATGAAAACCGCCGCAATCGGCAGGAGCGACATATGGGCGCTGACGGAAATCATCAGGATGGCAGCCAGAAGAATCCGTTCGACGAGCCGCAACCCGCCGTTGAATGCCAGCAAAAACACGGAGAGAAACAGTGTGCCTGCAAAAACATCGGGCATGAGCAGCGACACTTCCCACGGCAGACTCGTCACCGACGCCAAAACACATACGATAGCGAGCATGCAGATGTCGCGGAATTTAGAATCGCCGCCGATCAGGTGCTTGCACGCTTCGTACAGCAGTGTAAGGACGATGATCGCCTGCATTCCGATCGTGAACCATGTGCTGGCGCCGAGGCTCGCCACATTGGCAAAAATGCCATATCCGGGCGAGCGGTAGGGTCGAAGCGCAATGTGAAACGCGCCGGTAAGAAGGTACGCGCCGGTATCCGGGTAGACGGTCGGATAGCCGTTGTACAGAGCGACCCAAATGAGCAGACAGGCGGACATCACGCCAATCAAGAGGTGGCGTAAGAAACGCGTTATCCGCTGGCCTAAAGGGAATGATTTACTGCTATTGCTGCTTGAAGGGGTGGGGTTGCGATCCGCGATGGCTGATTCTACCTGACTCCCGGCACACATCACGACGACATTGCGGCCAAGCCATTGATATTCGGGATTCCTTGTTCGACTGCCCCGTGGGCTCGTAATTTACACTGGGGCCACTCAGTAAGCAATTCTCCAGGCTTTGGATCGCAAAGCTCTTTTGGTTGAAGACATCCCGATCAGCGCATTACTGGAGAGTAGCCCCGTGTTGCGGATGTCCAGAGCATTGGCATTCCTGCAATGCGGCCCAATGCGCCCGTGAATCGGCACATGCTGTTTGAATCCGCCAGACCCGCACGGATTCCTCTTCCAAGACACAACACACCAGCCCGCGGACGTGGAAGAATCTCAGGGACGAATCGTCCGAGGCAGGTCCGTAGCATCAGCCGCGACGATTTGCCACACGCTGACCGGTCGGGCCGGTCGAAACATCGTTGGGGGCAAGCCTACTCAATCAAAATTTGCCTGTCCTCGTTCATGTCGGAGTCAGCACCGGAACGATTGTCGCGGTTGCGGTGCGCCCCATGGCGATTGGAGCGGTCGTGCTTGGCTTTCAAATTATCCGTGATCTCGCGCATCTCGCGTTCCATGGCTTGTAAGATTTCTTCTGATTGAAGTTGACCAAGGGCAACACGGATTACGTACGAAGGATCAACATTGAGGCGATCAGCTACACGCGCATAAAAACCGCTAAAAGCAGAAATGGGAAGATGAATCGAGCGTGAACTTGCGGTTTTTGGTGCCATTTTTCATGAATCTCCTTCACATGTTTTTTCAATAGCAATCAACAGCGGGCCCAACCGACAGGACTTCATATTACTTTACCGTCATAAGCTCAGTAGTCTAGCGGATCTCATTCTATTTCAATCTCTCCGCCAGAGTCAAACGCTCCGGCAATGTGAGTTTTGCCCCTCTCCTATTTCGCACTCAGCTTTCGTGTCGAGGATGTTTCAGGTCGCAAATGAAAGACAATCCGTTCCTCGTGGGTCATCTTCCTGCCTACGTGCTTTTCGAAGATGCGCTCGATGGGAGTCCTGTTTTGGTAGCGGTCCACCCTCCGCCTCTGACCATTGGAATTCAATTTCATTCTAGCCATATCCACCTCATCCACAGCGTGCCCCAGCAGGGCCGATCGTAAATTCGTAACATCTACAAAGAGGGACACTGGCATATCTTGAGAGAAAACGAACACTCTGGCCAGCAATAACTGCTCCATCGGCGCAAAGTCGTTCGGTGCCGGATCAACAACTTCGATAACATTCGATCCGGCGCTCTTCTTTCCGGTCCATCTCAAGCGTGAATTTCATACCTTTTTAGCACGGAGCGGCAAAACAGCCGCATCGTGACTCAATGTCCTCCACAGGTAACGGGGGAATTGAACCCGAACTGTATCATTTTGAACAGGTCATTACTATCTGTCAAGAGTTAGATACACAATATTAATCGTTCCATGATAAGCGTGGGGGCAATTCCGAGGCGTTCCAAGTGCAAACTTAGAGAATCCTACTACATTTACTGTAACCTTTATAG
>VFSW01015513.1_pt1 | contig 10461 bp, 12 predicted proteins | sample 5358111 | NCBI WGS metagenome assembly VFSW01 (sample SAMN11554181, study PRJNA540505) | mine drainage metagenome | isolation source: sediment from site ElyBrook_90M | place: USA: Ely Copper Mine, Vershire, VT | collected 2017
TCGATCGAGTTGGCCCGCTGGGCGACGATGACGTCTGCCTCTGCGGCCTCGGGTACCAGGAGCGGAGGATGCCGTTCTTTCATCAGCCGGGGACCGCCAGCCCGGAAGTGCACTGTTACGTCGTCACACAGCTTGTCCACCGTGCGAAGGGGCAAGAGCATCCTGTAATAGGCACAGCCACTCCCGCCATCGTGTGAAGCCATCACCAACACGCTATTTTCCTTTCGCTAGCATTTCAGGTGCGTATTCTCGCAGCCACTCTATAGCCCAGGCAGTTTTGTCTTCAATTCTCTGACCGCAAGGCTGCGCTGTACTCCACACTTCTAGATTCTCTAGCCGATTATCTGTCTTAATTCCGTTCTTATGGTGAACGTTCTCGTGCTGCTTCAGTTCCCTGCCTAGCGTCCCCTCTACGACTATGCGGTGTTCTGGGACGTGAACATCCTTGCCTGCCGGACCCCGCCATGACCACACTACGTACCGCTTGGATGGAGAATGGGCGGTCAAACCGTCTTCGCGTCTAGGAGCACGCACAGCCAGTCCGCAGCGACAACGGGGCTTTTTGCCCCTTACAGGCTTAGCGTTAGAATCCAGGAAAATTGTCTCGCAGCCGCATTTTATGTTTCGGCACAAGTACTTGTACCCTCGTGCGCCTTTAGGCTCCCAGGAAACGAGCTGAAGAACCCTATACATGCCGACGATATCGCCAGGATTCAGTCGAGGCTCAGGACGGCTGCGCCCCCGTCCGCGTTCTACGCCTAGTGTACGGACACGACAGTGTACAGCACTTACTGTGCGGCCTAGCCGGTCTGCAATCTCGGCTACAGGCACCGTAGGATCTGCATAAACAGCACGAAGCGCAGCATCATCTTCGAGAGTCCAACGAGGTTTGCGCACGCGAGCAGTCTACCACAGACTGTCAACCATCGTAGTGCGCTTGTACGAGGTTACTTGTAAGGGTGCTTGTTCCCCCACCAGATCAGGCCGAAAGCGATCAGGCCCAGGACCAGGAGCATCAGCCCGACGAACAGGAGCATAACTTCGAACTCAGGCCGTAGCGATTGGTCTTGCGGTCCACGGACACGGTGAGGGTCTTGCCCGCGTTGGCGAAGACGATGTTCTCCACCGCCGTGTAGTCCATAAGCGAAACTACAGCCGCCGCCAGTAGCCTGGGAACTCCCAGGGCCAGTAGCTTCGACTGTAGCTGCGCGTGCGTCAGGACGGCGGCCATGACCTAAGTCTGCCGCCATTTTCCAGGACCGTCCTCGAACTTGCCGTGCGCTTCGCCGTCTTCGCCCACGTTCGTGCCGGACCGGCCGTCAACCGACTCCCAGCCCTGGTGGTCGGACTTGCTGTGCCGTCCGTCCGTGGCGTCGTAGTTCTCCTTGCCGGTGACCGGGCCGTGGTTGCGGTCGGTCGGCTCCGGCGTGGTAACCGCGCCCTCGGCGTCGGCCGCGATCGGCTTGACGTCGTGTTCAACGGCCTTCTCGATGGGTCCCCATTCACGGGCCATTTTGAGCCTCCTAGCTCGGACTGGTGTCGTACGAGAAGACGGGCACGGTGTGCCAGTCGGCTGTGCACTCAACAAGGACGCCCCACAGGACGTGCGGCTTGTTAAGCGGTCCCCAGGCTAGCGTGTGAAGTGCCTGAAGTGCCTGGTCCTGCGTTGCGCCGGCGGTCACCAGGACAGCAGCGGTCTGGGCAAGGGTCTTGCTGGTCGTGTAAGCCATCAGACTTCCTTCCAGGGATGGATAGCCGAGTCATGGCCGGCGCTACCCTTCTCATCCGTGGACAGGCCGCTTGTGATGGCGTCCGGGCCGGGAAGATCCGGGGTCTGGTGACTGAAGCCGACGTAGTTCGCGTTGTGAGACACCACGTCCTGAGTGGCCTCAGACGGCGTGCCCTGGCCCGAGTTGAGACCGTCAGCTTCCAGCTTGTCGGTGATGGTGTTGGTAGCGGACATGGACGAGTCAAAGCCGGGGAACCGCTTGAGTACGGCGGTGTCACTCAGGTCCTTGGTCGTCGGCTTCTCCGGGAAGCTCATCGGTAGCCACCTCCTCCTGTACGGGCGGTTCGTCTGCGGACGGCGTGAGCGTTGCCTTCTCTGGCATGCCCTCGCCGTGGTCGTTCCGGCCGTAAAACGGCCCGAAGGCACCGACATGCGCCGGGGCTGTCGGCCACTTCACGTCCGGAACGTTCTTCACGGTCAGTGACCGGCGTCAGGGTGCCTCGGGCCGGCCGCCTTGCCGCCGTTGCCGTTGCGCGGCTGAGGACCGGAGTCCATGGCGTTCGGGTGAGAGGCCCCGGTGACGCTGCCCGTGCCCGCGCCAGTCGAGGTCGGGCGGTTGCCCTCCAGGGCCGGCAGGGTCGCGCCGCTGAAGCCGGAGTCGTCGCCCATCGCCGTCCAGTCGCCAGGACCGGAGACAGCGCCGCTCGCGTGCGAGTCGCGGTGGTCGTTGCCCAGGTAGCCGAACGGGTCGGTGTAGCGAACGCCTTCCCCGCCGGCGTGCGGGGCATACCCCTGCGAGCCGTCAAGGCCGGTGCTGGTGACTTCCTTCGAGGTCACCTGGATGCCTGGGGTGTTACCCTCAAGCTGGCCCTCCTGGACAGTCACGTCCGAGGGAGCGCTGCCACCCGCAGATCCGGGAGCCCCGGTGGAGTAAGACTGCGCGAAGCCAAAGATCTCCGAGGGAAGCTGACCATCCTGCACGGTTGGGTCAGAGGGACCGCCACCGCGACCCTGGCGCTTCGGGGCAGGCGACTGCCGCTGAGGCGTCGAGCTGCGGCCCGGGTTCTGGCCATCGTTGACTGTAGCCACGGTGAAGTCCTTTCACACTGAAGTGTCGTCTCCAGTGTAGAACTTCAAAACGCCGTGGGGAAGCACTACCATCGGCGGGTGGATTCAAACCACTGCCCCGCGTAGGGGCCAGACCGTCCCGTAGATCCCGGGCCAATTCTCCCTCGCGTGGTTAGCGCGCAACTAAGCCCGGACTCGCGCCTCCGGACTTCCACTATAACAAACGCTGGCCCCAACCACTCATCAAATCGGCCTTGGACATAGTTTCGGCCCGTTCCCGGGTCATGTCCGGCTCGATGGCGACCACGTACTCCACCCAGGCCGACTTCGGGGCATTGCCGTACGGGCGCTTGGGCGGCTCCTTGGCCGACTCGGGCTCCTGGTGCGCTTCCGGGTCGGATACCAGGTCTGCCGGGTCGATGACCTTGCGCTCGTCAGGTATCAGGGGCTCGCGCTGCACGACGGGGATTTCCTGCGCGCCCTCGTAGACCGCGAGCTTCTGCGTGACCGCCCAGTCAGCGGCCTCAGAAGAGAGTTGTATCCGGGAGCCCGCATCTCCTGTGATGAAGAACGGGGCATCCATCTTGACTGCGCTGGTAAGTCGTATGGTGACCATGTGAAGAGAATACCCGAAGTCACCAGCAGCGACCGAAGTCCGGATTGGGAATCTGGCGCGCTGGCTGCCGCATGCCTCCTACAGAACCTCCGCCACTCCAGGCAGTGAAGTTCAGTACTGGCCAGGCTTGCGAAGCACAGGCTACTGTCGGGCTGTCCTGGCCCACCCACCACTCCGCGTCAAAGCGCGTACTCGCGGTGAGCGGTGGCAGTTCAGGAAGACCTCGCAGATAGCCGGCCGTGGCCCACCAGAAATTGCCTGCCGGAACAGGGCCGCCAATAGGGCGTCCGAACGGATCAATCGTGTCAGCGGGAAGCCAGGACCACGCGCTGATGTCGTTAGATTCCAGCTCTCGAACTCGCGCTTCCCAGTGATCTACCAGGTGCTCAGTCAGATACAGGCTCCAGAGCCGGTTCTCAGGCGTGCAGTTGAGCGCGCCCTTATCGTGGGCGTACAGCACCGAAACATCACCCGGCAGGTTCCGTACGTACTGCCGCAGCGCGTTGAGCGTGACTTCCTCGAAGCCCATATCCGCCTCGGTCAGGACTTCACGCCGGAAGAGATCGCGGGCTGCTGCGCGGTCGTCAGGTGTTCCGACCAGGCTCACGAGAACCTGGCCGGAGAAGCCTGAATCGTGCAGATGCCGGAGATGCCAGGAGGCTATGCGCCGCCACTCACCGCTGAGCCAGCAGTGGTAGACATGGACGAGCCGGGGCATCAGAACGCCTAAGATCCGTCGAAAGTGAAATAGCCTCCCGAGGAGAGAACGGTCTGAAGCGCCGAAAGTCCAGCGCTTGCGTCACTGTAGTTGCTCCAGGGGGCGTAGCCCAGGGTGGGTAGCAGGGTGTAAGCACCGGAAGTCAACCCGGTGAAATTGATGCCGCTTCCTGAGTCAGACCAGCCCGTTGCCCTGCTGAGGTCTACGGCACACGGCACCAGTACGTTGTCGTAGTGTTCCGCCGGCGGGTAAGTAGTAGGGTCACCCACCGCAACCCAGGGAAGACCGACATTGCCCAGGAAGTTGTCGAGCCCCGCCACGAGCGCAGACAAGGAGGCGTAACCGCTGTCTTTGAATCCAAAGAACTGACCGCTGTCGAGATCGTTGTACGCGAGTCCCCAGGCGGTGGGATCTGTTTCAGCGTTACCGCCGAAGAGGATGGCACCGAAGTGCGTGAAGTCGATGTCTGAGTAGGGGGTCGCGCCGCCTACGATACCTGTGTAAGCCATGCAGCCAGAATACACGACCCCCACCACCATACCAGGTGATGAGGGTCGTTCCTGCGGCTTGCTCAGCTAGCCGATCCCTGGAAGACCGCGAGCGGCTGCGGGGCGTACGACGGCGGGTTCATCAGGTTGCCGTCCGCGCGGATGACCGCACGGAAGGACACCAGGTCCGTCGAGAAGGCGAAGTCGTCGGACCGCTCGAAGCGGACCCCGCCGACCATGCGGATGAAGTACTGCGAGAAGTCACCGAAGATGATGGACTTGTTCGCGCTGCCGATGGCAGGCATGAACGGGTCCGCCACGAGCGGCTTTCCGAGCAGCAGGTCCGGCGCACCGAGCACCGTCGAAGGCTCCCAGATCGGACGGCCCACGGTGTCGGTGAGCTTGCGCAGCACCCCGAGGGTCTTGTCCGCCGCCAGCCAGTAGCAAGACCGGCTCTGACGGTAGGGGGCGATCACGGAGTACTCCATGTCCACCAGGTTGGCGTACGTCGGGCCACCGGTGACCCAGCCGTTCGCCGTGGGGCCGGCCGCCGAAGCAGGACCGGTGACCGCGACCGGGGCCGCGAGGACCGAGCCGGAGATGCCCGAGCCGCCGTTGATCAGCTCGTTGCCCAGGAAGTTGCCGAGCGCGCGGCCCGCCGACATCGCCAGGTAACCGAGCAGGTTGACGCCCGAGTCATCGATCAGTTCGCGCGACACCTGGATCAGGATGCCGAACTTGTTGGCGGTGAGGGTCTTCTGAGCGAAAACCGGGTCCGCCGAGGGAAGCACCCCGCCCTGCGCGGCCGAGACCGTGACCTGCGACGCGGACGAGAGGCCCGTGTGCTGGTTGACGATCGGGACCTGGATCGGCTCGCCGCCAACGGTGTTGAGAACGGTCGGGCCGGTCTGCATGACGCCGCTGACTTCGATCAGGTACGAAAGAAGCTGGTCGTAGAAGTCGATCGGCACGATGCCGCCGCTGGTGTTCGGCACGTTGCCGACGTAGCCGTCCGTCAGGACACGGACTTCGGTCGGGGTCATGGGCCGGCCGGTGCTGAGCTTGTGCATGATGCGCGAGTTCAGCGACGGGATCTCCAGCGGGGCCGGGCGGCCACGGTTGTCGCGGAGGGTGCCGTCCATGAAGGCCCGGACTTCCTCTTCGAACTTCGAGCCGGTGCGGCCCTCAGCGCCGGGGGTGACATCGCGGCCGGCCAGGGAGTTGAACGCCTCGTCGGTCTCGCGACCGCGCTTCTCCAGGTCCAGGATGTCCTTGAGGCGCTTGTCGTCCCGGTCCAGCTCGGCGTGCAGGTCGTCGTAGCGCTTCTGCTCGTCCTGGGTGAAGGCCCGGCGCTCATCGCCGGCCTTGAGCGAAAGCTGCTCGATCTCGCGGTAGGTCCGCTGCACCTGCTCGTGGAGGCGCTTTGCGACTTCGGTAGCCACTGTTCTGCCTTTCGTGAAGGAAGTTCACATGGCCCCGGCTCCGTGACGCACTTTCGTCTACGGCCTCAGCGGCTCAATTTCAAGATTAGGCCGGACTGTGAACTCATGCAACAGCCCCTTTAGAAAAAAGTTCCCCCGGGGCTAGCTGATCCGTCAAGAGGCGGCAGCAGATTTACCCCGGGGGAAGTTCTCAGTCGGTCAGTTCCGTCAGCGCACGCTTGCGGGCCAGCAGCTTCGCGATCGCCTCGGGCGCGGCAAGAGTCGTCGGCGCGGGCGGCGCAGGCTCCTCTTCGCTCCGCTGCTCAGGTGCGTCGCCTTCCACTTCGCCATCCCGCGAAGCCACGGTCATCGGCGTGTGCTCGCCGTCGTGGTCCTGGTGCTGGTTGCAGGGCAGGCCGTCCTGCCGTCCCCAGCAAAGGCCCCTGTGGTGCTGCGGGTTGGCCGCCTCAGCAAGCTTGCCCTCCAGCGGGCCGTGGCCGGCCGGGCGGACGCAGGGCTCGCCGTGGTGGAACCGCATGCAGAGGTCGTCCGTGGACTTGGGCTTGATCGCAGCGCGGATCTCGTCCTCGTCGCGAGCGTAGCGCTCCTCCTCGGGAACCTCGCTCTGACCCATGACAGGCTCGTCCGTGAACTTCGAAGACCTCAGCGCGATGGCCGGGTCGTCCAGGACCCTCGACTCCTCGCGGTCAGCGGCCGACGTGGCGTCCAGCTTCGGGATGACCTGGGTACCGGTGCGGCGCGTGCTGCGGAACAGCTTGCTGGCCTGGCCGGCCTCCAGGATGGAGCGGATCTCCTCCGGGTCACCGTCCACCCAGCTCGCCAGGGACTCGATCGCGCCGTTCATGCCCCGGCCGGTGGCCGAGGTGGCGAAGTAGGCCGGGTCAAGGACCGGGGCCACGTCCACCAGCTCAACGCTGTGAAGCTGCCTCAGCGGCAGGCCGTGCTCGCTCTCGCCCCAGGAGTCGTCCTCACCGGGAACCGGCACGCGGAAGGCGAAGCTGGAATAGCGCACGTCGCCACGGCCGACGTACTCCATGACGTCCGCCCGGCACTCCGGGGGAATCACGTCGTACGTAAGGCCGCGCTCGTCCTTGCTCAGCTTCAGCGTCCCGGCATGGGTGGTACCCAGGAGCATGTCGTCCTTGTGGTTGTAGCGGCAGACCACGTTCATGGGGACATCCTTGTGGGACCGGTCCTCAATCGCGCGCAGCGCGGCGTCGAACGCCGTGGGCATAACCTGCTCGTGGAAGTTGCCCAGCTTGCGGGAGGTGGACTTGAACACCGCCGCGTAGCCGATGATGTGCTGCGGGCCGTCTTCCGCCTGGCGCAGCTCGGGCTTGTCGGAGATGAAGCGCACCTCGGGGTACAGCGACTCCAGGGAGCGAGCCGTGTCGGATTCCCCGACGCCGAACTTCTTAGCCGCCGCCATGACCTTGCCCTTCGCCTTGGCCCACATCGGGGAGCGCGGGCCGAGCCGCAGCGCCGCGATCACGTGCGCCTTGTCGTGAATCGGGAAGTGACGCCCCCCGTCAGGGTCGATATACGCGAACTGGTCGTCGCTGAGCGCATCGCGCGCCTTGCTCGACAGTTTCGCCCTGTCTTCTGACATCGTTACATCCCTTCACAGACATGCGTCATCACGTCCAGCGTAGAAGACCCTGTCACATCCCACAACAGCACGAACACACGACTCCGGAGTTCGCATATAATCGGTAGCATGACAAAGTTTGTAAAAGGAAAGTCATGCGGGCACTGCGGCGGACCGATTGTGTCACGCGGCCCCAAGCGTGATGCCCGCATCGTCTATTGCTCGGTAGCGTGCAGGCAGGCGGCTGACCGAAAGCGTAACGCAGAAGCCGGTTGCGGGCCTGTCACCAAAGAGTGCGAAACGTGCAATCGCGAGTTCACGTACTACGCTTCCATGCGCCCCAACGCTGCTTACTGTTCGCACTCGTGTAAGAGCCGTGCACACGGCGAGAAACTGCGTGGACGAATATACGCCGTAGGCGACCGGAGCACGTTCACCAAGAGCATGCGAAGGTTTCTTCCCCCTGAGTGCGCAATCTGCGGCTGGGCTGAGGCATCGTGCGATGTGGCCCACATACAAGCCGTCGCTCGCGGAGGAACCCACGACATCACCAACGTCATAATGCTGTGCCCCAACCACCACCGGATGTTCGATACAGGCAAGCTGTCTCTTGAAGCAGTCCAGGAGGCTAGGGCGCGAACGGCCCTTCTACGTCAGCCGAAGTTACTCAGCCGCCACGGCGAAGTAACCGGGGTTTACCGTCTTGTAGAGGTACAGGTCGCCCTGCGCCCGCTCGATGCGGTACTTGCCCCCGATCGGCACGGTAGCCAGGGCAGACGTGACCGACATGGCGCGCTCAACTGGCACGCCGTCACCGATCAGCCTGGACTGGACCTCGCTCGCGTGGACCATGCTTGGCCATTCCATCACAGGTGACTCCTGTCTTTCCCGTTGATCTTCTTTGGGGCACTCTCCACCATGTCGCGGATGTCGGCACGGTGCGGCTGGTAGGTCGTGAGACCGAACTCGTGGTCTTCCATGGGCTCGGCCAGCTCGGGGTGAGCGTTGCGGATGTTCTCTTCCCGGTTGACAACCGCCATCAGGAACTTCTGTGCTTCCAGGCGGATCTCGTACGGTACTGACGCGTCACGCTGCACCGTGATGAGTGATGCCAGGAAGCTGGCCGGGTCCTGGGCGAGCGGCAACGGCGCGTTGGGCCTGCCGATGGGAACTCCCGTGCGCCCGTTGACCGTGACGACCGGAGAAGGCTTTCCTGTAGGGCCGCCCTGGTTAGCAGTGCCCGCCGAGGAAGCAGGATTGCCGAACGAACCCCCGCCAGAACTTCCCGGACCGCCCCCGCCAGGAGACGGCGCAGTGCCCTGGACAGGATAACCCTGAGCCGCGAGCTGCGGGATGATGTACTTCTCCAGCTTGATGAGCCGGTCGGTCGCAACGTCCATCTCCAGTACGACGGCGGGCATGAACGACTTCGGGATAACCCCGGCCCTGGTGCCCATGGCGTTCATGGTGGTCAGCGGCAGGGACTCGTCACCGATCTTGCCCGGCAGCGGCGGCAGGTCTTCCAGCTCGCGGATCTCGTTGATAGTCCGCAGGCCCATGTTCCTCATGATCTGGTACATATTCATGCGGGCTTCGAGGTCGGTCTTGAGCAGCGCGTCTGTGTAGAAGGTACACATGCGGTTGCGCGGCAGGATCAGCTTGGACGCGCGCTGCTCGAAGTTCATCAGCCAGGGGCGGCATGCCTCGATGATCTGGAGCGTGCTCTGCTCGACTGTGTTGCCGGTGAAGTAGCAGGTGCCATTGCGGCGAGCGAACCAGGACTTGTTACCTGTCTGCACGCACCACACGGCATCGGCCATTTCATGTGAGACGTATTCCGCGTGGCCCTTCGGCTTGACCCAGGGCGTCACCTTCACGCTCATGTGGTACATGCCCCGGCTGTTCGGTCCGCGAACTACGCCCGCCCGACCGGTAAGAGCGCACGCTACCTGGAAGGCGTCCAGGCGGGCTTTGTCCTTCTGGGCCATAACTTCCCCGGCGTTACCCGGCCGGCGCGTACCGTCAGCGTCGATAGACGTCTGATAGAACAGTTCGAGCTGAGCGCGAGTGAGCTGCGACAGGAACTCCGTAGACACGACCTTGCCCGGCGCGTGCTCCAATAGCTGGCGGCCGGCCTTAGCGTTAAGACGGAAGTGCACGGCGTTGTCCCCATGATCTTCGCGCCATGACGGAACCGAGCGCACCCGAAGCTCTCCGGAAGGGCCGAACACCTCAGTGAGCGCCTGCCTGATCCGGATCACGTTCTGCGGGTTCACGGTGTCCGACTGCGCGATCGTAACGCTGCCGTACTCGTTATGCCAGCCTTCAGTCCAGAACCAGGCCACCAGCTCCGTGAGCGCATCTGACCACTTCGCTTCAGACGGAGCAGCTACAGGAGCAGCAGCAGCGACGTGCGAATCAGTAGGCGCGGTCTCAGTTGTAGTCCACCTGTACCCGGCCTGTGAGTCCTTACGGCCCTTGATCATCACCGGCCAACGGTGATTCGGCGTGCTAACCGACGAGTGGCCCTGGTTCTCCCACTTCGTGACCGGGAACGGCCCGTTGTCGAACACGTGAACAGCCTGCACCGGCTGCCACTCTGCCATGCCCGTTGTCGGATTGAGCGTCAGGGCCGTGTCCGAAGTTGTCACCTGATCGTACTTCAGCCAACCCCGGGTAGTCAGAATCTCACTGTCCGTAGTCAGGCAGTTGTACGTCAGGCTGTCGCCGCGCTGGCCGCCTACCCGGTCCGGGGGCACGTTGAAGATCGCCGCGATGTGCGTGGCGTTGTACTGCATGGCCTCAAGGAACT
>VFSW01015514.1_pt1 | contig 10461 bp, 9 predicted proteins | sample 5358111 | NCBI WGS metagenome assembly VFSW01 (sample SAMN11554181, study PRJNA540505) | mine drainage metagenome | isolation source: sediment from site ElyBrook_90M | place: USA: Ely Copper Mine, Vershire, VT | collected 2017
ACCACAAGATCATCCTGATGGCGGACGCCGACGTGGACGGTCAGCACATCAGGACCCTGTTGCTGACGCTGCTGTTCCGGTTCATGAAGCCGCTGGTCGAGGCCGGGCACGTCTACCTCGCCCAGCCGCCGCTCTTCAAGATCAAGTGGACCGAGCGCGGGGTCGACCCGGACTACGTATTCAACGACGTCGAGCTGGCGCGGGCCATCGAGGCGGGCATGGCGGCCGGGCGTAGGGACCCGCGGCCGCGCGACGCCATTCAGCGGTTCAAGGGCCTGGGCGAGATGAACGCGGAAGAGCTGTGGGAGACCACGATGAACCCGGCGCGGCGGGTGCTGCTGCAGGTCACCCTCGACGACGCGGCGCAGGCCGATGAGCTGTTCAGCGTGCTGATGGGCGAGGATGTTGAATCCCGCCGCTCCTTCATCACGCGGAACGCGAAGGACGTGCGGTTCCTGGACATCTAGCGGGGCGCGCGTAGCCGCCCTTGAGGTCGGAACGGTGCGTGATTCACGTGGAACACGCACCGTTCCTCTTAACGGTTTTTGATATTTAGACGAGAGGTTGCGAAGTGACCGAGGTGATGGGGCCGCCCGCGGGGGGTCACGACCGGACCGAGCCGGTTGACATCCAGGTCGAGATGCAGCGCAGTTACATCGACTACGCGATGTCGGTCATCGTCGGGCGGGCGCTGCCCGACGTCCGCGACGGGCTCAAGCCGGTGCACACGCGCATCCTCTACGCGATGTATGACGGCGGCTTCCGGCCCGACCGCGGGTACTTCAAGTGCTCGCGGGTGGTCGGCGAGGTCATGGGCAACTACCACCCGCACGGCGACAGCGCGATCTACGACGCGCTGGTGCGGATGGCACAGCCCTGGTCGATGCGGATGCCGCTGGTCGACGGGCAGGGGAACTTCGGTTCGCCCGGCAACGACCCGCCCGCCGCCATGCGGTACACCGAGTGCCGCCTCGCCCCGCTGGCGATGGAGATGCTGCGGGACATCAACGAGGAGACCGTCGACTTCCGGCCGAACTACGACGGCCGGTCGGCGGAGCCCGTGGTGCTGCCCGCGCGGTTCCCCAACCTGCTGATCAACGGGTCGCAGGGCATCGCGGTCGGCATGGCCACCAACATCCCGCCGCACAACCTGCGCGAGGTCGCCGCGGGCGTCCAGTGGTACCTGGACAACTACGAGCGGTTCGAGATCCCCGCGTCAGGCGCGGCCGGCAGCGAAGAGGTATCAGAGGAGCGGCGCCGCGAGGTGGCCACCGAACTGCTCGACGGGCTGATGGAGCGAGTCCTCGGCCCCGATTTCCCCACCCGCGGCCTGATCGTCGGGCGGCGCGGCATCCGCGAGGCCTACCGCACCGGCCGGGGCTCCATCGTCATGCGCGCCGTGGTCGAGCACGAGGAGATCCACGGCCGCAACTGCCTGGTCGTCAAGCAGCTCCCGTACCAGGTGAACCCGGACAACCTGGCCACGAAGATCGCCGAGCTCGTCAGGGACGGGCGGCTGACTGGCATCGCCGACATCGCGGACGAGACCAGCGGCCGGACCGGGCAGCGGCTGGTGATCAAGCTGAAGCGCGACGCGATCGCCAAGGTCGTGCTGAACAACCTGTACAAGCACACGCAGCTGCAGGACACCTTCGGCGTGAACATGCTGGCGCTGGTCGACGGGGTGCCGCGCACCCTGCGACTTGACCAGATGATCAGGTACTGGGTCGCGCACCAGATCGAGGTGATCCAGCGGCGCACCAGGTTCCGGCTGCGCAAGGCCCAGGAACGGCTGCACATCGTCGCCGCCCTGCTCGCCGCGATCGACGCGATCGACCAGGTCATCACGCTGATCCGCGGTTCGGAATCGGCCGCGGCCGCGCAGGTCGGCCTCATGGGCCTGCTGAACATCGACGAGGTACAGGCGCGCGCCATCCTCGACATGCAGCTGCGCAAGCTGGCCGCGCTCGAGCGGCAGGCGCTGATCGACGAGCGCGACGAGCTCGAAGCCACCATCGCCGAGCTTCAGGCGATCCTCGACTCGCCCGCCAGGCAGCGGGAGATCATCGGGACCGAGCTCGGCGAGATCGTCGCGAAGTTCGGCGACGACCGGCGCACCGAGATCGTCGCGTACGACGGCGAGGTGGCCGACGAGGACCTGATCGCGGAGTCCGACATCGTGGTGACGATCACCCGCGGCGGTTACGCGAAGCGGACCAACACCGACCAGTACCGTGCGCAGCGGCGCGGCGGCAAGGGCGTGCGCGGCGCGGCGCTGCGGTCCGATGACATCGTCGACCACTTCTTCGTCACCTCGACGCACGACTACATCCTGTTCTTCACGAACAAGGGGCGGGTCTACCGCGCGAAGGGCTACGAGCTGCCGGACACCGGGCGGGACGCGCGCGGCCAGCACGTGGCCAACCTGCTCGCCTTCCAGCCGGACGAGCAGATCGCCGAGGTGCTCACCCTGCGGGACTACACGGTGGCGCCGTACCTGGTGCTCGCCACGAAGTCCGGTCTTGTGAAGAAGTCGCGGCTGGCCGAGTACGACTCACCGCGCGCCGGCGGCCTGATCGCGGTCAACCTCCGCGAGGACGACGAGGTGATCAGCGCCGCGCTCGTGTCGCCAGAGGAAGACCTGCTGCTGGTGAGCAAGGGCGCGCAGGCGCTGCGGTTCCACGCCGACGACGAGCAGTTGCGGCCGATGGGCCGGGCCACCTCCGGCGTGATCGGCATGCGGTTCAACGAGGGCGACGAACTGCTTGGCATGTACGTGGTCCGCGAAGGCGAGGACGTACTGGTGGCCACCGACGGCGGGTACGCTAAGCGGACGCCCGCCGACCAGTACCCGCTGCGCAACCGGGGCGGCCTCGGCGTCATCACGGCACGGATCGTGGAGGACCGGGGCGGCCTGGTGGGCGCGCTGCTCGTTCGTCCCGAGGACGAAGTGTTCGCGATCACCTCGGCCGGCGGTGTCATCCGGACGCGCGCCGGGGAGGTCAAGCAGTCCGGACGGCAGACGATGGGCGTACGGCTGATGAACCTCGCTGCCGGGGACAGCGTGGTCGCCCTGGCCCGGAATGCGGAGTAGGAGTCTGTGGTCGAAGCTGTGGATGAGGTTGTGGACGAAGCTGTGGACGAAGCTGTGGACGATGATCCGGGAACCGAACACGTCGATTAGGCAACGTACCGGGGGGTAGCAGCGTCTGAAGTTCGGCGGCTCTCAGATAGAGTCATCGAAAAGGTACAAAGTGACACTCGTGAGTACCGAGGAGGATGGCGTGGACGAGCCGACGCGATCGACTCAACCGTCGCTCACCATGGCGCCCCCAGGTCTGGAGGCCGACCCTGATGGGGAGGCCGCAGATGCGGTCGTTAACAATGGCACCATGTCGCCATCACGGATGAGAGCTGAATCGTCACGTTCCGCGGCGAGTCAGCGAGACGCCGGTGCCACCGAGGACGCACCCGCCGACGCCGTCGCGCCCGCGGCCAAGGAAGCGAGGGAGACCAAGTCGGGTACTACGGCCCCGCTGCCCGCTGACACCATCGGCCGGGCGAAGGCGGCTGCGGCCGACGGCAAGGCGAAGGCGGCTGCCGCCCGCCAGGCGGCCGCTGACCCGCCCGCGGTGCCTGCCGAGACCGCGCCGCCGGAGACGTCAGCGGCCAAGAGCAGCCCGTCGCCGTCGTTCACGCCATCGGTGTCCAAGCCGGCGCCTGCTCCGGCCGCCCCGGCCAGGCGTCCTGCTTCCGCTGCCTTGCCACCGCCGACGCCGGCGCGGCCGGCCGCGGCACCAACTGCCTACCAAGGCGCGGGGACGTCGTACTCGCCGCCGTCCGCACCGCGCCCGGAAGAGTCAGCCGGGACGCGTCCGTCGACGTCGGCGCAGCCGGGCGGCAGTTACTCGTACTCGGGCGGGGTCTGAAGCTACACTCCCCCCCCCGCGGCCGGGCGTTGCCCCGGTGGGGGGGCGGGCGTGGCGAGCTCGGTGGCCTCCGCTGGGCAGCGGGGCGGTTCGAGCGGCCGGCCGGCCGCGGCGCGCGGCTCTCAGGTACGTAAGCCGGCCAAGCGGCAGGCGATGCTCACGCTCGCCCGGGTAGAGCCCTGGTCGGTCATGAAGTTCAGTTTCGTGGCCTCGGTGGTCGCGTTCATTATCTTGTTCGTGGCCGTCGCGGTGCTCTACATGGTCCTCGCCGCCCTTGGCGTGTTCGACTCGATCCAGCACACGGTCTCGTCGATTACCGGCGCCCAGGGCACCAGCGGCACGGACATCTCGCACTATTACTCCGCTTCCGTTGTCCTTGGCTATACGGCGATGCTCGGCGCGCTGAACATCGTGCTGATCACCGCGATGTCCACGGTCGGATCGGTGATCTACAACCTCATCGCCAAGACCATCGGCGGCATCGAGGTGACCCTCCGGGAGACGGAGTGAAGCACTCTGCACGATGCGATAGAGTAGCGAAGTCCTCTTTACGGGAACCCCCACGGGGGTATAGCTCAGACGGTTAGAGCGCTTCCCTGATAAGGAAGAGGTCCCAGGTTCAAGTCCTGGTACCCCCACGAGAGGACCAGGGCCCCTGGCGACAGGGGCTCTTTTCTTTTCCCGCCCGAACCTGCCCGTTCCGGCGTTCCGCGTTCGTGGTCACGGTTGGGCACATCTCTGCAAGAGCTTGAGCGGCACCCGGCCGGCCGAGCGGTAGGCTGGCGGACATGAAGAAGCTGCTGATCCTCATCGTGGTTGCGCTTGGCGGTTTCGTAGTGTGGCGGAAGGTCCAGGCGCAGCGGGCCGACCTTGACCTGTGGAGCGAGGCCACCGCCCCCGATGACTACTGACGCCGTCGGCCGAAGGGTAGCGGTAACCCGCTGACTCGGCAGGCGCTGACCCTCTTAGGCGCGTGCGATGACCGATTCACCCCCGATCTCGCTGATCTGCCTCGACCTGGCGAGCATCGTCATCGATGGCCCTGTCGTTGAGCGCGCGTTCGCGGAGGCGATCGCGACGCAGGGAATCGTCGCGGGAACGCAGGACTACGCCAGGTCCATGGTGCGGTTCGACCGGTCCCACGGGCGGGCGCCCGCCGACGTACTGCGCGACTTGTTCGACGGCGATGAGCCGCGAGCGCAGGCGGCCTCGCTGGCCTTCGAACGGTCGTTCCGGGCGGCCGCTCAGCGGTTCGGCCTGGACATCCCGGTCGACGTCGCCGACGCGATGGGCAAGGCAGCCGGATCAGGCGCACGAGTCTGCCCCATCACCATGCTGTCCAGGCGCTCTTGCGGCGAGCTGGTCCCCCTGCTCCGGATGGCGGACCTGGTGCTGTGCGGCGATGACGCGCCGCGGGGGTTCCCGTGGCCGGACCCCGTGCTCACCGCGATGCTCAGGCTCGGCACAGCCGACGTGCGCGAAGTGGCGGTGGTCAGCGCCACGCCGGACGGCGTGCTGTCCGGCTACCGCGCGGGCGCCAGGATCGTGGTCGGGCTCGGCAGCGGTGCGCGCCGGTCGGCGGCACTGTTTGAAGCGGGCGCCACCCATGTGCTTGACAGCATCACGGCGCTCGCCGATCTCGTCGCGCAGTCCTCGTAGCTGCCGCCGCCTAAACTTGTAGGCATGCCGGAGCTACCGGAAGTCGAAGCGCTCGCCGTCTTCCTGCGCGAACGCGCCAGCGGCCACGCCATCGCCCGTGCCGACGCGGCCTCGTTCGCCGTGCTCAAGACATTCGATCCGCCGCTGTCCGCGCTGGCCGGCCAAGAGATAACCGCGGTGGGGAGGCACGGCAAGTTCCTTGACCTCACCTGCGGAGACCTGCACCTGGTCTTCCACCTGGCCCGTGCTGGCTGGCTACGCTGGCGGGAAGACATGCCGAGTACGCCCGTCAAGCCGGGGAAGAGCCCGCTCGCCTTCCGGCTCGTCCTCGACGACGGCGCCGGGTTCGACCTGACCGAGGCGGGCACGCAGAAGCGGCTTGCCGTGTACCTGGTCAGGAACCCCGTCGACGTGCCGGGCGTGGCGACCCTTGGCCCCGAGCCGCTGGCGGACGACTTCACGACCGAGGCGCTGGCGGCGATACTCGGCGGGCGCCGTACCCAGATCAAGGGCGTGCTGCGCGATCAGCACATCATCGCGGGCATCGGCAACGCCTACTCCGACGAGGTGCTGCACGCCGCGAAGATGTCGCCGTTCAAGCTCGCGTCGAGCTTCACCCCCGACGAGGTCGCCACCCTGCACCAGGCGATTGTGGACACCCTGCGCGACGCGGTGAAGCGATCCGCGGGCCTGGCCGCCGCCGACCTCAAGGGTGAGAAGAAGACCGGGCTACGCGTGCACGGCAAGACCGGCCAGCCCTGCCCGGTCTGCGGTGACACCATCCGTGAGGTCTCGTTCGCCGACTCCTCGCTCCAGTACTGCCCCACCTGCCAGACCGGCGGTAAGCCGCTCGCTGACCGCCGCATGTCCCGCTTGCTCAAGTGACGGCTCGGCGAGCCGGTCGGGCGGGGCAGAAGAAGGCCAGCCGCCGCCGACCGCCTTTCCGCGGCAGATGAGGTCAACGTAGGAAGCAGGCAGGCCCGACGCGACCATGGCCTGCAACTGGATCTCGGCGAGCGCCGACGCTACCAGCTCACGGCAGTGCGGGCAGCGCGGCGGCTCCCACGGCCCGGCCCCCTCGTAGGCCGTCTGGGCAGCCGCAAGCGCCTCGGTGCAGCGGGAATCGGCCAGGCTGGTGAAGTCGATCTGCAGCGGGACGCGCGCCCCCGCCACGGCGACCCGGGCCTTGACGCCAAGCGCGGTGATCCCGTCGGACTGCGCGGCCTCGTCGAGTGCGCGCCACATGCCGCACGCCTCGCTATCGCGATGGCCGGCCAGCGCCGCCGTCAGCAGGTAGCCAATGCGCAGTGCCGCCCAGCGGGCCGTCATGCCTCACCGCCGTGCACGAAAAGCCGCCGCCACACTGCACGGACAAGGCGCTCAATCCAGTTCGGGATGTCCACGCCGACTACTGGACCGCGCTGGTTCGCCGCGCCTTCACCCTCGCCCCAGACAACGCCCACGAGACCCCCTCGGGTTATTGTGGGGATTGCGGGCGCGGATGGCCGGTCCCGGCACCGGGTCGGCCGCCCGGGGGCCAGGCCAGCAGGTGTCCCCGGTAACCCCCCAGAACCCCGGGACATCCGCGGCGCTACTTTGTGGGGTGGCCCGGGGGGAACTAACCGGGCGACTATGCGTAGCGCGGTGCTCACTGTAGCGCCACCTCTGATCAGTTGTCTACACGAACGCACAACCCCGCAACTGCCCATGACGGCTGGTCACAGCCTCGGTGCTGCACGGCCGCGCGCAACCGCTGGTACCCTAAACGAGGAAACCTGGGGCTTTAGCTCAGCTGGAAGAGCATCTGCTTTGCAAGCAGAGGGTCAGGGGTTCGAGTCCCCTAAGCTCCACCCTAAGCTCCGCTCAAGTTCTAGCAGGTCAGCGGCGGGCGGGCTTGATGACGGGGTTGCCGCGGCGTGGGAGACAGACGGTGATGTCGAGGCCCCCGGTGGATATGGCGCTGGCGTGCACGGTTCCGTTGTGAACGGTGGCGATGGACGATACAAGGGCGAGGCCGAGACCGAACCCGTCGTGGCGGGTCCGGTCGCCGAGCCGGGTGAACGGCAGGAACATGCGCTGGACCATGTCGGCGGGGACCGCTGCTCCGGTGTTGACCACGCGCAGGGCCGATGTCGTGCCGTGGGCGGTCGTCGAGATCGTTATGGTGCCGCCGGGGATGTTGTAGCGCTCGGCGTTGTCGAGCAGGTTGGCGATGAGCCGTTCGAGCAGGACCTGGTCGCCGGTCACGGGGGCTTCGGCGAGCGTGGCGGTCGTTGTGATGCTGTTGGCGATCCGTCCTTCGAGTGCGTCTTCGGCGATGGCGGCCAGGTCGAGCGGGTCGGTGCGGGTTCGTGCCTGGCTGGTGCGGGCGAGTACCAGCAGTGCCTTGATGAGCTGTTCGGAGTGCTCGACGGCCTGGCGGACTTCGGCGGCCATTGACACTAGCTCTTTGCGTGTCGGCTCCGGTTTGGCGAGGACGACGTCGATCGCGGTGCGCATGACGGTCAGCGGCGTGCGGAGCTCGTGGCTGGCGTTGGCGACGAACTGCCGCTGGCTGGTGAACGCGCGGTCGAGCCGTTCGAGCATGGTGTCGAAGGTGTCGGCGAGATCGCGCAGCTCGTCGCGCGGGCCGTGCAGGCCGATGCGCTGGGACAGGTCCTGCTCACTTGCCGCTTGGGCGGCTGCGGTGAGCTGGCGCACTGGCCGCAGGATGCGGCCAGCGGCGATCCAGCCCGCGGCCACGGCGAATACTGTGGCGCCGGTCAGGCTGAGCAGCGAGTAGGTCAGCAGGCGGGTGAGCATGGCGTAGGCGCCGGCCTGGACCCCCCCGGCATACAGCCCGGCGCATTTCCGCATGGTGGCGGCGCCCGCGTTCTGCGCCCCGTTGACGCACTGCGCGATCTCCTGCTGGACCCCCGGTGTGTTGCTGGAGGTAGTCGTGCTGTTGATGGCATGCGCGACCAGCAGGTAGGTGATCCCTACTAGGGCGGTTCCGCACAGGGCGAACAGTGACGCGTACAGCAGCGTCAGCCGCGAACGAGCGCTGAGATGCCTTGTCACAGCCGGTAGCCGACGCCAGTGACGGTCTCGATCAGCGGCGGGTCGCCGAGTTTGCGCCGCAGCCGCCCGACGGTCACCGCGACCGTGTTGCTGAACGGGTCGGCGTGCGCGTCCCACACGTGTTCAAGCAGCTCCTCGGCACTGACTGCAGCGCCGTCCGCGTCGGCTAGGCACTCCAGCACGCCGAACTCCTTGCGGGTCAGAGTCAGCGGGACGCCGGCGCGGCTGGCGCGGTGCCGCGCGCGGTCGACCACTAGGTCGCCCCGCTGCACGACCGCGGGCGAGCCGGGTCCGCGCCGCCCGAGGGCACGGGTGCGCGCGATCAGCTCGGGGAAGGCGAACGGCTTGCCGAGGTAGTCATCGGCGCCCAGCTCCAGCCCGTCGACCCGGTCATCGACATCCGCGGCCGCGGTGAGCATCAGGATGCGGCTGGCCGAGCCGTCGCGCACCAGATGGCGGCAGACGCGGTCGCCGTGCACGCCAGGCAGGTCGCGGTCGAGCACGATCACGTCGTAGCCGGTGCTGGCCGCCCTGTCCAGGGCTGCCGCGCCGTCGTAGACCACGTCGACGGCGAAACCCGCGTTGCGCAGGCCCTCGCCGATCCGGTTGGCCAGCGCGACGTGATCCTCCACGACCAAGACTCGCACGTACTCATCTTGCCCCCGCCCCCATGACACGCGCCTAACAAGCGCTGTTCGGCTGGTGTCACCGGCTACCCGCCAGACTGCATGGCGACAGCCAGGAACCCCCTCTTGGCGTCGAAACGAAGGGCATCGAATGGGCGTGAACGTCATCGAGTGCAGCGGGCTGGGCAAGCGGTACGGTCGCACGTGGGCGCTGCGCGAGTGCACGCTGGCGGTCCCCGCCGGGCACGTGGCCGCGCTGATCGGCCCGAACGGCGCGGGCAAGACCACGCTGCTGAACCTCTCGGTCGGCCTCGCCGAGCCGAGCGCAGGCGCCGTTACCGTGCTCGGCGGCCGTCCCGCCGGGTCCCCGACCGCGCTGGACGGCATCGCGTTCGTCGCCCAGGGCACGCCGCTGCATGCGAACTTGTCGGCCGGGGACCTGCTGCACTTGACCCGCAACCTGAACCAGCGCTTCGACCAGCCCTATGCGCAGGCCCGGCTGGCTGACCTGGGCATCCCGCTGAAGCGGAAGGCCGGGAAGCTGTCCGGCGGGCAGCGGGCGCAGCTCGCGCTGACCCTGGCGCTGGCCCGTCGGCCGCGGCTGCTGGTCCTCGACGAGCCGGTGGCGAGCCTCGACCCGGTCGCCCGGCACGACTTCATGGCCACGGTGCTGGCAGCGGCGACGGCCGACGGCGTGTCGGTGCTGCTGTCCTCGCACGTGCTCGCCGACCTTGAACGGGTGGCCGGCTACCTCATCATTCTGACACGGGGCCAGGTGCAGGTGGCCGGGGAAGTCGGCGGCCTGCTCGCCTCCCACCGCCTGCTGACCGGCCCCGCCGCCGAGGCCGGGAGGTATGCCGAACGGGCGGTGGCGCACGCCCAGAACGGCGAGGCACAGGCCCGCCTGCTGGTCCGCGCCGCCGGCGACCCTGTCCCGGCCGGCTGGCAGGCACACCCGGTCAGTCTGGAAGAACTCGCCCTGGCCTACCTGCGCGAGCCCCGCGCAGCGGCGCAGCCCGGCCCGGTCGGCGGCCAGGGGCTGCCGCCCGGAACCGGCGACCCCTCGGAGGTGACGCAATGACCGCACGGGCCACCCCCGCCCGCCCGGCACAAGACTCCCGCCCACGGCCGGTGCCGGGGGGGAGGATGGCCGGGGGTACGTGGCGGCCGCCCCGCGCCGCGCGGGG
>VFSW01015515.1_pt1 | contig 10461 bp, 9 predicted proteins | sample 5358111 | NCBI WGS metagenome assembly VFSW01 (sample SAMN11554181, study PRJNA540505) | mine drainage metagenome | isolation source: sediment from site ElyBrook_90M | place: USA: Ely Copper Mine, Vershire, VT | collected 2017
GGAAATAATTATTAAAAAAAACTATGAAAAAATTAATTGTATCACTGGCGTCCTCGCCGGTATTCCTTCTGAGGGGGACAGGCGAGGAAGCCAGCGCTATCTAATTAGGCGGTTGCTTTCGCCGTTAAGAACCGTGTATTCAGTTGCTCGATGAGATTCAGCGCAGCTTCGTCGATCGTGTAGATAAATCCATCGACCTTGTTCGTAAAGAAGTTATAGAAAATGATGGCCACGATGGCGCTCAGGATTCCAAGCGCGGTATTGACAAGCGCCTCGGAGATACCGGTTGAAAGCTCGGTCGCGCTGGCAGCGCCCATCGCGCCCATCGCGCTGAAAGCGCGGATCATACCGAGCACCGTGCCGAAGAGGCCGACCATCGTCGAGATCGAAGCGATCGTCGAAAGTCCGATCAGGTTGCGCTCTAAAAGCGGCGTTTCAATGCTCGTCGCTTCCTCGATCGTCCGTTTTACTTCCGCGAGTTTCAACTCGGCTTCGAGGCGGTTTTCATTGCGGACCTTCTTGAAGCTTTCGAGGCCAGCGCGAATGATGTTCGCAACCGTGCCACGTTGCTTGGCGCAGAGGTCGATCGCCGCGTCGATATTGCCTTCATTCAGCCGGCTTTCGACATTGGTAAGAAACACGTTGATGTTGCCCGTTCCCTTCGCCTTCGCGAGCGAGAAAAACCGCTCGACGATAAACGTGACGACCATAATCGAAAGCGTCAAAAGCCAAGGTACGACAAATCCGCCGACGTAAGCCGTCCCGAAATAATCGCCGACTTTCGGCTTCGTCTTGAGGGCGTCGGTAAAGTGCGATGGATTCCCGAGGATCAAATAATAAATGAGATACGCTGCAACGAGCGCGGAGAGAATGACAATGCTTACAAAAAGAGAATTTTTCTTCATTGATTCGGAAAGTTTTGGTTTGATGTAGGGACGTGCTGCGCACGTCCAATGCTGTTATAGTCTCACAATGCCTTACAAAGCCGAATGCCAGAGCGAAGATTGGCTATTTCAGCCTAAAAATGGCGAAGGAACGACGAAGGAGCCCTGTAAATTGCAAGACTGCAAGACTCGTTCCTGCAAAATGCAAGATGTTAATTCGAATCCGAGGAAAGGTATCCTAGTCTACCGTCCTTGTCAGTAATCGCTTGTCAGTAATCGTAGGTAACGCGCAGCGTGTCGTAATCGGTCTGGCCAAAATGGTCAATCGCCGAGAACGCATACCACGCGCGAAGATGATTTTGGTTTCCCGGAAGTTTTGCAACACGAAGATAGTGGGGGATGATCCATGTTGTATCCGGCGTGCGCGAGGTTACCGCAAAGGCGGAGACATCTCCGCCGCTCCCGAGCGTATTCAATGTTGAGCGGCAGCTACACGAAAGCCAAATCGGGATCGAGTCGACCGCGCTATCCGAATGGAACGCAATAAGTGGCGTAAGCGAGACTAAGTGGATCGTGTCACCTGCTTGCGCTCCCGCATTTAACTGCGGGAGTGCATTGCGCGAACGCGAGCAGGAATTCGAGGTAACGGCGGCAAGCGCTATCGGCACCATGAGACCCACAAACGAAAGAGCAACCTTCAAATTTGAAATCATAAGTTCAGAGCGGCAGATTTGTCGAGTTTGTCAAACGACGTATGAAGGAACATTCGATCAAACCAAATCGCTTCTATGGAAACGTTACCGCGAACGGCGCAATCACGCTCGAATTATCCGGCAAGGCAATCAAGAGATTACCGCGGATGCTTTCAGTTCGGATGCGTATTGAATTAAATTATGAAAACTACACGAATCTCCCTAATTTTGGCACGAGAGACCCCGGCTCCATGTTTTGAAAGTCGCCTTTTATGAATCCTTGGGTGCTTTTATGACTTCTCGTATTACTCGACGCCTGCTTTGGGGCGTCCTTGCGGTTTCGCTGTTGCTCATCGGTGGTCTTTCGGTAGCGAAGTGGGAGAAATCCAACGCGCGGCACTTGGAAGATTACGGCGCGGTGCCGGATTTTTCGCTTCTCGATCAAGGCGGCGCTCGCGTGTCGCTCGAGCATTTTAAGGGACATATTTGGGTGGCGGACATGATCTTCACCCATTGTGCCAGCATCTGCCCCATCATCACTTCGAAGATGTTCGCGCTTCAAAATGCGCTGAAGGACGATCCCGGCGTGCGCTTCGCCTCGGTGACCGTCGATCCTCGGCATGACACGCCGGATACCCTCCGTGCCTATGCAGCCGCGCATCATGCCGACACCACGCGCTGGACGTTCCTTACCGGTTCTACCAGCGCGATTTACGATCTTATCAAAAGCGGATTCCACATGCCGCTCGATTCCGTGGGAGGCGATCAGCGGGTTCCCATCATTCACAGCCCGCGATTTATACTGTTCGACGCGCGCGGGCACATGCGCGCCTTTTATAACGGCGCGCGACCAGACGCGCAAAAGCAAATTCTCGCGGATATCGACGCATTGCAAAACGAAGCTGGATCGTAAACGCCCCATGACCATCGCCGATCTGCCCGCTATCAATGCCACGCTGAATGGTGCCAGCGCCGTGCTGCTCTTTACCGGGCGCAACCGGATTAAGCACCGGGATAAAAACCGCGCCGCCTCCATCCGCCAGCATCGCGCGCTGATGATCGCGGCATTTTCGTGCTCGATCGTTTTTCTGATCTCCTATCTTTATTATCACTTCAACGCGGGAATTATTTATTTCGGAGGGACGGGCATCGTGCGGCCGTTTTATTTCACGCTGCTCACCACACACACCATTCTTGCCGCCACGATTCCCGTGCTCGCGACGATGACACTCGTGCGTGGACTAAATGCACGCTACGCGAAACACAAGAAAATCGCGCATTGGACCTACCCGGCCTGGATGTACGTCAGCATAACTGGCGTGGTGATTTATTTTATGCTGTATCAGATATATCCGCATAGCTAACGCTTCACGTACGCCGCGCAATACATCGCGGCCCACCAGCGGCGTTCGAAGAGAGGCAGGAGCCATTTGGGTCCAGAAAATCCCGCATTCAAAAATATTCCCTTCAGCCGCCGCAGGCCATACTGGCGCATCATCAGCCCGAGTTCGAGCGGCGAATACTGCCGCTTTTGATATTTTAGATATTCTCCGCGCTCGCCGAAAAAACGCCCACGCGTAACAGTGCGGATACCGAAAATCGAGGCTTCGATAATTCGAAGAAGTCCCTTGCGGTTTGGCACGCTCACGATAAGAAGACCACCGGGCTTTAGCAAGTCCGCAAATTTCTGAATCGCAGCTTCGTCATCTTCTACATACTCCAAAGTGGAGAGGGAAAGGATGAGATCGAACGAGTTCAGAGCGGACTCATAAAACTCATGGGACTGATTTAGGAATTCGATGGAAGTATTTTGCGAGTCGGCGCGGGCGACCGCGATCATTTCCGGCGAAGCATCGATGGCCGTTACCTGCCATCCGCTGGCGGCAAGATGGCGGCTAAAGACGCCCGTGCCGCAGCCCGCATCCAGCGCACGAGGATGATCGGTCATCCGGCCGGGCGTGCGATCGATTCGGTCGAGGAGCGAAGTAATCCGCGCGAAGCGCCGCGCGAAACGGGAATCGTTGGCGTAGCGCTCGTTCCATTGCGCGGCTTCGGTATCGAAAAATTCGGACGACTCCGTAGAATGAGCGATCATGGAATGAGCGCTCGCTGGCTGATCCATTGCGGAATGCTCTCTCATGCTTCCTCGCCGCCGATCTGCTGAACGAGTTTACTTTGCATTTCTGGTCGCTCGTAAAGGGAACGAACATTACGCAAGTATTCATCGGAAAACGGATCGTCTTTTACCAATTGACGCAACTCCTGTTTGCGTTTGTCGATTCCTTCGCGCTCGATCGCGGCGATAGCCTGCCGCGCCTGGGCTGCGATTCCACTGTCGTCTGGCCGCTCGTCCCAGTTTGCACTAAAGACGCCGTGCGCCATGCCATACGTCGTGAGGATGGATTCGAATTCCGGCTTGCCGCGATATTCGTCCAGGAGTTGGGGAAGTTGCGGCGGATCGTCTTCCTCGACACGTTGGATAAGATAACCAATCAGCTCGCGCACCACGGGATGGCGGATGAGTTCGAGCTGAAAATCTGCCGTCTCGATCAATCCAGCGACCGTAATTGGGTCGGCAAGTATCGCTTCGATGAGCGCTCCTTCCGGCCGCGACACTTCGGGTAAGGATGAAGAAGCAAGGATGAGGGATGAAGGTTCGTCATCCGGTTCAATTGGCTCTTCGGGCACTCGCTCGATTTCTCTCGCGGCGCGGCGGTCTTCAGTTTCGCGGCTCGATGCCAGCAATTTTGCAAGCTCGGTCGAGAGAAGTTGTTCGCTCAGGTGAAATCGCTCGCCAAGTTTTTGGATGAAGAAAGCGCGTTTGATCTCATCTGGAACTTTCGCAATCGTTTCTACTATGGAGCGGACCGCCTGGGCCATGCGGCCCGGCTCGCGAAAGGCGCCTTGCTCCTCGAAGAATTGTGCCTTCGCTTCGATAAATGTCTGCCGGTGTGCGAGCGCGGCAGTAAATGCTTCAAGACCATTTTGGCGAATAAAGCTATCAGGGTCTTCGCCCGCCGGAAGCACCACCGTGCTAACGTCGAACCCCGCTTCGATGGCTAGCTCGATGCCGCGCATCGTCGCATTTTTTCCAGCGGTGTCGGCGTCGAAAAGTAGCACGATCGAAGTGGTGTACCGCCGTAGCAGTTGCAATTGCTCGACGGTGAGCGAGGTGCCGGACGCTGCCACGACATTCTCGACGCCCGCCTGAAACACCGCGAGCACGTCGGCATAGCCCTCGACCAAAATCGCGAATCCCGCGCGGCGAATAGCATCCTTCGCCTGAAAAAGTCCGTAGAGAATTTGGGATTTGTGATAGACCTTGGTATCGGGCGAATTAATGTATTTCGCGAAATCCTTCCGGTCACTCGGAAGAATTCTACCTCCGAAGCCAACCACGCGTCCCGTAGCGTTTAGGACAGGAAAAATGACTCGCCCGCGAAATCTCTCGAAGTAATCGCCACCGTCTCGCCTCGCAACGAGACCTGCCCCTTCAAGATTGGGGGTGGAGAAACCGTGGGAGGTAAGATGCTCGATGAGCATTCCCGAGCGCTCTGGTGCGTATCCAAGTCCAAATTTCTGAAGAATACTTTTATCGAGGCCGCGTGATTTCAAATAATCCATTGCGGTGTTTCCTTCTGGTCCTCGGAGCATTCGATAATAATAAATGTAGGCCTCCCGAAGCACTCCGAGAAGTGATTCTCGCTCGCTCCGCGCCGCGTCTTCCGCTTCCGATTGCTCGCCTTCGATTTCGATATTCGCGCGCTTGGCAAGTTTGCGCAGGGCTTCGGGGAACGTGAGGCCATCGATAAACATCACGAAGGAAAACACATCGCCAGCCTTGCCGCAGCCAAAGCATTTGAAAATTCCTTTATCTTCGAGGACATTGAACGATGGGGTTTTCTCATTATGAAACGGGCACAATCCCACGAAATTCCGTCCGCGCTTTTTCAGGCGAACGTGTTCCGAAACAAGATCGACGATGTTCGTCGCCTCGCGTATTCGCTCGATTTGGTCCTGGGAGACTTTCACAACTACCGAAACGAAGTGGGCGAAGATTAGTTTGTGATTTGTAGCCGTGGCCTTCAGATCACAGGGTCATTAGCTCATTATTTACCGTGATCTGAACAGGCTACAAATCCATTTCTCTCACCAATGAGCACCGGAGCCGGCGGTCGAATCCGTCTTAGCCGAGCGAACGGCCGTCGTATCGAGCGGCGGCGGGATAGAATTAGCGGGCACGGGGTCGTCCGCGCCATAGAGCGTCACCATCACTTGATCGCCTTTCAGCTCGGTGTGATAGTAATTCAGCGGCTTGGTGGCAGGCCCCTTCAGAACGTGACCATACAAATCGAATTGCGAGCCGTGGCAGGGGCAATAGAACTGCGTATGGTCTCTATCGTAGTTCACTTCGCAGTTGCTATGGGTGCATTGAATATCGACCGCCGTGAACATATTCGGCTTGACATGGACGACCAGGATATTTCGGTTCAGGTCATCGAATTCAAGGTTGTACGTGCCGCCCACGGGCTTCAGGTCAGGATTGTCCGTCAGGTCGATCGGGATTTCTCGGACATCCTTAGCAATGCGACTGTGCGCGCTCGCACGTGTTAGCTGTACGAGCGGTCCGGCGATTGCCGTCCCGGCAACCGTTACGCAGACACTTTCTAAAAATTTTCTTCGATCCATAAAATTATCAAATTCAGGGGTTATCTGTCCGATAGGACGTATGTCAGAGAGATCGATCAAATTAAACGTTTTATTCGATCTATAAGATTCGAGCGATTGGAAGGCTCAATTTTTCCGCGGCGTGTGTTAGCTTTGCCGATGAAATCAAATCGAATCCTCGTCGTCTTTCTTCTTTTACCATTGTTCGCGGCACTCATGGCGTCGCCCGCTATGCTATACGGGCAAGCATCCTCCCCGCTTCAGCAGGCCGTAAGCTGGGACGATACGAATGCCATCCTCGCCGCACTTAAATCCAATCCGGCTGCCATCAACACTCCGAATGAAGATGGCTGGACCCCGCTACACTCCGCCGCCTTCGGTGATAAGGAGAAGGCCGTTCGAGTGCTGATCGAGCATGGCGCGAACGTGGATCCTCGCGATCCCGATGGCGAGCGGCCGCTGAGCCTCGCCGCAGCCAACGGCTACACACCGATCGTGGGAATGCTGCTCCAGCATGGCGCTAATCCGAACACGCCGAATGGGATAGGCGAAACACCGCTCTACGAAGCTTCGCAAGCCGGGCGAACCGAGGTTGTCAAATTACTCCTCGCGGCCCACGCTGACGTTCGAACACCGCGTTCGAGCGATGACCGGACCGCGCTCGATGCGGCCTGCGAATCCGGATACGACAGCGTCGTAACGCTCCTTCTTGCCCACGGAGCGGAAGTAAACCGGGCCATTCGCGTGGCGGACGATCCGACCAATGGCTTTACCCCGCTTCACTTTGCGGCGGAGAATGGGGATTCTGCCGTGATGAAGACCCTTTTTGCGCACCATGCGAACGCCAACGCAAGAGCGGCCAATGGCAATGAGCCGATCCATCTCGCGGCGACGTGGCATGGCAACAAGTCGGTCATCGATCTGCTCGTCGCGCACGGCGCCTCGGTGAATGCGCTCAACAACTATCACCAAACGCCGTTGCATCTCGCGGTCTGGGAAAATCGGCCTCGAAGGGTCGCCATTCTCATGCAACTGGGCGCGAATCCCAATGTTCCGGATAGTGCCGGCGATACCCCCATCCATCTTGCGGCCCATGCCGGAAGGTCGGAACTCGTGTACGGCTTGCTAAGCGGAGCGGAAGGGCCGCGCGTCATCCGTGGGAACCCGAATCTTAGAAATGCGAAGGGACAAACTCCGCTCATGCTCGCCGTCCAGGGCGGCTACGACGCCGTGGTCGATACGCTGCTACAGGAACATGCGGATACCAAAATCAAAGACAAGGACGGGCGGACCGCGCTCTACTATCTGCCGTCCGAAAATTTCCAATATATTGCCCATCTCCTGACTTCTAACGGCGCAAGTATCACCACTAAAGATAATGAGGGGCTTACGCCGCTCGAATATTATCGAAACAAGGGCGAAATGGTCGTTGTGAGGTATCTTACTAATCCGTACCAGCCATAGCCGCTCCGAATAAAGCTCCCACGGAAGCGCGGCACGATCCGTATGCTGCGCTTCGCGTTCGCGATTTTCGCATATTGCTCTTCACGCGGCTCGCGATCACGATTGCGAGCCAGATGGAGGTCGTCGTCGTGCGCTATCAGGTCTATGGGCTTGCGCACGATCCGCTCCCCATCGGAATTGCGGGTCTCGTCGAGGCGATCCCTGCGCTCATCGTCGCGCTCTTTGCCGGGCATATCGCGGACGTGATGGAGCGCCGGCGGCTTGTCATCATCTCGCGCGCGGCGCTTATTATTTCATCCAGCGGGCTTCTCTCGCTTTCGTTTTTCATGCCCGCGTTATATCCAATCACGGGCATGTGGCCGATCTATGGGATGATTTTCATCGCCGGCGCGGCCTCGGGATTTTTAAGCCCGGCATCCTTCGCCTATAACTCGGAACTGTTGCCGAAAGAACTTTACGCCAATGGTGCGGCATGGAACAGTTCCACATGGCAGACGGGCGCGATCCTCGGCCCGACCATCGGCGGACTGATCGCCGGCTTTGCCAGCATCCCAGCAGCATACGCCGTGGATGTGATTCTTACAGCGGCCGCCGCATTTCTTGTTTTCCTCATTCCGGCCCGACCCTTCGAACCAAGAATTCGGGAAGAAACGAGCGTGCAAAGTATTATCGCGGGATGGAAATTCGTTTTTACGAATCAGGCCATTCTGGGATCAATATCGCTCGATCTATTCGCCGTGCTTTTTGGCGGCGCGGTCGCGATGCTGCCCGTTTATGCGAGCGATATATTCCATGTTGGCGCGCAGGGATTAGGTCTTTTGCAGGCCGCGCCTTCGGTCGGAGCGGTTCTGGTTTCCCTTCTCTTCGCGCATTACCGCTTGCGCGGAGGCGTTGGCAAGCAGATTCTGCTTACCGTCGCGATGTTCGGCATAACAATTATTCTTTTCGCGATCACGACAAATATCTATCTCTCGCTCGCGCTGCTCGTGCTGTATGGCGCGACGGACAGCGTGAGCGTCATCATTCGCTCGACCGTCATTCAAATTCTTACGCCGGACGAAATGCGCGGCCGCGTGGCTGCGATAAACTCCATGTTCATCGGCACATCGAACGAAATTGGCGCTTTCGAATCGGGGCTTGTGGCAAAGCTGATGGGGCTCGTGCCCTCGGTGGTTTTCGGGGGAGTGATGTCGCTCGTTACCGTGGGTGCCGTCGCGCTTGCCTCGCCAAAGCTGAGGAGACTGCGCGGCGAGGAATTGGCGGGTTAGCGGTGCCTCACCACGCGCAGCTCATTCGTTCCGGCGTAAAGTTGGTAGCCGCAGCCTTCAGGCTGCGCGGTGAGGAACGGAAGATTGTCGGTTCACCACCACGCAGGCTGAAGCCTGCGCCTACCATCTTAACTTAGCGATGCCGAACGACACGCAGCTCATTCGTTCCGGTCGCCGAATTAACCACGATCGTATAGATCCCATCCGCCTCCGGAAGTGGAAGCATGATCGGGGCATTTGCTCCGATGGTCTCATTCAACCGGCTGCGCTCCGTGCCAAGCATATCGTAGATCACAATCGTTGCCGCTCCCAAATCGAGGGATGAGGAAATTGATACGTTCCCATCCGATGGATTCGGCACAACGCAGAACACCGGTTCCTTCCCCAAGTGTACGAGTTCCGAAAGTATCGGAATCGCGCACCCCGAAGGCGCCGAGAGCGTGCTCGTTGCCGCTTCAGGCAATGAGTATTCGCATGGCGAAATCGCGGTGAGGACGTTCAGCGAGTCGAACGTCGCATGAGCCGCCGCGTTGGAATCATTCCAGGCATTGAACTTGGCATATCCCGCGATAACGCCCGGCGAAGCACCGGGAATGTGAAGCTTGGAACGCCCCGGCCACTGCTCGCCTGCCACATCCAGCTTCGCGCCCGATGGCGAGAACGAGCCGAGATAATCCACCGAGCCATCGTAATGTAGCACGAGATCGACATCTTCGGGACGTGCGAGTCCGTTAATCGTGATGGGAACCGCAACGGTGCCGCCGAGGGTGTCGGTTTTTTGGTCAGCAGTTAGCAACAACAGCCCTTGATGTCCAATTGCGAAACCATGCAGAGCAATTGTGTCGAATGACCCATCACTAAGAGCAATAATTAGGGTCGCAGTATGGTCACCCGCCCCCTGGGGAAGAAAACTGACTGAAAGCGAATCCCCGATGCTGTCTAGCACTGCTGTATAATTCTTCGAGTCGTACCCATTTATAATCCAAGATGCGATCCCCAATATTCCAGAGCATGTGTGAAAAGATAGAACATGCATAGCTGAAGAATCGCACCGGATCGAATCCTTATTAAATAAGGCAGTGGGAGGTACGAATGTCGAACTCAGAATCGAATCACCGCCGCTGTTGTAGGTCGCCCAAACACCATTGCTCATACATAAAATGATATTATCATTGACCGCAACGATGTCGCGTGAATCCCATGGAATAACGGGACCTCCAATGCTCTGCCACGTTTGGCCGCGATCAAGTGAACGAAGAATTCCAGTACCATCCCAGGTTCCCGCATAAATAGCATCGGCTGCTGAGGAAATGCAGCCTGACACCGTGCCTATATGCGCAGTGAAGCTCGCATTCCACGATTCGCCAGAATTGGTACTTACAAAGATTCGTGAAAAGCTATCGCTGGGAGCGACCCAATTTTTATTTGCATGGACTTGCCCCAAATTAATGGACAGGTAATTTGTTAGATCATTGGGGGACCAAC
>VFSW01015516.1_pt1 | contig 10461 bp, 5 predicted proteins | sample 5358111 | NCBI WGS metagenome assembly VFSW01 (sample SAMN11554181, study PRJNA540505) | mine drainage metagenome | isolation source: sediment from site ElyBrook_90M | place: USA: Ely Copper Mine, Vershire, VT | collected 2017
ATTCTGTTGACGAACAAGGCCCTCTTTTTCCACCCAAAAAACCGGGCAAAGGTTTGACGGAATATATTCTTCGCACGGGACGGACTATGCTTTGTGATGAAGCGACGCACGAGGACCTAATAAAACGCGCCGAAATCGAATTAATCGGTACGTATTCGCCTATCTGGCTGGGAGTGCCCTTGATCGTCGAGGGCAAATCGATTGGCGTAATGGTCGTTCAGGATTATAAAAATGCCCGTGCTTATGGTGAACGAGAGAAACGCATTCTTGAATTCGTCTCTACCCAGGTTGCCCGGACGATTGAACGCAAGCTTTTGGAAGAGGAGATTCGCAGTCTTTCATTGATTGATGAACTCACCGGGCTATACAACCGGCGGGGCTTCACCCTCCTGGCCGAACAAGAAGTGAAATTAGCGCAGCGAATGAAGAGAGCAATGCTCTTATTCTTCGGCGATATGGATAATCTCAAGAGAATCAACGATACGTGGGGGCACAATCAGGGCGATCAGGCTTTGATAAAAATAGCCGCCATTTTGAAACAAAACTTTCGTGAATCGGATATCGTAGCTCGTATCGGCGGAGATGAATTTGTGGTTCTGGCGGTGGATGCCGCTAAAGAAAACGCGGAAACTATCGCAAACCGAATTCAGGCCGCCCTGGATGTACCTATCAAGCAAGGAGGTGAGAACTATCATCTTGCTATCAGTCTGGGTTTTGCGCGCTACGATCCTGAGGCTCCCAGCACAGTAGGAGAATTGATTTCCCAGGCAGATGGCCTTATGTATCAACAAAAGCTAACCAGGAAAGGGAAAAGGTAGGTCAGGCATCAAAATCACAAGGATTTACAAACCTGAATTATGACTTTCCGGACAAAGTGCTGTTCCTTGAACTGAATTTACTGGCTAGACTTAAAAAGACCTTGCTGACTTCCGATTTCGGCGAAGTCATTAGGATCGGCTTTCCAGAATTAATGCCTTGAATAAAAAGAGAACTATCATAATGAATTTCTAACAAGGTTCGATTTCCAAGAAACTGGGATATTTTATTTAATGGTAAATGCTGTGCTGGAAAAGAGTTATTTACAATTGGGACAATTTTATTGGATTCGAATCCCATGCTTTTAAATATTTCAATCGCATCCATAGCTGATTTAATTGATGCGAAATCCGGGGCTAGTAAAAGCAGGATCGTATCCGATCTTTCCAAAATCGTAAGAACAGCTTCATTAAAATGGTTTCCTGCATCGACAACCATGTAAGCGGAATTCCCTTGTAGATAAGGCCAAACCAGATCGATTGTTTTAGGGGTAATTAATTCTGCTTCTGCAGGTTTAACCGGGGCAGGCATCAATTTTATTCCCGACTCGTGCCTGATCAACATATCTTCAATCTGGTTATCATCGATTGAATTCTCTGGCCAGTCCGATAAGGATGCGATCGTATTTCTAGCTTTTAAATTGAGCATCACAGCACAATGGCCCGTAAGGAGAGCCATATCCCATAAGATAGCCACACCGCCCCATGTTTTGGAAAGGGCGATAGCCAGGTTTACTGCGATACTGGTAGTGCCAACGCCGCCTCGCAGACTGAAGACAGAGATTGTTTGGGCCGCAGATTGAGAAAAGGTCCCCTCAGAAGTACTTTTTCGGGACAGCAAGGCTTTGATTCGATGTTCAAGCTCAGTAGGAGACACTGTTTTAGAAATATAATCATCAGCGCCGGCCTGCAGCCCAGCGATTTTATCATTGACATCGGTGGCTGCCGTGAGTAAGATAACTGGTATTTGGGCAGTGGCAGTGGCTGATTTTAGTTTGCGTACAAATTCATAGCCATTAATTCCCGGCATATTGACGTCAGATAAGATCAGGCTAACCGCCGGACTGTTTTTCTCCAGCCATTCCAGTGCCTTGAGCGGTTCCGAGTGAGTGGTAACCGTGTACCCTAACCGCACCAAAATTGCTTTTAGCTTGAATAAAGTAATTTCGCTGTCTTCTACCACACAAATATGAACATTTTCCATGGCAAATCTCCAATAAGCACTCAGGTACCAACGATCAGGTGGCTGCTACAGATTTGATAAGGATTGCAGGGCAGTGCGTACCCTGGCAAACTCACTTTCAATCTGAGATACCATCTCAGCCGCTCCTTCAACCGACCCCGCTTTGCCAATTTTTTCGAGCTGCAGGCAAAGTGAAGCCAGGGGTAATGCTCCCATCTGGCTGCTGTTTCCCTTTATGGTATGCGCTGAACGGCCAAGCACACCTGCATCTTTTTCCACAATGCTTGTTCGCATTTCTTCGATCAAATTTGGGGTATCCACCAAATACAAGTTTACCAAAGTTTTCAATAATTCCGGGCCATCATCTCCGATCATTTCTTGAAACTCAGTCAGAATCTGCGGATTGACTGCTTGATCGGCAGCTAAGGCAGCTTTGTTCTCAATGGAGCCAGGTAGTAAGGAGCGGTTAGGATGAATGGCTGTATCACCTGCACCCGGCTTCTGAGCCTCGGCAGGGTTTTCCATAGACGGACTTTGTTCAAGGGCCCGGATCAGCTCTTCGATGCGGATTGGCTTACTGACGTAATCATCCATCCCGACTGCCAGGTATCGTTCACGGTCTCCCTGCATGGCGTTGGCTGTCATAGCAATGATGCGCGGCTGCCGCTCTACCGGCCAATTGGCCCGGATTTGAACCGTGGCCTGTTCGCCATCCATTTCCGGCATCTGGCCATCCATGAGGATTACATCATACGACTGCCGGCGAAGAGCATTCAGTACCTCCAATCCATTCGAAACCACATCGGCCCGATAACCAATTTTTTCGAGAATGCTCAGGGCAACTTTCTGATTGATGATGTTATCTTCAGCCAGCAAGATATGCAGCGGATGACGCTTACCCAGTTCATGGTTGTAATTACCCGAAGGGCCTTTGTACCGCGTGGACGAGGTTGTGGTTTTGGATGCCAGGCCGACCAAAACATCATACAGGATGGAAGGTTTCACCGGCTTGGTTAAATAAGCTGAGAAATTCACGTTTTCGGTCCCAGAATCCTGGTATCCTAACGAGGAAAGCAAAATCAGGGGAATTTCTTTTCCAGCCGCATCATTTCTAATTTCTTTGGCAAGCTCCAGGCCATCCATATCCGGCATTTGTAAATCAAGAATGGCAATGTCAAACACTTCCCCATGATGGATGAGATTCAATGCCTCTGAGCCTGAGGGTACGGAGGTTGGAAGCATGGCCCAATTTTCAATCTGGTGCGTTAAAATCTGGCGGTTGGTTTTATTGTCATCAACGATCAGAATTTTCTTTCCGGCCATCTCGACAATCTCTATTTCACGGTTTTTCAAATCCAATTCCGGTTGGGTATCGGCTTTTACAAGGATTGTGAAATGGAAGGTGGATCCTTCGCCTGGAATACCGGCGCTTTCAACCCACATGGCTCCGCCCATCATTTCACATAAGCTTATACTGATTGCCAATCCAAGCCCGGTGCCACCGTAGTGGCGGGTGGTTGAGGCATCAACCTGGCTGAAAGATTGAAATAAGCGATTCTGGCGATCCTGCGGAATTCCCAATCCGCTGTCTTTGACGGAAAAATGAAGCAGGTACTGCTCATTTTCTCGAAGCTGACCGGCGATTGAAATAACCACTTCTCCTTTTTCGGTAAATTTAACCGCATTGCTGAGTAAATTCACCAGGATCTGCCTTAAGCGAGTGACATCCCCAAAAAACTTGAGCGGCAGTTTATCGTCCATAATATAGGCAAGCTCAAGTTTCTTTTCGGAAGCCCTGGGAGAAGTCAGGTCCAGAGCGTCTTCAACACAGCGGCCAAGATGGAACGATTGGTTTTCCAGGTCCATTTTTTGAGCTTCGATTTTAGAAAAGTCGAGGATGTCATTGATCAAAGCCAGTAACACTTCGCCGCTGGTGCGCACCATCTCTGCATAATCCTGCTGGTTGGGTCTTAAATCGGTATCCAAAAGCAAGCCGGTCATTCCAATAATGGCATTTAGCGGGGTGCGGATTTCGTGACTCATGTTAGCCAAAAATTGGCTCTTCACTGCGCTTGCTTTTATTAATTCCAGGTTGGCCTCTTCCAGTTCCTGGCGCGTTTTTAGAAGCGCATCCTCAGCCAATTTGCGAGCAGTGATATCGGTGATATACCCCTCCAACGCAATGATTGTGCCATCACTTCCAAAAACTCCTCTTCCTTGTTCCAATACCCACTTTTCACTGCCGTCAGCCGCGGTAATGCGATAATTAACCTGATAGGGCTCTTTAGCTTTCACCGCCTGTTCCACCTCGCACAAAACCGTTTGCTGATCGTCAGGGTTTACCAGGTCAAAATAGGATAATTTTTTGTTTGCAATGAGATCTTCGGCCTTATATCCAGTCAATTTCAGGCAGGCCTCGCTGACAAATTCCATCGTCCACTCGGAATCCTGGCGACAGCGGTATGCCATTCCCAACAGGTTGCTCAATAACGTGGTCATGGTCCTTTGGCTTTCGTGGAGGGCCATTTCCACCAGCTTGCGCTGCGTAATATCCTGGGATGTCCCAATAATCAGGGCATTCTCCCCGCCCTCCGTACGCTTTACTTCTGCTTTGGTAAAAATATATTTGACACTACCATCCGGCCGAAGGATACGGGATTCGAGCTCGTAGCCGACACCATTTTGAATGGCATTTTGAAAAGCCAGGTCAACGGATGGCAGGTCATCGGGGTGAACCTGTTTTTGATATTCGAGATAATCGGGAACACCGTCTTCGGGATTCCGAGCATAAATATGGAACATTTCTTTAGACCACGACACATGGTTAGTCTGGATGTCGTGCGTCCAGGAGCCAATCCGAGCCACCTTTTGCGCTTCAACCAGTTGATTTTCGCTGGAGATAATTTGCTGCGAGGTTTCCCACATATTCTGGCGAATCATGAAGAACGCGGTCAGGAGTAAACAAAATAGCAGGAATATGCCGATATACGGCAAGCGAGAAAAGTAAACCGCTTCTTGCCAGCCGGATGCGTCGAAGTCAACCCGCAGCACCCCGTAAATTTCCTGTGTCAATGGATTTTTTATCGCCACATAACCCGTGATGATTGGCTCGCTTTTGATTAAATAAGGGCCGATAACCGCCGGCTGCCCGGTCTTAAATGCATCCAACATTTCTTTTGGCGGATCTTTATAGATTGTGCCCGGATCGACATGGCCGCGCACTACATCCGGCTTTGAATCAGCCGCATACTCAACCTTCCCATCTCGGAAAAGCATTAAATACATCCAGTTTATTTGCGGGTTAGCCTGATTTATACTGATCAACTGCTCGCGAATGAGTTGGTAATTTAAATCTGGCAAGTCTGTAGAGGCATTCACAATGCGGTTGACGCGATCCGGATTGAGGGATGCGGCTGCGACTCCGGTTTGATTTAATAGATCCTTTTCGGAATCCTCGGAAGCATTATTGCCAAAATAATTTGCTACTAACCAGCCTGCCAGGACAATGATTGCCAGGGAAAGCGTAAATTGAAGCCCAAAAAAGGTCCGGCTTTTAGAGTTAACCTGAGAAGAAACGGATTGCCCGGTTTTTTGTAGACCTTGCCAGAGGGCACCTGCCAGACTAAGCACCAGAATTCCCCGAACGAGTTGAATGGGAGTACCCACGACCGACTGAAAAGCTGTCTGATTAACAAGCGAAGCGGGAAAAAAGGATACATAAGGAACAATGACTCCGGCAGAGATTGCATACAGCGCCAGAAAAGCAGCCGCAAACCTAAAATATCGGCTGGCAATCCCTCCCGATTTTGCAGTTCGCAGCAGAACAATTGCGGCCCACAAACCACCTATTAATCCAAAAGAGTAGCGAATCGTGGCATTTAACCCGGATTGTCCGGCAAAGAGACCTGAAACAGCAATCAAGGAAAAGGGGATATAGATCCACCGGCCGGGACCTTTACCCATCAATCTTATCCAACCTGCCCGGGCAAACTCGAACAAAAAGATAAATGATAAAGCCATCGTTCCCAGGCGGATGATCGAGAAAATTGCACTATCACTTAGCCCCAAGACAACCATATCCAGCCATTCGTTGAGGCCATGAATCAAGCCAAATATACCGAGCATAGTGAAGGGCAAGCGATGGCTTTTGGCTTGGGGCAGACCGAAGCAAATAGAAGCCAAGAAAATTAAAGACACCCCATAAAAGAAAAAAATGTAATCCAATTGTTGTTGAAGGAATTGTATAAACAAAATTCACTCTTCCTGCGGAATAAATAAAAAAGCGGATAAATCGGTCATTAATTAGCATTTAATAGTATAGCAAGACTTGTTGGATAGCATGTTTTCAGTTATGCAAAGAACGTTTGACAAACACCCCCTCGTGGAATACTGTTTTTCCGTGTCCTTAAAAGGTTGCATCTTTCTCCAAAGCCAACCCACAATCAATCAACGCCTTAACATAGGGTGGAAGGGCGGCGCGTTGCCTCTTTGCAGAGGTACGTTTTCGCCCAGCCCCCCTCCAAACCCTATACGCAACTTTTGCTTCATCCCATTGACTCACACGTACTTAAAAGGCCAGCTTGTCACCGGACTCAATTGACCACGTCAACTGTCACCCGCAGTGGCTGGCCAACGGCAAGCACGGCGTTATTCAATTAATTTCTGGTTAAATGATTCTTCAAAATCCGGTTATTGTTTAACCCAGGCAACTGTAATATCTCACCGGATTTTGTCCGCTGCCGGCGAAATCCAGCCAGTTTGCATAGGTCGTGCTGACTTCGATGAGTCATGAAAAGCGAATTAATCACCTCCGGATAAGTCGGATGGCTGTGATCCTTCATTAGCTTCAAGGTAAATTTGGCCTACGGGGATTCGCCTTCTCGACGCAAATACCTGATGACCTTATCAACCTCTTCCAACCGGCCGGGATTAAGCACCCATTTGCTAGAAGTTCCATTTCCGGCGGAATCGAACCTCAAGAACAGCCCATGTGTAAATACCTCTACGGTCATCTAATTCTTTGCAAGGACCCCACTTGCTTGATTGAATATTGTCTTGATTACCCTCCTTGGGGTTTGATAGGTTGGATCGTACGATAACACTTCCACCACAGGCCGTCTACAATCTGAACGCGGGTGCAGTTGGGTTCCATGGCTCGCAGTGCATTCCATGCTTCGGCATTTTCTAGCCGGTTGAGATCGTAGACGATCCTGTCCAGGCCGCGGCAAATCGTTTCGAAATCTTTACTACTGTCAACCGGAGCCAGCTTTTTAGACCAGTTTGGATTCATATTCACACCTAATATTGGTAGCCTGTGTCGATCGGTAATGCAGGAGATGCTCTTCTCCGTAGGGAATAACCCGGTCGTTTTTTTTGCGCCTTCAAAAAGAAATTCTTGCCGAAAACCTACGCCTTACGCCTAAAAGCAAAAGGATGACACGAATCGAGAACAAAAAAGTCGGGCCAGTGGAAGGGCTCGACTTTTTTGTATCATCAAAATCTTATAGCGTCCGTTTAACTCCGTATATACTGCACCTACCTCACAATAAAAGGTAAATAGACTGGATAATTGGGATTTCCGACCGTGAGCGTATGACCTGTCCCGCAGCCTAAAATGTTTGGGTCCGAGTCACGGACAAGAACATAGTAGGTTCCAGATGCAGGGGCAATCCATTCAAGTCGGGATGCCAGAGTGGCTCCATCATCATCATTCGAGTCCAACAGAGTCACGCCATCCTGACTATATAGATATTAATAGGTATTCCCCGTTGGTCCAAGATTGTAAGTCTTGAGTACATATTTTTGTTCAGCGGTTGCTGTAAAGGAGACCCAATCTTGATCGCTTTGGCTGGTGAAATTATGAAATTGTGGTTGCCCCAATTCGATTGATGTGGCAAGTGACGCACTGCCATCGTTCTCATAAGCATCTGCATTTGCCACGCACGCTTGAGCTCCGTGTCTGATGTTATTTGCCTTAGTCGACTCAGCAACGGCCCCAGTCGAATCGACTTGTACATACAGGGTTGTTGTTTTCTCCTCACCTGGTACAACCGCCTGTAATGCAGCCAATAGAGGGCCCTGATCAATGATTGTCGGAAGAGTTGCTGTAGCACCAGGTGCAATTGGATCATTAACCCAGAATTTGTAACTTCCGCTCAAATCACCACTGCCGGTAGGTAAATGATCCACGTAAAGATCGGTAAAAAATCCCTTTAGAGTGTCGCGGGGTCCTTTATTCTTCTGATCAATGGCGGTCAGAATGGCGGATGCCCCGCGGCAGACCAGCGCGGCTTCGCCAGGCCGGTGGACGGCGTTTGCGATGTTGGCGCGGTCGAATATCAGTCAGCGACGGCTGCCGGCATCCATCTCGACCTGGCCGGGATCGGCCAATACAACTTTATTCCAACCACCGTGCAGGTGAACGTCAGCGATACTGGCGGCTGCCTGACCGGGCTGGCTGTCGCCCAGCGCGATTTCAGCCATCCGCAAGCCAACGGACCTTACCTGACCGGGCGTTATTGGATCATCACTCCCATGGGGTGCGCTTCCGGCTTCACCGCCAGCCTGACCCTGCCGCATAACAACCTGGCCAACCCAACCGTATGCCGGTGGTTGAACGGCACCAACTGAGACTGTGTCGTAGATGGGTCGGAAAGCCAGTCCGCCTGGCGCAACAATGTGTACGACTTTTCTGAATGGACCATCAGTGACAGGGTACCAATCGCGGTGGAGATCGTCGACTTTGTGGCAGCCCGGCAAGGGGCAGGCGTTATTCTCGCCTGGGACACGCTGGTGGAAACCAACATTTCCGGCTTTAACATCTACCGTGCCGAGGGCAGCGATCCAACCCGGATCAAGGTAAATGCGGCTATCCCTTTCATTGCGCGTGAATTCGGGTGCACCCACGATCCGCGGTTGGTAATTCGATTGTTGTGCTGGTTTGAACACTGGCAATTTTGGTACAGAATTGTTGGTGACCTGCCACCAATACTTTAGGGTAAATCTGGTGGCATCCTTTCGCTAGGTGTTCGTTCTTTTTATTTACGACGAATCCGCTATTTTGGCTTTTCGAAAGTGCACCACCAACACATCCTGATTGCGTGCGGCATGAACTTGAGGCGTCTTGCCCGCTGGTTAAACGGTGAGAATCCGGCTCAGCCCCGTCATACACCTTACAATCACCTTTTCACACCTTCCTGCGCATAACCGGGGGATTCGCTAACAATATCATGATTTTTAGATAACTTGGACTTCAAGCAATCCTGCTTTCCCCATCCCACCCAGGCCTTGGGGCGACTCTCTGGTAAATGGATTCTCAGTTCACCCCTTCTCCAACAGGCGATGTGCCGTGCAGTTTTCCCTTTTCGGTAGGTCGGATGGCCTCACAGGTGCTTTCCTCAACCTGTGGCACATCATGCACAATCAATCATGCCGCCGAACGGCGCACATTATTGCTTTAAAATTCGCCAAGCGAGCTTACCAGGTGGAAAAGTAACTTTCCTTCCGAACCGAAAGTGATCCGCGAATTTACCTCCGCCTTGCGATTTATCCTGGAATTGGGCATCCCCTTTTCGGATGCCGAAAGCTAGGAGGCAGTTAAAACATTCTCCGAACGGCGAATTCTTTCATTTCGCAACTTCCTGCTCTTTTGATGTATGGCTGCAAGGAATGCCTCAATAAGCTGTCAAGGGTATATCCAGTTTATACTAGGCCGGTCAATGGGTCGAAGCCTGGGACGGAATCACCACCGCTGCTCAATCAGGGCGGAAGGCTGTTCTGGCCCTTTGTCGTCAGGATGGCCTCCGCTTTTGCGCCATCCTGACGGCAAGGGGCATATAAATCCCACGACCAATATAAGTTATCTTTACCAATGAGTAAAAAATTACTTATTCCCCACCGCAGCGTATCCATTCGAGAGTGAGTTTCAATACGTTTAACAGAGGGTCGATGGTCAATACCTCGGGCGTGTCGCGCTTCTGGTGATAGAAACCGACAATCTGCTTGGGGAACTTACATGGAAACAATGTGGCTGCCTTGAGGCCGGCCTGACTGAAGGAGCCTGCATCACTGGCGCCCTCACCCATGGGGTAGGGCGTCACCTTGTAGGGTACGCCAGTCCGCTCCGCCGCCGCTTGCAGGCTGTTCACCATTTCGGGGGAATTCCTCACGCCGTTGACATCATTAGTTAGGATCGAAATTTCCGGATAAGCAATCACCTCGTAATTGAGCAGCCGCACATCCAATCGTTTCAATTCATCCAGGTGACGCTCGACATAGCGACGCGATCCGCGCAGTCCAGCTTCCTCGCCGCCGAAAGACACAAAGCGAATTTCTGTATCGGGCGGAATGAATTCGGGATTTTTCACCAGAAAGCGGCATATAGCAACCGCGCTTGCGCAGGCAGAAAGATTGTCCGCGGCTCCCGGCACGATCCCTCCATTTCTTTTCCCATAGGTAAAGAAG
>VFSW01015517.1_pt1 | contig 10460 bp, 11 predicted proteins | sample 5358111 | NCBI WGS metagenome assembly VFSW01 (sample SAMN11554181, study PRJNA540505) | mine drainage metagenome | isolation source: sediment from site ElyBrook_90M | place: USA: Ely Copper Mine, Vershire, VT | collected 2017
GTGTTTTCATTTTCTATCCTGTATCATTAACATATACTGCATCAACACCGTCTGTTCCGGTTATATGATACTGAACAAAAGGTCTGGGACACTTCCATGACATCATGACGTTTTGAAGATCAGACAAATGGATTTGTGAACTGTCTGATTGCACAGATATTGGTACAAAATCACATGATGTTACCTGCAACCAGTAGATTGCAGTGTTGTTTTGAGATGTCAAGTAGTATGTAGCAGTAAGGTTTTCATTGTGAAGCACTACGGGAGGAAGCACACTTACTTTCAGATTTGTTGTCTGGATTTCATGTCCTGTACTTCCGTCATAAAGTCTAGTGTTTAATTGCGCATCTATATCCGACAGTTGATTTGCGTATTTTACATATATCTTGCCGCTAGTGTTGGGTTTGATAACAAAAATAATATCTCCATGCACTGGACCTATGCTCCAGCCTCTAAGATACAGAATGGAAACAGCATCAGGTTTTACACATGCAGGAGAACCATCCTCTGATTTTATTATCAAATGAAGATCAGATCTACATTGAACATATCTTGGTTTGATTCCCAACTTGAACTGTTTCAGTGGTAGAAATCCACCTGGAGAATGAAATGGTGGCGTATTTGAGCCATGAAAATTTACCATTAATTGCATTGCAAAATTGCTGTCACCACTTATAGCAAAAAGAGTCCATGCGCCACCAATCACATGAGATGGTATACCCAGACTGGTGTTAAAGTAACCAGTACTGTTGCTCATTACCTGAGTTGAGTTTTGTATATTGCCATAGTTATTTACTAAAAAGATGTTTATCGTTGAATTTGGTAACGCATACCCATCAATTGGAATCATATCTCCATCAGTAAAGTTAGACTTTGGTGTAGAAATTTGTGGGATTGCTATGTGAGCCATGCTAGAATTAGCTCCACCAATAAGAATTAGAGAAATTACAATTATGGAATAATGTAGAGTTTTCAAAATCTGTACTTACTTACTCTTCAAACCATAAAAAACTGACGTATATTTTCACAGCATATCATTCTCAGATTGAGTCTAATCGCGTTCTCGAACAAATGTTTTTTAGTCAACTGCAATCCAGTGGTCTAAAATAGAATTATTGAATTTTCATTACTTTTTTCCTGATTTAAAAACAACAACTACGCATAACACGGCTACAGGAACACCAAACAATAACGGAATAAGAATATTGTTTGTTTGGATATTATCTTGCATGCCATGTTCCGAAGATGGTTTTGAGGTGTTATTGACATTGATGTTTATTGTTTTTGAAATTATACCAGAATATCCCACTATCTTCATTTCTGGCGTATACCCGCCCATAGCCGGACAATTATAGACCGCCGTAAGGTATTTCTCAAAATCGGTAGGATTTACTTCTGATTCGTTAAGACCTACCACCAATGGCGAAAGTCCACACATATAGAGAAATAATACATAAACACCTTTAGTGTTATTTTTTGCAGTTATTGTATACGTCACATTAACGCTGTTTTTATTTCCTGTAAATGAATTTGGTTCTGCCATAATTGTCATGTTTCTCGGGTCAATTGTGACAGGCGATCCATTTATTGTAGCATAGATACCGGGTGATAGACTCCAAGTTCTGTTGTTTTGCATAGGAAACATAAAAATTGCGTAGATCTTAACAGTTGAATTTGTTTTCATAAAAAATGCGGAGCCACTTATTCCCTGTACCGATGGCAATACGGAGAACAATAGGATTGCAATCACCGAAATATGTAGAGTTTTCAAAATACGCTATCAATCATACTCCAAGATTTAAAAAACTGGCGTAGGTTTCCATAGTAAGATTCCAAATTCTACTCGTGTTTTCCCGAACAAATGTTTTTTAGTCAACTCCGATACGGTGGTCTAAACACTAAATTGCTTCAAATTTTCTAGAAATAAACGGGTTTTCATTTTCTTGTTATTTGACATTTTTCACGTCAATAGGTCCTAGAGTAATTCCATGACATTCATGGTCTTGCATAGTTGGATACCATGCATTTACAATCTTCTTTGTATCAAGATCAATCTCAATTCGTGCATTCCAACCTGTATCACAAGAGTATGGAGTCTTAGCATCAGGAGAGAGATGTAACATTACAAATACGTATTTCCAATCAGTACCAGTTTTGTTTGATATCCCACTAAAATCCATTGTAGAAAACTGCCATTGGTTTGACCACGCCTGTATTCCAGTGATGTTTAACGATTCATCTACCAATTTCTGTTTTTCATCGTCAGATATGACAAGTCCATTTGGAGGATGTATTTTGCCAATCCTTGTCTTAGGGTTAAGAAAAGGAGGTAGAAGTATCACAGTTGTTATTACACATATTCCAATTCCCACAATTATTGCAAGATGTAGAGTTTTCAAAATATGCTATCATTCATACTCCAAGATTTAAAAAACTGGCGTAGATTCTCTCAGTAAGATTCTTCTAAAATCAAACCTACTCAGGCATTCCCGAACAAATGTTTAGTCAACTCCGATACGGTGGTCTAAACACTAATCGTTGTCAGGTTAATCGCAAAGAAGCAAGAGGCTTCATTTTATTACTAAGGATATGGAACGTATCTGACACCAATTCCACTTAGACTGTCAATTTTGTATTGATAAGTCATCATTGGACATGACATAGTAGGAGATTTTTCCCATGGAAAATCATTCAAAGTAAAGTTTGATTTAGCATCATAGCCCACTGCAAATGGCATGCCAGAACAAAATATTGTTAGTCCATAAAATCCTGTCTGATTTCCTGTCTTGACAGAGAATCTTACTGTACTATTTCCAGTAGGAATCATCGATGGTTCTGCCCATGATGTGATACTTTTTGTGGTTTGATATGAGGAAGCATCAAAAATTGTCAGACTTGCATTCTTGGATTCATTAGGATTAAAATATCTCACACAAATTTTTCCGATAGAATTTACAGGCATATACAATACTGCAATGCCATTATTTGATTGTGTGAAAGGAGTATCACATGGCTCAAATGAGTCAGGCAATGTATTGTTTCCAGATGTTTGTTGTACTGTAGGAGGTGTAACAATTATTGAAGATGCCCAACCACGTTTAACAAGTTCCTTCCCTGTTTCTATTTTTACACATGCTGGAGAACCATCTTCTGCTTTGATAATTAGATGAAGCCCTTCATTACATACTATATCTTCAATTGAGACTCCTTCTTTGAATAACCTCAATGGTGTTGATGTAATTGCAGGTTTTGCTATTGAACCATATCCGAGTGCAAGAGATGCTGGAAATGATACGATTATCATTGATATGCCGACAATTGTAATTATTGAAAGATGTAGAGTTTTCAAAATGTGACATTCCTCAATCTTCAAACTTTAAAAAACTGACGTATATTTTCATAGTGAGATTCCAAATTCAAGCCTATTCGCGTATTCCCGAACAAATGTTTTTTAAACCCGTTAAAGAGTCTTGAGATGTTGTCCACACAAGAAGCTAAGGAAAAATGGGGTATAGCTCACATTTTCAGTAGTTTTAACAATACCATAGTACACATCACAGATGTTTCCGGTGCAGAGACTGTGGCAATTAGTTCCGGTGGACGACACGTTAATGCAGACAGATACGAATCATCCCCTTATGCTGCAATGAAATCAACTGCCGCAGTGGTAGAGGTAGCACATGACAAGGGCTTTACAGGTCTTCACATTAGAGTGAGAGCCGTAGGTGGAGTCGGTTCACGTGTTCCAGGCCCAGGCGCACAGGCAGCAATCAGAGCTCTAGCAAGAGGCGGATTCAAGATTGGAAGAATTGATGATGTAACCCCAATTCCTCATGATACCACTAGAAAGAAGGGTGGTAAAAGAGGAAGAAGAGTCTAGTCTACCAGCTTCACTTTTACTTTGGCGTTTTTGTTTTCAAAGAATTTTGTCATAAAGGTGATAAATTTGTCTTCAGGTTTTTTTCCCTTGGTTTTTGCAATTTGATCTCCTAGTTTCAATTCTATCCCAGAGAAAAGTTCTGTCTTTATCAATACTTTGAAAAAGGCCCAACCAAATCTTTCCATTGGTTTGCTTATTAGAAAACCTTCCTTGACACCACAGAGAGTCTGTAATTCATCCATGGCAGCTGAAACAATCTCTAGGTCAATGTCATATTTGGTTGTTGCAATCTCAAGAATAGTAGCCCTACCGTGCATGAACAACCATCCATCATGATGTACAAATAATAAACTTACTTGAGACGTCTATGATGTAAGAAATTGTTTGCACCTGACAATTATCAGATATTTTTACTTGGAGAGTCATTGGAAGATACAGTCTCAGATACAGATTCTGACATTGATTTGGTTTGACCTTTTAGCTTATCTGACCAAGATATCATCTTTCCATCTTGTTCAACACTTATTGTGGTTTGTATTCTTACATGAATTCCAACGGATCTGAACAATGTCAATAATTTTCCTCCATCAATGATTTCAGTGATTTCCCCTCCCTGGATAAGCTCTGCAAGTTTTTCCACAATGAGCTTGGTCTCATTAGGAAATTGTGATTCTGCATTCTGAAGTACTTCGTCTCCCCTATATCCAAGTTGTTTGAGAACAACGTCCCTAGGAGAAGCATTCTGTGTTTTTGACTCAGGCTTGACCTCTTCAATTCGTTGTCTTTGCGAGATATTTTTTTGCATCTCAAGCATTCTTTTTGCTTTGAGAAGTTCTAGTTCTTTGTCTTCTTCAGTCAACCCTTGATTACCCCAATTGGAACAAGCTTTGCTACTTTTGTAGCTATTCCAAGTTCGTGAGATACATTTGCTACAGCATCAACGTCCTTGTATGCCTCAGGCGTTTCCTCTACCATACCTTCTCTTGTGAGAGCTTTTATGAAAATTCCTTTATCACTCAATGATTTTTGTACTTGGTCTTCTGTGAAATTTCGCCTTGCTGCAGATCTTGACATCATTCTTCCTGCACCGTGTGCAGTAGAACCAAAGCTCAAATCCATAGAGCCTGGTTTTCCCAACAAAATCCAGCTACCAGTACCCATAGAACCAGGTATGAAGACAGGCTGACCTATGTCTCGATACTTTCGTGGTATTTCATCTCTTCCTTGCGGGAATGCTCTTGTTGCACCTTTTCTATGAACTACAACTGATCGTAGCTCACCATCAATTTTGTGTTTTTCAACTTTGGCAATGTTATGAGCAACATCATATATTAGTTTCATGTCAAGGTCAGATTCTGACTGTTTGAAAACTCTTTCAAAGGCTTTTCTTGTCCAGTGTGTTATCATTTGCCTGTTACTCCATGCATAATTTAATGCGGCAAACATTGCTTTTCTATACGACTCTCCCTCTTCTGAAGAATTTGGAACACATGCAAGTTCTCTGTCTACTAGATTTATTTTGTATTTAGAGAGCGCTTGTTCAGACACTCTTAGATAATCACTACATACTTGGTGTCCAAAACCCCTTGAACCGCAATGAATCAATACAGTAATTTGTCCTTCATTAAAAATTCCCATCTTTTTAGCAGCTTCTTTGTCATGGATTTGATCAACACGCTGCACCTCAAGAAAATGGTTTCCAGAACCAAGACTTCCAAGTTGTGGTGCACCTCTCTTGCGTGCAGTGGGAGATATCTTTCCAGGATCGGCATTTTTTATCTGTCCATTTTCTTCACACACGTCAGCATCATCCTTTGAGCCATATCCGTGATCAACTGCCCATTGTACTCCTTTTACAAGAACTTCATCAAGATCAGAAGAGGTTAATTTTACAGCGCCTTTTGAGCCTACTCCAGACGGAATAGATGTAAATAATTCAGTAACAAGATCCCTGAGTCGTGGCCTGACATCTTTTTCCATGAGACTTGTTTTGATTAGTCTCACACCACAGTTTGACACCACAATGCCATTTGCAACAAAATTATGATTGTGATCATTGATAGTGAGATCATAAACATCTCCGTCGTAAGCAATTTTCTCTATGCTTGCAATCTGGTCCCACCCATATCCATCGCCTATTGAAATTTCTTGCATAAACTCGTTGAAGCGTACTACACCCCAAACCCTTGTCGATTTTCTCTCAGAGAATATTGAATGTTCTATAAAGCTTTCAGTAAAGTATTCCCCTTTTAGCGTAACCAGAATCTGCCCAGAGTTTGTTCCTTGTGAGTACATTTCCTGCGCCTTTGTTCTTGCAGTCGCTCTTTGTTCCCTGACCGCACTAGTAAATCGCAGATACATCGAAGCAATGCTTGCCAGCATCTCCTTTTCTTTATTGTAGACATATCCCACCGTACTGAGGAATTTGAGCATGTTCTCTGCATTGGATTGTATCCCCAAACGTACAGCCTTTGTCCTACCCTTTTTGCCATCGTATGTGTAGCCTTCAACTAGTACTGGTTCCGAAGTCTTTACACCAAGAGAGTCAAGGATTTCCTTCATGTCAGTGACTATCTCAAATGCGTTATCTAGCAGAGATTCCAGTTTGCTTACGCTAAATGTTGGCATGGTAAAATTATAGCCATTGTTGGAAATTGGTTTTGTGAGCTCACCGCCAAAATATGCAGCAACAAAAAGCCTTTTTTGCCAAGGCTTGAGAGACTTTATCCACACAGGTATTCTGTACCTTTGTGCAGACCGGTTTCCTGAGGGGATGCCCATTGCGTGCAGTGCAACTCTGAATCCTTTTGATGATATCCTGATGGAATGTTCTACAGTTTGAAAAGCAGTACTGCCATAGTACGAGTTTATCTTGTGATGTCTTTGCCTGGATGTAATTGATGAGTGTATCCTCAACCAATCCAAATCATTTTTTATTTCTCTGAGATCATCTAGTTTTCCATACATCAAGACGTCCTTGTTCCCATCAGGTACAGTACCATCGCTTAGTATCATACCAAGCAGCTTGAGCATCCTTGGAAGTTTGTTGCTTGTTGTTTTTAGCTCCAGCAGTCCTAGACTTTCCAGATGCTTTAACACCTGCACTCTAGCATTTCCTTTATCGCCAATACCTAATTCATCCATGATCTTGTTCAGATCTTTTACGGTGTAGATGATCTCCTCTGCAGGCTCCAAGTGTTCAAATCCCTCAAATCCGTGTGAAACTAATCTAGTTCCAACAGATACAAGGTTGGCGTCTACCATCCCCCCGTCAGTGAGTAGCGGATGGTCCCCGGTGACAAGCAGATCCCTTCCAAATTTTGTAGTTATTTTGAGTATGCCATCATCCTGTCTTTTCCTCATAAACAGAATAGGCATTGTCTTAATCGTCGATTTGCTATGTACATCAAATGACAAGGTGGTGTCATTGCCTGCAATTGCAGCTATGCGTTTCCAGCTACCGTCTTCAGTATAGACCTTGGTTGAAGGATGAAGGCAGTTTATGTCATAACCCACTCCACCAGGGCTAATCATGCCATTTTCAGCATCCATAGCAGCTACTCCACCAACAGGAAATCCATAACCTTCATGACCATCTGGAAGAACTACAACGTGTTTGAGAACTCCCGGTATTGTGGATACATTTACTGCTTGTTGAATCGTTCTGTCCGTAAGCATTTTTTGCAATAATTTGTCATCAGCGTAAATTGTTACAGGAACTTTCATACCTTTTGATGGATCAGCCTCAATACGATATTCCATTTCGCGTATTTTCTTTGGAATTAGTGACGACATCCCTTTCTGCGAAAAAAGGTATTCGTACACAATTTAAATCATGAGTATATGATCTTTAATCAATCATTTAATCAGCTTGGCAGTATGTCGATACAAGTCATGCAGTGTCTTTCCATCAAGTAAAACCGCATCATCTGGTTGATCATCATTTACTTTATTTTCCAGGTTATTTTTTTCTAGTTTTTTATTAGAGTCCATAGATTTGTTCACAAGCACAGAAAAAAGTGTCGGTTTCAATCCAGATTCATACAAGTAGATTTATTTTCCTTGATCAACTGATCCCAAACATGCCAATTCTTCCAATAGATAGTGGCCGTTATGGTACTGATGAAATGAAGGAGATTTTTGACGATCAGAAAAAGATAACGTATCAATTAGATATCGAAGCAGCAGTTGCCCTGTCTCAGTCAGAGATAATGATGATTCCAAAGGATGCAGCTTTGAACATATCAAAGATGGCAAGATCCGGAAAGATTTCAGTAAAAAGAGTAAAACAGTTAGAGGCAAAAAGTGACCACGATACAGCAGCGTTGGTAGAAGCTCTCAGTGAAATCTGCAAACCTTCTGCAAAACCTTGGATACATTATGGTTTGACAAGTAATGATCTAGTAGATACAAGCAATTCATTGCAAATTCGTGATACTTTACGAATCATAGAGCCAAAGGTTGCAAAACTAGCCATTATTTTAGCAGATCAGGCAATCAAGTACAAGGGATTGCCAGCAGTAGGCAGAACCCACGGTCAACATGCAAGCATCATTTCATTTGGTTTGAAATTTGCAAACTGGTCACTTGAAATGTCAAAACATGTAGAAAGAATCGAAGAGATTAAGAAAAGAGTATTGATCTGTAAAACGCTTGGTGTGGTAGGAACTGGCTCTCTAATGGGTGCAAAAGCTTTGGAGGTACAAAAAAGAGTATCGCAGAAGCTTGAACTGTACCCTGCCGATGTCACAACCCAAGTAGTTGCACGTGAAAGATATGCAGAATTTATCTTTTACATGGCTTTGATTGGATCTACACTTGAAAAAATTGCTGTAGAGATCCGCAATCTTCAAAGAACTGAGATTGGCGAGGTTGCAGAATCTTTCAAGAAAGGTCAGATGGGAAGTAGTGCAGTTCCTGTAAAGAGAAATCCGGTAAAGAGCGAACGTGTGACATCGCTTTCAAGACTATTGCGCAGTCAGATATCAGTAGCTTTTGAGAACATATCACTATGGCATGAAAGAGACCTGTCAAACTCTGCAAATGAGAGATTCATCATTCCAACAAGTTCCATTCTGCTCGATGAGATGCTTGACACCATGACAAGAATCATCAGCTCCTTATTTGTAAATGATAAGAGGATAAGACAGAATCTTGAAATAACAAGAGGGCAGATATTTTCAGAATTTGTTCTTGATGCATTAATACAGAAAGGAGTTCCAAGATTTGAGGCCTACAGAGACATACAACGGGTAGCATTTGCATCTTCAGAAGATGGAATAGATTTTAGAGAAGCAGTAAAAAACGACAAGGCATTCTCGGCTCATCTAACTGATGAAGAAATAGACAAAATATTCATTCCTGAAAATCACCTTGGCGCATCATTTGATATAATCAAGAAGGTATCAAGCAAGGTCAAAAATTCATGTTCCAAGTTTTCTTGACTTTTAATAGATTTTTGTGAATTAAAGAGCCATATTGCATTGCTTTTTTGAGCTTTAGTGCAGACTCTTCTGGAACTCCAATCGATACCGCAAGTTTTCTGACAAGATGTTTTCTGACCAAATCATCTTTGTCTTTTATTTTATATTCCAGTGGAACAGCTTTTGCAAATTCTACAAACTCTTTTGACAAAAATGGCTGTACAATATTGACGCCAAATTCAGACACAGTTTGATTTACTGCCTTCATCATTCTTGTTTCATTGAGTATCTTGTCTTCCATCATCTCAAGCACCGTATCTTTTCCCTCGGAGATTGAATCTCTGTAGGCATTATATCCACAGAAGAGCTCATCAATGCCATTGGCAGTTATCACCTTTGTAACTTTATGTTTTTGTGCAAGTTTTGCCACATAATAAAATGCAATACAATTTTCGTTCCAAGACAAGTTATCTACATTGATTTCATCCCATATCTTTTTGGCCACATTAGAAAATGTTTTCTCAGAAATTACTTCTACTTCATGATTCATACCAAGTATTTTTGCCATTCTTTTTGAAAATTCTACATCGTGGGAATCCTCAAAGCCCATTGTGAGAAGTAATACATCATAACCCAAGTCTTGGCAAATTTTTGCCAGAAGACAACTATCAACTCCACCAGAAAATGATACTCCTATTTTTCCAGAATCCTTGATGCCTTCAATTGCTTGAACCATTTGTGCGTGCAATTCTCTTTCAAGTTCTGACATTACAGGCACCATTTTCACAATAGATTCACTTTGAGAGTTAAATATAGGATTCTGTAAAAAGTTGTAAGAGAATGTTCAAGCTAACTGAAGAACAGATCAGAGTAGAATTGCAAGAATTACATGGATGGAGCATGGTAAACGGAAAACTACACAAGGATTTTGTATTTGATGATTTTATCGAAGCCTTTGGTTTTATGTGCAAGGCAGCAATACACATTGAAAAGATGAATCATCATCCAGAATGGTTCAATGTGTACAACAAGATTTCAGTAGACTTGGTGACTCATGATGCTGGTGGGATAACACGAAACGATGTATCCCTCGCAAAAACTCTGAATTCACTAAAGTAAGTACTATCATAACACCTGTACAGAATTTATATACTGAT
>VFSW01015518.1_pt1 | contig 10460 bp, 20 predicted proteins | sample 5358111 | NCBI WGS metagenome assembly VFSW01 (sample SAMN11554181, study PRJNA540505) | mine drainage metagenome | isolation source: sediment from site ElyBrook_90M | place: USA: Ely Copper Mine, Vershire, VT | collected 2017
GGCACCGCTGACCAGTTCCTGAGACGCGCCTCATACTCTGTACATGGAAGCCGCGGAAAGGAGGAAGTGAGTGAGTCTTCCCCCCATCGTTCTTTCACAGGTCAGACCCCCGCGGATGACGAAGACGCTGACTTGATGCTGGCGATCGCGGCGTCTCTCAGCCAGGAGACGGCGGGCGGCGCCGGACCCTCCTCGTCCTCGCCTGCGCCGCCCCACCGCGATATGCAGGTGGACGCTGACGAGGACGCTGACCTGGCGGCGGCCATCGCGGCGTCGCTGGGGGACGTCGCCGGCCCCTCCTCCTCCTCGGCCGCAGCGGACCACCTCGCCGGTCCCTCCTCTCTGCCGCCGCCGGCGATGATGAGGGGGCACAGAGGCTCCGACGGCGGCGATTCCACCAAAGCCACGTTTGGCGGCGACACTCCGCCCCACTCGTCGCCGGCCCTGACCTCGGCGCCGCAGTCGATGCTGGTCGCCGATGAGGACGCAGACCTAGCGGCTGCCATCGCCGCGTCCTTGTCTGAGCAGCAGCAGCAGCAGCAGGAACAGCATGTGGCTCTGGACGAGGAGCCCGACGAGGGCCCCGGTGAGCTGCCTGATTAGCTCCGTCTCTGCCCGCCACCATGCGTCACTCCGCTCCGTGTGCCAGGTGTCGTTGCGCTGGCGTTCCGTTTGCCCAACAACGCCCGGGTCTCGAGGAGGTTCGCTGCGGCTTCTCCCTCGGAGCAAATCTACGCTTGGCTGTCGCAGGCGCACGGGCTGCCCATGAGCAGGACTCAGGTCTCTACCTCGTTCCCTCGCAAGGTGAGGAGGGCGCATGGTTGGCCGTATGTCTCCTCTGATGTTCATCTCGAGTCGGATCCTTTGCAGGACATCGTAAACAGCAGCGAGGACACGCTGCTATCCTTAGGTTTGACGCAGCCACAAATTCTCTCCGTGTCTGAGATCAAGACGTAGACCTATTCAAAGGAGAGGTTCATTGCAATTTAAAATCAGAAGGCGAGGTGAAGATAGGAATCTCCTTGGCGTCTCCCACGGCAAGCGAGAGCTGCAGCGAGGCCGCCTCCATCTCTGCCTTCCACCGCTCCAAGATGCCCACGAGGCCCTCCGACACCTCTGTGAAGGAGGGGCGCAGCGCGGGCTCCCCGCACCAGCACCACTGCATGAGCCGGGCCCACCTGATACACAAGTCAGTGGGAGGGGCTTGCGGTCAACCTTTAGGCGGACGCCACACGAAAGAGGTTGTGGTCAACCACTCACTCGGGATCCATGTCCTCGGGGATGGCCGGCCGCAAGGACCCGGTGAGCACTCCGGCAAAGACGTCGTTCGTGGGCAGGCCGTGGTACGGGCCCTCGCACCCCATGTGCCAGATCTCCCACAGGCAGATTGCGAAACTGTACACATCCACCTTCTCGGTGACCTAAGGTGGGGTCGGGCAGGGTCGGGGAGGGTCAGCGTTCAGCAGGGAAGGCATCGTAAGAGTCTCACCTGGTCCTCCTGGAAGTTCCGGCCCCCATCGGTGGAGGCGCCGTAGAATAGCTCCGGCGCCATCCAAGGGATCGTACCCCTCTGCAACGGCAGGCAGAGACGACAATGACCGCTCTCAAAAGTTTGCTCCATACTGCGCACATTACTCACCAGCTTGCCCTCGATGTACTTTTCCTTCTTGACCTGGCTAAGGCCCATGTCTCCGATCTGCAGAGGGGAGAGAGAGGGTTGAGATTACATGATCAGTATTCCCTGCAACATGGTCAGGCCGAGCATCATAACGCCTTGCTGACCTTGACGATGGGCTGCAGCGGGTCCCTCAGGTCGCAGAGGAAGTTCTCGCACTTGAGGTCAAAGTGCACAATGTGCTGCGCGTGCAGGTACTCGACTCCCCGCGCCGCCTGCAGCGCAATGCCGGTCTTGACGCGCAGGTCCGACCTGCCCTGCGCCTTGAGCTGTTGCAGCCCGGCCTTGAGGCTGCCGCCGCGCATGAACTCGACGGCCATGGCGCAGCTGCCCAGCTCGGCGACGATGCCGTAGAGCGTGATCACGCAGGGGTGGCGGAGCGCGGCCAGGCGCTGCGCTTCCTCGAACGGCTGCGCCTGCTGTTGGTCGTCCGAGTCGGGCGGACAGAGGCCCCCGTTCATCAGCTCCTTGAGAGCAACATCCACGCCCCGCCATTTGGCAAGCCACACGCGCCCGCAGGAGCCACGCCCGAGCTCAAACACCTAAAGCAGTTGGGTAAGAAAGTTCAATCAACAATTGTTTCAAGCAAACAAAAACAAGACAATTGTCACCCACCTTGACCAAGTCATCTGCGGGGATCCGTTGCAGATCCTGAGGCACGTTACTCAACCAACTTCCTTGCATCACTTGCCTCCAGCCGTGACTTCCCCATTCTCCTTGGCTCATGTAGCTATCAACCCGCAGCTGCAACCCACCGCCCAGCTTCTGGGCGCCGCCGCCAAACAAGGAAGGTGACCCTTTGCCGCCGTCGGCTTGCTCTTCTGTGTGAGGAGGTGCAATGCCAAGCGAAGATCCGGCCAATCGAGAAGCCACCACCTGGGCGTTGTTGAGGAACGAGGGCCGATGCACCGACTGACTGTTGACCCTGCCGGCCACGTCCAACGATGCGCGATTCAGGAGGAGGACGGAGGGGTGCGCCCTTGTGTGAGGACTGTCTTTTAGGGGGGTCGTGTGGATAGACGAAGGCTGTGACTGGTTGGGAGCATGGAAGGCAAGGCGAGACGGCCCCGACGGGCCGAGCGGAGGCAGCAGCAGTCCATACGCAAGAGCGGCCGCCTCTGAGTTGTTGAACGGACTGATCTTGAGTGGATCCGTGGGCAGCGATGATTGCGTCGGGCCGTCCGTCAAAGCAGCTGCAGAATGGTCAGCGGCCGTTGAAGCAAGCCGCGGGGCCCAGAGCCCTGCTGCACTACCCTCGTGGGACATCGGAGGCAGTTGATATCCAATAGGCCCGACACCCGTCTCCGCCTCGTGTGAGCCTCTGTGCTGCTTGTCCGCCTGCGCCTCCCCGCCCGCTGCCGCTTCATCGGTCATGAACTTGACGTTCCTCGGCGGCAACTGAGGCACGCCGACGGAAGCGGAAGGCAGGGCCTTGGGAGGAGGAGACGACGTCCCCACGTCCGGCGGCATCGCGGGAAGCTGGAGTGAGGAAAGGCCGAGTCTTTGCTGAGCGCTGATCGATTTCGAGCCGAATGTCTCAAGCGGCACCTGGCTGACATCCTCCAGACCGGAGGCCATGCGAATGGACTTGTCCCGGAGGCTGCTAAGCTCCTGCATCTCTGCCCACAGCGGGTGGGGGCTCGAGCCCGTCCACCAGCACTCGTCTCGTTGGTGCTTGAACAGAAACGACTTCTCCATGGCCATCTGAAGCATCTCCACCATCGCCTCGTCGACCTCAGAGGGACGGTCCAGCTGCGCAGAGCCCTGCATGGCCACCATTCAGCGCAGGGCTCATGAGCAGAAGGGACGCAGGGATCAGAACCGCTTCTCCACATTACCTTGTCCTCGATGGCATCTTGCTGCATCCTTGGAAGGAAGGGATCAGAAAGCCAACTCAAGCGCACTCTCTATAAGGATCACAGAACACAGTTGGATCGCGTCGAGCAGGAGGAGGAGTCCCTCTGCATGCGAGGGAGAGCGAGCGATCAGAGTGGTGGAGCACACATGGTATTAACCGCAAAGATCAATCGCATTCGAATGTCTCGGCGGTTTGTTTCCTCTGCCGTGAGCTCGCCGCCGCCGCCGATATCGAAAATGACGTTCCGCCGGCGTCCTCATCCTATCTGCAGAACGGCTTCGTGAGTTCCCGTTATAGCCTGTGATCGTAGCACTACGCTTATCGCATGCGATGCTCCATCAGACGGAATGGGGCCACGGAGGAAGCAAGTCCGTCGGAGAGCAGCAGCAGAAACGGCATTATCGCCCCTTCGAAGACAATGGCAGGGCTGGAGAGGCACTTCAACAGGCAGCGGCACGTTGCGTCCGAAGTCAGCAGCAGCATAGAGACTCCAACCGTAATCATAGTGACCAACACGTCGGTTGCGGGAGCTAGCGCATCGTGGTTGGCAAAAAAGCTGCGGGAAAAAAACGTCGCGTCCATGCAGTTCTCCAACAGGTGCGCACGCACGCCCATGCCTACCATGGCCCGTTTGCTCTGTTGAAGTTGAGCCGGGCTTTGTGAGTGATTCCTTCTCTCTTGCTGCCTTGTGCCCATGCAGCCGAGGCATCCTCAAGGCGCTCAAGGTGCTGGCCATCGCGCACGACTTCCTGTCGCAGCACGGCAGCACCCTGTCTTTTGTGCCGAGCGGTTACGAAGTCGTCGAGGGCAGGCTGCCGTACGAGTTCAATGAGGGTCAGGCGGGGCAGGTGGAGGAGGAGGAGGGGCTGCACACCAAACACATCTTTTCGCTCACAGGTACCTGGGTACGAAAACAAAAACTCCTTGATGCTTGATCGGACCCCAACTACTGACCTCTTGCCCCCGCTGCTTTCAGTCTGGCGCCGCAGGCTCCACTCTAAAGAGGTCAAGCTTGAGGCGTTCGGGGGTCCGCCAATGTACGACTTCTCGCTCGACGCGCGGCGCGAGTGGAAGAGCAAGGCCGCTGTGGCCGAGGACATGAGCTACAGCTTCGCCGACCTCTTGTACGGGCTGCTGGTGGAGAAGCAACCGACGCACGCCGCAAACGTCCCGCAGCTGGAGGACCACTGCGCGGCAAAGGACAACCGGGACTGGGGCCGCCAAAAGTGGTCGGGCCCGATCTTGCTCTCCGGCGACATGGCGCAGTCGCCCACGCTGCTGATGGCGCTCGTGCTCTTCCAGCAGCGCATGCAGCGCGAGGGCCTGCCGCTGGACGTGGTGTGCACCGTGTATCGCAGCGGCACCGTCGCGCCGCGGATCGACGGCCGCAACGGCTTTGTGTTCAAGGTGCTCACGCGGCTGGTCGACAGCGAGTCAGAGGCGACGGGGACGAGGAGACAGCGCGGGCAAATGCGGCGGCAAGAGCGCGCGGACAGCAGGGGCAGAGAGGGCAAGGGAAGGGGCCCCAACAGCGATCTGGAAGAGGCACCGATTGAAAGTTGACGATGTGCCAGTTGGCGTTAATTGCAAAAGCAAGAATTGAAAGTAATTGGCTCACAGAAAACACTGTTTCAACTATGCTTTGAAGGAGGGTAGATGAAGTGCGTCCACACGTTGCTCATGTAATTGCCGAGCGACCAGACAGCCATGGCGGTTGCCATCCACATCAGGACGTAGCTGACCCAAACGATTGGATCTGCACGAGCAATAACCCAACATTGGGGGGGTCAGGATGCCCGTCGGACGAGAGAACGACGCGTCACCTTGGAACCCCAAAGGAACTAGGGCAGGCTGACGCGCCACGAGCAACACAGACATTGACACCATCTGGAGCGCCGTCTTCCATTTACCCAGGGAGTTGACTTTGACGGCCTGCAGAGAAAGACGTGAGAACACGTGTTGTTTAACACTCCAGAGAGGCACCTTGTGGGCTGCGCCCCCGGCGCTCGCCGCCCATTCTCTCAACGCTGACATCGTGACCTCTCTGCAGATCATGATGATGACAGGCAGAACCATTGTGGAGCTAGTGAGCGGTCGAGGGGGGCTGACGGTGAGGAGTACCAGCGCAGTAGACACCCTGTGATAGGCGGCAGAGGATGAGTCAGAGGGGAGAAGATCACATCTGTGATTTACGGGTGATTGCCGTCATAAATACCTACATGACCTTGTCAGCAACTGGATCCAAAAAAGCGCCAAACACAGTCGCGAGCTTGAGCTGCCGGCGAGAGAGCGAGCATGACGATTGAGAATGAAATCACGCATGCAGCAGCACAGACCTGTCTCGCCAAGAAGCCGTCAAGCCAATCCGTCAACGACGCCGCGATGAAGACGACGGCGCATGCGAGCGGGCTCCATGCGTGCTGCCACTCCCAGAGCGCAATCAGCACAGGCACCAGCAGCAGCCGGAGGAACGTCAAGACGTTGGGCACGTTGAGGATGCGCTCCGGCTGCAAAGCCTTCTTCTTCTCTACCAAAGATTGCGCTGCGTGCCGGTAGACTTCGGATCGTCGATCAAGCGGCGAAACGAGGCTCTCCTGCGCTTCCGATTGGTGTGATACCACTCACGATCTCGATAGCCATCGTATCAGACCTGATTGCCATGGAGAATCAGAGGGATGCGGGGTATCTCGGGATCCTGCCGGTTCGGCATTGCAAGCTCTGATTTTTTTTCACGTTGTTGTGATCCACACCAGAGCACCTGCATGCATCGCAAATCCACTCCCTCGGCTTCCCTCGGCCATGTCTCACGCCATGCCCCAAGGCCTTGCTGCGCTGCGCACAGGACTCCACATCCCTCAGCCAACGTCACAGCGTCAGAAAGGAACTGCTGCGTAGACAGAAGAACAATCATGCTGTCCTCCTCTTTGTTGCTGGCAACCTTCCAGCCGATAAGTCCTGCCATGGCAATCCCGCTCGCCCCTCTCGGTTCTGTGCGTCGCATAGGTGGCGACAAACTTACGGGCTTGTCTGATGAAGAGGTAAATATTATGGGAGGTAATTTTTGTTGCGCATGCTTTTCTGCTCCTCCTCACATCTCCTCATAGGTCAAAGAGATATTGGCCAGAGACATTGGAGTGGGACAGTACTTTGTGACGGGGAGGCTCACCAAGGAGATCTTTGCAGACGACTGCAGGTCAGTCGGTTCTTCAATTGGCTTACTTCCATCCTAACATCTCTCCCAGGTTCGTGGACCCCACCAACGATGTCAGTGGCCTGAGCAGATATTTGACAGCGCTTGGGATTCTCTTTGACCCCGAGTTTTCCAAGGTTGGTTCAACGAGAGCCCAATCATCAGATGATGGCCTCGCTCCACGAGAAACGTGTGCAATGCAGGTGATTCTGCGTGACATCCGAGTGACTTCACCGCGGACCATCGAAGCGGAATACACTAGCGGGGGATACCTAAGAGAACAGGTGAGTTTACATGCTTTGGAGGCAATTTTTCAGAAAGATTACTGTGCAATTCGCTCTTGCCGGCAGTATTTTCCTTGGAGGCCGAAAGTGGAAGCTTACAATGGTGGGATTTTTAGTGAGGCCTTTCTCCCTTGCATGTTCCTGCAGATTACAACTGCGTCGCGTGCAGGACACGTGACATACTCCCTCAACGACCAGGGATTGGTCGCAGTTCAGGCGCAGACGTGGAGCATTTCTGCGTTCGACGCTCTGCGCCAAACTTTCACGCCCACTTCAGGGCCGCAAGGGAAGCCGATTGCCTTGTCCTAGGGCCACCTTTGCATGGCATCATCAGAGCCTCCATCAGACTCATTTTGTTTCATTTTATTCCTCTATTATATGCCCAGCCACGTCGAAGTGACCGAAGGCGAGCGGAAGCGATCCCGACCCCGCACGCGTAATTCTGATTTGGATCATTTCATCGACCATCAGGGGTGCTGCTCACCTGCCTGAGTCACGCCTTGACGACAGAGGGGGAGGAGATCATGGGCTTGCTGTTGGGCGACATCGTGGTAGGGGCACATGGACCAAGTCTGATGATGGGAGGGCTTGTGAACAGAGTGAGCCATCCGGCGCACATGATGCGCGGCCCCATGCATGCCGCAGTTCTCTCCCGAAGGCGTTGCCGCCACCAGAATCTGGATGGCGTACCCCCAGATCAGAACGGATCGGCGCAAGGATCGCGTGGAGACGAGTCCTGAGCAGATGGCTCGCTCGACGGCGCTCGCCGAGAGGTTGTCCCGTGAAACCGGGGTCCGGACGCGGATTGTGGGATGGTATCACAGCCACCCTCACATCACCGTATTGCCATCGCACGTGGACGTGCGCACCCAGGCAGGTTGCGGAGGGATCTGTGGGAGAGGGGTGGGACTCTCAACTGTCTTACCCTCTCTGGTAGGCCATGTACCAAATGCTAGACGAGCACTTTGTGGGCCTCATCTTGAGCGTCTTCAACAGCGACGGCAGCAGCAAGGCCAATCGTGTCGAGGTCACCGCCTTCCAATCGGTTCCCAGTGGCTCCGCCGATGCCGCTCCCGGCCTGCTGCACCAGATGGCCAGCAGCGAGCTCTCTGGCCTGGACTCACCCATGGTGCAAGCGCTCAGGGCCTCGGCTGAAGGTGGGCTCATGGCTCGTCAAACCTACTCACTCTGGCTCTCTCTCCTTGACCTTGCCCCATGCTGCTGCTGCAACAGCCATGGCTGAGGTTCAGGGCAGCCTCGTCCGGCGGGAAGTGCCCTTGTCCGTCGTCCGGGCTGCCGATGCCAACGAAGCGCTCTCCCTCCAGGACCTCGTCGTTGTGCACCGCACCCTCTGCCTCGAAGAACGCAACGCCTACCAAGCGGCCGTCATCAAGGCCTCTGACGGGGCGGAGGGCGGGCGGTACACGTCACCATCGTCACTGGGCGATGCGCTGACCCCCCTTCACCACGCCAACGCCTATCAGCAGAGCCTGTGCAACTTAATGGCCACGGCGTTGGTGCCTGCATTAACCAGCATGTCGAGTCTGAGATGGCAGAACGAAGTTCAGCAGCGGCAGCTGAGGAGGCAGAACGAGGAGATACAGGTGATGGAGGGGCCGGGGCAGCAACGATGATACGTCTGGCGTTGAAACGTTGACTCAACAGGCAATGATCGATCTGGAGCGTGAGAGGAGACGTCAGCATCGTGCGGCAGCATCTATAGAGGCGCAAGAAATGAAAACGGCGGTTGCCTCGGCCCGCAGCCCCGATGGTGCATCTCTGGCCGGTGAAAGGTCGCCGAGCCGCGTGTTCCAGCAGGAGCACGTCGCGCCGGCGTTAGGAAATAGTGCCATCGATCCATTCTTTTGGGGGAGCGCAGAGGAGATGGGACCTTCCGTACCGCCGTTGCAACAGGAGCAGGCCAATCGGGGAGAGGCCCCTCAGCAGCCTGCAGTGGAAGGAGCTCCAGTGCTGATGCTCCCTAGATTTCGCCCCGAGGTCAGCTTGAGTCATCCGGATCAGACCGGCAGCTTGATTTGAGACCAGATTGCGAGCAGGGACGGTAATGTTTAAAAAGGATTTTGCATTTGAAAGAGATGCTTTTAGATTAATGTTTATCTCTTTAACACGATGAATAGGCTCGAACATGTTAACTCCTTGCCACAGGAGATTCGTCATGCATGTCACTCTAGAGTGGTGCAGTCGGCACCTTGCGTGAAAGATAAAAATGATATCAGCTGCTCGCCGAAGCCTCATTGTCGGCAACCGGGGCCGTCTGTGCCAGGTCTAGAATGTCTGTCGCCGCCTGGGATTGGTCGCTTTTCTTGGTCGCGTCGACAGCAGCCTTCTCGGAGGCCGTCTGCCCTGGGATGAGAGGCAGCTGCTCCTCGACCTCTTGCAGCTTCCTGCTCTTGGCCGTCTCGTGCACCTCGCTCAGTCGCCTCACGTGGGAGAAGTCGACGTGCTTCATTTCTGGGCAGGGAGAGGGGGAGAGGCCTCATTGGGAACACCCATCTCATGTCAAAGAATCCACCCCGTTGACATCACTCTGTTCCCGTACCCGGCATCTTCTCGATCTCGTCCACGGCCTCCAAGATGATGCGGCGGCCGTGCTCCTCCGTTGGCGCCCGGTGGGCCTGCGTGTAGGCCTGCATCAGGCGGCGCACAGCGGTGGTGGCGCCGCTGGTGGGCTGCGAGACCTGCAGCTTGCAGGCCTGCCAGGCGGGCTGCGCAATGCGGATAGAAGAGGGAACGTGTGAGAGGACAAGAGATAGAGGATACGTTTATTCCCCAGAAAGGGATGATTCAAGATTCCCTTGAAATAAACTCACCGTGGTCTGGATGGCAACGGGATTCGTGTTATTGCTGATGTCGTAGACGTTGCCGTACACGCGGCCAGCGTAGTCGCCCTTGACGATGACGTACCAGAGCCCGTCGATGACGCTCATGCTGTCCAGCGTGTTCACAATCACGTCGGTGAAGGCCACGTCCTGCGAGAACCTGAACAGGGGGCAGGTCGGGATGACGGGCTTATTGTTTGTTCAAAACCTGAATCAGGCCATGCCCCAGCACTTCCTACCAGCACAGGTCAGCCTCCCCACGCTGCCTCCTGACGGGGTCGTTCAGGCACAAGTTCCAGACTGCGTTTGACATGAGCACGTTGGCACTAATTGTCGGGTGACCCGTGAAGTCAGCCTTGACGTTGACGACAAGCTGGGTCACGTTCGGGTGCTTGTTGCAGTCGGGGCGGAGGGGGGAGAGGGTCGGAGCCTTGAATGACGAGGGAGGGGTAAGGAGAGGGATCACTGACCTGCTTGGCACCCGAACGGCCCCCACGAGGGGAACTCCCAAGGCCACTCGCAGTTCCCATCGCCGCAGACGGGATCCTTCCAGATGGGCAACAAGATTTGTTGGCCGATGTAGGCGAGGACTTGGTTCTCATCCTGTGTGCAA
>VFSW01015519.1_pt1 | contig 10460 bp, 9 predicted proteins | sample 5358111 | NCBI WGS metagenome assembly VFSW01 (sample SAMN11554181, study PRJNA540505) | mine drainage metagenome | isolation source: sediment from site ElyBrook_90M | place: USA: Ely Copper Mine, Vershire, VT | collected 2017
CGGTATCGAGATTGGAGATGCCGATCTCAGGAATCGTATAAATTTGTTTGCTATTTGGTGCTTTGACAAGGGGCGTGGGTTGGGGATTGCCACCAAAGATCCCGCAGGAGGTCAAGAGGAGAGCAAGCACGCAAATAGTAAAAGATATGACGTAGGTCGTGGTATATTTTTGAAGAGCCATGACAAAAACCTCCCTACTGATTAAGAGAACCTTGAGAGCGTATAGTCTATAGTCGTCCGGGGGTGGGAACAGCCATGACACCCACAAGGGGTGTCATGTGCTTGGGTATGGTGCATAATAGTGGGTGGATTACAGGTTTTCAAGCAGAGGATGGTGTTTGCCAAAAGCGGCGGCGCGTAAGGCAACAACCAGGAATGGTTCGTTGTTTGTCTCTGCGAGATGTATAGGCCAGGCCATAAATTCCTCGCTAGCGGCTTGCACGATTTGCAGGGCGTGACCTTGATCGGTGCTTGCATCAATGCGTGCTGCGTTGATGGCAATGGTGGCAAACAAGGCACGAACATCATAGCCAAGTTTTAGGTAGCGGCGTGCGGTGTGCAATGCGCCGATAAAATCCTGACTATGTAGTTGCGCATTGAGTGTTTCGAGTTGAGCGGGAGCAATCAGACCACCGCCAATCACGTGTGTGGTGGAAGGTGCGGGTGTTTTGCTGGCACTTGTTTGTGTGGCAACCTCTTTTTGTAGGGCATTTACATAGGCGGCTGCGGTAAACAGGAGTGGTAGGGCTTCGACATCCTGTACCTGGCGGAAGACAAGACGGCTAGCCGCGGCGAAGAGCAGGCCATGAGCGGTTTGCAGAAAGAGAGCGCGGTCGTCATCAGAGACATGCTCTAGAATGTCAGCGGCAGCCAGAGCGATGACCGAGCCGATGGCACGAGGGGATGCGTGGTCTTGCAGGAGGGCGTGAGAGACCCCCTGGCAGATCTGTGTGGTGTCGGCATCACTTAAGATGAGTGTGCGCAAAGGAAGGGCATGCATGTCGTTAGGGATGGCAATGCGGGTGCGAATGCTGGCGACACTATGTGTTGGATCAGAGAAGTAGGTGCGTACCGCTTTTACCCATGCAGGCTCGTCTGAATTGGGATAAATGGGTAAATGTGGGGAGAGCCAGTCAAGAATGGCAGGGGTGTGTGTGCCCCACTCAAGGGCATCGAGTATCTGGAAGCCACGCACAGCGAACTGTAAGGGATGACCTGTGCGCTGGAAGGTGGTCGAGATGCCTTCATAGGTGCGTATCTGTAGGGTGCGGTAGTCGGCCCCCGTGCCATAGAGACCGAGCAGTAATCGTTCGGTCATGGCCTGATCATTGTTGTTGATTGCGCGGAGCAGTGCTGCGTTGACGGTATCCCCTTCGGCAAGTTGGCTAGGGAAGAAGGGGGCGGGCAAGGTGAGTTGTTGGTTGTTGCCGTTGCGTACAGCGGGAGCGGCGACGAGCATCGCTTGTAGAAACAGGGGCAAAGCGCGCTCGTGTGGGAGGATTTCGCCTTCCAATGGTTGTGGGATGGTATGCAGTAAGCGACTGAGCAGGGCGGCAGCGGCTAGCGTGATGGTTGGGTGGCCATCGGTGTCACCACGTGCTGCAAGCAGAGCGATACGTCCGATGAGTACGTCGGCGTGTTCGCCTTGCTGTAACTGTGCGCGAGCTTGAGCAAGAATTTGATCGCTGTCACCAGCGATGAGCGCGTTGACTAAGAGAGAGAGGTCGGCTCTCATTTCAATTCCAGCCATACAAAGACTCCTGATAGAATTTCAAGATAAAGTTATTGTTGTCGTAAGTCGCGAATGGCGCGCTCGATGCGAGGAATATCGGCGTATTCCTCATCGAGCAGCTTGAAAGCGCGGCTAAGATAGAGTTCAGCTAGTTTTGCGCCTTTGGCCTGGGTATCAACGGCGGCGAGGACCAGCTCGGAGCCGCGATATTTTTCGGGCAACAGGCGAGCAATGCGTTGCATGCGGCGTTGTGTCTCGCGCAGGAGAGCCGTATCGTGGCCATCCAGTGCATAGCGTGCAGTTCCTACCAATTTGCCTAATTCTGTCAGCTTTTGCCGATCTGGCATGGTCTGAAGCAGAAGCTCTTCTGCATCCAGGTCATCCAGTGGGGCGGGTTCGCTGAGGGCGGCTTTGGCGGTTGAGGCGACCTGGCTGATGGCAGTAATGTATGTTGTGTATAGTTGCCCATACTCATTGCTGCCCAGGGCGGCCATCTGTAAGCGCATGCCTTCATCGGTAGAGCTGAGTACGCCGAGATCGCAGAGATCGTCGTTTCGATGTTCTGCCAGCATTTCTAAATGTTCTAGACTGATGCCATCTTCTAGCATGGGAGGAATGGGCATCCCCGAGACAGTGGTGGCATCGCGTAGTTCCTCTGGCGGGAGTTGTGCCGCGAACAACGGGGGAAGATACTTCGCGATTGACATGGGGATTGGTGGAACAACGCAGTAGGTACAATAAACTGCACGAGTATTGCCTGAGCCACGTGCAATGAAGATAGCGTGGCCCTTTGGGGCCTGTGAATTACCGCGTAAAAAATGTAATGCCATCGCGAAGAACCCTCTCTGTACCGAGACGATAGATGCTGTTTTGAAAAACAGTGTATCGTTCTATGATGGTATGTCCCTTTCAGCAGGGAAATTTCAATGTCTTCTGTATTGTCTCATGAGTGTGCCTGCAATTACAATCCTTTGCGTACCTGTTCTATCCGTTGTATCAGATTTCGGTTTGTGAGTGCTTCTTCCGCTGGGAGATCAGCGTTGCTTGTAGGTAATAGCTCTTCATACACTTTGAGATAGTGGATTAGGGCTGTACTCCCCGCGATGCGCACAAATTGTTGGAGCAGGGTGCGGGCTTGTTCATCCTGGCTGAGCTTCAGATCAGTGATAGCAGTTTGTGCATAGAGTTCAGCGTACTGGCGCAAAAAGATGCCCCATTGCTGTGGTGTTTCCAGGGTGTGCATGACATGCTCAATTTGGAGTAGTGCTTTGCTTTGTTCCTCCCTAGCGTGTTCCAAGTCACCACGTAGCAAGAAAATGCCGCCACGTGTAGCACGGGTGTCGGCAACGCCGAGTGGTTGCCTGACTTGATGATAGAGGCGTAGTGCTTCATCAAGCTTCGTGAGAGCCTCTTCCTGCTGATCTTTACTGCGGTGGGCTAAAGCCATTGTCAAGAGTGCATAGGCCTGCCCACTGAGATTGCCGGTTTGCTGGAAGCGCGTGAGGGCGGCCTGGCTGGTTTCAATCACCTCATCCCAGTGTGCATTGCCAAGTTGAACTTGGGCGATGCCAAGGACGGCGTCGCCATCGCCATCAACGCTTTCGAGCAATTGGAACTGCCGTCCAGCTTCTATAAAGGTGGAGAGGGCGGTTTCAAGTGCGACGTTTGCCAGTTGTGCTTGTGCCTGGCCCAAGAGAGCCTCGGCGGCCCATAGCGGCTCTTGAGAAGCCTCTGCGCGTGTATGAGCTGTACTAAAACATGTTTCTGCCTGGGTAAACGCACCCTGGATGAGAAGTAGTTGGCCCTCGACGATCAGGCGCATGGGCATAAGTTGGGCGGCCAGTTGGTTCCGTGTGATGGCTTCGTCGGCTTCTGCAAGGTACATGCTGGCCTCTTTCAACTCACCGCTTGCAATGGCAAGGCTGGCCTGGCGCACTGTTGCGCCGACGAGCCAGACCGCTTCAGCCGTAGGATCGAGTTGTGTGGCATGGGTGCGCGCCTCGCTATACGCGGTGCGCGCGGCTGAGATCTGACCTTGCTGGCGATAGGTGTCACCCAGGCCGAGGAGTGTGCGGCATGTTAGGGGGATGTTCTGCAAGGTGTGGGCCAGGCGTCGGCCCTCGAGGAACGTTTGTGCAGCGCGCTCTAGGAAGCCGCGTCGGTACTGAATTTCCGCTAAACCTGTCGTGGTTTCGGCCTGGCCAAGCTGATAGGAGATGGCTTTGTAGGTGCGGAGGGCACGCTCCATGATCGAGTTGGCATAGGAGAGTTGTCCACGTCTGAGGTTGATCTCGGCCAGGACACGATTGGCATTTGCTGTGCCGAGTGCATTATGTTGGTCGGTGTATGCTTGTATGGCGGCTTGTGCGCTTTGTAAGGCTTGATCGGCACGGCCATTTTTCAGACTCACTTCTGCCAATCCCAGGTTGCTATCGGCTACGCCAAGTTCATACTCAAGCACTCTGGCAGATTCCAGTGCCTCGGCAAAGGTGCTTCCCGCCAGCTCCAGGCGTTCTTCGTCCAAGTAAATGCGAGCCAGGCCAAGCAGCGCATCAATGACGCCAAAGTTATCATGTTGGGCGCGATAGACTTCTAAGGCGCGTTGATAGGCAAGCGTTGCGTCACCAAACTGGCGGGCAAGACGTTGCACATCGGCTAGGCTCCGGCTGGCATCGGCCTCGTTAATGCTGTCAGCGGAGGTATGGTAGAGGCGGATGGCGTCGCGATAGTGGTCGGTGGCATAGGAAAGATGGCCACGTTGGAGTTCGATATGGCCGAGTGCCAGTTCGATATGCCCAAGCCCTTGCGGATGATGCTGTTGGCGATAAAGGTGTTGGGCTTGCTGATAGCTATCTTGGGCGCGATCCAGGTGTGTGAGTTGCCGCTCGATATGGCCGAGGGAGAGTGCGCAGGCGGCTTCACTGAGTGGTGCATTGGCATCGCGATAGAATTTTATGGCGCGCTGGTAGCTGGTAGCGGCCTGCTCTAGCTGATTATTTGCACGTTGGGCATCAGCAAGGAAGCGGCGGCTATCGCCTGCTTGTTTGAAATCAGCAAGCAGGCGGAAGCGGATTTCAGCGTCACCGAAAGCCTCACTGGCTTTGTCAAACTTACCGTCATTTAAGGCTTCGATACCGTCTTGCAGGCGTTTCTCGGCTTTCTGGCGGTCGCGCTCTTTATTTTGGTTTTCTTGTGTTGTCATGCCATTTATCCCTAAAACTCTTGATGAGTGTGAGTAGAAATGTGTCACATTTCATTGTAGTGCGTCTGTTCAGGAAAGTCAAAATGTGGGATGTCGATGAGGTTACTTATTGATGGCGGTAGCAGCATGTTGGGCAGATACTGTTTGGCAAGATTTGTGCTACAATGGAGACGCTAGTGGGTACACAATAGTGCTAGAGCGAAAATAGTCTCGTGTTTCCCACATACCTCTTTGCCAGCCACTATTTTGTCTGTGTTGTTAAGGAGTTTTTATGGTTTTGAACGAAGATATCCTGGCGCATGTAGATCTCTTTTCGGCATTGAGTAAGAAGGAGCTTCAGGCACTGGCCAAGAGTTGCCAGGAGCGTAGTTATGCAGCAGGAAGTGTGCTTTTTGCCCAAGGCGATACGGGTGCGGGTTTGTATGTGTTGAAAGTTGGCCAAGTGCGCATAATGCAAGCGAATAATCCCGATAAAGCGGAAGAGGAGCTTGACACGGCGGGGCCAAATGAGGTGTTTGGAGAGATGTCACTGCTGGATGATATGCCGCGCTCTGCCACGGTGACCGCGATAGAGGATGTAACGGCTTTATTATTGCCGGTGTGGGAGTTTCGCAGTATCTTGCAGGACCATCCCGATATTGCACGCAAGCTACTCGCCGTGCTGAGCCGCCGCCTACGGAAAGCTGAGCGGCGGAAACAGGATCGCTAGGCGCAAGTTGCTTTGTGCAAGCCGAAGGGATAGGCGTGATGCGACGGGCATGATGCCAATGGCGGTGTCATGCCTATCTCAAGGTGTGGGTGGTGCTATACTATTCCTCAGAACCGGGTTTCTCGCGGTTGAGCAATTTTTGGATTTCCTCAAACATGGTCTCGACATCGCCAAAAGAGCGGTAGACACTGGCGAAGCGGATGTAGGCGATTTTATCCATCTGGCGCAGACGTTCCATGACCATTTCACCAATAATGCTGCTGGGAATCTCTAGTTTGCTTAAACGATAGAGGTCTTGTTCGATACCTTCAACCGCATTCTCAATCTCCCAAATGGGTAGGGGACGTTTTTCGCAAGCTTTACGAAGGCCAATATACAGTTTCTGACGATCAAACGGCTCACGTCTCTGATCGCGTTTAATGACCATCAAGTGAGATTGCTCAACACGTTCATAGGTGCTGAAGCGGCCCTTACAGTGCTCACATTCGCGTCTGCGGTGAATAGCATCACCAACGTCGCGTGAGTCTTTGACACGCGATTCAGTTCCGCCACAATAGGGGCATTTCATATCAATCCTCGCTGCCAGGAATAGGTAATGGCACAATTGTAGCATATTTCAGCGCGGCTGTGTTGTGATGGATGAACAGATAAACATGCGGGTTTAGACGAGAGCAGACAGAACTGCAAAATCTTCGACGTGCGGTGCTGGTGCAGATTCGGTGCTGCTATTTGGGTTTGGTGCAGGCTGTGTAGGGGGGATTTTGCCAACGTAGCCAGAACGAAGGCGGGAGCCATCACGCCAATATGCATACCAGTAGGGGCCATGCCCTTGCCCTGTACGGCATGTGCTACAGGATGTTTTGCCACATTTACGATATTGTAGTTGATAGGTAATATGCTGGTCGTTTGGTAATTCTTTCATTGCTGTCTCCGCTCTATCTCAGCCAAATGTCAGAACACTGGTGAGGGAATAGGTTTTATGCTTCTCGTATAATGATAAAGCCTGCCACAAGCATAGCATGAGATCATGAATATTGTATGAATAGATAGTCTCTAAAAATGAATTAATGTTCATACAAATAGCATTCTTGGGCAAAGAATGTACGCTGTGCATAACATGTTATTCATACCAGTTTTGTGTGTTATGTAGAGAACATTGCAGGTTTTCTGTGAGATAGTAAAGCACCCCCACTGGATAGGAACGTGTGGTGCTTTACTATCTGGTGGATTTTTATGAGAAGAGCGTGATATCGAAATGCCAGGCATGGGGAGCAGGCTCTTCAAACTGCCCGAGGGGATCGGTAGCTCGGACGGTTAACATGCGGGCATCAGGGGAAGGCAGCGGTTGGAAGCGTGCGTTGCCCTGATAGACGGCATGATTTGGTCCATTGGCAAGCTCGGGGCGTGCCAGCAAATGCCCACCGCGGTCACCGGGCCATTGCATGCCGGTGCTGTCTGTGAGGAAAAAGATGAGACGTGGCACAAATGTAAAGCCGCTTGTGAGAGGAGGTCTGATCCATAGGAAACGCAGTTCAAAGTGATCTGTGTAGTAGTGAAGTTGGTGAAGCATTAAGGTCATGCCATGCTGTTTTTGTTCCAATTCGATAGTGATGGTACGTGTTGGTTCGCGCTTAAGCAGTGTTGGTTCGGGGTGTTGTTCGCGTACTTGTGGTGTGGCAATAACAACAGGTGGACGTGAAGCTAACTCTAGAGCTTTTTCTGAAAAAGGGGTCTGCTCGTTGAGAATTTCAGTACAAAGTTGAAGACATTCATTGCAGATATAGGCGGCTCCAGGTCCGGCGATCATGCGTCGGACCTCTGAGGATGGATGCCCGCAGAAAGAGCAGCGAGCCGTTGATCGATCAAAACTCATAGTAGATACCTCTGTGGTAGGAACGTCAGATGATCTGTTGTCTATGTAAGATGGTTGTCGCTTCTGTATAGAGACCTAAACGTTCAAGGAGAGCAGCATGTGCCTCCCATTCTAGTGTATCATCTAATGGCGCGAGGAGGGGTGCAACGGTGTCTGATGGTAGGGCAGTATCGAGTGTGTTTGTGGATAAGGCGGCACGAGAATGCCTACGTCCGTTGCGTTTCTCAGGCTCGCTTTCGGCGAGAACAAGTGGCGTGTCTTGCATGCCATATTTGCGTTGGAGGGCTAGGCGCAGGAGATGATCGGCAAAGTGTGGGTTTTTGGGAAGCAATGAGCCATGCAGATAGGTTCCGTAGGCATTGCGGTAGATTGCGCCTTCGGTGTGGTCTTCTGCGTTATTGCCGAAGCCTTTCAAGATGCGCCCTAGGGGTTTTGCCGTTCTCAAGTAGGTACGTCCGCCATGATTTTCAAAACCGACCAGAGTTGAGCCATTCCAGCTTAGCGCGACATCCCCGATGCAGCGGGGAGTTTGTGCGCCTTTGTGGATAGTCCAGGCATCGAAGACGCCGAGTCCGTGCATGTCGGGTCCATCGGCAGGTCGGTAGTAGTGTGCGAGCAGTTGATAGCCACCACATACAGCCAGGACGGGCATGTCGTCTTCGATAGCTGCCCAGAGTCCAATGGCTTTCATATCATGGAGATCTTGTGCGACGGGGGCTTGTTCTCTGTCTTGTCCACCGCCGATGAAGAGGAGATCGTATTCATCGGGAGCCAGGGCGTCGCCGATGCCGAGGCCAACGACGCGCAGGTGAATGCCGCGTTGCTGGCAACGCCATTGTAAGGTCATGATATTACCACGATCACCATAGAGATTTAGCTGATCGGGATAGAGATGCCCGAGGGTGAGTGAGAGTGGTTGTGTGAAATGAAATGTCATGCATCTCTTCCTTCCCAGTAGTAGGGTGTGAGTCCGCGCTGTTCGAGTTCACGGTGTACTTCTAAGAGGCCGGTATAAGTTGGGATGATGAAAAGTGTGTCTCCGAGCGGTGTTTGTTGCAAGGCGGTTGTAATCGCTTGTTTGAGGCCAACGGTGCGCATGGGTGAGCGATCTAGATGGGTATCGACGATAGGGATGTGTGAGAGTGAGCGGCCTCTTTGGCGTTGTGCGCGTGTGCGTGCGAGATGCTCTTGGCGAGCGGCGCGCAATTGTGTGGAGGGAATAATGGTCATGTGTGTGGGAGCGATGCCAGCATATTTCAGGCGGAGAGCTAAGTCAAGTGCGCGCGTGCCGGTAACGACCAATGTGTTCAGATGGCCTGCTACACGTTCAAAATCAACATCCCAGAGCCATGAGATGTCCTGTCCATCAGCGAGGTGATCGTTGAGAACAAACAAGATATTGCGTGGAGTTGTTTCGTTGAACAGGGTACGGAGAACTTCGTTGAAGCCAGTGGGATTTTTTGCCAAGAGGAGGCGGATTGTGCGCCCCTCGGCCTGAATACGTTCGCCGCGCCCAAAGACGGGTTTGGATTGCGCAATGCCTGTGACGATGGGTTCCCAGGGGATAGAAAGTGCTTGTGCGGCTGCAATGGCAGCGAGCGCGTTGTAGATATTATAGAAACCGGGTAAGGGCACAAGGATATCGCCCTCTGCGGTGGGAGTGGTGACATGAATGCGCATGCGATCAAAGCCAAGCTCTTGAATTTGCGTGGCCTGTATGTGTGGCTGAGGGCGTTGCAGGCCGCAGTTGGGGCAGTGATAGTGGCCCATATGGCTATAGAAACGCAGATCATACACGTAGTCGCTGGCACAGACGGGGCAGGAGTGTGTATCGATTGTTTGGTGGCGTTCTTGCTCGCCATCCAGTTGGCCCAGGATATCCAGATGTATGTCTGCAATCCCGTAGTATAGTACGGGTCCGGCGAATGAGCGTCCCAGCATGGCTGTTGCGGGATCGTCGGCATTGAGAACGAGTGTTGTGGTAGTGGGGAGGGCGGCAAGTGCGCGTTGCCAGTAGGCAAGTACGCTATCAACTTCGCCATAGCGGTCGAGTTGATCGCGGAAGAGATTAGTAAAAATGACAACGCGCGGCGAAAGAGATGGCACGACGTGTGGTAAGACGGCCTCGTCGATTTCAAGGATGGCGATGGCACGTCCTGAGCGTCGTAGCTGGCCATTGGGTAGGGCGCGAATGACGAGTGAGCTGGCGATGCCGCGTAAGAGGTTAGAGCCTTCACGGTTGCGCCAGACGCGTAGACCAGCATCGCTGAAAATAGCTGCTGTAAAGCTACTGGTTGTAGTTTTGCCGTTTGTGCCAGTGATGAGGATGCTGCCATAGTGTAGCTGGCGAGCCAGATGTGGCACGATGTCTGCATAGAGGCGTTGTGCGACAATGCCGACGATGCTGGTGCCACCACCGAGGTGCAGGCGACGGCTGAGGGCGCCAGCGGCACGTCCTCCGACAACAGCGAGTGCGGCCCGTAGAGAGATGGATTGTTTTTTGCCACGTGGTTGATAGCGGCTCGTTGGTGATGAAGCGGAGGGAGGCGTGGAGCCAGAGCGTTGTTTCCCGCGTTGCAAGAGGGTCTTATCTGAAAAGAACTGAAAAGATTTCTGTTTGCGCAAGGTATTCCTCCAATCCTTATCAGGGCGTTTGTTTTGTGTCAAGTTATAGCGGTCCAGTATTAGTTGCATGCAGCATAACATGCAACCGTTATGGGGGTCAAGGGTAAGATATCCTGAGATGCGGGGTATGGTTTGGGCAGAGGAGTGTCGAAGGAGATCGATAGTACCTCTGGAAACGAGTAGAGAGAGAACATGAAAGGGCTTGCAAAGGTATGGTATGCTGCAAAAGAAATTTTTCTACCGCGTTTGCCGTTATCTGGGTAGTGTACTCTTGTCAGGGTATGCTATCCTATCTCATAGAAGAGAGTAACCCAAGCAG
>VFSW01015520.1_pt1 | contig 10460 bp, 10 predicted proteins | sample 5358111 | NCBI WGS metagenome assembly VFSW01 (sample SAMN11554181, study PRJNA540505) | mine drainage metagenome | isolation source: sediment from site ElyBrook_90M | place: USA: Ely Copper Mine, Vershire, VT | collected 2017
CTCCAGATGGCCAACCTGAAGAATGCGGTGGTACTGGTGGGCAAGGGCGATGAGGGCATCCGCTTGTTCGAGCGTGGCGGTGAAGGGCTTCTCGACGAGTACGTCAATGCCTGCGGACAGTAGCGAGGTTGCAACCGCCGCATGATGAATCGTCGGAACGGCAACGGAGGCAGCGTGCAGCTGCGCGCCAGCAGACAGTAGCTGGTCGATGGAGGGGTAGCCGGGAATCTGATACTCGGAGGCCAGGGCGGCTGACGTTTCCGCATGGGGCTCGACGAAGGCGACCAGATGGATGCCGCGGCCCTGGGACTCGCGCGCGCGCCATACGCGGAGGTGGTTTCTGCCAAAGGCTCCGGCACCCACAACGGCCACATTGAGCGGAGAGTGTAAGTGCAAAGGGCTGGCTACTTTCCTTGCACGGTCTGCAAGCAGCGGGAGTAGAGATCAAGAAGTTGGGTGACTTGATCCTCCGGCCTGGGCGAAGAAGAGGCGACAAAGCCAGTTGCGGGGGAGTTAGTTCGAGCGACCCCGGCGGTGACGGTAATGAACTTCAAGAGATCGAGGGCAATATCTTCATTGCGGCGAGATCCGTTAAGCACTGCTGAAGCCTGATCCATTCAAAATTCCTCCAAGGCGATCCTATCAAATTGCTGAAACGAGCGGAAAGGCCTGTGGCGTATCGAAATTTTTGACGTCTGCAGGTCAATACTCGCACGCAATGTAGCAGACGCGACCGACGATACGATCCGTGGGCTGCTCGTGAATCGATAGTTCCAGCAGGCGAACCGGATAGTTGCGGCTGCGAGGTCGGATGACAAGACGATCGGCTTCGAAGTGAAGGAAGCAGATGTACAAGCGCTCCGCAGAGTGAACCGCATAGATTGTCGGCTGGAGAGGGCGATACCTGGCCAGAGAATTGTAATGACGATCCAGCACGATCAACGACTCCGGCTGAACGATGGGAGACATGGCAGCCGTATGTTCGGCGTCGGCACGGATGGCGACGAAGCGCTGCCACGACGCTCGCCCGGTGGAGGGCCGTGCGTGACAAAAGTGGAGCACGGAATCGGGAACATCCATTGTTTCAAGGGTTGAGCCGATGGAAACACGCGGCTCGTTAATTGCGGACGAATGCGTGACAACCGGCAGAGTCTGGACCAGCGTAGTCGAGGCCACATCATGTGGAGCGCGCGGTGGAGTCTCCTGCGCTGGCAAGAGATCAAAAACGGAGAGATTTTCCGCCGCCAAGATACGGTCAATCCATTCGAGGCTAAGACATCGCTTGCGATTGAGGAAGTTGGAAATGTGAGCGTGACGAAAACCTGTGACGCGAGCAAGAGTTGAGCCTGATAGAAGACCCCTGTCGATGCGCCGAAGGATTTCAAGACGGAGATTTTCGTGGAGTTGTTCCAAATTCATGCCGGAACAGTAACACCTAGCTAAGTGCTTGACATGGTTTTAGCCGGAAGATTACACGAAACCTGTCAAGATTCAGCGAATTTCTTCCTTTTCGCAAAATGTGCAAATTGGAGTGAACTTTCGCTTGACATAATGTCTGCCTTTGTCTAGTTATGGGAAACTTTATTCAAAATCAACGAGGTGTTCTATGTCCGAGATAGCTCCCCCGAAATCCGGCCAGCTAGAATCCAAGCGGCATCTTGCATGTGGGAGAGCAACAGTACTCCACGTGGAAGTGCGATGCGAAATGCAAATGTTAGAGATGAAAGTCCCCCTAAATAAGTCTAGAAATGACTTCCCCTGCCTGAGCGGTTAATGCAGCGCCAATTTGCGATCTTATCGACAAAATACGAGATCTCCCGCGTCATGGATTGATTACAAAAAAACATATAGAAGGCGGAGCCGTGCATCCGGTGTCCAAATCAGGCCAAAGAGTCTGAAGGCTAGGCAGTCTCCGCATGCGGCGCTCTGTTCGAGGAATCAAGCTAACCTTCTTCAGAACAGGCACCATGAACAACTTTGGCTTTGGAGATGAATCGATATGAACGAAGCATATTTTCATTTAAAGGTATGTGAAAGCTGCGGTCGACTTTGGCTGCGAAGTGCCGGAACTGTAAGCGTATACTGCAAGAATTGCCACGCACAGCTTGAGCAGTTCCCTTCGCCACGCGGACGGCGGCGCCCGGGACGGGCCCACAAAACAACTCGTACCTGCACGCAATCCTTTGAACAAGTTGGGGGCAAGCTATGAGCGCAGCCCTGACACTGTTTGCCCTGCAGGATAATAAATATAGGATTGCTGGTACATGTAAGTCGGCAACAACGCAGAAAATAATCGAGACTAAGAAGGATGCCGCTAAACAAGGTGAGAGCCTGCAAAGGGAAGGACTTGCCTTTTATCGAAAATATACGGAGGCTATGTTGCGGCGGCATATGCGGCTCTCCATGCGTGTAGGGAGAATGCCATCTCTACTTGGGCAAGATATGTTTCGGGGGAAGACCAGCACTTACAAAATTAGTAGCTTTGAAGATGCGGTGATTTATGTACACGATATGGGGAAGTGCATCGAAAAGCTTGACGAATTTTCACAGCGACTTATTACCCGGGTTGCCTTACAGGAGTACACGCAGGGAGAGGCGGCGCATCTGCTTGGAATCAGCCTGCGCACGGTAGTTCGACGGTACGGAGAAGCGCTTGACGACCTAACTGAAATACTAATCGAGCGAAAGCTGATGCGAATTGAATCAATGTAAATCTGCATGAGACTTAGTGGCGCAACGAGTTCGTTGAGTCTGCTATTCTAAGAACAGTTGGACAGGATCGAGCAGAAGGGGGCGCACAGGCGCCCCCTTCTTGCATTTGGAAGCAAATATGCTGGTCAGGATGGAACCGCTTGTCTAGGAAAGATGCACGAAGGAGTGCCCCTGCAAAGCGAAGAAAAGGCACCGCTCCAGTCCAGAAGTTGGATCAGAATTACGTTGATCAGGCACGTAGCCTAGTCATGGAGTCATGGCCAGAAATTATTCAGGGACTTATAAGTAAGTCGCGCGAAGGCGGATACCAGCACGCAAAGTTGCTGATAGATATCTGTGGAATGTTAAAAGAGCGAAGCCATGATGGCGAGACGAAAGATGAACAGCAATTGTGTGACGTGCTTTTAAAAAGTTTGCAGATCTATATGACGCGTGGCACGGAAATCAATGAAAACGAGCGCGTGAAGAGCAAAAACAACCAACAGATATCGCAGGATGGCTATGAAAAGCACACAGACAAATAATTTGACGGCTGGACAGGTGATGAACAATGACGACACCCATCTCATCTGGAATCGAGTTATGAAAGTGATTCTGCTTGTCCTTGTCGTGTGCTCCGTGAGTAGCGGACAAGTAACCACGACGCACATTCAGGATACGGTGTATCACGCTGATGGAACGTACGCGCAGGGAAGCCTTGTAATCTCCTGGCCAGCGTTTACTACGGCAACAGGGGCGACCGTGCCTGCGGGAAATGTTACGGCGCAAATTGGAAGCAATGGACTTGTATCTTTCGATCTAACTCCCAACATTGGCGCGACGCCAGCAGGAACATTTTATACTGCGGTCTATCACCTGGATAACGGCACGGTTAGCACGGAATACTGGGTGGTACCAGCTACAACCACAACTACGATCACCGCAATGCGCAGTAAGGTTATGCCTGCGAGTGTCGCGGTACAGCTGGCAAGTCAATCCTATATTGAAAGCCAGATGGGCCAATACCTACCGTTAGCGGGAGGCTCGCTGCAAGGATCGTTGGTGCTAAATAGTGACCCTGCGACTCCTCTGCAGGCTGCGACAAAGGAATATGTCGATAGCGATGTTCAAGCAATAAATGCGATGCTTGCACAGCGGGTAGAGGTAGCTCCAACCGGCGGTCAAGTAATTCAACAACCCGGAACGTCGACATTGGCAGTGAATAATATTAACAACGTACTTTACGCAAGCCAGTATGGAAGTACGACAGGAATTGCGAATGCGGTATCAGCCGGATGTGCTGGCAGTGGATGCCATGTAATTGTTGACCCAGGATATGGGAACGAGGAAGCGCCGCAGGGATACACAACCGCTAACTATGGCTTTACCTGGCCGGTGCAGACGTTTGTGCAACAGGAGCGGAACGGTGTACTCAATTTGGCGTTTCATTCCCCGGGCAGCAGCAACCCCGAACAATTGCAAGGCGTCAAGATCACGAGCGACTTTGACCGCTCAGAATATAGCATCGATAGCTGTTGCGGCGGATATGCCGGTAGCGAACAAGCGCTAGATGTAGTGTCGAACTATTACACGGGAATGGACAACACGCAGAATACCTTTAATAACGTGCCGATGTTTTCCTACGGTGGATTCCATACTGGATTATTGAATACGCTAAATTCATGGGACTCCGGACAAAAGTTTGGACAATGGAATGTAACGAATTGTTACGGTGTGGGTGATTGTCTGGGGCAGTTCGATCAGCTAGTTGCCGATGGTGGAATAAATCGCCGTGACGACGAGGGCGTACATTGGGCAGACATAGGAGTAGGAGAAGACCCGAACGTATTTACTGGAGTCATTACTGGATCAGTGGCGACAGGGGCTACCACGATTTCTACCAGTTGTACGTATGGATGTGCGACGCAAGGACAGGATCGCTTATTGATTGACACGAATCCAGCGAAGTTGATTCAAGGAACCTTCAAAGTAGGTCTGATTTACCCCATAGCCCAGATGCCACCGGGTGTAACAGATCCTACAGCGAACTATCCCGTATCCACGTTCGCGTTGCTTTGCTACGCAGGAGATGACAATGGCGCGGGTGGCGCGACAGCGTGTGCGCCAGGAAATGCGCCTACGGGTTATATTCCACCGAACGCACAGAGCGCTACGCTGGAAGCTCCTGCAAGTACGATAGTTACGAGCGTTGTGGCTTCTTATTCTGGAATACCAGCCGGTGTTTGCACATCTGCTAACCTGCAATCGTCGAATCCTGCGGCAGCATGTTACATGCCAGCCAGCGGAGTGGGATGTCTGACGGACTTGGAAGAGTATGAAACTGTGAACTACACCTTTAATGCAGCTACCCAGCAGATCACGCTGGACAATCTTCGCTTTCCACACGTCAATGGAATGGCATTTGCGACGGGTGGGTTGTGTGGCTACGCGGTAGAGGTTGCAGCAGACATCTATACATACGGTACGGGGGGAAATGGTGTTCAAAGCCAGGTATTTCCCGTGGAAGGTGCGCTGAACGCGACCACGCTGTACTACATTCCACAGCGAACGAACGAGGGGTATGGACTTCCCGTGCTGGGAACGAGTGCCGATCAAAACTATTCCGGTAGCGGGCAGCTTTCATTTTCAACGACGACGCTGAATATGACTCTTCTGGCGGACGGAAAGACCGTTGAGATGACGCTAAATACGCCTCCGGGCGTAATTGGAGCACCGACAGCATACAACGCGTTAAGCGTGTCGATTTCCTCGACAAATCCAACATACAATGGCAGCTATCCAATTACATATATAGAAAACAATGGCGGATACGCTGTTTACACCTATCAGCCATCGCCTGCACCCACGGGGACGACACCGTCAACAGCGACGGTATCTTATTCGAACCTTCAATACACGCTCTATCCTTCAGCAAGAACGAATAGCGTTTACAACACGACAAGTAATTCAGTGGATGGGACGTTCTATGTGATGCCAAACGCGGTTGCCTGGGCACCAGGAGACACTGTGAGACAGCCCCACTATCAGCAGATGGACGTAACTGCTGTTGGGGGTGCTACGAATGCGACGCAGTTTATCCCCCATCAGTATCTAGGCAATTCTTTGAATGGCGTTTCATATCAAGGACTGATCTCCGGTGGAGTTGGGCCGGGGTACGATGTTGTGAACGCGACGCCAACAGCTGAATACATCGGGATGGGTGGAACACATAGTCCTCCGGGGTCTGCATTTAGCGCAGACGGGGTCTGGTTGACGGACTACAACGTGCAGAATGCCGCGCAAACAATTGTGAATGTAGCAGGATGCCCAGCAGTGGTGGGGTGTTACTCTGCACTTTCAAACTTCAACTTATTTGCTCTACCGCCATTGCCGAATATTGTAGGTTCTGGAGATCGATTGAACTATGACCCGAGTTACGCATCAGGAAGCCGGGCCGGGGGCCTGTACTCGGGTAAGTTCTCGTTTTCTGAAAATCCTGGGCTGTCAGGGGGATCCTACGCCACTGTGGAATTGGGATACGGCGTGATTGACCGCTTACTTACAGCTCCTACTGCAACAATCGGTGGCATTACATCGGGACAATCTTTATTGAATATACAGGGCCCGCAAGCGAATGTTATCGGCACGCCGGGGAGCACGATGTATCAGTACTACGGAGTGGCACACACGTTTGGAGGCGGAGTGACGTTGGTCTCTATGCTTGGAGGTGAGAATTCTCCGGCATATTGCGGAATTGGGTGCGGCGTGCCGAATGGAAACGCTGTGCTGAATGGAACGAATTACATTCAGCTGTGTGTTTCTGGTGCGAATGCGCCGCTGCCCGTTCTGCCTGCGGTGGTGAGCTATGACGTACTGAAACTGGTGGGATCGACGTATTATCTTGTTGGAAACATCAGCAATGGATGCGTGAACGACCAAGGGCAGACACTGAGTGCCTATACGCTGCCAACAGTGAATACGTCGGGTTCGACGTCAATTTCTGGATTATTGGCGGTGTCAGGAGTCGCGAGCGCGACGACGGTGAATGCGACAACGGGATACCAAGTCAACGGAACGGCACTCTCGGCGAGTAACTTGAGTAATGGAGTGACGGGAAGTGGCACGGTGGTGCTGGCATCTAATCCGACACTAACAGGAACATTGAAGACAACTTCAGTGAATGCGACAACGGGATACCAAGTCAACGGAACGGCACTCTCGGCGAGTAACTTGAGCAATGGGGTGACGGGAAGTGGCACGGTGGTGCTGGCAACAAGTCCTATGCTGACAACTCCAAATGCGGATCTGATGACGGGCACGCGTGGAGTGACGTTCGCAGCGCAGACGGCAGCGGGTTCCGGAGCAACGGTAACTTGTTACACCAGCTCGGGCAACAATTGCACGGCATTGGACGGCATGGTTCAGCTGGTAACAGGAACATCGCCGACCGTTGGAAACTTGTTCCTGGTGACGTGGACGGGTGCATTTCCTCACGCGGTGAATTGTGTCGTCGGCCCGGGAGGTGGGCCTGCCCCGGAATCGGCGGCAGCTCTTGAACCTGGAATCAACAATGGAACGACAACGAGCTTCGCGATTGGAGCGAATCTAACTCCGGTAGCGCATGCCAACTATTACTTTATGTATGTTTGCGCAGACTAGGGGCGGATCTGCGTGAAAAAGACGTGAAGGATGGAATAGGCCTGAACGCAGGAGATGTGAACTGTGGAACAGGAAAAGGAAGGCCGAGGAAACATGTCCTTGGGAAATGCCTGGGGGGACCGGGAACGGTTACTCTGGCTGGGGGAGCGGCTCGATCTGCGCTCCCCTCAACTTTTGCATGAGACGGTTGGGATGTGGTTGTCGGAGACGCTGCTGCGGGTACGGGATCGAAGCGGCGAAGACGTTCCTTTATTTCCGAACCCCGTGCAGCGAGCGTATGAGGCGAGACGCGGAACGCAGAACGTGGTTGTCAAAGCCCGACAGATGGGTCTGAGTACGTGGATTGCGGGACGCTTTTTTCTAAAGACGATTACGCAGCCCGGAACGCTGACGGTGCAGGTGGCACAAAGCCGCGAGGCGGCGGAACAGATGTTTCGCATGGTGCATCGCTTTTATGACCATCTGCCGGAAGGGTTGCGGCAGGGAGTGTTGCGAACCTCGCGGATCAATGCCGGACAGATCGTATTTCCGGAATTGGATACTGAGTATCGCGTGATCAGTGCGGCGGAGGAAAATGCGGGACGAGGATTAACCATCCAGAATCTGCATTGCTCCGAAGTGGCGCACTGGGCCGGAGATGGGAGTGCGATTTTAGCCGGGCTACGTGCGGCGCTGGTTCCCAACGGAGAGCTGGTTTTGGAATCGACTGCGAATGGGGCGCAGGGGTGTTTGTATGAAGAGTGGTGCGGGGCTGCATCGACAAGGATGGTGCGACACTTTTTCCCATGGTGGATGGATCCAGCGTATGTGAGTGCGCCGGTAGCTTCGAGCCAGTGGACAGAGGAAGAGCGTGTATTAGTCGAGGCGCATGGACTGCGACCGGAGCAGATTGGATTTCGACGGGAGCGGAAAGCGAGATTTCGTCGGCTGGCAGCGCAGGAGTATGCCGAGAGCGCGGAGAGTTGTTTTCTGGCCAGTGGCGCGTGTGTGTTTGATCTGGAGTTGGTAGAAGCAAGAATGCGAGTTGTGCGTGCACCGATGGAAACAAGAGACAACGGGCAGTAGCGGGTCTGGTATCCGGCGCAGGCGGGGAAGGAATACATTGTGGGAGCCGCCCCCGCGGGAGGCGGTTCGGATGGCGACTATGCGTGCGCCCAGGTGATCGAACGGACAACCGGGCTACAGTGTGCAGAACTGCGCGGACATCTGACGCCGAGGGAAATGGCACGGACGATTACGCGACTGAGCCGTGAATATAACGGAGCGATGCTGGCGGTGGAACGCAACAACCACGGCATGGCGGTGCTGGCCTACCTGAGTCTGGCAGAACATGGACGACCTGGGGAGCACGCGCGTGCTGTGCCTGTGTACGAGCAAAATGGACAGGCAGGGTGGTTGACCTCCTCGGTTTCAAGACCGGCGATGCTGGAGCGGCTGGGAACGCTGATCGAGGAGCGCCCGGAGATTCTTTCAAGCGTGCAGTTGCTGGCGGAGTGCCGCAGCTTTGTGCGTAAGGGGGATGGGCGGACAGAAGCGGCTGCGGGCGCCCACGATGATTGCGTGATGGCGATGGCGATTGCGCAGGCGGTGCGCGCGGAATTGACGGAAGCTTCCAGGTATAGAGGGCGAGGAGCATGAGGGGATTTCTATCAAGACTGCCCTTATCGTGGATTGATTCCCACCCTTCGCAAAGGCGCGAAGGATGGGGCACCCGGCCTTAATTTGGACCAAGATAAAGGGCTACCTTGCCGACAGGAACAGTATCTAGCGCAACAGGATTTACTATGATACCCGCAGATCGAAGGCCTGATATTAGGGCGTTGGCTAGTGGAGGTACATTTTGTGGTGAATGTATTACGACCGAAACACCTTGATATATCTGATCCATATCTATTGAGTAATGCGGAAATTTTATGTTAGCCATTGTGAGGGCTATGGCCAAGCTACGACCAAGACGACCAACTACGGTGTCTGATGTTCTATGGATGATTATTTCTTGCCCTGCAAAGGGATTAAGAATGGCGGCAATTGCTTCAATCTGTGATTCGTTCAATTCTGGTGATACGTGCATCTGTTGCGCCATAGTTTGCTGTTGAAACGCCAATGCATGAGAGAAGTCATAGTTTTCTTTGTTTTGTGCTGCGAGTTTAGCGTCTCCCACTTGCTCATGCTCTTCATGTTTGGCGAGTTTGATTTGTAGCTGAAGGTTGGCTTTACTTGTTTCTTCAGCTTGTGACTTAGCTTGTTGAGCTATGGCATTTGCAACCGCCGCATCTTTGTTCGCTTGGGCGATTCCGGCATCAGCAGTAGTTTTGTATTTAGCTAAATACGTATCTTTTAAGTGGCTAACCACGCTCCCAAAATGAATCGCTCCAATCGTTCCGATAAGGCTTACAAAAGCCGCAACGATGACCAGTATTTCTGTCTTGAAGCCCCAACGTAGGGATACGCCTTGAGATTTTGAGCGTTTTTCGTAAAGTACTAAGGCTGCGCTGCTTAGGGTCAGTACTGCTCCGGCAACGTACACGATATTTGACCATCTCAGTAAATGAGAGGCAGAATCAAGCGAAAGGACGAGCATCATGGGCATTTTCCTCCTGATTATGGCGTTGATAGCATTGGCGGCTACAATCACCTACGTCGTAGCTATGGTGCGGCTTGAACGAGCTGGACGACATCGCTAGACGCTTCATGAACTGTGCTGTCCTTTGAGTGCCATTGATAGAGCAAGCACTCTCGCCGTCACTACATTCTTTTAATTGCGGCATACAAACGCACACAGCTATGGCAAGTTTCTGCACTATTCTGCCAACTGAGATTGGTCGCGTGTAGAAAAACTGCTCAAATAGCTGCGGGCATTGCGTCTTCGAGGGAACTCCGATTTGTTTTATGTGTCAAGTTTAATTCTCATAATAGAATCCCGACAGGGACGGCGAGGGTTGTGAAACGTCGTCGGGATTGAGGCAGGAAGCGTGGCGGTTACAGCAGTGCAGCAGATTCGGCGGATGCGCGGGGGCGCGCAGAGTCATCTGATGCTGGGTTCGGACGGGCACCTGTATGTCGTCAAGTTTCAGAACAATCCGCCACATATAAGAGTGCTGGCCAATTAG
>VFSW01015521.1_pt1 | contig 10459 bp, 7 predicted proteins | sample 5358111 | NCBI WGS metagenome assembly VFSW01 (sample SAMN11554181, study PRJNA540505) | mine drainage metagenome | isolation source: sediment from site ElyBrook_90M | place: USA: Ely Copper Mine, Vershire, VT | collected 2017
GCGTGATCATGATGGCGCCGGTTTCGGTTTGCCACCAAGTGTCAACAATTGGACAACGGTCATGGCCGATGGTTTGGCGGTACCACATCCAGGCCTCGGGGTTGATCGGCTCCCCGACGGTGCCCAGCAAGCGCAAGGAACTGAGGTCATGTTTATCGGGCCATTGGACGCCCCATTTCATAAACGCCCGAATGGCCGTCGGCGCGGTGTAAAGTATTGAAACGCCATATTTGGCGACAATTCGCCAGAACCGGTCCGGCTCCGGATAATTGGGCGCGCCTTCGTACATGAGGCTTGTGGCGCCATTGGCCAGCGGGCCATAGACAACATAGCTGTGGCCCGTCACCCATCCCACGTCGGCGGTGCACCAATACACATCCTCGTCGCGCAAATCGAAGACGTATTTGCCGGTCATCTTGGCGCCCAGCAAATAACCGGCGGTGGAGTGAAGAATTCCCTTGGGCTTGCCGGTCGAGCCGCTGGTGTAAAGAATAAAAAGTGGCGCTTCGCTGTCCAGTTCCTCCGCGGGGCAATGGGCGCCGGCGTTTTGGATTTCGCGATGCCACCAGAGATCCCGGCCTTCCTCGATGTGAACTTCATTGTTGGCCCGGCGCAGGACAATGACCTTTTCAATGGTTTTGGAAAGCAGATTGCCCCGCGCGTCTCTTAACGCCAGCGCGTCATCGACGTTTTTTTTGAGCGGGACGACGCTGCCGCGGCGAAATCCGCCGTCGGCCGTGATCACCAGGCGCGCTTGCGAATCGAAAATGCGGTCGGCGACTGATTGGGCGCTAAAGCCGCCGAAGACGACCGAATGCACCGCGCCGATGCGGGCGCAGGCCAGCATCGCGACAGCCGCTTCGGGAACCATGGGGAGATAAATGATTATCCGATCGCCGCGTTTAATGCCGTGGCCCTTGAGGACATTGGCCAGCAGGCAGACTTCGCGCTGCAACTGGCGGTAAGTGAGTGTGCGTTCCTCGCCCGGCTTGCCGGGCCCGGCGGGTTCGCCTTCCCAGATAAGGGCGGCTTTGTTTGCCGTGGGTGTGTTGAGATGGCGATCCAGGCAGTTGTAGCTGACATTGAGTTTGCCGCCGACGAACCATTTTGCGTAAGGGAGCTTCCATTGCAGAACTTTCTTCCATGGCTTGAACCACACAAGCTCGGCGCGGGCGTGGCGGCCCCAGAATTTTTCCGGTTGCTTGATGGATTCGTTGTAAATTTTGCGATATTGCGCCAGCGATCCCAGACGGGCGCGTTGGGAAAACGACTTGGGCGGAGGAAAGACACGCTCCTCATGGAGGACTGAAGTGATATTGACGCCGGCTGAGAGAGTTTTGTCCATAAACGATGCTCAAATCAACGGACGGCGATTTTGATTGCCGCCGGTTTTAGGCCCTCTGATGTGGCGCGCAGGCGAATGGTCCCGCTTTGGCCCGCTTTGGCCCGCAAGATCGCCAGGGCCATGCCGTTGAAGGCGTTGCGCTCGCGCGATTGGAACGGTTCCAAATTTGTCGCGTCCCCGTTGTCCGTGGCCACGATTTCTCCGGGGCCTTCCAACTCGAACTTCACCCGGTTGGCGGATCGGGGCGCCGGCAGGTCGTGTTTGTCGGCGATCTGGACGGTGACATAGCAAAGGTCCTGGCCGTCGGCGGCGATGGAATTCGCGTCCGCTCGCAAAAAAAGTTTGGCGGGCGCGCCGCTGGTCTTGACAATATCGCCGGCCCACAAATGGCCGTCTTTGTACGCGACAACTTTAACTTCGCCCGGCTGATAAACCACATCGTCCCAATGGAGGCGATATTCCAACGGCCCGCGTTTCTTGCGGCCAAGAGATTTGCCGTTGAGGAAAAGCTCCGCCTCGTCGCCGGAGGTATAGACATGGACAGGAGTGACCTTGCCAACGCGCTCGGGCCAATTCCAATGGGGCAAAATATGGGCCATCGGAAGGTCCGGGCGCCAGCGGGCCTGATAGAGGTAAAAGCGGTCTTTCTTCAAGCCCGCCAGGTCGATAATTCCAAAATAAGAACTGCGCGACGGCGTCCTGATGCGCCCGATTTCCTCCAATTCCTTTTTCATGCGCTCCTTTTCGGCGGGGTCGGTGAAATTCAACAGATTGCTGAGGTCGCTGTTATAGGGCGTCGGCTCGCCCAGGTAATCGAATCCGGTCCAGACAAATTCCCCGGCGACCGACGGAGTGGTGTCTTGTCCTTTGAATTCGGGGTCCGGCGGCGTCGCCCACGACGGGGCGTAGAGATCGTAGGAACTCATTTGGAAATCGGCTTTGCCGCCGCTTTTGTCGGTGGTGACCGGAAAAAAGTACTCTCCGCGCGAGCTGACGCACGAAGCGGTCTCGCTGCCGAACAAAGGTTTGTCGGGATGGGTCTGGCGGAACTTTGCGTATTCGCCGGGCTTGTAATTGTAGCCAAAGACGTCAACCCTATCTTGGAAACCGTTGTAGCCGGCGCGCGTGTTGTTGCAGGCGGCGGTGGTGGGCCGGGTTGGGTCTTCCTCATGGGCGATGCCGGTCAATTCCCCGGCGATTACAAGGCCGGCCTGGGAACCTTGCTCGGGAATCTCATTGCCAATGCTCCAAAGCACGATGCAGGGATGATTGCGGTCGCGGCGAAGCTCGGCGCGCCAGTCCTTTTCGTGCCAGTCGTTAAAAAGCAGATGATAATCGTTGCGCGTCTTGCCGCGTTTCCAGCAGTCGAAGGATTCGTCCATGACGAGCATTCCCATGCGGTCGCACAAATCGAGCAGCTCGGGAGCGGGCGGATTGTGGCTGGTGCGAATGGCGTTGCAGCCCATTTCCTTCAATATCCGGATCTGCCGGCGCAACGCGCTGACATTGATCGCCGCGCCCAAGGCGCCAAGATCGTGGTGATCGCAAACCCCGTTCAACGGCACGCGCCGGCCGTTGAGCAGAAAGCCCTTGTCCGCGGTGAATTGGATCGTGCGAACGCCGAAGGGCGTCTGGTAGCGGTCCACCACTTTTCCATCCTGCTCCAGTGAGGTCACCAGCAGGTAACGTTGCGGATTTTCCAGGCTCCACAACTTTGGATGGGGCAGGACAGTTCCTTCCAATTCAGTCGGCATCGATTGATGGGCGCCCAGTTCCACGTCGTCATTTGGGAAGGCGGCCACCCAAGGTCCCGCGGCGCCATCGGGACCGAGTTCAAAAATCTCGCTTTTTATTTTCACCGTCGTTTTCGCATCCGTATCGTTCTCCACCGTGACGCGCGCTTTTACCGTGGCGGAATCCGGGTTGACTTGCGGCGTGGTGACGTAAGCGCCCCATTGGGCGACATGCACGGAGGCTGTCTTGACGAGCCAGACGTTGCGATAAATGCCCCCGCCGGGATACCAGCGCGAGGAGTTCTTTGGATTGTCAAGTCGAATGGAAATGACATTGTCGCCCCCGAATTTGATTCCCGGCGTCAAATCCACCCGCCACGAAGCATAGCCGTAAGGCCATCCGCCCATAAAATGGCCGTTGAGCCAGACCGTCGCGTAAGCCATCGCGCCGTCCACGTCCAGGCAGATGCGCCGGCCCGCATCGGAAGCGGGAATTTGCAGGTGCTTGCGATACCACGCCACTCCCCACCACGGCAGCTTGCCCGTGTCGCCGGGATACTACTGTTTGAAAGGCCCTTCGATGCCCCAATCATGAGGCAGATTCAGCAAGCGCCATTGGCTGTCGTCGAAATTATTTTGCGCGCACGAAATATCGCCGCCGGGATCGCCTTCCGGCTTGGTTTTTGCGGCCAATTCAGCGTTGGTGGTAAACTGCGACCCGGAGGCGTCGACCCAATTCTTGCTCGCCGGATAAGCCAATTTGCCGGCGTCCTGGGTGGGGTCGTCTTTGCCAAAGCGCCAGCCCGCATTCAAAGAAATTCGTTCGCCGGGCGAGACCGGTTGCGCCGACGTGGAAACGCATGCCAGACAAAGCGCCGGCAAAATTGCTGTCAATAATCCGGCGCGCCGGAAGACGGACGGCGCGCTCTTGATGAATAATTGTCTATGTGAGTTCATGATATGAATGTGAAAGGATTGGACGCGGTCCGGCGCCCGTAAAATGGCAAAAACGACTTGACTGCCGCATCGTTCCCCGCAAAGGACGACATCTCGCGCCGGTTCTCTCAAAGTGCGACGGTCTGGCCATGCCCTTTTTGTATCGCTTCCGCCCGCGCCGTGTCGACCTCCGAATGTTGTCCGGACCGCGCCCGGCGCCGCCCGGGGAATTTTCAACGGTCGTTTTTCCCGCGGTTGTATTCGGGTTTTTCCCGATAAAATCTTCAAGGTTTGCCTTAGTGACAGAATTGGGATTTTCTCCGTAGAGTGCTGCGAGGGTTTGGAAGGACGAGCGTGATTAAGGGTTTGAGAACGCGATGGGCAGAAAGGCAGACCAACTTGGCTGATAAGAATGACAACCTGGGATCAAGGGAAAGCGACGCGGCGTCAGCGCAATCGAACTCTCCGCCAAATCCGTGGCGTCCGGCTGGCGCGATTTTGATTGCGGAGGATGATCCCGGCGACGCCTATCAGACCAAAAGAATCGTGGAGAAACTTCGCCTGCCCGTTCCCATTCATGTGGTTTCTGATGGCGAGGAGGTCGTTGCGTATTTGGAGGGCCAGGAACCCTACACCAATCGCGCCGACTATCCGTATCCCCTTGTGTTGTTGCTGGATCTAAAAATGCCGGGCGCGGACGGATTCAAGGTGCTCAGGTGGCTGCAGACGCGGATGCAGCATCGCGCTTTGCCGGTGGTCGTATTGACCGCAGTGCGCGAGATTACCGTTGTGCGCCGGGCCTACCAGCTTGGCGCCCGTTCTTTTTTGATAAAGCCCCTGGTATTGACTGAACTGGCGGCGACTCTCCGCTCGCTGGAAATCAGCGCCGCCGCCGAACGTTCCGCTGGCGAGCCCGGATGATTCCCGCGCGGGTTTTGGGTCGCCTCTTATTGACTCCTGGAAAGGGTGGGTTCTGATTTTTATGGAAAATCCGACACCTCCAGCGCCGTGACGTGGCCGTCCATGAACACGACATTTTTTCCCGATGCGGCCGGGCGCGGATGAAAATCGTCGTAATCAGTCAAAAGCGGCGTGGTGACCGGTTGGAAGGTCAATTGGATGGTTCCGTTGGTTTGTTGCGGCGCTCCAGATTGTCCGGCCCAGAAAAAAAGGAATTGTAAGTTCTGGGAAGTCGTTTCATCCATGCGATGTCCGTTGAGCTCGATGTTCCATTCGTAGCTGGAACCTTCGGCGGCGAAGCGCCCTTCCCTGTCCGCCGGGCAGTCGAACACGGCGGGGCTGTTGGTGGCGGCGTTGGCTTTGCCGACTTCAGGCCCCAGCACGTCGCAAATGCGCGGCAACGGATTCGTAGGATTGACCGGCGAAGTGGGAAGCAACTCGGCGGTCGGGAGGCGGTTGTTATTGTCCTCCGCGTAGAGGCGCGTGGCTGCGCCAAGTTGGCGAAGCTGGCTCACGCATACGGTGTTGCGCCCTTGATCCTTGGCCCGGCCGAGCGCGGGCAGAAGCATGCCGGCCAGAATAGAGATGATTCCAATAACGACGAGCAATTCGACGAGCGTGAATGCGCCGGCGCAATCCTTTGGGTTTACCGGGCGCGCGTTTCGGCGCGGCAATCCGCTGTTTTGATGTGTATGGAAGAATGTTTTCATGTCTTTGATTCCATTGCGAACGGTGAATATATTTCTCCTTCTATTTCGTTTCCGCGCCGGCGCCGGTTTCAATGTGCGTTCTGTTTTCGCCATTTTGCCGCGCGCGTTCCACCTGTTCCTCGGGCGAACGGCTCAATTCACGCAATCTTTGCTGGCGGCGATGTTGCGCCAGCGTCGCGGCGATATCGCCGGGAACGCCCGGAGCGCCGGGGTTGCGCCCAGCCACGCGCGGGCCGCCCATTGGGGGGCCAGGCGGTCTTCCCATCTCGAAGGGGGCTTTTTCCAGCGCATAGTACAAGCGGCTTCGCCCGTGGACGGCGGAAGCGGCGAGGGCCGCCGTTTGAGGCGTGGCCTCGGAAGGCGGCATGGGGCCAAGTTGCGGGAGCAAACTCATTTCCATCACCAACCGTTCCGAACTCCATTGATCCACGGTGCCATCGGGCAAAATAGTCACCATTTGCCCGCCGCCGTCCGGCGCGTCCGGCCCGCCCCTGCCGCCGGAACCTGACCGCCGAAAGGTCCGGAACATGCCCGGCCCTCCTTGGCCCGGATTCGGGCCGCCACCAGGAGTGTCCGGCAATGGCGACGAGGAGAACTGCGGGGCGAGATTTGTCCAGCCGGCGGCCTCCAGCGTTGCGGTCCCGTCAAACACAGGTTCCAATTTTGCCAGCGCGTTGTCAGAGGCGCCGACGGCGAAGGTCTTCCGCCATCGCGCGCCCGCCCTGTCCGCAACGAGGTCCAAAACACTTGACAGCGGCGCGTCCCGCACGTTGAGCGTGATCTTGGCGCGCAATGTTTTGTCAAACCTGATCTTTTCCCAGGTTTGCCGCTCCAGCGAGCGCACGACCTGTTCCAGCGGCATGTTGCGCGCGTGAAGCGTGACCAGGTTATGATGGGCGCGCCATGCCAGGCGCCCGAACCAGATGCCGGCCAAAGCAGCCGCCGTAAATGCGATTCCAAAGTATTTTGTTTTCATTTTCTTGCGCGATCTTCGTTTCATTTTTGCCGCGATAACGCGCGGCAATGCGAAACTTGTAAGGCATCCGGCAAATTCGCGTGGAATCAATGTGACGGATTGGCGCGGATTTGGGACGAGACGGCGATGCGAAAGGACGGGCAAATTGGTTAGCCGGCGCCCATCCGCCGCCGCAACTCCGCCAGGCTGCACGTCATGTTCACGCGCGCGCCGCTTTTAAGAATGACGCGGAACTCGCCCGGCGCCAACAAAGGCTCCAGTTGGGCGATCCGGTTCAAGTTGACCATGGCCGACCTGCTGACGCGCATGAAACCGGCGGCGTCCAGGCGCGCCTCCATTGCGGCCATTGTGTCACGTATAATGTGCCGCGACTGGCCCGCGTGGAGGACCAGATAGTTGCCCGCCGCCTCGATGTGGTCGATCTCCTCGGCCTTCAAGAATAAAATGTGTTCGGGCGACTTGACAAGAATGCGAGGCGCCCGGCGCGCGGGAACGCGCAGGCTGGCCAGGAGCGACGCCAGGCTCGGGTCCCCGCCCGTGGCGGAGCGGCCGGCCAATTGTTCGCGGGCGCGTTGCAGCGCCGTTTTGAAGCGCGACTGTTTGAAGGGCTTGAGCAGGTAATCCAGGGCGTTGACCTCGAAGGCGCGAATGGCGTGCGCGTCGTGCGCGGTGGTGAAAATGACCAGCGGCGCCAGTTCCGGAGCAATTGCCTCAAGAACGTCAAAGCCGTCCAGGCGCGGCATTTGGACATCCAGGAACAGCAGGTCCGGGCGGCTCTGCTCCACCGCGCGCACGGCCGACGCGCCGTCCGCGCATTCCCCGACGATTTCCACGTCCGGTTCCTCCGCCAGAAATGTCCTGATTCCCTCCCGCGCCAGAGGCTCGTCATCGACGATGATGGCGCGAATTTTCATGGCGTGAGAAGCGTCGTTCGCGCCGGGGGCGCCGTCCGCAGGGGAAATTCCACGCGGACGGCCACGCCGTCTTCCTTCCGCGGCCCAAACTGGACGCTTTGTTGCGCGCCGTAGAGGGATTCCAGGCGCGAGCGCAGATTTTGCAGGCCGATTCCGGCGCCGCCGCGCGCATTTTCTTTGTTTGACAATCCCGCGCCGTTGTCCTCGACAGTCACCGCGAGCCGCCCGCCTTGAATCTCAACGATGACGCGCACCAGACCGGGATTGGCGGAAGGCTCAATGCCGTGGCGGATTGCATTTTCGACCAGCGGTTGCAGGAGTAGCGCCGGGACCAGCGCGTCCAGAGCCTCCGGGTCAATCACCTCCTCGAAGCGCAAGCGGGCGCCCAATCGTGTCTGTTGAATTTCCACGTAACGTCTAAGAAACTCCAGATCTTCGCGGAGCGCGACTTCCGGCTGCGTGGAGTGGCAAAGGGCCAGGCGCAATAATTCACTGAACGACGCCAGGGCATCCTGGGCCGCCCGCGTGTCCTCGCGCCGCAGCAACGTGGAAATGGCGTTGAGCGCATTGAACAAAAAGTGCGGATGCAGCTGGGCCTGGAGCGCGTTGAGCCGCGCTTTGGTCAGTTGAACTTCCAAAGCCGACGCCCGCCCTTCCCGTTCACGGGACCGGCGATAAAAATGAACCGTGTGCGCGACGCCAACAATCGCCGCATAGGCGAACACGTAGAACAAGGCGGAGAGCGATTGCGAGGCCCGCTGCCTCCAATAGAGCGAATGGCCAACGCCCGGTTTGCCCGGCATTGTCCAGCCGGCGGCGCCCCCGGCCTGCATGTCAGCCACGTCCGGCGGCGGCGCAAGGTTCGCCGGTCCGCCCCCGCCCCAGGGCGCGCGAAATCGCGGCCAGTAAGCATTTGTGCTGATGGTAAATTCATTGGTCCGGATGGTCTTGCCCGCCAGCGTTTGGTTTCCAATCAAGGACGCGTTTGTCTCGGTCGAAAAGGTGACGACAAATTGGCGCCCCCAACCGGTGGACAGGGCCAGGGCGTGGGACGCGGCCACAAACAGCGCGCATCCCGCCAAATGCGCCGGCAGGCTCACGCGCCATCGGCCGCGCTCCAACTGGAAGCGCGCGCCGAGCCAGGCCACGTATGGCGCCATCAGAATCCATGGATAAATTCCGTGGAAATTCAGGTCCGCCAGCTTGAACCAGTTGCCGAGCCGTTCCGAAAGCGAGGCATTGGACGCCGCATCCCCTTCGATGAACCAACTGGGACTGATCTTGGTGGCGTCGGCGCGTCGCACCAGCCAACACACCGCCAGCACTGCCAAGACGGTCCATCCAACGAAAAAGAACCCGGCGCGACGGCTCCGGCGTGCCATGCGCGCCGCTTCCGGCGACGAATTGTCGGTTCTGTTGCTCAATGCGCGGATAGTCTCATAGCTCAAAAACGCCAGTAATCCAAGCCGGCGGGCGCATCAAAGCCGATTCGCGGCCAGGAAACCAACGCGGAGTGACGAACTGGCCGTCAAGCGTGGTGAAACAGGGACAGGCCGGGTTCTAATTCCAATTCACGGCGGATATGCGCCTCGTTCACGCCTCTCTGGGCCGCAAAATCCCGGCGGCATCTTGCCACCTTTATTTATTTACGCCGCCTTGGCACGTTGACTTGGGTTGTCAAGCGCGGTTTCCGTGCTCTGTGCTTCACGCCAGGGGGATTTCGTCTCCAAACGGGAAATTCCGCGCTACGGAAGCGCGCTGATCCTGAAAAACTCAGGGGAGCCAGGATTAATCGGCTGCTGTATCTGAAAGGTGTTTGCGCCGGTCTGGGTCCAAACCGCGCTGGCAATAGGGCTCCAGACAACCGGCGGAGTCAGGCTGGCAGTGCCTTGAAGCGCGAAATTTCCGGCTTGTCCGCTCACGAGCTGAAATTGAAGGGTTGCCGTGTTGCCGTCTCCAAGACCCGCGCCTGTAAAAGCGACAGTCGGTGGCAGATTCGTCCAGTCCACGCTCGAATACCAAGCCACCCCATACGGCTCACTATTGCCGGAATTCGGGACAGAGAGGCGCTCAACGTTTAGCTGATAGGCTCCCGGTGTCAGGCTGGTTAAGTGGAGATGCTGAATCGTGTCCAAGGCGCTGATTGATTGGGCTATCGCCACACCGTCACGGAAGAGGACCAAATTAAAAATGTCCTGCGCGTCAGTGTTGGTGTTTACGTAGAAAGTGTCTCCCGCGTCAATCTGGCCGTCGCCGTTCACATCCGACCAGAAAGTGTGCCGATCCCACGCCAGCGTGACATCAAAGTCGGCGGCGTTGGTGGCCGGACTGCCGAGAAGGTAACTGACCACGCCGTTGGAGTTACCAAGGATGTAGGCGCCCGGAGCGTTCGTGCCGAAGTTGGTGGTGAAGTCAAAGCCAGGCACGGCGACGGCCCCCGCCGGTTGCCGGCCGGCGGAATACATCGCATAAACTCGCTCCAGATTCAAAATGCCGGCGCCTTGCTGGGCATCAAGCGGCACCGCCGGGGAATTTGTCCAAGGCGCGCCGTTATCGTCGAGAGCCGTTACGCCCGAGTTCATGAGAATGGCTTTGAGGAGGCGATGGTCCCGGTTCAGCCCATGTTTTTTGGCGTAACCAATCATTTGCGCGGCGGCGCCGGTGACAAAAGGCCCCGCAAAACTGTTGCCCTCGAAACCAATTTCAACCGGAAAGCCATTGCGCCATTGCCAGAATGGCGTGATGCAGTTTGTCGCAAGGCCGCCCAGAATATCCGGTTTGCAGCGGCCGTCAATGGTAGGGCCATAGTTATCGCCGCTCCAGGCATGTTCAAGATCCTGGGCCAGTCCGCCGACGGTGATGACATTGCGGGCGGAGCCGGGGGC
>VFSW01015522.1_pt1 | contig 10459 bp, 7 predicted proteins | sample 5358111 | NCBI WGS metagenome assembly VFSW01 (sample SAMN11554181, study PRJNA540505) | mine drainage metagenome | isolation source: sediment from site ElyBrook_90M | place: USA: Ely Copper Mine, Vershire, VT | collected 2017
CGACATTCAGCTTGGGAAGCTGACGTTCTACCACTGAACTACTCCCGCCCTTTATAATCAATAATTTACCAAGCGTGATCGGCCTCACTGATCAACTCACTGATCATTTTCATAAAATAACGCACATCAGTCCTCTCGAAAAACGAAGGAGCAAGATGGACCTGGACAGTGGGTATGGTCATAAGCAAGTCAACCTCTTACAGTATCGCCGACTCGACGGCCGCTGGCAATTTATTCGAGTGGTTCGAAAGAATGGCAAGCCCGATCCGCGGTTTGTACTTGTCAATGGTGTTCCAACCAGCAGCAAAGGGGGGCATTTCTATCTCGCATGGAGGGAGGAGGGCAAACTAAAGCGGCAGGCCGTTGGTTCCTCTCCGCGCGAAGCCTTGAACGCGTGGCACGTCAAAATGGGAATCCTTGCTGAGCATGTCGAAGCAGAGCCTGAATCAGAGGCTGCGGAGACCAAGACGATTGACGCTGCAATCGCTGAGTACCTCCTCGAGGTCAAAGCCACCAAGAGCCCTGCGACCTACAAGGCATACAAACGGGATTTGTTGTGGTTTAGAAAATACTGCAAAAAGTACCTTGTTTCACGTCTTGATCGGTCCGACGCCATGATGTTGTTCGCAGCAGGCCGCGAAGAAGAGCTCAATCAGAAGACGACCAACAGGAGAGTCGTCGTGATGTTGCATGCGATGCGTGGCGCAGGCGCCAACATCCAGCTGCGGAAAGGCGACTGGCCAAAGACTGCGGACAAGCAAATCGAAATCTACACACCGGCAGAGATGCGTAAATTCTTCGCCACCTGTACTGAGAATGAGCGACTGCTGTTCCAGACATTCCTGCTAACAGGATTTCGCTCGGAAGAGATCGCCACATTGACCTGGGCAGACATCCGTTACGCGACACGCAAAATCAGCGTATCCGCGAAGCAAGAATTTAAGTTCACTCCGAAGAGCTACGAGATCAGGTCGGTCGAGGTGCCATCGGCTCTGCTCGCCACGCTTAAGGCACGGCAGAAAAAGAGCACTTCAGTGCTGGTCTTTCCTGCGCCCAAACACCCGACGCGCCCGGACTATGGTGGTGATGGTGTTGACGCACACTTGCTTGAGTCGTGTAAACAAATTGCTCTGCGGGCGGGATTGAACTGTGGGAAATGTGAAGGGACCTATACGATTAAGCGCTCCGCTATAAAGAAAGAGGTGTTGCCGTATTCCTGTAAGACTTCGCCGCGCTGCTCACACTGGTTCCTTCACAAATGGCGTCACACGTTCGCCAGCAACATGCTGCCGGTGCTAGGGCTCAAGAAGTTGCAGCTGGTGCTCGGACATAAAGACATCTCGACCACACAGAAATACCTGCACCTCGTTGGCGAAGACGAGGTGCAGGAAAAAGTAGAACATTCAGCTTTAGCTGCGTTCGTTTAGGCGGCGTCGAACGCGAGTTCCAGCTGGCTCGTTCCAAACCCAGGCATCTGGCCCCACAACCCAAAACTGTGACCGCACCCACAGGCGCAGGCCTCGACGGCCTCATCGAGGCCTTAGTCGCCGCTCAACACCTCATGGAAATGTTCCGTCGCTCGCTCACAAACGGAAATGCACGCAAGCATCTCCTCAGGCTATCCATCCGCCTCATCAAGATCATCGCCGAGATAAGAAAACGCCAGAACGCCTGAATAAAAATGGGAAGCGATTGGCCGCTTATGGCGATTATGCGCTTATTGACTCTAAGGATGGCTTCATTGGCGTGAGCCCGTTTGCAAGGATCTACTTGACAGAGCCAGACTGAGCGACGGCTCCTAAAGGAGTCATTCGCCATGAGAGGGGCGCGCGGTATTGCGGCGGTAATGCCGGGATGCTTGCCGCAGGGACCAGAGGAGGAGTAACGTACGCCTAACCCGTTACTTCTTGCATTTCCCCGTTTTCATTCCTAGCATTGCGCCATGTTAATCAACAACCTTTTGATCGAACACGCACGTCATCAGCCGACGAAAGCCGCCGTGATCACCAATGAACGCAGCATTACGTACGGCGAGTTGGATCTCGCCGTGAACTGTCTGGCTCGCCATCTAGTTAGCCAGGGGCTCGAGAGCGGTGACCGTGTGGCAGTGCATTGGCACAACTCCATCGAGTACGTCGTGCTGATGATGGGCATCTTGCGCGCAGGCATGATTATGGTGCCAATCAATCCACGTCTGAAAGCCGCAGAGATCGATTATGTTCTGGGAAACTCAGGAGCGCGCCTCCGCTTCAGCGAGCCTGCACTGGCGGGGCTCGTGAATGGAGTCAAGGCCGAGAGCGAACTGCCAATGCTCAACGCAACCTGCGAACGGCTTCCCGATGTGGATTCCGATGCACCGGCAATCATCCTTTATACCTCGGGTACCACATCGCGACCGAAAGGGATGGTTCATTCGCAGCGGAGCTTGATCGAAGGTTCGCGCGCCTTAAGGGGCTTCGTGCCAGGTCTGAACGAAAGGCCGCTTGCAATCTCCCAATTGGCGCATATTGCAGCCCTCACTGGTGTCTTTATTCCAGGCTTGATCGAGGGCGCAACCATTGTGCTGCAGCGAAGCTTCGAAGCGGGCGCAGCGCTTGACCTCATCGAGAGATTTGGCTGCACGTACTTCTTTTCCCTTCCAGCTGCTCTGCAACAGATGGCGGAGGCGCAGGCTGTGCGCCCGCGAAAGGTTTCAAGCATCAAGACAATCGGTGCCGGTGGCGACAGCGTTTCGGTTGCCCTGCACCGGCGCGTTTGGGACCAGTTCCATGTGGAGGTGCAGGAAGGTCACGGCATGACGGAACTGTGCCCAAGTTCCTTCAATCCCTCGGGCGCTGTGCGTGCGGGTTCGGTTGGCCTCCCATGCGGCACTAGCGTCCGCATCGTGGATTTGCAGGGTTATGACGTGAAGCCAGGAGAAGTGGGCGAGCTGTTGTTACGCGGCAATGCCGGTTGCATCGGTTGCTGGAACGATCCCGAGGCGACGGCGCGGTTGTACGAGGGCGGCTGGTTACGCACAGGGGACCTGTTTTCACGCGACGAAGACGGTTATCTCTGGTTCCAGGGCCGCCTCAAGCAAATCATCATCCGGGGCGGATCGAACATCTCGCCTCAGGAGGTGGAAGAGGCCCTGTATAAGCATCCGGACGTACTTGAAACCGGAGTTGTTGGGCTTCCCGATCCCATGTTCGCGGAGGTTCCCGTTGCATTCGTCTCACTACGCGAAGGGCGCGATGTGCTGCACGGTGAATTGATTGCTCACGCGCGTACGCTTCTCGCTGATTACAAAGTTCCAACGCGGATCTATTTCATGGATGAACTTCCCAAGGGATTAACCGGGAAGGTCGATCGCCGGCGCCTGCGCGAAATCCTTCTCGCCAATGCCGATTCTATCGAGAACGGCGCCATAGTTCGGGTGTGACGCGTGGACTGTGAAGCAGGCGGTCATGCGAAGAGCCCTTAACAAAGGCTCACGTTCTTCAATGGCCCGGTCGAGCAGAGAAAAAAAAGCCTCTTCGCCACCTGGCTTATCGTAAGCGAATGCGCGGGCGCCAAAAGGAACGTAGCGAATCTGGGCGAGAAAGTCGAGTTTTCCTCGCAATTCCGCAGCCCGACTTTCATTTCCGCACATCGCATGCACCGCTGCGGACATGCCGAGGGTCATGGGGTCTTCCGGTAGATAACCTAAACCGCGTTCGGCGGCTTCCGCCGCGCCGGACTTATTCCCCGTTACAGCGCGACTTTTGCTGAGGAACCAGTACAGCTTGACCAGCGCCGGATCATCTTCAAGCACGCGCGCTGCTTCCTGCTCGAACTGATCGAATAGACCCCGATAGACCAGGTTACATGCGAAATCCGAGTGAACGAGAGGAGAAAGTGGATCGAGCACGAGTGCACGCTTTAGCCACTTCTCGCCCTCTTCAAACCGGCCGACCGGGTGCAGGTAAGATGTCGCGTATTTCGCGACCGCCATCGCATAGTTTGGGTTCAGATCGAGGCAGCGGCGAAACTCTATCCCACATTGCTGTGTATTCCACTCCCAGGCGTTTTCTATCATTGCAAGCGAGCAATAGGCCTCGCCTTGCAGCGGATCGATCTCGATGGCCTTGCGGGCGTACGCCTGGGCACGCGGCATAACGTCGCGTGGGTGACCATAACCGTAAAAACCTTGTAGGAAATGGCAATCTGCCAATCCTGAATACGCACCGACGCAACAAGGATCATGCTCGATGGCTTGCTGGAAAAAGCTAGCGGCTTTCCGTAGGGCCTCAGGATTCCAGCGATGCCACCAGTAGCGACCCTTTAAATAGAGAGCGTGGGCCTGGGGATCGATGACGCGCGAAGAAGCGGCAGGATGCCGCGGCAATTTCATCTTCAAGGCGGCGACAATGGCGGCGGCGATCTCCTCCTGAAGCTGAAATACGGCCGCGAGCCTGCGTTCGTATTTCTCGGCCCAGATATGGCATCCGTCGGCGACGTTGACGAGTTGCGCATGGATTCGCAACATTTCGCCCTGCCGCCGCACACTGCCTTCCAGTACCGTTGCCACTTGCAGCGTGGAGCCGATGCCGCGGATGTCATCGGCGCTTCCCTTGAACTTGAAGGAGCTGGTGCGGGCGACAACCTTGAGCCCGGGAACGCGCGTGAGAGCTGTTATGAGTTCATCGGTGAGTCCGTCCGCGAAGCACTCATCGTCAAAGTCAGTGCCGAGGTGCGTGAACGGCAGCACCACGACGCTGCCGGAGAAGGCGGGTTCGCCCGGGTGATCTACTGGCGACGATGCGGAACGCGTAAATTCGGGCGCATAGGTTCCCTTGGGAAAGACCACCCGGATGGATTCGTTCGCGCCGTCCGTCTCATAAAACTGTTCCAGCTTCTTGCGCAGTCGCGCGAACTCAACGCGCACAATCGAATTGGCGTCGGAGTCGTAGCCCGGCTTGCGGCCGAAGACCGTGACTCCCAAAACAGATTCCTTCAATGAACTCCCGCGACCGGCAACCGATTCCGCAACCGTGTGTTGCAGGAGTTCACGCAACCGGGTCGAATTCGCGAAGGCCGTGCTCGCGCCAATTCGTTGGATATGCGTCTGAATTTCAGCTAAGGGGGGACGCTCCACGCATTTATATTATCCTCCCGTCACAAATATGCGCGGTTTTAATGAGGTCGAGCATCGCGATGGAACCGCGAAAACTGAGGAGCGATCTCGTCAAAATCGAAATGTCAGCCAGCGATAAACGGTCCTGCGTGCCCTCCAATTTTCAATTGTCGCCAGGGCTTACCGCTCATTGAGCTGTTCAAGCCGGTTAGTATTCACAGCACATGGCCGTAAAACGGCCTATGTTTCCCGATGGCTCCCGCCAGTTCCTGCGATTGTCATTCAACGACATGGCGACCATACGGCAACTTGCTTTGAACCCCATTTGTTGATAATCGCGTAGGCGGTGCGATAGTGGGGCGAGCGAAGGTAGGAGCTATTGGCTTCCTCTTTTCAACGACAAGTGCAGGAGTCCGGAACTTGTCATTCCGTTCTCAGAGCTCTCATTGGCTCGATGCTCGCCGCTCGCCTCGCGGGTAGCCAGCCTGCAGAGAGCACGCACAGGAACAAAATGAGTGCCGCCCCGGCTAATGCTGGGAGATCAAGCGGTTCGATGCCATAAAGAAGGCTGGCAAAGTACCGCATCAGACCGGCAGAAGCTCCAAATCCAATTGCGATGCCCATCGTGCCCAGGACTAGTCCCTGGCGCAACGTTCGCCGCAGAACTTCGACCCGCGTTGCGCCGAGCGCCATTCGAATGGCGATCTCCCGGGTGCGTTCGACGACTGTGTACGCGAGGACACCATAGACGCCCAGGAGCGCCAGCAGAAGTGCGATACTTGCAAAGACTGTCAACAAGCTGGTGCTGAAGCGTCGGGAAACCTCAGTTCCCGCGACTGCTTCGTCCATCGTCTTAACGCCGGTAACTGCGAGCAGTGGATCGGAATGATGGACGATTCGGGCAAAGGTGGCTTCGAAGGCTTTAGGGTCACCTTCAGTCCGGATCACAGCGCGTACGCCGTTGACCACACCAACCATCTTCGCCATCTATCCGAGATCGGCTGCACCTTGTGACAGGGGCTCATACATCTCGAGGTCCTGCTTCTGGTCGAGCGCATTGTCGCTAACATCGCCCACCACTCCGATCACACGAATCACGGGCATCGGATAGTGGTAACTCGGACCGACCTTAATCCCCATTCCGACAGGATCTCGGCCCGGAAAGTATCGCCGGGCGAACGATTGGCTAATGATCGCCACCAGCGGCGCACCGGGCCGATCATCGGTCGGATCAAAGGAACGGCCCTCAAGCAAGGGAATTCGAAGGACCCGGAAGTAGTCGCCGGCGACAAGGTAATTTGCTGCGAGTGAGAAACTCTCGTTTGGCTTGCGAACATAATCCTGAGCAGAGAACAATCGGCTCGAATTGCGGCCGACGACTGGAACATCTGTGGCAAAACCTACCGCTTGGACGCCCGCCAGGCTCGCTGTCTGCTGCTGAACGTCTTGGAGAAATTCGTCCACTTTCTGCTGCGTGGGATAGGAGACCAACGGCAAAGAAAGAGAGGCGGTTAAGACGTGGTCTGGATGGAAGCCCGGATTGACCTCGAGCATTTTTGAAAAGCTCCGCAAGAGAAGACCCGCGCCGACCAGCAACAGCATCGCGAGAGCAGTCTCTGCCACAATCAATATGCCGCGGAGGCTGCGATGCTGCCGTCCATGCCCGACGCTTGGACCACCATCCCGAAGCGCGTCCTGCGCTTGAACATTCGAAGTGATTCCCAAAGGAGCCAGGGCGCAGACAATGCTCGTAACTCCGGCGAGAAAAAGAGCCAAACCTGCAACCGGCCATCTTACCGCAACTTCATTCACGCGAGGCAGTTCAGGACAATATTTTGCCAGCAATGTCGGCGCGACGTGGATAAGACCGATGGTCAACATCAGGCCACCGCCACCGCCAATCACGCTGAGAAGAACAGACTCAGTAAAGAGTTGCCGCAGAACCCTTCGGCGCCCGGCGCCCAGCGCAATCCGGATTCCGAATTCCCTTCGTCGGCCGGCCGCGCGCACCAGTGTGAGGTTTGCCAGGTTTGCGCATGCAATCAGCAGGATAAGCACTACCGAGCCCAGCAGTATTCGGAGCAGTGGTCGGACATCGCTCACCGTCTGTTCCTTCAATCCGCGCATGCCGACGGTCATATGGACTTGGGGAATCTTCGCCTGGATGATCGAGAGAACACGCTGAATGTCCTGGTTTGCTTGTTCCCAGCTAACTGCAGGTTTGAGGCGAGCGACTGCACCATAGTCGAAATTGTCGGCGCCGGAAGCCATTTCAGTCGGCGTAAAGCTCATCGGCACCCAAAGGTCGTGAGATGCTACACCTCCTGCCCAACTGGGGGTTTCGAAGTCTCTCGGCATGACGCCGATGATGGTGTAAGGCCGCCGATCAAGGTCGATGGTCGAGCCGATTACGCTGGAGCTGGACTGAAAGCGCTGTTTCCATAATCCAAAACTGATCACCGCAACTGCCGCACTGTTTTGATCCTCTTGCTCTGTAAAGGTCCGCCCCAGAAAAGGAGCCACGCCAAGAACGGGGAACATCGACGCACTCACCCGTTCCGCATCTGCATGGAACGGAGCCCCGGCGCCCGATAGTTCAAAACCGGCGCCGGTGAACCCCGCAACTCCAGCGAAGGCCTTGCTTTCGCGTTGATACACCACGACATCCGGCGCCGACAGATTCGCTTCACCGAACAGGTTCTGCATCCCCAGATGGAGCACAACCAGACGATCTGAATCCGGGTAAGCCAGCGGACGCGACAGGATCGAGTAAACGACGGAGAAAACAGCCGTAACTCCCCCAATTGCGACAATCAGGGTCAGAACCGCCACAATGCTGAATCCCGGGGTTCTGCGAAGATTCCGAAACGCAAATCGCACATCGCGAGTCAGGTTCTCAATGAGCGGTAACCCTCCCTCACTGTGATAGCTTTCGCGTACCGCCGCAAGAGAGCCGAACTTCAAGCGTGCCTGGCGCCACGCTTCGTCTGCGCTCATGCCGGCGCGTACATTCTCCTCGGCCTGAAGCGCAACATGCGCATCCATCTCTTCCTGCAACCGCCGATCGTTTTGGCCGGTTGAAGTGAAGTGCCGAAGACGTGCAATGAATCGTTTCAAAGAACTCATGCCAAATCTCCAGGTTTGAGATCGAAAAATCGTGCAATGATGGCTGCAGTCTGATCCCAATCATGCTTTTCTAAGCCAAGCAGCTTATGACCCGCTCGCGTGAGGCGATAGAAGCGGGCACGGCGATTGTTTTCCGACGGGCCCCAATCGGAAGCAATAGCGCCTTCCTGCTCCAGCCGAAGCAGCACGGGATAGAGAGTGCCTTGATTAACTGCCAGCAGATCGCCACTGATCTGCTCGATTCGGCGTGCAATTCCGTACCCGTGCAAAGGCCCGAGAACCTCGAGGGTCTTCAAGACCATCAGAGCCAGAGTCCCTTGTTGAACGTCCTTCTTCTGTTTCATAGAGCTCCAATGGTGGACATTTTGGAATCCAACATGAGGATGCCACAGTTCCTTTTGGAAAGCAACAGAACGTTTCGATTTTGGGGAACCGTCGCCTTTCCGGCTGGCTCCCGACTTCCATTCGAAGCTGATGGCCGCGTACCGACCAGCTCGATCGTTGAGGGCCGGAAGCGTGGGGCAGGGGTGCCGATATCTCGTAGTCGGGATCGGGTAGCGATGCGTGCTGAATCTCCGCTCTTCCCGAGCCTTTCGACGGTTAGGTCAATTCGCGTCACATTTGGCGCCTGCAGGCCTCACCGCTCATTGCGGTGTTTAAGCCGGTTAGCAGTCAAAGCACTTGGCCGTATAACGGCCTATGTTTCCCGATGGCTCCCGCCAGGTCCTGCGATTGTCATTCAACGACATGGCGACTCTACGTCAACTTGGATGACGAGGCCCTGCTCCGTTTCACAGTGGTTCATGGCATTTCCTCGATCACCCTTGTCTCCCCTTGACATTCGACAGAGGAGAGCGTGATTCTGTTGTTGAGTATCGAGGGGAACATGCCGACATCGACCGAACTTCTGCAGGGCACTTTGGACCTGCTCGTACTGCAGACGCTGGCCACTGGGCCCATGCACGGTTGGGGTGTCGCCCAACGCATTCAGCAGGTGTCGAAAGACGTGTTGCAGATTGGGCAGGGTTCTCTATATCCGGCTCTGCACCGGCTTGAATACAAGGGGTGGATCAGCTCCGACTGGGGCAATTCGGAAAACAACCGGCGAGCGAAGTTCTACTCCCTGACCCGCGCGGGGAAGAAGCAATTGCAGACAGAATTGAAAGATTGGGACCGCCTGTCCGCGGCCATTGCTTTAGTGCTCGGGCGAATCCCGGAGACATCCTCATGATCAGCGAATGGGTCAGCCGATTGAGGTTCTTTCTGCGCCGCGATTTGCTTGCTCGCAGGCGCAAAAGCGAGTTGGACGAGGAACTTCAGTTTCATCTTGAACAGGCGATCGCAGTAAGAATTGCCGAGGGGATGAGTCCGGAAGACGCAAGACGTCAAGCTCTGATCGAGTTCGGAGGATTCGAGCAAACGCGGGAAAGGTGCCAGGAGCAGGAACCAGGTTGGTGGATGGACTCGTTGGGGCAGGACGTTCGCTACGCAATGCGGGGGTTCCGCAGGTCGAAGGCATTTGCCGTGAGTGCAGTACTGACGCTGGCGCTGGGGATTGGAGCAACCACCGCAGTGTTCAGCGTGGTCGACCCAATTCTGTTCCGCCCGCTGCCGTATGCGCATCCCGGGCAGTTGGTTTCAGTGGGGTTCACGCACTCGCTCGAGCGAGAGGAGTTTCTGACTGGGAAGTTCTACGAGCACTGGCTGGCGAACCAGAAGCCGTTTGCGGCGATTGCCGGCCAGGGCACCATGCCGCATCCCTGCGACCTGGTGGAGAATCATCCGGCGGAGCTCGAGTGCATACGGTTTCAAGCCGGAATCCTGCCGCTGCTGGGGATCTCGCCCATACTAGGACGGAACTTTTTGCCAGAAGAAGATGCGCCGCATGGACCGCCGGTGGTGATGATCACGTATGGGCTGTGGCATGGACACTACGGCGGCGATCCGCGGATCATCGGGCGAGAGATCGACGTAGATGGAAAGCTGGTTCGAGTGGTGGGCGTGCTGCCGCAGGGCTTCCAGTTCCCAACGCTGGAGGTGGCGGACGTGGTGCAGCCGATGGCGCTCAACGCCGCGTTGCAGAACACCGTCAATGGCGGATTCGGAGAAGCGATGCGTGCGTTCGCGAGGCTCAACCCGGGAGTGAGCGCGGATGAGGCGCAATCGGAGATGCAGCCGGTATTCGCGGAGGAAACGCCGTGGTTCCCGGCGGTGATGCGGAATGAAGTTCGGCTGAGT
>VFSW01015523.1_pt1 | contig 10459 bp, 3 predicted proteins | sample 5358111 | NCBI WGS metagenome assembly VFSW01 (sample SAMN11554181, study PRJNA540505) | mine drainage metagenome | isolation source: sediment from site ElyBrook_90M | place: USA: Ely Copper Mine, Vershire, VT | collected 2017
GCTTGCCGCCCGAATGACCCTCGCCGGGCTTGCCGTGCCGCATCACCGTCCGCTCGAGCGTCGTCGCGCCGTTCTCGAAGGCGCGCCCTACCTCACGTGCGCTGGTGGGTACGGTCGCCGCGAGGTTCTTCGGGGGGCTCTTGGCGGCGGCCGCTCAACGGGGGGTGGGCCCAACTACACGCCCATGGGGGGGTTTATGGGCGCCAAGGAACCTCCAACGAGGAGTAGCCGAGTTGGTCAGCGGGATCTGCGCCTGGCCCGACGCGGGCCACTGTGAGCGCAAGGTCAAGAAAGTCGTCGCCACGATGTAGCGCCAGTTCTCAGTCGTCACCGATATCCTGTACGACGCGAGCGAGAGCGCTACTACCATTCGTCACTTCTCGACGAAACACTGGCAGAAGATCATGTCGACGAATTCACTCGAGCGACTCAACGTCGAGAGTAGCGCCACACCAATTTCATCGGATTCTTCCCAAACGACGAAGTGGCACCGCGTCTCATCACGGAGGTGTGCGTCGGGCAAAACGACGAATGGATGGTGTCCGGGCGGCGCCATCTCAGCCACGATTGCACGGATCCACTCGCGAACGACGCGATCGCGTCGGTACAGATTGCCATCTCGAAGATCAAGCGACAGGATCGTTCCATATTGAGGAGCCCTTCACCGAAGTATGATTACTCGACGGGACGCGATATGTGCCGCCCATTTGGAGATATTTCCTCAACATTCTGCTAGGCATGAAAATGACTAAGTGTAAGCAACTTCTTGGACTCCGTGCTTAGAACGATTCCATAAGCCTTACTAAGTGGAGTGAACACTTGCGCATTGCTCCGTCCAGTAGTAAGAACGCACCCATGAATCTCATCTCAGAGACGAAGAACAGCATTAGAAGAAGATGTTTATCTGCAGTCTCTTTCATTATCGCTACTCTTGCGTGCATTGGTTTGGCTTCTGCACAGAGCGCTGCGACGACCGTTGGTTTAGGTGCTCCGACTCACGTATCCGCCACGAGTGGCACTAACAGTGTCACCATCTACTGGAGTCGAGCAACCGCAAGGAGCGGAGTCTCTGTGATTGCCTATGTTGTAACAAGCACTCCACGCTCGGCGGGCTGTCGTATTACAGTTCATCGAGTAGCGACGTATCACTGCACAATCGGCGGCCTAAAGCCCGGAACGCGGTACGTATTCTTGATCCGAGCCGAGGGTAAGGGCCTTTTGGGGCCTGTCTCCGCGGTCGTGGCCGTGACCAAGGGCCGGACTGGACCAGTCGTCACGACAACCAAAGGATCGCCGACTACAACTCTGCTGCCGCCACCCACGACACTGGTACCGACGTCAAGCACTTCGACGACATTACCTGGTCCAGTTTCGTCCACCAGCACTACAACTACCGCACCGTTTACACCAGGATCAAGCACGACAACGCTCCCGATCTGAGGGTTTATCGACGGTCCGTAGTGAAGTCAGACTCTCGGTCAGACGAGAACTAGCGAAGACATCGAAGCTAATTGCTGAGACCGAGGTGCCGTGTTGCCCGCTGCTCGATTTGCGCATTTCAGTCATGCCATCTCGTTTAAGCGAACCGTAGGACGGGATTGGGTTCCGGGATTGGCGAATTCCAATTCATCAGTGTCGTGCACCCAGACGTGCAGAGCAATGGCACACGATTTCGGAAATTCGATGGCTCAATGTCGTCTATCGTTAGAGCCACGGCCGCCCTCGAGCAGGGTTGTCTCGTCAAATTCCTGAGTAGTGCTCAGACGATTTGACTTCCGATTGATGCGCAAGGTACGTCATGATGGCGAGATATACGCTGAATGGAAGTGGCGATGCTGAGTCAGGTCTCAATTATCATTTGCTGAAAGATCGCGTGACATGATCGCGCTGACCTGCAAATTCATAGCGTTACTCAGGAATGGGATTGCCTGTCTCTAAGCATTGAGAACTCCCTGCCGCTGTTGTGGCGCGGAATTCGTTTGACTTCATTGTGATCAGACTGATAGACAGACGCCACTGTTGAAAGAGAGTCGACCGGAGCGCCGTGGGATCACTGGACAGATGGAAAAGGTCTCATCTCATGACGGTGATGATGCTCACTAGTTGTTTGTTGATGATTGGATCGCCAGTCGGGGCGCTTCTGACGCAATCTGCTCTATCTATTACGTCGACTACGGGAGTGTTTGGAACTCCGCTGGCCCTCACGACGTCTGGGGGTTCAGGAACTGGAGCCATCACTTTCAGTGCTACAAACGGCACGGCGCTCGGATGCTCTGTGAGTGTGTCGACTCTGTCCAGCTCGAGCGCGGGAACCTGTGTTATCACTGCGTCGAAGGCGAGTGATGGCACGTATGCCAGCACGAATTCAGTACCAACTACTGTCACGTTGTCGCCGGCAACGGCGTCCATTCTTCTCTCGGCCTCTCCGGCGTCTCCCCAGAATGCGGGCACTACGGTAACGCTGATGGCCACCTTGGCCCCCGTGAATTCAACCGATCCATCGGGAACGGTAAATTTCGAAGCTGGCGGGACCTCGATTCCGGGGTGTGCAACACAGACACTGTCAGCCGGCGTCGCGACGTGCTCAATTGGTGCGCTGAGTGCGGGGACGACCGTGTACACCGCTGTATATTCGGGCGACCCAAACTTCGTCTCTCTGAGCTCAACCCCACTGAATTTCTACGGTGTTCCAGTTCCCAGCCCGCCCACCGGGGTTCTCGCATCGATGAGCGTCGGTGGAGCACTCGTCACGTGGAATGCCGCCACTCCCAACGGAGGCTTCGCGGTACTTGGATACACGGCAACCGCGAGTCCGGGAGGGGGATCATGTACTGTCGCCGCTCCCGGCCTCGCTTGCACGATTCCTGGTCTGACTGCGGGCGCCGCGGAAACCATCACCGTGACCGCAAGGAGCGCAGGCGGGATGAGTTCTCCTTCGATTGGCGCGTCGCTGTCGGTGCCAGCGCTTTCGTCCACTTCGACCGGTCTCACAGCCACAGCTTTGTCGCCACAAGATTCAGGTTCGCCGGTGACGTTCGTTGCTTCGGTCACCTTTGGAGCCAGCGGCACGATCGAATTTGAAAATGGCGGAAGCGCGATTCCCGGATGTATGGCACGCCAGATATCTTCAGGTGTCGCGACGTGTACGACGTCAACGTTGCCAACGGGTACCAATGTCGTTACTGCGGTGTACTCCGGTGACGGCAGTTTTGCTGGCTCTACTTCACCCGCACTGAATTTCACGATTGCCGCGGCGGCGTTGATCACCCCGACTGCACCGCTCATCGTCACCTCCACTTCTGGTCCCTACAATTCGTCACTAGCGCTCACGACCTCCGGTGGATCGGGCACGGGAGCAATCACGTTCACTGCATCAAACGGCACAAACACAGGTTGTTCGGTGAGTGGATCAACACTGACTTTCATGAGCTCAGGTACATGCTTCGTGACGGCGACCCAGGCGAGCGACGGCACGTACCTGGCGCAGAGTTCGAATGTAACGATGATCACACTCTTTTCGTCGTACCCGGCAGTGTGGGCGCCAATCTCTGGTTACTACTACTGTCCCAGTGGCGGCACCCTCAGCGGCTCGACGTGTACGAGTTCGACTTCGGCAACCGTGAGTGGCTACACGTGTCCCAGCGGAGGCACTCTGAGCGGGACCACCTGCAGTTATTACACAAGCACATACTCGATAACCACGATTACACAAGAGCAGAATTGTCAGTACCCCGGTGGAGAGATCAACGGCGTGTGGTACTGCGGCGGGTACGTCACCTACTCCGCAACACCCACGTACAGCTGCTCAACGGGGACATTGAGTGGGTCATCGTGTATCTCGTCGTACTCGGCGAACATCGCCTACACGTACGGGTACACGTGCCCCTACGGAGGTTCGCAGACAAATCAGAACTGCGACCTGTCTCTGGCCGGCGGGACCGCACCTGGTCCACCCACATCAGTGGTAGCTGACAGTACGAGTGGGGCGGTGACGGTGACATGGATCGCGCCCGCGGCCTCTGGCGGCACATCCATCTCTCTCTACACCGTAACGGCCATCGATTCGACGACTCCAACCAATGGCAGCGAAACGTGCACATCGAATCTCGCCACGTCGTGCAAAGTCACCGGACTCACAAACGGAGACTCATACACCTTCACCGTCGTCGCCGCAAACGCTCAAGGATCCTCAGTCGCATCGAGTGCTTCGAACGCTGTCATCCCCTCCGGAACACCTGGCGCACCAACTTCCGTTACCGCAAGCGCAGGGGTCGGCGAAGCGTTGGTCTCGTGGACGGCGCCGGCGTCCGACGGTGGATCCGTCATCACTTCATACACAGTCACGAGTAGTCCGGGCGGGCTCTCCTGTTCCACCACCGGCGCTACATTGTGCACTCTGCAGGGGTTGACTAACGGTACGGCGTATTCATTCAGTGTGGTCGCGTCGAACGTCAACGGAGTCTCGCCGTCGTCAGGTTCATCGTCACCAGTCACACCAACGGGACCTCCGGGACCGCCCACCAGTGTGACGGCGAGTGCGGGCAACGCTCAGGCGGTCGTCTCGTGGTCGGCGCCAACGTCTAATGGCGGTTCCACGATCACCGGCTACACCGTGACGAGCAGCCCCGGTGCCTTCACGTGCACCACGACGGGCGCAACGAGTTGCACCGTAACGGGCCTGACGAATGGTACGAGTTACACCTTCGAGGTGACGGCAACGACCTCCATGTCCACGAGTCCGCCGAGTTCAGCCTCTCTGGCGATCTACCCTGGAGTCGTCCCCGACGCCCCCAATTCAGTTGTGGCGGCGGTCAATGAGAATCAGTCGTCGCTCGTGACGTGGAGCGCTCCGACATCAAATGGTGGCGCGCCAATCACTGGCTACACGGTGACGAGCAGTCCGGGCGGATTCACGTGCACCACGACTGGCGCCACGAGTTGCACCGTAACGGGTCTGACGAATGGAGTCATCTATGAGTTCACCGTCGTTGCTGTGAATGACGTTGGCACAGGTCCAGTTACTTGGAATGGCATTCCCATAACCGTCTCGACGACGCCGAGCGCTCCCACAGGTGCAACGGCGACATCTTCCATCTCTGGACAGGCGACTGTTACATGGCAGGCGCCGGTCAGCAACGGCGGCGCGCCGGTGATGGGCTACTCCGTGACCGCGACGGACGCTACGCACTCTGCCAATGGTGGGCAAGTGTGCACGCTCGATCTCACTCCCACGTTGATTTGGTTACAGGGCGGAGAGGGATATGTCGCCATTGACGGCAACACTGCGTACGTGACAAATACAGGAGCGAACAGCGTGAGCGTTGTGAATCTCGTGAACGACTCCGTAACGTCGACGATCGCGGTTGGATCAAGTCCGGCAGGAATCGCAGTCAATCCAGCCGGTACACAGGTCTGGGTGGCCAATGAACTTGATAACAGCGTCAGCATTATCTCGACGAGCACTAACACGGTCATCGCGACTCTCACGAGTGGCATAGGACAATGGCCGGTGCAGATCACATTCAATTCGGCTGGAACGGAGGCGTTTGTTGCAGAAGCCAACGGTCCACTGAACGCTAACCAAATCACTATCGTCAACACGAGTACCTACGCGACCACACCCATACCAATGGGTTGGTATGCAGCGGATGCGTGGGTCAACGCGGCCGGCACAGACCTTTACGTGAGCAGCGGTTATGGGCTGAACGTCGTGAATCTCTCAACATTCGCCGACACCATCATTGGTGGAGGGGCATATCCCACCAAGATTGTTGTGAACTCTGCAGGAACATTTGCGTACGGAGTCAACTACAGCGATGACACCGTATCCGTTTGGAATCTCTCCACGCTGGCTCTCACTGCGACGATCTCCTTACCCGCGACGTATGGCATGGGACCGGTGGACATCGTTATCGACCCAACGGGGTCTTACGCCTACGTGACAAACATGGACGCATCGACGGTTACAAGAATCGATCTGGCTACCAACACTGCTGAAACGAACTCGACGATGGAAGCATGGGTGTATCCAGAAGGCATTGCCATCAACGCCGCCGGCACCTATCTCTACACCAAGGATGGTGGATCCGCCGCGTTCTCAATCATTCCGATCAATCCGCCGCTTATGTGCACGTTCACCGGACTGACTAGTGGCGATACCTACACCTTCTCGGTGACCGCAAACAATTACTCCGGGAGCGGGCCCGTCAGTGCCGCGAGCAACTCAGTGACTCCATGAGACGGAATGACACCACGATGAAGTGTTCGAGGCCGAGTGAGGTCGCTTTACCAGTCGCTTGGTGGACTCACGGTAAGCGGGCCGATGCAGATTCTGCGTGTTCTCGTGCACGCGATTGGTCGAGATTCATCGCGAGAGTGAGACGCTTCGAAACTTCCGGTGCGAAGGAACCTCCAAAGGTGCAACAAGTGTCTGATCAGTCGGTAGTGCTTCATGAACTGATGTTCCGAATGAGCGGGAGTCGAGCGTGAGTCATTCAGTGAAATCTTCATCGCCAGTCGCTCAAAGATTTCGCAAGAGTGGACCGAGACTGTCGCTCAGACTTGGCGCCACGCTTGTCGCCGCGGGAGTTACCCTTGTTGGCGCCATAGCCGTCGGGGCGGTGAATGTGGCCCAACGGGAACCCATGTCGCACGGAGGAGTTGGGACCTCACGGTGGATAACCCCCCGCGACCAAAACCACGCGCCGCCGGTCTTGATAGCTGGCGGCGCCAGCATTGGCGAGGGAGGATTCGACGGGATTTCGTGCCCGAGCTCAAACGCGTGCGTGGCCGTGGGCGCCGACAGCAACCTCGGAGGCGTTGCATCAACGTCAAAGGACGGATGACACACGTGGAGCCAGAGCGCGATGGCCCCGGGGGAGCCCGCTCTGGACGCCGTTGACTGTGCCACTTCGTCGCGCTGCGTCGCCGTGGGCGTCGGTGCGGCAGTGAACTCATCAGATGGGGGCGCGACGTGGTCGTCGTCAACTGTTCCCACCCCCGACACGACGCTCCTCTCAGTCAGTTGCATAAGCGTCATGCGGTGTGTTTCGGTTGGAGTCTCACCCGGAGGCAATGGTCCGTACGCGGGTCAGTTGATGATTTCTCCCAATGGGGGGGAGAGTTGGAAAGTCCCTTCGCTGCCGCCGGGGGTCGGGGCTCTTGGCTCCGTTGACTGTCCAAGCACTGCTCTCTGTGTGGCAGTTGGTGCCGGAATACTCGTGAGTGTTGATGGCGGACAAACATGGTCATCGCGAACGGTGAGTGGTGGTACCGGGGTGCTGAGGTCTGTGTCGTGCCTGTCTCCAATGACGTGCGTCGCCATTGGACCCAATCCCGGTGTCGCCCAAGACTCCCAGGCGCCGGCCTTTGCAGTGGAGACAGAAGATGGCGGTGCCACGTGGACTCCCGTGACGATGCCAGCCGCGAGTGCGACCTTGGACGTCGTGTCGTGCTTTCGCGGCGCCCGCTGCTTCTCTGCCGGAAATTCGGTTTCTGGTCAAGCTCTTCCCATTCTCGAGAGCGCCGATGGAGGGACTTGGTCGCCTACTCCGGGATGGACATCTCCCCTTGGAGCGGTGAGCGCGGTGAGCTGCTTCTCTTCGACAAATTGCGTGTTTGCCGGGCGCGACGATCATGGTCCCGTCACGGTCACGACGTCTGACGGATCCACGTCCCCTACGACACCCATCTCGTCCCTCGTGCGACGTCAAAAGGTCGTCTCGCGATGAGAACTCCGTCGGTACAGTCCGTAAGGCGCGCTGCGCGAGGTAAGACATTTGTACTACGAGGTATTCGGGCACTTACTCTGGGCGCATTGGTCACGGGCCTCATCGGCGCCAACCTGGCGGATGCTCGACTAGTCGGCGCGTCAACGACGAACGTGGCGAGTGTGAACGTCGGTACCAGGCTTTACATCAATCACGTGCTGGGCGTAGGCGGCTCGTTGACGTCGCCGTCGGGAGCGTTCACGGCGCGTTGGCAGCCATCAGGTTCCTTCGTCCTCATGAACCGCGGGCGGCGAATCTGGACAAGTACGCGAGCTTCGGGAATTGAAAGTGTCACACAGCGAAAGCCCGATGGCTCTCTCGTGATTCGACCTCGTCCTTACTACCTTCGGGGGTCTCGATCGGGGCCAGTGGCCCCGTCGTACCTCGGCGTCACGAACAACGGCGAACTCTCACTCGTGACTAGGGCCGGCGTTCCGCTCTGGCAAGGTGGTCTCCGAGCCAACAACTGGACACCAACTTTGGCCGCGTACACTCGCGGTCAACTCTACGGTGGATCTAATTCTGCCGCTCTGTGTTACACGTGTGAGGCCGCGAACATCACCGGGATCGCGCCACCATCGAACACGCTCAACTCGGTCTCCAACGTCGACAACATGACCGGAGACTTCTCAACCTCGACGGACCTCTTCAGCGCTCCGGCGATAGGTGGAGATCTCTCGCTTTCTCTTGCCTACGACGCGCAGCTGGCCCAAGCGGAACTCGCCGCAGGCTCTGGTGCGGGACCCTTTGGTGTCGGCTGGAGTTCTGATTTCAGTGCGTCAGTGACCCAACAGAGCGGCTCGTCGCCAACCTCATCGATCACGGTGAACCAGGGAAATGGCTCCCAGGCGACGTTTGATGAGTCTGCGAGTTCGGGTACGTCGTTGGATTGTCAGCCAATTGGCGGTCCTTCGAACGGCGACTACTCAATGACCAGCAAGTACACGGATGCTCTCTCCAATCACCAGTGGTGCGCACTAGCCAGCGTGCAGGGTCAAATCGGTGACATTGACGGGACTGGGGTCGTTTACCAGGTCCATGGTGGCCAGAGCATCCAAGACTTCTCGTGGAATGGCCAACTGGCTGAAACGACTACCTTGACAGCGTCCTCGGGGTCTCAGACGTCTGGCGTGTTCATGCTCTATGGCGTGGCTGGGGGAAGTACCGCGAAGACCGCCAGCGGTATCACTCTGGCACAACAGTGCCCGAGTGGTTCCACGTGCACAATCATCTACGCGAGCGACGGTCGCGACGCGGTCGAAGTGTTGAACGCCAGTGGCCTGGTCTCGACGGTGATCGACCCGTCAGGTGCGACATACGCCTTCACCTACGACGCCAGTCACAACCTCACGAGCGTCGCCAAGCCCAACGGAACGGCAAGTCCCAGCACGTGGAACTACGTCTACTCAACAAGTGCGCCGTCGCCGTATTCAAGTGATCTAACTCAGACCTACGACCCGGACGCCGGCGTTTCGACGCCAGCGTCTCTCGCTTCCGGCGCCGCCCACTCAGAGACGGTCTCGTATACAACGCCGACCTCGAATGACCCCGGCATGGTGGCCTCACTCACCGATGGCGCTGGCGCGATGACGACGTACACGTACTCGAACACCTGTGCGACGGGTCAGTGCGTTGCAGTGGGCGCCTCTCAGTCGACAACGGTGACCTATCCGGCCGAAGTGCCCTGTCCGAGTTGTGCCGCACAGTCTCCGGTTGAAATTGACCAGTACAGCGGGGGGCTACCAACCTCAACGACTTTAGGTTCACCCACCAATGCCAATGAGAGTGAAACCTGGACCTACAGCTGGAATCTCGGAGGAGGTACGGCCAACACATCCGAAGTCGTGTCGTATCCTGATACCTTGAACGTGGCAGCGAATGCGAACTTCAGGGCCCCGACCGCGACCATCATCTGGGACCCGAGCGGTAACGTGATCTCAACTACGAATGCTCTCGGTGACATTGCGACGAGCGCGTACAACGACGTCGGTGGCAATAACTTGCCCGAACTGCTCTGGAGCTATCCCGGGCCATCTGCGAACAGTCCCGCGACGCCACCTTCGGGGGCGGCTACGTACACGTACAACAGTCTCGGTCAGGTAGTGAGTGCTACAGATCCCGTGGGCAACGTCACAGACTATGGCTACTACTCGCCATTCTCGCTCCTTTGCTACGTGGCGCCGCCGAGCGTCAGCGCCACGCTAGGGGCACCTCCGAGTTGCACCGGGACGTCGGACGCGGGAGCGGGCGGCGCACCGATCGGGGCCACGACGTATTCCTACGACAGTCAAGGTGATGTGGTCTCGACGACGGTGGATTCCAACGACACCGGTGCCAATGCCGACCCGCAGACGAGCACCGCGAGCTTTGACGTCATGGGCAATCAGGTGTGGAGCATTCCCGCACCTGGCCAGACCCTAGGTCAGGGACCGACGAATCCCTTTGCGACGTCGACGACGTATTCGCCCGCGAACCTACCCTTGGTCGTGAGTGCACCCGACGGGATGACGACGACGAATTCGTATGACGCAGCTCTCAACCTCATTTCATCGGCCACGCCGTCGTCTACGACGACGAGTGCCTACGACGGGGACAATCGGTCCTGCTACCAGGTGACCGCGGCCACGGTCGTGACCGGTCTTACGTGTGACTCGGTCGCCCAGTCGGGTTCGTCGGCCGCGAGCTACGTT